>Ga0190273_10000282_pt1 | contig 21981 bp, 20 predicted proteins | sample Popmic504IS_FD_134513 | JGI IMG/M metagenome (GOLD analysis project Ga0190273, IMG submission 134513) | Populus adjacent soil microbial communities from riparian zone of Shoshone River, Wyoming, USA - 504 IS | ecosystem: Environmental > Terrestrial > Soil > Riparian zone > Trees stand | place... | reverse complement strand
CGCTGATCGTCGGCGGCGGCAAGCGGGGCGTGGTCACCACCTGCTGCTACATCGCGCGCATGAGCGGCGTGCGCTCGGCCATGCCGATGTTCAAGGCGCGGCGGCTGTGCCCGCAGGCCACCATCATCTCGCCGGCCTTCCGCAAGTACCGCGAGGAAAGCCGCCGGATCATGGAGAAGGTCAGACGGCTGACCCCGCTTGTGCAGCCGCTGTCGCTGGATGAAGCGTGGATGGACCTATCGGGAACCGAGCGCCTGCACGGCACGCCGCCCGCGATCACGTTGGCGAAGCTGCAGGCTGAGATCGAAGCGGACATCGAGCTCACGGTCTCCATTGGACTGGCGCCCAACAAGTTCCTCGCCAAGATCGCTTCCGACCTCGACAAGCCGCGCGGCTTCTCGGTTATCGGTGAGGCCGAAAAGCAGACCTTCCTCGCGCCCAAACCCGTGTCCATCATGCCCGGCGTCGGCCCGGCCATGGCCGCCTCGCTGGAGAAGGCCGGCTACCGCACGGTCGGCGACATCGCCCGCGCCGACCTGCGCGACCTCGCCGACCGCTTCGGGGCCTACGGCCTTCGCCTGCACCAGCTGTCGCAGGGCCAGGACGCCCGCGCCGTCGATCCGGACGGCTCACGCAAGACCATCAGCGCCGAGACCACCTTCTTCGACGACCTCTCCAGTCAGCAGGACCTCGAAGACCAGCTCTGGCCCATGTGCGAGAAGGTCGCCCGCCAGCTTCGCGCCGAGGGCATCTGCGGCCGCGTCGCCGTCCTCAAGCTGCGAACCGCCGACTTCCGCATCATCACGCGCAGGCGGACCCTGCCCCTGCCGATCCAGACCGCGCGCACACTTTTCAACGTCACCCGCGAGCTTCTGGCCCCGGAATTACGCGGCGCCCCTTACAGACTGATCGGCGCGGGCCTATCTGACTTCGTGAACGCCGAGGAAGCCGCCAGCGACTTCTTCGCCGGAGAGGAACGTCGCGCGCTCAGCGGCGAGAAGGCGATCGACGCGCTGCAGGCCCGCTACGGGCGTGGGGCCGTGATCACCGGAAGAGCGCTGCGCCGAAAGACGTGATCGCCGCACATACGCCTTTGCTCAACAAGGCGTCATGCGACGAGACAACCCTTCCAAACCGCCCGCGTTTTCATATCTAATCGGAGACGGTGGGACTCAGTCGAGACCACCTGGGAGTGTCGGAGTCGAATGCCCGAGAGACGGCAAGGCGGACAGGGTACTGGGACCGGGGGCAACGGATCGGGGTCGGCGGTCGTTACGCAGACCAAGCCGAAAACCGCGAAGCCGTCCCTATACCGAGTCCTGCTGCTCAACGACGATTACACGCCGATGGAGTTTGTCGTGTACGTGCTTGAGCGATTCTTCAACAAGTCGCGTGAGGATGCGACGAGAATCATGCTGCACGTACATCAACACGGAGTCGGGGTGTGCGGAGTCTTCACCTACGAAGTGGCCGAGACCAAGGTTGCCCAGGTGATCGATTCCGCGCGCCGGCATCAACACCCCTTACAGTGCACCATGGAAAAGGATTGAGTGGCATATGCCCTCGTTTTCGCGCCCCCTCGAAGAGTCTCTCCACCGCGCCGTAGCCTACGCCAACCAGCGAAAGCACGAGTACGCGACGCTGGAGCACCTGCTACTCGCGCTCATCGACGATGAGGACGCGGCGGGGGTGATGCGCGCCTGCGACGTCGACCTCGGCTCGCTGAAGAAGAGCCTGGTCAATTACCTCGACACCGAACTGCGCTCGCTGATCGTCGACGATGGCGACGACGCAAAGCCGACCGCCGGCTTCCAGCGGGTGATCCAGCGCGCCGTCATCCACGTGCAGTCGTCGGGCCGCGACGAAGTCACCGGCGCCAATGTGCTGGTCGCGGTGTTCTCCGAGCGCGAGAGCCACGCCGCCTACTTCCTGCAGGAGCAGGACATGACCCGTTACGACGCGGTCAACTACATCGCCCACGGCATCGCCAAGAAGGCCGGCGCCACCGAGCCCAAGGCGGTCAAGGGCGCCGCGGCCGTCGAGGACGAGGAAAAGCCCAACGCCAAGACCGGCGGCGAGGCGCTCGAAGCCTACTGCGTGGACCTCAACGAGAAGGCCCGCCAGGGCAAGGTCGACCCGCTGATCGGTCGCCACGCCGAGGTCGAGCGCTGCATCCAGATTCTGTGCCGGCGCACCAAGAACAACCCGCTGCTGGTCGGCGACCCCGGCGTCGGCAAGACCGCCATCGCGGAGGGCCTGGCCCGCAAGATCGTCACCCACCAGGTGCCCGAGGTGCTGGAAGGCGCGACCATCTTCGCGCTCGACATGGGCGCCCTGCTGGCTGGCACCCGCTATCGCGGTGACTTCGAGGAACGCGTCAAGCAGGTGGTCAAAGAGTTGGAGAACCACCCCAACGCCATCCTGTTCATCGACGAAATCCACACGGTGATCGGCGCCGGCGCGACCAGCGGCGGGGCGATGGACGCCTCCAACCTGCTCAAGCCGGCCCTCGCCTCAGGCACCCTGCGGTGCATGGGCTCGACGACCTACAAGGAATACCGCCAGCACTTCGAGAAGGACCGCGCGCTCGTTCGCCGGTTCCAGAAGATCGACGTCAACGAACCGACGATCGAGGACACCATCAAGATCCTCAAGGGGCTGAAGTCCTACTACGAGGAATTCCACAAGCTGAAGTACACCAACGACGCCATCAAGTCGGCGGTGGACCTGTCGGCCAAGTACATCACCGACCGCAAGCTGCCCGACAAGGCGATCGATGTCATCGACGAGGCCGGCGCCAGCCAGATGCTGCTGCCCGAAGGCCGGCGCAAGAAGACGCTGGGCGTCAAGGAGATCGAGGCCATCGTCGCCAAGATCGCCCGCATCCCGCCGCGTTCGGTCTCCAAGTCCGACACCGAGGCGCTGAAGGAGCTGGAGAACGACCTGCAGCGCGCCGTGTTCGGACAGCCCGAAGCCATCGGCCAGCTCGCCACGGCCATGAAGATGGCCCGGGCGGGGCTGCGCGATCCGCAAAAGCCGATTGGCTGCTACCTGTTCAGCGGGCCCACCGGCGTCGGCAAGACCGAGGCCGCGCGCCAGCTCGCCTCGACGCTCGGCATCGACCTGCTGCGCTTCGACATGAGCGAGTACATGGAGCGCCACACCGTCAGCCGCCTGATCGGGGCCCCTCCCGGCTACGTCGGCTACGACCAGGGCGGTCAGCTGACCGACGCCGTCGACCAGCACCCGCACGCGGTCGTGCTCCTCGACGAGATCGAGAAGGCCCACGCCGACGTCTACAACATCCTGCTGCAGGTCATGGACCACGGGGCCCTGACGGACTCCAACGGCAAGAAGGTCGACTTCCGCAATGTGATCCTGATCATGACCACCAACGCCGGCGCCGCCGACGCGCAGCGCCAGACCATCGGCTTTGGCAGAGGCAAGGCGGACGGCGAGAGCGAAGAGGCCATCAAGCGCATCTTCACACCGGAGTTCCGCAACCGCCTCGACGCCGTGGTGGCCTTCAAGCCGCTCACCCCCGAGGTCATCCGCCTGGTGGTGCAGAAGTTCGTCATCCAGCTGGAAGCCCAGCTGGCCGACCGCAACGTCACCATCGAGACCACCGACGAAGCGGCCGACTGGCTGGCCAAGAACGGCTTCGACGAGCTCTACGGCGCCCGGCCTCTGGCCCGGGTCATCCAGGAAGAGATCAAGAAGCCGCTGGCCGACGACATCCTCTTCGGACGCCTGTCGCGCGGCGGTCACGTCAAGGTCGTCCTCAAGGACGGCAAGATCGCGTTTGAGTTCGATGCCCCCGCAGCGGGCGCGCCGCAAGCCCCGAAGGCCGACGAGGCAGAGCCCGCGCTGGCGGAGTAAGGCTCGCTATAACCTACCGGAAAGGCCGTTTTCACGGGGGCGGCCTTTTTCGTCAAAGCTTCTCTGAAATCTGCGCCGCCAGCGCCTTCAGCTCCTCCATGTCCGCCATCCCCTGCCCGTGCCGCCCGACTTCCACACCCTCCCACCTCGGGATGATGTGGAAGTGGAGGTGGAAGATGGTTTGGCCGGCGGGGGCGCCGTTGAACTGGGTCACCACGATGCCGTCGGGGTTCAGAGCCGCCTTGACGGCGCGGGCGGTCTTCTGGGTGGCGCCGATCAGGCGGCCCAGGGTCTTGGGCTCGGCGTCGAGCAGGTTGCGGGCCTTCGAGGTCTTGGAGATGACCAGCGCATGGCCCTTCGACTGCGGGAAGGCGTCCATCAGGGCCAGGACCTCGTCGTCCTCGAAGATCTTCACCGACGGTATCTCCCCACGCAGGATGCGGGCGAAGATGTTGCCATTGTCGTATTTCCCATCGAGGCTCATCGCATGCTCCCTTGAGCGAGCGTCGTAGCAAACGCAGCCTACGGGAGCCAACCGGCGCCACGGTGGTTTATGCAGCCATGAGGACGCTTCTGATATTGGCGGCCGCCGCGACACTGACCGCATGCGCCACGCCTGTCGCCCCACCGCCCCCGCCGCCGCTCGGTGAACCGCAGCAGGGGGTCTTCGACGTCGCCGGAGCGCGGGCGACGGCGGAGGCGGACCTGCGGGCTGCGCTCGGCCCCGCCGCGTTTGATGAAATCGGCCGCGCCCCCACCGCCATCATCGTTCGCCAGGGCGTCAGCCTGCCGCGCATGATCCAGCAGCCCGACGGCTCGTGGAAGCCGGAAGGGCCACGCCTGAACGCCGCCATCCTGACGCCGGAGGGCTGGGTCGGCTGGCCGGGCGGTCAGCGCACGCGGCTGGCGCCGGAAACCGGCCGCGAACTCGACCGGCTGCTGGCCAGCCCCGCCCTGTGGACCGAGCCCGCGTTCGGCGAGTCCGGCTGCACCGACTGGGCCGGCCAGACCACCGTCCTGCGGCACGGCGTCCGCGAGCGGGTGTCCACCCAGGTTTGCGGATCGGGCGGCCTGACCGGACGTCTAGCCAACATTGTTCTGGGCAGCCGTGTTATCGACTGGGCCGGTGTGCCGGCGGAGGTGCTGCCGGCGGGCATCCCGCTGACCCGCTTCCCCGAGCCCATTGCCGGCTATTTCCGGTTCGCCAGCGCGCTGCGCGATCCCACGCACATGGTGGTGCGAACGCCCGGCGAGTGGGAAGGCATGTGGCGCCGCATCACCGCCAACCAGGGACCTGCGGTCCCGCCCCCGCCTGTTCATTTTGGCCGCGAGATGCTGCTGCTCGCCGCCATGGGCGCGCAGCCGACCGGCGGCTACACGATCCGCATCGACCGGGTGATCGAGCATGAATTCGACCTCGAAGCCCACGTGATCCGCACCTCACCCGGCCCGCGCTGCGGCGCGATCGCCGCGATCACCCACCCGGTCGACATCGTCCGTATCCCCGCATCGGCCAAGCAGGTTCGCTGGGTTTTGAGGGACGAGGTCACCGACTGCCCTTAGTCCTAGGGTGACGCGGCGCAACGGCTGTAGGGTGCCGCTCCGTTAGCCATCAGGTGAACACATGCGCCCTCTTCTCGTCCTTGCCGCCGCCCTGTCGCTGGGCGCCTGCGCCAGTACGACCACCAAATCGGGCTTCCTGACCAGCTACGAAGGGCTGCAGACGAACACCAACGCCGTCCGCGCCGAGATCATGCAGCGCCAGGACCCGGCGCTGGCGTCTGTCCGCCGCATCGCGCTGGAGCCGACCGTCTTCGCCTCCACCGTCGACGCGCCGTGGATGACGCCCGCCGAGCGCGAAACGCTGGCCCGCGAGGTCGACGCCCAGCTCTGTTTCGAACTCACCGAGCGTTACGATCTCGCCGACCCGGCCTCGGCTGACGCGCGGGTGCGGGCGGCGATCACCTCGGTCACGCCGACCGGCAAGATCGGCTCGGCGGCCTCGGTCGTGGCCGGCGTCCTGATCCCGATCCCGATCGGCGTCCGCCTGCCCGGCACGCTCGGCGCGCTGGCCGCCGAGGCCGAGATGCTGAGTCGTGAGGGCAAGCAGTTGGCGGCGCTCAGCTGGAACCGGTCCGCCGCACCGGTCGGCACCGACAGTCCCTCGTTCAGCCGCATCGGCGACGCCCTGCAATTCGCCGAGCCGTTCGCCGACGCCGCCGGCAATACGATGACGGCACCCGGCGTGAGGACTCGCCCGATCCCGAGCCCCGACCCCTGCGCTGCTTATGGACCGCGCTTCCGCCCCGAAGGCTTCCTCGCCAAGGTCGCCACAGGCCTCTACGTGCCGCAGATGAGCGGCGCCAAGAAGGATGCCACCCCGCCTAAGCCTTGAACGGCGAATACTCCTCAGCCAGCCAGTCCATCTCCTGACCGACGGCCTCGCGCTCCTGTTCGAGGTAGCGGGCCACCGGCTCGCGCAGCATGGGGTCAGCGATCCAGTGGGCGGAATAGACGGGGGTCGGCAGGTAGCCGCGGGCGATCTTGTGCTGGCCCTGGGCGCCGGCTTCCACCCGCTTCAGGCTCAGCCGGATGGCGTGCTCGATGGCCTGGTAGTAGCAAAGCTCGAAGTGGAGGAACGGGACCTCCCCGACCGCGCCCCAGTTGCGGCCATAGAGGCAGTCGGCGCCGATCATGTTCAGGGCCCCGGCGATCCAGCGGCCGTCCTTGCGCGCCATGATCAGCAGCACCTTGTCGGCCATCCGCTCGCCGAGCAGGGAGAAGAAGGTGCGATTCAGGTACGGCTGCCCCCACTTGCGCGCGCCGGTGTCCATGTAGAAGCCGTAGAAGGCGTCCCAGTGGTCCTCGGTCAGCTCGGGCCCGGTGAGCGCGACGATTTCCACCGCGCCCTGGGCGTCGCGCCGCTCGCGCCGGATGGTCTTGCGGCGGCTGGATGACAGGGCGGCGAGGAAGTCGTCGAAGGTGGCGTAGCCGGCGTTGGTCCAGTGGTACTGCTGGTCCTGCCGCAGCAGCATCCCCTGCTCGCCGAGGAAGGCCCAGTCCGGCTCGTCCGGAAAGGTGACGTGAACCGACGACGCGCCCAGCCGCTCGGTCAGCGCCAGCATGCCGCCAAGCAGCAGCTTGCGCCCGGTGTCGCGGCCGGCGCCTTCGCACACCAGCAGCCGCGGCCCGGTCACCGGCGAGAACGGCGAGGCGCACTGGAGCTTGGGGTAATACCGCCCCCCTGCCCGCCCGTAGGCGTCGGCCCACGACCAGTCGAAGACGTATTCGCCTTGGCTGTGGGACTTCAGATAGAGCGGCGCCACGGCCGCCACCTGGCCGTCCTCGTCCTCGACCGAGAGATGCTGCGGCGCCCAGCCGGTGCGCTCGACCGCGCAGCCGGACTCCTCCAGCGCATTCAGGAAATCAAAGCTGACGAAGGGATTGGCCGAACCGGCGCAGGCGTCCCACGCCTCGCGGCCGATCTCGGCGATACGGCGGTGGACGGTGACCGCCGCCTTCAGTGAACTCACGCCAGAAAGCCCTCGAAGATGAGGTTGTCACAGTGGCTCTCGACCCGCTCCCAGTCGGCCGGCGAACGGATCGTCCAGGCGATCACCGGCATGCCCTTGGCGCGGAACACGTCGGCCCGCGCGCACGGCAGCATGTCGAGGCCGAGCGCCAGGAAGTGCGGCTTGGCCAACTCCACCTGTTCGAGCCGGGCCATCGCCTTGCGCTGCTCGGGTGCCAGCATGGCCGCGCCCTTGTCGTTCCAGCTGTAGCTGTCGAGCCCGCGCAGAACCTGCGGATGATGCGCCGCGAACCAGGCGTGGGAATAGGGGTTGAAGCCGATCACGCAGGTCGGGCCGTTGTGGTCGATCAGCACCTCGCAGACGCGCTTTTCCAGCGGCCCCACTTCACCGAACGGCGTCTTCAGTTCGATGTGGACCAGGGCCCGGTGGCCCACCAGCGCCAGCGTCTCGGTCAGGGTCGGGATGGTCTCGTCGGTCTCCTTCAGCCGCAGCTCGCGCAGTTCGGTCAGGCTGGCGTCGCGGACCTTGCCGTCGACCCCGGTCATCCGCGCCAGGTTGTCGTCGTGGAAGACCACGGCCTCGCCGTCGCGGGTGATCTGGACATCCAGTTCGATGCCATAGCCGCCGGCGCACGCGGCCTGGAACGCAGCCAGCGAATTCTCCGGCGCGCCGTTCGGCGACCACAGGCCACGGTGGGCGATCGCCGGCGAGAACAGCAGCTCCCAGGCCTCGCCGAACACCGCGTTCTCGGGGCGGGCCTTGCTCTTCATCAGGCGATCTCCACCACCGCGTCGACCTCGACGGAGAAGTTGCGCGGCAGCTTGTAGACGCCCACGGCAGACCGCGAATGGCGGCCCGCGTCGCCGAACGCCTCGACCATCACGTCGGAGCAGCCGTTGATGACGGCCGGGATGTCGAAGAAGTCTGGCCCGGCCTGGACGAAGCCGCCGAGCTTGACCACCCTCACGACCCGGTCGAGGTCGCCGTCGCAGGCGGCGCTCATCTGGGCCAGCAGGTTGACGCCGCACAGCCGCGCGGCCTTCTGCGCGGTCTCCAGATCGACCTCGGTCCCGACCGTGCCGGTGATCCCGCCCGACGCGTCCAGCGACACCTGGCCGGAGATGTAGACGTGTGACCCCGTCCGCACGAACGGCACATAGTTGGCGATGGGGGCGACCGGCTGGGGTAGCGTGATGCCGGCGGCGGCGAGGCGTTCCTGGACCTTTGACATGGCCGCTACGCTATCAAGCGCGGAGCCCGGGCGGAACATACGAAAAGGCCCGGATCGTTTCCGACCCGGGCCTTCCGTTACGCTACTGACTTTGGTGGTCGGCTTAGCCGGCGGCTTGCGCGCGCTCGACAACGGCGGCGACCCGCTCGTTCAGGGGCTTCATCGATTCCTTGACGGAAGCGGCGAAGGCTTCGCTGACCTTGCCGAACTGGGCGAGGTAGCTTTCCAGGGCGCTCTTGGCCCAGGTCGTCTGCAGCTCGACCGCTTCCTGCACGCTCTTGGCGCCGGCCAGCGACTTGGCGGCCGCGACCTGCTCTTCAAGCGCCTGCTTGGAGAAGGCCAGCGTCTGCGCGCCGACGGCTTCCGCGCCCTTGGTCGCGGCGGTCACCGAGGCGACGACGGCTTCAAGGTTCTTCTTCGAGTGAGCGTTCAGCTCGTTCAGGGCGGTCAGGGACTTTTCGACATTGTCCTTGAAAGCCTGGTTGCCGGCGGTGGTGAACTGCTCGACGGTGGCCTTAAGGGTCTCGACGCCATCAGCCATCGGGGACGCTCCTTGGGTCTTGGCTTTCGCCATGTGAATCTTTCCTCTCAGCGTGTGGGGTTGGGGAGGTTCGCTGGGACGAGGGCCTTGTCTCATGCTGCAGTGCAGCAGTCAACCAAAAATGTTGCGGTGCACAATAAGTCACAGCAAGGCGGGTGCGCCGCAGCAAGCCATTGGCAATGTGCGGCAATTCGTTCAAGTCCTGTTTACTGTAATTAAACCCTGATTCAGACATGGTAGGGTTTCCCGAGCGGCCAAGTTCGGCCGCCCGCTTTTAAACGACGGACGTGTGCATGTCGAAGTTCGCCCGCCGCCTCTTCTCCGCCCTCGGTATCACAGCCTCGCTGCTGGTCGGCGGCGCCGCACCCACCCTGGCGCGGGCGGAGATGCCCTACCTGCGCGTCAACACCGCCGAGCCGAAGTATGCGGCGATCGTGGTCGACGCCAACACGGGCGAGGTCCTCTATTCACAGCGCCCCGACAGCGTCCGGTACCCGGCGTCGATCACCAAGGTGATGACCATGTACCTGGCGTTCGAGGCGCTGGCCGAGGGGCGGCTGAAGCCGACCGACCGGATCGTCGTCTCGCCGCGCGCCGCCGCGCAGTCGCCGACCAAGCTCGGCCTTCGGGCTGGCGAGACCATCAGCGTCGACGACGCCATGCGCGCCATCGCCGTCAAGTCCGCCAACGACATGGCCGTGGCCCTGGCCGAGAAGCTCGGCGGCACCGAATCGCGCTTCGGCCAGCTGATGACGCTGCGCGCCCACGAGCTGGGCATGAGCAACTCCAACTTCGTCAACGCCTCCGGTCTGCCCGACAGCCGTCAGGTGACCACGGCGCGCGACCTCGCCATCCTGTCGCGGGCGGTGATGCGCGATTACCCGCAGTACTACAGCTACTTCTCGACGCGGCAGTTCACCTATCGCGGCCAGACGATGCGCAACCACAACCACCTGCTCGGCCAGATGCCGGGCGTGGACGGTATCAAGACCGGCTTCACCAACGCCGCCGGCTTCAACCTAGCAGCTTCCGCGGTGCGCGATGGCCACCGGCTGATCGCCGTGGTGCTGGGCGGCTCGTCGAGCGCGGCGCGGGACGACAACGTCGAGGACCTGTTAATCTCCGGCTTCAGCGTGCTGCGCAAGCGCGGCATGGGCCAGCGCACGACCATTGCCCAGAATATGTTCGAGACGCCGCCTTCCGCCGGCTACAAGGTCGTCCGCGCGCCCACCGAGCAGGGCGACGCCGACCAGTCCGGCCTCTCCATCCAGCTGACCAACAACCCAGCCGCCGGCAAGGACTACACGCTCGTCACACGCATGAAGCCGATCGCCGATCCCAGGCCGGCGCCGCGCAAGGTCGCCAGCCTGGACAAGCCGGTCGTGAAGAAGGCCCCCGAAAAGGCCAGAGGCGACTACGTCGTCCAGGTCGGCGCCTTCAAGGAAAAAATCCAGGCCAAGACCCACCTCGCCGACATCGGCAGGAAGTTCGGCAAGGTGTTGTCCGAGGGCGAAGGCGAGATCTCCGCCAAGGCCGACGGCTTCTACAAGGTCCGTTACGTCGGCATGAGCGAGGACGACGCCCGCCAGGCCTGCAAGGCCATGAGGGCCAGGGCGCAGGCCTGCCTCGTCACCGCCAACTGATCAGCGCCTGAGCAGCCGGTCGCGCGCGGCGTTAAGCTGCGCCGCCAGCCCGCTGGTGCCGCCCTTGTCCGGGTGCGCCATCCGCATCAGCCGCGTGTAGGCGGCCTGGATTTCGGCGCTCGTGGCGTTCGGGCCGACGCCGAGGATGGAGCGGGCTTCATCAAGGCCCATGTCAGATGGAGGCGGCGGACGCGGCGTCTGCATCGTCGGCCGCCTTGCCGCAAACGCTCCGCTCAGCGACAGCACCGCCAGGATCAGCCCCGGAACCCAGCCGCCCCTTAGCGCCAGAAACCCGGCGGCGATCAGCATCACCGTGGACAGCACCCCGGCGGTGACCCGCACGCCGCCGCCGTTCAGCGACCGCAGCCCTCCCCGGCCCGCCCAGACCAGCAGGGCGAGCACCGCCACGCCCACTACAAAATAGATCATGGCTGCTCCGGCTGACGCCTATTCGGCGGCGTGCAACTCTTCGCCGGACCAGCCGGAAAGTCCAAGCGAATGCATCAGCGAGCGCAGCTCCTGCCGCGCCGCGATGTGGCTCAGCGACACCGACACCGGTCGCACCGATGGTGACAGGTCGGCCACCGTCAGGCCAAACGGGAACAGCTCGCGATAGATCACCCGGTCGCGCAGGCCCGGCCCGACCCGGAAACCGACCCGCCGTGACAGCGCCGCCACCCGCTCGTCGATGCGGCGGCGGTTGCGGGCTTCGGTCGTGGCGAGGCGGTTGCGCAGCACCACCCAGTCCAGCGGCTCGCGCTTGCCGCTCGCCGCGCGCGCCTTGCGGGCCTCCCACACCGTCTCGGAATAGAGGCTGGGCTTGAGCAGTTCGAGCGTCACCGGATCGACATGGCCGAGCATGTCGAAGTCGACGAAGCTGTCGTTCATCGGCGTGACGATCAGGTCGGCCTTGCCATGTGCTGTCCGTGACACCGCCGTGTCGCCGCCCGGCGTGTCGATGAGGATGAAGTCGGCTTCCTCCGAGGCCCGCGCGAACGCCTCGTCGAAGCGCGCCAGCTGCTCGGCGGCATCGGCCCTGGCCAGCGCGACGCCGTCGGCGGCGGGATGGGCGTCGATCGGCATCGGCAGCTCGACCTTCGCGTCAGCCACCCACGCCTGCCGGTGGGCGAAGAAGCGGGCCAGCGAGGACTGGCGCAAGTCGAGGTCGCACACCGCCACCTTCGCGCCGCCGTGCAGCAGGGCGCAGGTCAGGTGGATGGCGATGGTGGACTTGCCCGCCCCGCCCTTCTCGTTGCCGACGACGATGACATTGGCCATGCGAACTCTCCGACTCACTTACCCCGACGAGACGCCCGCCCGCGTCGGCGGTCAACGCGCGCCGCCGGGTTGTCCACAGCCGCCTTGGCGCCGCATAAGCGCGGCGATGACCGAACTCGCCACCGTCCGCACTGTCGCCGATCTCCGCCGCCAGGTCGCCGCCTGGAAGGCCGAGGGCTTGAGCGTCGGCATGGTCCCGACCATGGGCGCGCTGCACGAGGGGCACCTGTCCTTGGTGCGGCTGGCCAAGGAGCGGGCCGATCGCGTGGTCGCCAGCATCTTCGTCAATCCTAAGCAGTTCGCGCCGCACGAGGACTTCGACACCTATCCGCGCGGGGAAGAAAGAGATGCCGGACTGCTCCTGAGCGCCGGTTGCGACCTGCTCTACGCGCCGGCCGCCACCGAGATGTACGCGCCCAGCTTTGCCACGTCGGTCAGCGTCTCCGGCGTCTCCGAACCCCTCGACGGCGAGGCGCGCCCGCACTTCTTCAGCGGCGTCGCGACGGTGGTCAGCAAGCTGCTCATCCAGTGCGCGCCGGATGTCGCGGTGTTCGGCGACAAGGACTACCAGCAGCTGCTGGTCATCAAGCGCCTCGCCCGCGACCTCGACCTGCCGGTGGAGATCGTCGGCGGCCCGACCGCGCGCGACCCCGACGGCCTCGCCCTCTCCTCCCGCAACGCCTACCTCACCCCCGAGCAGCGCCAGATCGCCGCTGCTCTCCCCGCGACCCTGAAGCGCCTTGCCGCAGCCGTGGCCGCGGGCGTGCCCGTCGACGCCGCCGAGCAGCGGGCCGTCGGCGAACTCCAGGCCGCCGGTTTCGACAAGATCGACTACATCGAGGTCCGAGACGGCTCCGACCTCTCACGCCTCGGCCCCGGCCCCGCCGGCCTCGGCACCCGCGTCCTCGCCGCCGCCTGGCTCGGCAAGACCCGGCTCATCGACAACATGGCGGTCTAGCCTACCAGGCCCCGATCTCGCGGAGTTGCCTCGCCAGCTCTTGCGGCATCTCCGCGCCCTCACCGACCGGCAGGTCAGGCGGCGCGTCAGCGGCGGTCAGGTAGCGCCAACCCTGAAACGGCCGCCTCGGCTGCGGCGTCGTCAGGATTAGCTCCGGCCCGAGGTCGATACGGCAGGGCTGCTGGCCGCTGTCCAGCGTCACGATGCTGACGATCGGCTGGCGCACCGAGATGACGCCCTTGATGACCCAGTAGAGCGAACCGCCCTCCAGCAACTCGGCCGCGCGCTTGGGCGTCTGGCGCGTCGGCACAATGGGAGGGACGCCGCGCCGGGCCCGCTCGGCCCGCCAGGCGCGCAGTTCCTCGACCGAGTCCGCGCCGACGCAGAGCTTGATGAGGTGCAGCGGCATCAGTCGTTCCAGGACGGCTTGCGGCGCTCGATAAAGGCGGCGACCCCTTCGCGGCCCTCATCGCCGATGCGGCGGGCGGCGATGCGATGGGCGGTCATGTCCATCAGGCCGTGGTCGATCCTGTGGCCGAAGACGTCGTCGACCAGCCGCTTGGAGTCCGCCACCGCGCCCGGCGCGCAGGCCATCATCTCCCGCCCGATCCGCGCCTTCACCGCGTCCATTTCGGCTGCAGGCACGACCTCGCTGACCAAGCTGATCTTCTCGGCATAGGCCGCGTCGAACACCCGTCCCGTGGCGAACAGCGCCCGCGCGTGACGCGGTCCGATGGCGCGCACGACGTAGGGGCTGATGGTCGCCGCCACGAGCCCGAGCCGGACCTCGGAGAAGGAGAACTTCGCGCCCTCCACCGCCACGGCCATGTCGCAGGCCGCCGCCAAGCCCGCCCCGCCGCCGAACGCGCCGCCCTCGACGATAGCCACCGTCAGCGCCGGGATGTCCCACAGCGCCTTCAGCATCCGCGCCATCGCCAGCGCATCCTCGCGGTTATCGGCTTCGGTAAGGTCGGCGGCGGCCGCCATCCACTCGAGGTTCGCGCCGGCGCTGAACGTGCCGCCCTCGCCCTGCAGGAAGACTACGCGCACGCCTTCGGCCCCGTGCATGGTCTCGAACGCCTGCGCCAGGGCGGCGATGACGAAGGCGTCGAAGGCGTTCTTCGTGGCCGGGCTGTTGATGGTGATGGTCGCCACCCCTTCCGGAGTCGCCTCAATGCGGACCAGGTCGCTGGTGGCGTCGGTGTCGAGGGTCTCGACCAGCGGATCGGCGATGGGATTGGTCATGGGGCGGCCTCTCTGGAGCAGCCCTATCGATAGCGCCGCCGGGGCCGGGCGCATAGCGGCGACTCAAGGGTGGGGCTACGGTGCCGCTCGTGGCGAAACGGTCAGACAGCGACACCGCGCTTGCCCGCCTCTTTGCCGAGGAGCGGGGCGGCGGGTCCGCGCGCTGGTTCGCCCTGCCCGGCGGCTCGACCCTCTACGCCGCCGGAGAACCGGCCGACGAGCTCTACTTCCTGCACGCCGGCCGCCTCGGCGCCTTCCGCCGCGAGGAGGGTCAGGAGCAGCAGTTCCTCGGCGTCATCCGGCCGGGCGAGCCGGCCGGAGAGATGGCGCTGATCGCCGGCACGCCGCACACCGCGAACGTCATCGCCCTGCGCGACAGCGAGATCCTCGCTCTGCCCCGCGTCGCCTTCTTCGCCGCCGCCGAGCGCAAGCCAGCGGTGATGACCGAGGTCGCCCGGCTGATGATCCTGAGGGCACGGCAGACCACGCGCACCACGGTCGTCGGCACGCCGTCAGTGTTCGGCTTCATCGCCATCGACGACGGGCCGCCGATCCGGGGGCTGGTCACCCGCATCGGAGCCGAGATCGAAAAGCTCGGCTACTCGGTCAGCATTCCCGGCGCCGAGGCCTTGAACGCCAGCACCGAGTGGTTCTCCAACCTCGAAGCCGGTCATGACTTCATCCTCTACGCCGCCGAGCGGCACGAGGAGGACTGGAAACAGCTGGTCGGCCGCCAGGTGGACCGGCTGTTCTGGGTCGGCCACGGCGACCGCAAGCCGCCCGGCCAGATTACCGCCCATGCCGCCGAGCCGCTGCAGGCTCAGCAGCTCGTCGACCTGCTGCTTATCCAACCGGCTGACCGGCGCATGCCGCAGGGCTCCGAGGCCTGGCTCGACGCCGTCAAGGCCGGGCGGCTGTTCCACATCCGCCGGAACGATAAGGCCGACGCCGCCCGCATGGCCCGGGTGCTGACCGGCCAGTCGGTGGGGCTGGTGCTGTCCGGCGGGGGCGCGAGAGCCTACGCCCACATCGGCGCGGTGCGGGCGCTGCGCGAGCACGGCGTGCCCATCGATTTCGTTGGCGGCGTCTCCATGGGCGCGATGATCGGCGCGGGCCTGGCGCTCGGCTGGGACCGTGAGGAGATGGACCGGCGCATGTGCGTCGCCTTCGTCAACTCCAGCCCGATCTCCGACATCGCCTTTCCGATGGTCGCCATGACCCATGGCTCGAAGGTCCGGGAGCGCCTGGAGGAGAACTTCGGCGAGGTCCAGATCGCCGACCTGCCGCTGCCGTTCTTCTGCGTCTCTTCGAATTTGACCACCGGCGTCTATCACCTGCACAGGCGCGGCCTGCTGCGCCGCGCGCTGCGGGCGTCCATCGCCTTGCCGGGCGTCCTGCCGCCGGTGACCGAAAACGGGGAGGTGCTGGTCGACGGCGCGGTGATGAAGAACTTTCCCGCCGACATCATGCACGCCTTCCACCTCGGCCCCGTAGTCGGCGTCGACGTCAGCCGCGGCCGCAGCATCTCGGCCGCCCAGGTCGACTCGCCGCCGCCGTTCTGGCCGTGGGTGCTGTCCGGAGAATGGAGGAAGGGCCCTCCGATCGTGGCGTTGCTGATGCGGGCGGCCACGGTGAGCAGCGGCCGCGATCTAGCCGCCAGCCGCGAGGCCACCGACGTGCTGGTTCAGCCCAAGGTCGATGGCATCGATATCCGCGACTGGAAGGCCTACAAGCCGGCGGTCGAAGCCGGCTACGCCGCCACCAACCAGGCGCTGGCCGCCCTCACCACGCCCGTCACCGAGCTCCACCGCCGCAAGCCGCTCGCCGCGCCCTGAACTGCGACGCCGCGTCGCGGATTGCGACTCGGGAAAACCCGACCCATATTGGAAGTCCTGTTCAACAGCTGAAAGGAGGTGATCCAGTGTCTCATTGTCTCTCGCCGCGTGCGAAACCTGCGACCTGGGCCTCCGCGATCGAGGTCCGCGCGTAAGCGCAACAGGTCGCAACGGCCGCATAGCGGTTCGACAATGGAAGGGCCGCCCTCGACAACGGGGCGGCCCTTCGCATATCAACGCTGCTGTAAAATATGTTGCCCCAGCGGCACATCCGAAGCGCAACCGGTAACAATCCCTCTGCAACCGCCCGCAATTCCTCATCAAACATCCGCGAGGCCATAGCCAAGCGCTGCGATGGGGATATGTTGGCGGTAACCCACGGCGCAAAAAATAGCCGGGGATGAATAAGTTCGGAGGGGACCGTGCGCGTTATTCACGCGGTCATGCTGGCGACGGCGCTGCTTTGCGCTGTCATCCAGCCCGGGTCTGAGGCGTTCGCCGCGCGCAAGGAGCGCCCCGCGAAGGAAACCTCCTATGTCTGGACTCGGGTGACCTCGCAGGCGTCACTGCCCGGCGGCGCAAACTTCCCGATCTTCGTGCAGGGCAGAGCCTACGCCATGCACCCCGACCGCACCTGGAGCACCGCGGACGGCCGCTCATGGCGCACCGAGCCGCTGCCCAACAGCGAGCTCAACACTGCCTATCTGAAGTATGTGCAGCACGCCGGCGCGGTCTATGCATTGGGGGCGATGAAGGGCTCCTACACGGACTTCACCATTGATCCGGTGATCCGCCGCACGGCCGACTTCAAGAAGTGGGAGACGCTGGGCCGCGGCAACCTGCCTAAGCGGGTGTTCTATACGGCGGTCAGCTTCCGCGGCGCGATCTGGCTGCTCGGCGGAGACGACGGCAAGACCCTCTACAACGACGTCTGGCGCTCCACCGACGGGTTGAACTGGGTGCAGGTGATTGGCGCCGCCCCCTGGTCGCCGAGAACCGGGGCCCAAGCCTTCATCTACAAGGACAAGCTGTGGCTGATCGGCGGGGCCGACATTTCCGGCCTGACCAACGACGTATGGTTCACCGCCGACGGGCTCGACTGGGTGCAGACCACGGCCGCGATCGCGGCCAAGAAGCCGTTCGGCTACACCACCGTCGTCTATGACCAGAAGATCTGGCTGGTGGGCGTCGACGGCGTCGACGGCGGCAACGGTCAGATGATGATCTCGGACGACGGCGCCAGCTGGCGTCAGGTCGAGGCGCCATGGACCGCCCGCTCAGGCGTGGCGGCGTGGGTCGATGACGACGCCCTGTTCATGGCCGACGGCGCCTTGTCCGGGGAAGGCGACACCGTCTACAGTCGCGAAGTCTGGCGGATGGACCACTAGTTCTCGTCGGGCCCGCCCAGCCGCCGCAGGGCCAGGTAGGCCGCGAAAGCCATCAGGCTGACCCCGATCAGACCGCCTATCCAGCTGATGAAGCGCGGATCGAGCCCGGACTCGGTGGCCCTGGCGTAGAAGCCCCAGGCCAGCCCGCCGACGGCCAGAGCCAGCCCAAGGCCGGCCAGCGCGGCCGCCCCGGCGGCGTCTTCCCAGGCCTGCGGCATGGGATGGGACAGGTGCGACCCGGCCATGGTGATCCGCTCCAGCGGATTGCCCTCCGGTTGCACGACAGGCGTGTCGCGGCGCGCGGCGGCCGGCGCGACGTCGAACAGCGTGGGTTGCCGCTCCGCCGGTTCGGCCTCCGCTTCGGTCTCGCTTTCCGGGTCCATGTGGAAGTCGAACTCGGGTGCCGGCGTCAGGCGCAGGGCCGGGCCTATGCTGGGCTCGGGGTCGGCGAAGATCTGTTCGAGGCGCGCGCCGACGACGGCGGCAGCCCGTTCGCTGGCCGACTCAGCCGTCTCCGGCGTCGCCGGCGCGGAGCCGGCCTTCACCGTCGTTCGGCCTTCGAGCAGGTCGGTCAGGCTCGACGCGCCTTCCATAGCCAGCGCCTCGATGGCGTCCATGTCCACCTTGGGCGGCAGCAGCGGCGTCGGCGCGGGAATCCAGCCGTCCATCGGCGTCAGGAACAGCAGCTTCTCGGCGGCGCGGCGGCGTACGATGGCGTCGACGACGATCCGCCGGCCCTGCACATCCGCCTTGCGCCACAGCTCCATGCAGGCGGCCGCCTGCAGCATCTGGCCTTCGTTCAGCCGGCGCAGTGTGGATGAGCCGCGGTAGTTCTCGGCCCCGATGTTGAAGACGAACGAACACAGGGCGTCGAACTGGTTCTGGTTGAGCGGCGCCAGCGTCATCTCGTTGACAGCATGGGCGACGCCGATGAGGTCATAGAGGAGCAGCGCCTCGGCGTCCTCTTGGGATACCTCGGCTCCGGCGCGCGCGGTCTGCACATGGCCATAGCCCAGCGTCCAGCGGCCGCCCGGCAGCTGAATCGCCTGACGGCGATAGCCCTCGAACCGCTTGATCATGGAGATCGCGGTCCTGGAGACCTGATGACGCGGATTCATCGCGTTGGCTTGATCCGAAATGAGACAGACGCCCCTGACTACAGGAGACGGCTCGCAAGATCGGCGCCGCTTACAGGAGGATCAGCGCGGCCAGCCCAAGAAACGACAGGAAGCCCATGAAATCAGTGACGAAAGTCACGAACACTGAAGACGACACCGCCGGGTCCCTGCCGAGCCTGTCCAAGGTCAGCGGCACGAGGATGCCCGCCACCGAGGCTACGAACAGATTGATCAGCAGCGCCAGCGCCAGGGTGATGCAAAGCCGCACATCGCCCAGCCACAGGAACACCGCCCCGGTCATGATGATCGCCAGCGTCAGGCCGTTCAGCACACCGACACTCATCTCGCGCATGACGATGCGGGTGGCGTTGGCGGCGTTGAGCTCGCGGCTGGCCAGCGCCCGCACCGCCACGGCCAGCGTCTGCGTGCCGGCGTTGCCACCCAGCGAGGCCACCACCGGCATCAGTACCGCCAGCGTCACCAGCTTGGCGATCTCGGCCTGGAAGGCGTTGATGACGCTCGCCGCCAGGGCCGCCGTCAGCGTGTTGACGATCAGCCACGGCAGCCGCGAGCGGGCGATGCCCCACACCGACGCATCGCGCCCGGCGTCCGACACACCGGCCAACGCCAGGATGTCCTCTTCGCTCTCCTCGGTAATGACCCCGACGATGTCGTCGACGGTGATCTGACCGACCAGCCGCCCGGCGTCGTCGACGACCGGGGCGCTGATCAGGTGGTACTTGTCGAAGATGTAGGCGACTTCTTCCTGGTCCTGGTCGACGGTGATCTCGTTGACCGGCTCCATGATGTCGGAGAGCGGCGTGTCGCGGTGCGAGCGCAGCAGGGCGCTGACCGGCGCCGCGCCCACCGGCTTGAACGCTGGATCGACGACATAGACCTCGAAGAACAGCTCCGGCAGGTCCTCCGTCGTGGCCTGCACATGGTCGATGGTCTGGCCGACCGTCCAGAACTGCGGCGCGGCCAGCACCTCGCGCTGCATCAGGCGGCCGGCGGTCTCGTCGTCGTAAGCCAGAGCGGTCTCGATAGCCGCCCGGTCGCCCTCAGGCATGGCGGCGAGCACCTGGGCGCGCTTGCGCTTGTCGAGGTCGTCGACCACGTCGGCGGCGTCGTCGGAATCCAGTTCCTCCAGCGCCTTGGCCAAGGTCGCCGAGGGCACGGCGTCCAGCACCTCCTCGCGGAGGTTGTCTTCCAGTTCGGAGATGATCTCGGCCAGCGCCGTGGGATCAAGGTTGGGGATGACCTGCTCGCGGTAGTCGGCGGTCAAAAAGCCCATCAGGTCGGCGACATCGGCCGGATGCAGCGCGCCCAGCAGCTCCCGCAGCCGCGCGCCGTCGCCGGCGTCGGCGGCGTCGATGACCATCTCAACGTAGGCGGGGTTCAGCGCATAATCGTCGCGCAACGCCAGGTCTTCGAGGTCTTCCGGCGTTTCGGTCTTCACGGACTCGTCGATCAGGTCGGCAGCTTCCCGGGTCATGGGGCCTCCTCCTGCTCGAAAAAGCTGCGTTGTTAGCGCGTCTTAAGTCCCTTGATTCACTGGTGCGGTCGAGAAGACTCGAACTTCCACGGGTTACCCCACAGCGACCTCAACGCTGCGCGTCTACCAATTCCGCCACGACCGCTCATGGTGAGGGGCTGCGGGTTAGCAAACCCGCGCCGCGAAGGGAAGGCCCGCCCTAGAGCTTGTCCCCGCGCCCGAGCGGATCACGCAAGTGCTCGCCGTCGCCCACGAACTGCAGCGACACGGAGTTGATGCAATAGCGCAGACGCGTGGGCGCCGGGCCGTCGGGGAAGAGGTGGCCCTGGTGGCTGTCGCAGCGGGCGCAGCGGGTCTCGATGCGGACCATGCCGTAGCTGGTGTCCTTGATCTGCGTGACGTGCGCCTCGTCGATGGGCGCGTAGAAGCTCGGCCAGCCGGTGCCGCTCTCGAACTTGGTCACCGACCGGAACAGCGGCAGCCCGCACAGCCGGCAGCAATAGGCGCCTGGCCGCTTCTCTCCCAGCAGCCCGCCGCAGAACGGCGCCTCGGTGCCGTGCTTCAGCAGGACCTCGCGTTCTTCGCGCGAAAGGTCGGCCTCCAGACGGGCGCGCTCGGCCGCGTCGGGCGGGGTGAGATCGAAACCGGAAGGGGATGTGGTGCTCATGGGCGCAATGTAGGCGCTCGCCTCGCCCCGCGTAAGCGTTGCAAACACCGGCCGCCCCGTCTAACTCCACCCGACATTTTCGTGCGCGAGGGGCGGGCGTCTGCCGATGTTTTCGAAGATTTTGATCGCCAACCGCGGTGAGATCGCCGTCCGGGTCATCAAGACCTGCCGGCGGATGGGCATCAAGACGGTGGTCGTCTATTCCGAGGCCGACGCCGACTCGCTGGGCGTCGAGATGGCCGACGAAAGCGTCTTCATCGGTCCGGCCCCCGCGTCTGAGTCCTACCTCGTCGCCGACAAGATCATCGCCGCCTGCAAGGAAACTGGAGCCGAAGCGGTGCACCCCGGCTTCGGCTTCCTCTCCGAAAAGGCCGAGTTCGCCCAGCGCTGCGCCGACGAAGGCATCGTCTTCATCGGCCCCAACCCTCACGCCATCGAGGCGATGGGCGACAAGATCGAGTCCAAGAAGTTCGCCGCCGCTGCGGGCGTCTCCTGCGTGCCCGGCCACATCGGCGAGATCGATGACACCGCCCACGCCATCAAGATCTCCGAGGAGATCGGCTATCCGGTGATGATCAAGGCCAGCGCCGGCGGCGGCGGCAAGGGCATCCGCGTCGCCTGGAACCAGCAGGACGTCGAGGAAGGCTTCCCGGCTGTGCGCGCCGAGGCCAAGGGCGCGTTCGGCGACGACCGCATCTTCATCGAAAAGTTCATCGAAAGCCCGCGCCACATCGAGATTCAGGTGCTGGGCGACAAGCACGGCAATGTCGTCCACCTGTTCGAGCGCGAGTGCTCCATCCAGCGCCGCAACCAGAAGGTCATCGAAGAGGCCCCCTCCCCGCTGCTCGACGAGAAGACCCGCGCCGCCATGGGCGCCCAGGCCGTCGCGCTGGCCAAGGCCGTGCAGTACGACAGCGCCGGCACGGTCGAGTTCGTCGCCGGTCAGGACAAGTCCTTCTACTTCCTCGAAATGAACACCCGCCTGCAGGTGGAACACCCGGTCACCGAGCTGATCACGGGCCTGGATCTCGTCGAGCAGATGATCCGCTCGGCCTATGGCGAGACGCTGCAGTTCGCCCAGAAGGACCTGAAGATCAACGGCTGGGCCATCGAGAGCCGCATCTACGCCGAGGACCCCTACCGCAAGTTCCTGCCCTCCATCGGCCGCCT
>Ga0190273_10000281_pt1 | contig 21986 bp, 15 predicted proteins | sample Popmic504IS_FD_134513 | JGI IMG/M metagenome (GOLD analysis project Ga0190273, IMG submission 134513) | Populus adjacent soil microbial communities from riparian zone of Shoshone River, Wyoming, USA - 504 IS | ecosystem: Environmental > Terrestrial > Soil > Riparian zone > Trees stand | place... | reverse complement strand
CAGGAATTCACCAGGGAGATCACGGCGCGAGGCATTGATCTCTTTCTCTTCATATATCCTGAAAATCTCATCGTCGATCTTCCCTTTAAAGGTTTCGCAGTTATAGTAGATATACGCGCCCAGCAAGAAGAGAAGAAGCTCGTGGTTGAGATGGTCTCTGTAGTATTTATAGAAGGCACGATCCTGTTCGAGGTCAGAGAGGTGTTCGATTAACGGGATGAAGTTCAGGATTCCGTCTGAATCCCATAGTCGCTTGATGAGGCGATGAGAAAATTTGCTGCGCGTTTCCGTGAGCGTCGAAGAGAGACAGCGTCTGAGGTCTTTGAGAATTTCTCTGCGTTCGCGCTCAGACACGTCGCTGCCACGATCACCGATGAACTCCTTAAGAAACTCATCCTTATATTTCAGCGCCTGGTAAAGCTGGTCGTTGACTCCGAGCAATTCGAGCCCACACTTACCCTGCTCTTCGAGTCGCCTGCGGGCACTGGCCCTGATTCTCTTCAGCGTACCGTAATCGTTTGCCAGCGGGTTAAGAATGTTGTCCAAAAGTCCGAGCCTGTTGATTCGCGCCGTGAGCGACACCAGCAAGTTCGGGTAAATATCATGAATATGAAAACCGAAAAGTTTTTGAAAAGCACCCAGAGCATTAATCGAGGCTTTCGGGTTGACGAGCAGCCCGTCAGAAGTTTCTCTGAATAGGCTCAGAAGAAATTTGTGGGCCCGCTCAATGGTCTCAGATTTCAGGAACAGCGCATCCTTGGTGTTGACGTAACAGGCCGCCAGCGCGCGAACAGTATAGTAGACCTGATCGTCCTCGTCCGTGATAGTCCCTTGATTGTCCCATGCTCCGTTATCGCTTTGGCGTCCTTTGAGTTCTTCAAAGAGCTTCTCCATAAGCGGGTCGAGTTTTGTCAGGGCCGGATAATCCTCGCGCTTTTCCTTCCACGTCACCAGGACCTGGCCGATGTGCCACGCGAAGCGGTTATCCCACTTTGGCACGTTGCCGCCGTTAACGTCCTGTTCGAGAATGAGCTTGAGGGCGGCAACTAATCTGGTGACGAGTTCCTGCGCTTCGGGAATCTGTTTTTTGACTGAAGGGTGACTGAAAAGCTCTATCGCGCCAGCATAGAAACCAGGGCCGTACCAGGCTGCCTTCATCACATTCTTATTAAATCCGTTTATGTCGAACTGCCTCTGTAGCCATTTCAAACTCTGGTTACACGTCTCTTCCAATCGGTTTTTAAGTCTCGGGCCCCACCTCTGGACTTCTTCATCCTGAAGGTCTGGTTGCACCTCAAGGAGGGCCAACAGTACGTAGCAATCATCCCAAACATCGTCCCCCCAGTATGCATACTTCTTTGGGTTCGGTTCATGAAAGGAGTCGATCAGCAGCTTGGTCGCGCGAAAGAGATTTCCTTCTTTGGACGTTCTTCCGTGTAGATTCCATCGCGCTTTTAAGGGTATGCCGATCTTGTGAAGATGACGGACGGCATGAGCCGTAATAAGATTCTGAAAAGGGTTGCCGGGGTTCCACCATCCTTCCTGGTTTTGATTCGCTATGATGAACGTCACCAGATGAAAGAAGTAGTCCTCCAGTTCACGGAACTCTTTTTTCCTCTTCTCATCGCCTTTTCGGTCTAAAAGCTGACGAATTCTCTCGTACCTAGGGCCGAAAGAAATCTGCCTGAGAGCTTCCATCTCTTGGCGTAGGTCTCCATTCATAAGAACACCTCACTAGATGAAATTTAACGGACGTGAAACCTGGCCCTACGTTAGCCAGCATGTTGAATAGGTTAAATCTGAAGCAGCTTGAGCTGCTCCACGCTGTGACTAATGAGATATAAAACCGCTTGTCCTATCGGCTGTTAAGAAAGTGAAGGTTTTGTGGCAAAGGATGGAAACTTACTTTAATCAGTCAGTAAGGTTTTTCTATTTCAGAGTTCCCATCCGCTGAGTCTTGCGTTGTAAGAGGAACAGCGAGAATGTTCGCCAAGCTTATATGCCTCTTCGGCTTCTGCTGTCAACATAAAAGATGGATTCCGTTGAAAAACAGAGGCCGCGAGTTGAAAAAGGCTCGCGGCCTCTCCTAGTGAGATAGTAAGGCCGGAACGACGAGTTCGTGCGATAGCTTGAGGCATGCAAACGGAGTCGCTTTTGTAGGAGAATGATCGGATAGCAATTCTATCCGAAGTCGGCGGCGTCTGAGAGGAAGATTTAGATCGAGATGTCTATGCGCCTGGAAGCCGGTGGTCATCAGCTTGAATATGTCTGGCACGGGCCGCCGCCTGATAAGGCGACCACTCTTGTGTTTCTGCACGAGGGGTTGGGCTCTGTCTCTACGTGGCGCGACTTTCCGTCCCGTCTGGCAAGGGCCACTGGATGCAGCGCTCTGGTCTACAGCCGCGCAGGTTACGGTAACTCTGATCCGATTACGCTGCCGCGCCCCACGAGCTTTATGCACACTGAGGCACTCGTCACGCTCCCGCAAGTGATGGACTCTGCGGGTGTGCGCGAAGCGATCTTAGTCGGGCATAGCGATGGCGGCTCAATCGCGCTCATCTACGCAGGCGGCAGCAGAGACGCGCGGCTTCGCGGACTCGTACTGGAATCACCACACGTCTTTGTCGAAGACTTGAGCGTCGAGAGTATAAAGAGGGCTGCTCGTAATTATGAGCGTGGTCAGTTGAAGCAGGCCCTGGAACGTCATCACGGCAGCAATACGGATTGCGCCTTCCGGGGCTGGAACAGGGTGTGGCTCGATCCTGAGTTCCGATCCTGGAACATCGAAGAGTACCTGCCCGCGATAAGCTTGCCAGTGCTCTTGATTCAGGGCGAGCAAGACGAGTACGGCACATTCAAACAGATAGAGGCGATAGAGAGAGGATGCAATGGGCCTGTCGAGACCATCATGCTGCCCCGTTGTGGACATACTCCACACCGCGACCAGCCGGATCGCACATTCGAGCTCATCACCTCGTTCGTGAGAAATGAGTTGTTGCGCGCTGCAAAGTGATTCGCATCAACCTGAATGGCAACAAGCAGTGTTGATAAGCAATTGGAGTGAGCAGCGAAACTATTTTTTTGGCTCGCCGCCGGGCGCTCCCCCCAGAAAGGGAAGCTGCATCGCCAGATCAAGCCATCGCTTCTGTACTTCTATGTAGTTGTTGACGGCCTGCTGAGTGAAATCTGCAAACGCCGCCACAGGAGAAGAGTCGTCAAGATTCAAACTCTCTTTCATGACACTGATGACCTGAGCGTTTTGCTGCGCAGCAAAATCAAGCCAGTCTCTTCGCATCTTGACCAGCGCTTCCATGCCTCGAGTCTGTGCGCCCTTCTTGGAAGGCGAAAAGCTTGCGCCCGATTGAACTGATTTGAGGATTTGCTCGCTTTGCTGGACGGCGATCTCAGACCATCGTCTTTGAGCTTCGACAAAACCCTCTATGCCTTGCCTGGCCCAATCTGAGAGAGCGGAGGTCGGAGCGCTGCGCGTCAACTCCATGACCTGCGTGACGGTCTCAAGCAACAGCGCGTTTTGCTGCGAAGCGATTTCAAACCAAGTTTTTTGCGCTTCGACCAGTTGATTCAAAACCGTCTGCGCCCAATCGGTAGGAAGAGTGGCAGGCGGCTCGCGCTCGGTCGCAGTAGTATGTTCCTTCGTTTCCTGATTACTAGCGCCAGCCTTTTTTGATTTCGCAGATTTTGATTTTCCGGTTTTCGCAGCCGCCATAATTAAGCTCTCCTCCGATTGAATATAAAAAGAAGTCCGGAGTGTATAACGCTCCAGACTTCTCATTCAAACTGTCTACAACTTTTATTTGGCCGCTTGCCTGGCCTGAGCGGAAGCATTTGAGACGATCTCAGCACTGGCCGCAATCGCATCGTTGATCGGCTTCTGGACGCTGTCGCCAACGGCGGTGATGGTTTTCTCGCCCGTCTCCGCAAAAAGGCTGATCCAGCCGCGATTGATTTTAGCCATATTGTCAAAGTAGCTTCTGGCAATATTGACGCTCGCTTCCTGTGCGTCTAAACCGACTTTAATCACATTACGAAAATAGCTGTCGGCAAATTCAACTGTTTTGACAACGCCGTCAAGCATCACGTTCGCCGTTTCCTGCGATAACTCGATCGCGGAGTTTACGTTTTCCACGGCCTGCTCCGCCGCCTGCCCTGTGGCTTTCGTTCCTTTTTTCATTTTAATTAGCTCCTTAAAGATTATCTGCGTTGCTGGTTTATGATTTGTCATTCGATTATCCGTTTCCCGCCCGACGCGTCAGAGAATAAACTGCGGGGCCAGCTTTGTCAAGCTCTATTTCGCATTTGCGAGATGAACATTTATCTGTTATAAACAATACATTTACCGAACAAGTATACACGCCGCATATATAATATTAGCAAAAACCCCTGATTTTAATGGTAAATTATTTGCTCGCTCTTGCGGCATGTAGGTAATCGATTGTATTGCAATGGTTTGTAGCATTTTATGTAGACTTTATGCTGCATTTATAGTAAGCTGGCGATTGCCATGCCGAGAAAAAAGAAAGAAGCTTTCGACCACCTCGTAATCAAGCGTTACGGCAACCGCAGGCTTTACAACACGGAGACGCGCAGCTACGTGAACTATCAGGACTTGATAAAGCTGGCGCGTTCGGGCACTGATTTTCAGGTGATAGATTCGAGCACAAAGGAAGATGTCACCAAGGCAGTGTTGATTCAGCTTATCTTAGAGGAAGAGAAAAATAACCGTAACATCTTGCCGACGCCTTTTCTTTTTCAGCTTTTACGTTCAAATGAAGAATCGCTACAGGATTTTTTCAAGAATCATCTGTCGGCGAGCCTCGCGGCCTACATGAGAACCAAGGAAGAGTTCGACAAGCGTTTCCGCAGTCTTTTGGAGACGACTATCCCGACGCCCCAGACCTGGGAAAAACTGATTCCGGGAGCGGATTTGATGCGAGGCTTTTTGACCGGCGATAAAAAGAGAGACGAAGAAGATAAGAGTTAAGGCAGTGTGCAGTGATGATCCTGAAAAACGGATCAACACTTTTACTTTAATTCCAAACGAACTTTCACATTGCTGAAAGCAGCATTGCCCGTCAACTCGTCGATCACACGATCATCCGTCAAATCATTGATCGACACGCCGGCGTAATTTTTCGCCGTATCAAGATGGACGCCTTCGCGCCCGTGTCCATAGCCATGCGGAATAGAAACCACACCGCGACCAATATCTTCCGTTAGCTCACACGGAATCTCGATTGCGCCGACACGGGACGAAACCTTTACGACCTGCTCGTCGTGCACGTTCAAATTTTGCGCGTCCGTTGAATTTATCAGCAGCGTGCAGCGATTCCTGCCCTTCAACAAACGCTCGGAATTGTGCAGCCAGGAGTTGTTGTCGCGCAGGTGTCGTCTGCCGATTAAGGTGAACGGGTAATCTTCGCTCGCCGTAGAATCTTCAGTTTTCAGTCGCTCTAAATCTTTAACCAGACAGGCGGGCGCGAGCTTGATCCGTTTATTTTTCGTCAACAAACGTTCCGGCAGACACGCCTTCAATTCGCCCAGATCGAGGCCGTGCGGATTCGAGCGCAACTCTTTGAGCGTCAGTTTGTATCGACCGTAGCGCAAACCCAAATCCAGTTTGACTTCGGGCGGCTCCAGTTTTAACGGTTCTGCATGTCCGCTCAAACGATGCGCGAGTTCCTGCAAGATTTCCCAGTCATATTTTGCGCCGTCGGCCTTAGGGAACAGCGGCTCGGAATACTTCGCCACATTGCGCACCGCCAGGGTATTAAAGATCACGTCGTAATGTGAATTTTCGACGCCTGTGGCGGGCGGCAAAATGATGTGCGCGTGCCGCGTCGTCTCGTTGATATAAATATCAATCGCGACCATGAAATCGAGCGCGTCCAATGCTTCATCGAGCTGAGTTCCGTTCGGTGTGGACAACACTGGATTTCCGCAGCTCGTGATTAAAGCTTTGATTTGTCCTTCGCCTGGCGTGAGAATCTCTTCGGCCAGCGCAGCCACTGGCAGCTCGCCCATAAACTCCGGCAATCCACGCACGCGGCTTTGCCAGCGGTTAAAGATTTGATCGCCTTTCGCCATCATGAGCAGGTCGAATGCCGGAAGCGTAAACATCGCTCCGCCCTGCCGGTCAGAATTTCCCGTCAGGATGTTGATCGAATTGATTAGCCAATGACAGAGACCTCCGAACTTTTGAACAGACACGCCTATCCTGCCATAACAGACGGCCCTCTTTGCCGCGGCGAACTCTGTCGCGATTCTTTTGATCTCGCGCGCGGGGATTCCCGTTAACGTTTCGACCTCTTCAGGCGAAAAATCTTTTGAAGCCGTGCGCAAAATTTCCAGGCCGTCCGTAAACTCTTGGAGTCTTCCCGGACGAACGAGATTTTCAGCGAAGAGCGTGTGAATGACGGAGAGCAGAAAATAGACATCGCTCGCGGGCTTGATGAAAAAATGTTCGCTCGCAAAGCGTGCAGTCTCTGTTCTGCGCGGATCGAGGACGACGACTTTGCCGCGCTCTTTGATCGCTTCCAGACGTTTCACAACATCGGGCGAAGTCATCAGGCTGCCGTTTGAAGCGAGAGGGTTTGCACCGAGGATTAAGAAATAATCTGTGTGGTCTATGTCCGGAATCGGAATCAGCAGGGGATGTCCGAACATCGCCCAGCCCGCGAAATGATGTGGAAGCTGGTCGACGGAGGTGGCCGAATAAGTGTTCTTCGTTTTTAAAGCCTTGAGCAGCTCACGACCAAAAAGCATCGTGCCGAGGTTGTGTACGGATGGATTTCCCTGATAAACGGCGACGGCGTTTCTGCCGTAGAGAGTCTGAGTCTCTTTGATGCGCGCAGCGATTTCGCTGAAGGCTTCCGGCCAGGTAATTTGCTGCCAGTCGCTTCCCGTTCGTTTGACGGGAAACTTCAGGCGGTTCGGGTCTTCGTCAATATCCTTGAGCGCAACTGCCTTCGGACAAATATGTCCGCGACTGAAGGGGTCTTGTTTGTCGCCCGCAATCGAAAGAATCTTGCCGTTTTCGTGTTTGATCTCGATTCCGCAGACGGCTTCACACAGATTGCAGGTTCGATAATGGACTTCAGACATTTTTCCGTCCTCACTTAAAGTCTCAAAGAAAAGCGAGGAGTTAGGGAATGCAAGTCAGATTCAAACAGGATGGATAGGATGAGCAGGATAAAAAATAGGAAGGAAGCATCAAGCATTAAAGTTGAAATTTTAAATTTCAACTCATCTTGTTAAGCTTTTCTTTTATCCCGACAATCTCTGTCTATCCCTGTTAATTTCTTTCTTCGCCTTTGTCTTATGGTTTCAGGCAGAGCGGGAATTACTTTCAGACAATCGATCTGCGATGATGCGGTAAACCTGCGAGTTGACGACCAGACCGACGTGCGTGCCCTTCACTTCGTAGTTGTTGGCCGCGTCGCTGTCCACGCACACTCGCCAGTCGACGATGCCGTCGGTTTTCGTATAGACGGCAGTTTGAGACACTCGCTGTGGAAAGGGCGCTTCCCAGGCTTTCACGGCTTCGCAGTTGCAGTAGCCCGTGTAGCACGCGGGCTGTTCATTCCTGTTCTCGCGCAGTATGCGCGCGCGCACCTGATCGGAAGCCCTGATAACCATCGGGTGCGAACGAATGCCGCGAAACGGTGAGCCGAGCGAGATCACCGACCGTATACTCTCTGCGCGTTGTGCTGCGACGGAACGGGCCAGGATTCCGCCCAAGCTATGGCCGATCAGATGCACGGGCTTACGCGTCTGCGCCTGTGCTCGCTCGACCGTCTCAATCAAACGATGGCCGAGTTTGTCCAGACAATCGGCGTTCACACCGATCCTGGACATAAAGGGCCTGTAGCCTATGCGACGAAGCCATAGATAAAGCTCCGTCAGATAATAGTCGTTGCTTAAAAAGCCCGGAATCAAAACTACAGCCGAGCCGTCGCCTCGCGGCACGCCTACTCCGTAATAGACCCAAGAGGCGCGCAGCGCCAACCAATCAACTCCCCAGAAGGCTTCGCGCAGGATCGGACGCTTGACGGCCTGTCTGCCTCTGTGGGTGTACGGTATCGTTTTCGACATGGAGTTATTATCGCCCATCATAGGCTTTTAATGGTAACTTTTACTCGTCGCGCGCGAATGGCTGTTTTTTGTCTGTTTTGTGCTATTAGCTTTTGAACGCGCCTTGTGACGGACGGTTTTTGCCGCCACAGGGTTTTTTGTTATAGACGCCGCTGGTTTCGTCTCTTTAATCAAAGGTGCTTCTTGCTCCTTGACTCCCGCAGCTTGCAGCAACTCTTGATAAGACTCGTTCAAAAAATCTCGCATCCGTTCGACATCCGGCATCGCCTGTAGATCGGCGGTCAGACCGAAATAAATTTTCTGATCGTAACTGACGATCGCGCACCCGCAGCCGACTGCGTAACCGACCGGCACATACGGATAATAGGCGAGCATCTTTTTACCCATCGTATAAAGCGGCACTTGCGGGCCAGGTACGTTGGTCGAAACCATATTGAAAGCGGGAAACGGCGCGGTGGAGAGCGCGCCCGCCAGCGCTTGCACGGGCGCAGGCAGTATTCCCATCAACGCCGAAAACAGATTCAGTCCTTCGGCCACGCGCCCGCCTTTGAGCGTGCCTGTTTTCTGGTTGATATAGCGAAAGCGCTCCACAGGGTCGCGCAGGTCGAGCGGAATCTCGACAGGCAAAAGTGAGACAAGATTGCCGAGCGCGCCGCGCTGCTCATCCTGCCTCAAACTGACGGGCACCATAAATCTTGCGTGACGATTCGCGGTCTCCTGTCCATGACTTTCGACGTATTTGGAGACCGCGCTGGAGAGCACCGTCAGCGCGACATCGTTGACCGTACCATTAAGCGCGCCGCGGATAGCACGCACCTCTGCGAAAGAGAAAGTGCTCCAGACCAGCTTTCGTTCACCGGAGCATTGTCTGTTAAAGGGCAGCAAGGGTGCTGGCGAGGCGAGGCGCGGCAATTCACTGCTGACTTTTCCTATCGCATCGCGCGTAGGCTGTTTGACGAACGCTTCGGCCAGATTAAGCAGTCCGTTTTGAAACTCCATCCATCGATTCATGCCCTCTTCCATTCCGCCAAGCAGCGAATCGAAAAACTGGCGCGTCGGATCAGGCTTCAAAGGACGCGCAGCGGCACTCATTTGCGGCTTCTGCGGCAGCGGTTTTATTTCAGGCGAGATGTCCAGGATGATTTTGATGATGTCTATGCCGGAGATGCCATCCACCATGCAATGGTGAATCCGTGCGACCATCGCCGACCTGCCGTTCTCCAACCCGTAAATCCAGTAGATGTCCCACAGCGGTTTGTCTCGATCCATGACGGGCGTAAAAATCCTGCCCGACAAGTCTATTAACTCCTTTTCTCCGCCGGGCTCATCAATCCGCAGCTTGAAAATGTGATTGCTTACATCGAAATGCGGATCAAATTCCCACGTCGGATGTCCAAGGTTAAAAGGGTCGGGCTTGATTATTTGTTGATAGCGCGGAACAAGATGCATTTTGGCATCCATCATCGCGACGAAATCTTCAAACGGTACTTCGCCGTCAAAGATATGCACGCTGCCGATATGCATCGGCGCTTCCTTTTTCTCGAAGTAAAGAAAACTCGCGTCGAGAGTGGTCAGGCGACGATTAAGTTTGTGACTGGACATTTACGTCTCCGATAATTTTGCACCTTCGATAGAGTCACTAACAAACGCGAGGAGTCAGGATATAAAAGTCAGAATCAAGCAGGATAAGCAGGTTCAGTTCGACGACCAAACATCAACCAGATAGCGATTCTGCGCCGTCATTTCATTGAGCCACCCGTCGGCCTCCGATGCGGTCGCGCCCGTCTTCTCGCTAAAAATTGCGGCGAACGTGCGCCCGACATCCGGAGCCATGCGACCGGCATCGCCGCAAACATAAACAGTCGCGCCCGCTTCTAAAAGCTCCCAGACTTCATCGCGCCGGACATAAATCTCATTTTGGACATAGCACTTGGGCTCGCCCTTAACACGAGAGAATGAGGTGGAGAGCCTTGTCACGCCATCCTCTTCAAAGCGGCGCAGCTCGTCCTCGTAAATAAAATCCTGTTGCGGGTGACGACAGCCGAAGAAAAGAATTGATTGCCCGATCTCATGCCCCTCTGCTTTGAGCGCGGCGCGTTCCTGTAGGAATCCGCGAAACGGCGCGATGCCCGTTCCAGGGCCGACCATGATTATCGGCGTCTCGGAACGGTCGGGCAACCTGAAAACAGATTTCGTGTCTTTGACGAAAGCGTAAATCATGCTGCCTTCCGTTTGGCGGCGCAGGTAGTTTGTGCAAACGCCTGTGAATGTGCCGTGACCCGAACGCGCCTCGCCTTCGAGAACCGCCACCGTGATGCTGCAAACGCGATCATTTATCAGAGGCGATGATGAGATGGAGTAATAGCGCGGGCGAAGCGGCGATAGCATTTCCAGGTAGACTTCAAACGGCAGCTCGCACGCAGGAAATTCTTCGAGCAGGTCGATGAGCGATACGCGACGCTCAAACACTTCCTCTCTATAGCGGGCCGCACTGCGTTCATCCGTGCCAGTCCACGCCGCGAGCTTGATACGCTCCGGCGGGCATTCCGTATATTCCATCAACGTGCTTATCTGCGTGCGCGTAGCCGTTTCCTGCAACTCGACGTAATCGGTGAGCAGGCGATAGACCGAGATCGTTTCGTCTACGGGCAAAAAAGTTTTGCGGCTTACCCTTTTTCGCAGGCGGATAGATGCATCGCGTTCAAAACCGAACCGCGCGGCGACTCGCCTGACGAGGGCTTCGGAGTTGTGCGGAATCACACCCAGATGATCGCCCGCCGCATAAGTTACGCCCTCCGGCAATTCAAGCTCGATGTGACGCGTAGAGCGCAAGCTTGCGTGCTCGCCTTCTTTGCGATGCAACTCGCGATTGACCGCGACCTTCATCGGCTGCGCACTGAACGAATCAACGAACGGGCTAGACTTCTCAGCCGCGACGATCTCCAGTTTATAGAGAGGCTGTTGAAGACCGTTTATCTCGAATTTGAGTTTTAATTCCGTGGCGACCAGAGAGCGCAGCGGTTGATACCAGCTTTGAAACTGTCCCTCGAAATCATCTCGCGCGTCGCCTTCACCGTGAAGGTAAAAGCGGCGCGCGCCAAGAGCGGCCAACCGTTCGTCTATAAAGCGCGGCACGGCCTGAAACGTCGTCGCCCAATCGCGATTGCCGCAGCCGAAGACCGCGTAGGTCACGCCCTTTAGCGAATCAATCTTCGCGTCACTCTTTTCCAGCCACTCGCAAAAGTGCGCGGCATTGTCCGGCGGCTTTCCGTTGTACGAAGAGGAGGTGATAAACACCAGCCCTTCGTTGGGCAAGCGCCCTGTGTAATCGTCCAGCGGCGCGACCTTGACCGCGAACCCGTTCTCTTCGGCGTCCTCCGCGATGCGGCGCGCAAGCTCTTCAGCCGTTCCCATGTTCGAGCCGTACAAAGCCAAAAGCGGTGTTTCGTGTCGTTTGGTCTTGCGTGTCTGGGCTTCTGTGTTTAAAGAAATCTCAGCTTCGCTGAGTCTCAGCATCTCGGCATCTTTTTTGAAAACGGCTCGCTCCGTCTCGCGGCGCAAACGGACTCTGATCTTGAAGCCGTCCGGCTTCATCGTCAGCGTCTCTTTGATCTTCAATTCGTAACGCGTGTGATCGATCAGCTTGAAGCGTTGCAGAATCATGCCGATGACCAGGCTAGCTTCCTGCAAAGCGAACTGACGACCGATGCAGGCCCTTTGACCGTTGCCGAAAGGCTTGTAGGCATTGGGCGGCAGCGCGGCCTCACGCTCGGGCGCGAAATTGTCCGGATTAAAAACTTCCGCTCTCTCGCCCCACACCAACGCATCGCGATGCAGCATCGGAAGCAGGACGTTGATTTGATGATGGCGCTTGATTTTGTAACGACCTCCGAGGACTGTGTCCGCGTAAGGCACGAGCGCATAAGCCGGGGCGGTCGGATAGAGCCGCAGCGTCTCTTTCAAAATCTGAGTGATATAGGTTAATTGATTGATCTGCGCAAAGGTCGGTTTGACGGAAAAGTCATCGCCCAAAACGCGGTCGACTTCCTCGTAGGCCCGCGCCGCGACTTCCCCGTGATTGAGCAGCTGATAGATGGCGAACGACAGCAGCCCGCTGGTGGTTTCGTGTCCGGCGATGAGAAAAGTGATGACCTGATAACGTATGTTGAGGTCGTCGAGCTTCTCTCCGCTCTTTTTATCGACGCCCGAGAGCATGTAGCTTAAGAGGTCCGTTTTGTTTGAGGCTTCTTCGTTGCTCGCTCGACGGTCTTTGATAATCCGGTCGACGATCTCGTTCATCGTGCGCACGTCCGATTGAAACTGTCGCGAACGTTTTTTCTGCACGAGCTTTTCCATAGGCATATCGCCAAGCTCGTCCATAGAAGTGCCGAGCGCGTTTGCCATCGCACTGACGAACGGGTGTTCCACGTCGTGATAAAAAGAGTTGAAGCGATAGCCGAAGCCGCACAAACCGATGGTGTCGACCGTGAGATTGGTCATCTCGCGCACCACGTCAATACTTTCATCGGCGTTGAGCCGCTCCCACTTGAGGACAAGCTGCTCAGCGATGTCGAGCATCATCGGGTGATAGCCCTTCATCGCTCGCTGGCTGAAATTCGGCAGCAATATATTGTGTGCTTTAGACCAGTTCGGCTCCTGCGTCTTGGCAGTAAAAAGTCCGTCGCCAGCGAAGCGCCGGACTAATCCCAAAGCTCCGCGAATCGTCTTATCGAAACGGCTTTCATCCGATAGTTCGTCGACAAGCTTATGGCCCGAGACGACCAGCACCACACGACCGCGAAAGACCATGCGGTAGATGGGCCCATATTCGCGCGCGAGCCTGACCATATCCTGCACCGGCGTGGCCGCGCTGAGGTCAAGCATGTTTCCCAGCAAAAACTTTTCCGGCGGCTGCGGAATACGGGCAAGCTTCTTGTCCGACCTGGTCGCTTTTTCTGCCTCTGAAGCCATCTCTCTCAAACCGTCAGCCCTGTCACGTCGTAGGACATCACGATTAGATCGTGCGTGCGCCCCTGTCGATCAATCACGTAATCGGCAAGCAGCGCCTCGACGTTAAAGCCCAGCCGCTCGAACACCTGTTGCGCGCCCTTTTGTTCGGAAGCCATGCGCGCTACGACCTTCTGCAAATTGCGCGCGCGCGCAATCGCATTGACTTCAGCGGCCAGCAGGTTTCCCAAACCATGACCGCGAAAATCCGGACTGATGAGCAACTGCATCTCACCCAGATGGCGCGTCCACGTCAGATTGTTGCAGGTGAGCGTGCCGTGTCCGACCAGCTTTCCGTCTGCTTCCGCCAAAACTGTGACGGTGCGCCCGGCCTCTATCTCTCTGGCCCAACCGTCGACCGCTTCCGGCTCGGTGATGTCTATAGAGAGAAAGAGCAGGTCGTCAGAGGGAAGCGAACGCGCAAACGCGAGCAGCGCGTCGCGGTCTTTCGACTGCATCAAGCGCAAAGTAACGCGCCTGTCGCCGAGCACAGTCGTCCAGGGGTAATTTCTTTTTGCCACTGATGTATTAGCCATCGTCACTCCATAAAGGAAAGAAATTAACAGGGATGGACAGAGATTGTCAGGATAAAAGCAAAGCTTAGAAAAGAGAGTCGAGATTTTAAATTTCAGATTTAAAGCACGAATATTTTCTTCCTGCTTTTATCCTGCTTATCCTGTCTATCCTGTTTGAAGCTGACTTGCATATCCTGATTAATAGTTGGTCAGGATAGCTTCGGGCGCAAAGCCCATCTGTTGCAGGCGGTCGCGCGTTTGACCGATCATCTCCTGCGAGCCGCAGATCAGTGCGACGGGTGATTTCAAATCCGGCAGGACGTGATCCAGCAGCGATTGAACATAACCTGTTGGCCCAGACCAATCGTGCCCGTCCGGGCGCGAGATAACACGCCGCAGCTCGACGCCCGCCGCCTCCCAATCGTCAACCTCGTCGCCGTAGCAGAAATCATGCGGCGTGCGCGCGCCGTAAAGCACTACGAGCTGGCCGTAATCTCCCGCGTGACGGATTGCGTGACGAAGCGCGGAGCGAAGCGGCGCAACGCCTGTGCCCATCGCGACGAAGACCAGGTCTTTGCCCTTCTGTTCATGCAGAGCGAAACCACTGCCGACGATACCCGCAAGCTCTACACGCGACCCTTCGGTCATCTCGTAAATCAGCCCGCCAGCGCCGCCGCCACGCTTGATGAGAAACTCCACCTCTTCGTCTTCGGGCGCGCTCGCGAAAGCGAAGTACGCGGGTCTTTCATCGCCAGCGCGCAGCAGAGCAACCTGACCGGGCGTGAACGCGAGCACGCCCCCTTCGTCTTCAGTCACCATATCGAATGAACGAGTGTCCTTCGCCTCATCGCGGACGCGCTTGATGATGAGTTGACGCGCAGTGTTTTGCTTCATTACCAGATCAGTGATCGTGTGTGCAGATGAATTTTGGGGCGACAGTGTAGCGCAGTTCCGTGAACCACGTCACGGCAAGTGCAACGATCATCCACGGAAGAATTCAGATAACCGGCAATCGCAGCAGCCGTGTGCGAGGATCATGTGGCTTCTGCGATTGAACATGATCGGAACTGAAGCGCGCGTAATCAACTCTGCCCAAGCCTCAAATTTCGGACTCCTGCACGAACAACTCGTCGCTCCCGGCAGGCTCTTCGGAGCCCGACGGAATATAGGCGACGCGGTAGACTCCGGGAAAACCGGGCGCGGCGAAGATGACGCTGAGCTTTTCCGCGTTGAGCCCCGTATAACTGATCGGATGCAAAGAGACCGGATTGGAATAGCCCGTCAGCTCGCCCTCCGGGTCGAACAGGGCACGCTGGATGCTAAGCTTCCCGTCGAGCTTATCAACGCCCGTGGAGAATGTGAGGGCCGCATGAACTATGTCGTTCGGATTAACGACGCGCTCGCGCAGGGCAACCTCGACCTGCTCGGGGACGACGGCCAGAACGCCGGACTGCCCTAGCAGGACGGCCATCGTGCGGCGCAGAAGATCATTCCTGTAGATCGTGCTGTGTTCGCCGCCGACAGGCTGACCCTGCACGCCCGTTAGCGAGCTACTCCAGGCCGGAACAGTGCCGTCCCCTGCGTCTTCGAGTTCCTGCGAACGAACACGATATTGCGTCACATCAAGTTGGAGCATCGTGATAGAGGAAGTCGTGGTCTGGCGCGTACCCGAAAAGAAGAAATAGCGAATAGGCTTTCCCTGATGCTGCGGACGTTTGTTGAGATCGAGTTTGGATTGAAAAGTAAGCGCCGAACTTAAATTGGCGGCTTCGAGTCCGAGCGCCTTGGCGACGGCCTGGTCGTAGATGTCTATTTGTCCGAACTCGGAGTCGCGGTCTTCGTTCCAGACGAAAGGCTCGTCGGGCGGGGGCATCAATTGATACAAAGCCGGGTAGCGTGGATCGTTGGCGAGCCGACGCACCTGCTCTTTGCTCAACCAGAGCCGCTTTTCCCGACCCATGGCGGCATTGAGAGCCAGCGGCGAGCCGCGATGCGGCGTGCCGAGCGTCAGGAGTCTGCGCACAGCCTTGAAGCCGGGCCGCGCGTTGTACTTGCCCGACTCAAGATAGTAGCGGCTGATGAGCCCGCCCATGCTGTGTCCGATGAGAGAGAGTTCTGTTGCAGCGCCATGCAGGTTAAACGCTTTGTCCACCAGGTCGGCGAGCTTCTCGGCGGATTCCGCATTGTCTTTGCGCCAGTCGTAAGGGCAAAGAAAGAGCGTCGGCGGCTGATCGTTTTCGTGGAATCCGCATTGGCCGAGGTCTTCAATCAGCTTCTCGTACTGTTTAGAGATGGAGACGCTGCGTATGACATCGGTCGCAACCAGATTCGGCTCCATTAATCTATTCATCTCGTCGTTGCCGAAGGTTGATCCGAAAAGGATGTCTTTGGCCGAGCCGGGCCAGACCGTTTTGTTGTTCAGCTTGAGTACCGAGCCCAAAATTCCGGGCACCATGATCGCCACATGTGTCATAAATTGTCCTTTAGCGCACGCGTTATTTAGTTTCGCTTTCGAGTTCCTTGCCCAGCTCGGTGCTCAGAGACTTCAACTTTTTGAGCCAGTAGGAATCAGTCTGAGGTTTCATTTCCATCGCCGCTGCTTCTTCCTTCGACTCATCACTCGTCTCTTCTTTCCGGTAAGCCCTCAATGCTTCCATCATGGCTTGCGCCGGCGCGCGGTATTTGGCGTCCATGAGAGCCATGCATGAGGGCTCTATCTCCAGCCGCTTGATGCATTCGATGACGGAGACACGATCATCGTTGAAATCGAAGAGGCATCCGGTATCGATCTGATGAAATTCCACTTTTTTGTTGATCGTGGCCATCAGTTGTCCGACGATGAGCATGCCTACGGCGACCTCAAACGGACGCCCGGCCTGACGCGCATAATCACGCAGCTCGTAGGTTGAAACAAGCAGGATGCGATTGTTGGGGCTAGAGGCGGAAAAATAACTCCAGAAAAACTTCCCATCCTCTTCGCCCGCGATCATGTACTGCGTAAAACCGACCAGATAATCAACGCCGAGGTTTTTATGGACGCCGCTGGCGTGCTTATAGAAATCATTCGACATCAAATTGTTTTGAAACTCTTCACGCTCTTTTTTGCTAACGCGCCTGCCCAGACGTTTCTGCGCCCATGAGCCGAAATGATCGGCCTGAATGATGAGCCCGGAAGGAATGGGTGCCTGTAGATCAAAGAAGGTAAAGACCGGCTGCGATTGGTTGAGCAGGTAAATGATTTCGGGTAGCGCACCGACGCGCGCGTCAATATCCCAGAGCGCGACCGTAACGGTGGTCTTGCTCCGCTGCAAGTCCAGTAAGACGGGTCTGAGCGTCTCGGCGGCAGTGTCGGTCTCAGTTCCGAGCGCTTGCTGCGCGAATGAGCTGGAGAGAAGCGTGCTGCTCAACTGCGCAGGCAAAGATTCCAGAGACTTGGCCAGGTCTGGATCGGTTTGAGTAATCGCCGATAGACGCTCGTCCGAAGGACTGCTCTCGGTCGCGGCGGGTGGGACACTGCCCCTCAGCACCTCATCCGTTGTGGATGCCGATGCTTGGGCTTTCTTCGCGCCGCCCTTTTTCGCACCACCTCTTTTCGCGCCTCTTCTTCTCTTGTGCGGCGTGCGTCTGAGCCTCTCCTCGCTTGATTCGGGATCGCTCTGATAGATCAATGTAAAAGGCGGTATTTTCATGATTCGATCAAGGGGCTAAACCGGCGGCGGCGGAACTATCGGTGGAATGGCTGGCGGCTGCGGCGGCTGGCCTGCCGTGGTGAATACCTGCGCGCCTGTAATATGCCTGTAGAGAGTTGGAATGCCCCATTCCAATCTGGCCTCCTTTTGCATAATCAGGTCTCTCCACAACCTCATGCGCCCCTCGTTGACTGCCACATCAATATCGCCTGTTTCAAGTAGCTTGGCATAGAGGCTGCCGACAAAAGCTGCGACCGATTTATCCGGCACAGGCAGTTGGTGGGCGACGACGGCAGGGATATTCTCCCTGAGCAGCGCCTCGGCGACGATGTTGAAAGGGTCTGCGGAGTTTCCCGCCGAAGTCTTGCACGCACCGATGATGGCGAGCCTGATGCCGCGCGCTCTGAGTATGACCGCCAGTTCGCTTGCCGGCAAAGGAACAGATTTATTATTAGTCTGGCTCAAAAGAAGAATGCGGCCCTCTTCAGTTTTGCTGTCAACTTCGCCATGCCCTGAGAAATGGAAAATGTCGTAAGAGTTTGTCTCGATCGCTTCAGTGAATCCGGCCAGCGTTCCCTCTACAACATTCAGCTCAAAGCGATCAACAGGGATGCGCGCCTTAAACTCCCGCTCGATGCTCTTCTTCGAGTCCAGCCAGCTAACCTTTCCTTGATCTGTGGGATCGGCATAGACGAAGAGGATTTTAATTTTGGGCCCACCCTGTGCGAGCACGAGCGGAGCGGGCAGCGTCTGGCCGACTGATGGAATGACCCGGACAATCGAGCGATCAAGCCAGGGGCCGGGCGCATGATCCGGGTCTTGCAGGTATTCCCAGGGCAGAGATTGCAGGTCGGGCCGGTTGGTCAAAATGTGTATGCGTGTCAGAGTGCCGCCCGGCAGGCGGTGATAAAGACGCTTGATGTCGTCGCGGACAATGTAGTTAAAGAGATCGTATCCAAACTGATTAAGCTCCGATTCCTTGGGGCGCTCCAGATTCATCAACAAGACTGTGTTGATGCGGTCACGAAAAGCCGCGAACGCTTTGAGTTCTTCTGATGGCAGCTTGGCGATCGCAACGTCCGATCCGTAGCGCGCAAAGACAAGGGCCGGGCCCTCGGAACTGGGGCTCAGGATCGCCAGTTCAAGTGTGTCTGTCTTATCGGCCACACATCCTCCAGATGAGGTGACGGCAGTTTGAGTCTAAGGAATATCCAGGCGAACGGCAGGCGGAATCATACTTCGATTCGCGCAACGCAACAAGCAGTTACTCTACCGCTTCAGTCTTAAGGAAAATGTGCGGCACGGATGCTTTCAAGCTTTGGCCTCGCTGTAGAGGCGGTCAATCACGTCGCGATATTTTTCATCGATCACGCGCCGCTTGACCTTGAGCGTGGGAGTCATTTCGCCGCCCTCTATGGTCAGCTCATTTTCCAGGAGCGCGATACGTTTGACGCGCTCGTACTGTGCCAAATCCGAGGTCAGCGACTCGACCTGTCTTTGAAAAAGATCGAGGATACGCGGATGCCGGCAGAACTCTGCGGGCGCAGACAGATTCAAGCCCTTCAACTGCGCGTAAGAGCGTAGCTGCTCCCAATCGGGAACGATCAGGGCAGCGGCGAACTTGCGCCCGTTGCCCACGAGCACAACCTGATTGACGAAGCGCGACGCTTTGATCCTCTGCTCGATGGGTTGCGGCGCGATGTATTTACCGCCGGAGGTTTTGAAAAGCTCTTTCTTACGATCCGTGATGCGCAGGAATCCGTCGGCATCGAGCGTGCCGATGTCGCCCGTCTTGAACCAGCCGTCCCCAGTGAAAACGGCGCCGGTCGCCTCCGGCTTGTTATAGTATCCGCGCATGATGTTTGGCCCACGTGCCTCTATCTCGCCGTCCTCTGCGATACGCACCTCGACGTTGCGGATCGGTCGCCCAACAGTCCCGATACGATTCTCTTCGAGCGTTCCGGCGCAGATCACAGGCGAGGTTTCCGTCAGCCCGTAGCCCTGCACGATGGGCAAGCCCGCGCTCGCAAACACATAGCCGATCTCGTCCGGCAGAGCCGCGCCGCCGGAGACGAAGAGGCGTATGCGTCCGCCCACACCCGCTCGCCATTTCGAGAAGACGAGCTTTGAAGCAAGCTTGTACTTGAAGGCGAGAAGGGCTGGAACTTTTTTATGAGCGAGGTTCAGCTCGACGTAAGCCCTGCCGACCGCGACGGCCCACATCAACATAGCCGTCCTCGCCTTGCCGCCTTCCGCCGCCTTGTCTTTGATGCGCGCGTAAATCTTTTCAAACAGTCGCGGGACGCAGAGCATGATGGTCGGGCGCACCTCGCGCAGGTTGTCGCCGATCTTTTCCATGGACTCTGCGTAAAAGACGCTCATGCCGTGATAGAGATACATGTAGACGGCCAGGCGCTCGAAGACGTGCGAGAAGGGAAGCACGGAGAGCACGATGTCCGTATCGGAAAAGTTCAGATGGCCGGATGAATCGATCAGGTTCGTCGTCAGATTGGCATGCGTGAGCATCACCCCCTTGGGCTCGCCCGTCGTTCCGGAGGTGTAGATGATCGTGGCTAGATCATCAGGCTTTGCCCCTCCAGCCAACTCGTCCGAGAGATGTGGTTGTTCTGCAAAAAGTGCGCGACCGCGCTCTTCCACCTCGCGGAGCGTGAGCGCACCGGCTTCCTTTGCTCCCGGCTCGTCGAAAAAAACTATGTGCTCAAGCGAAGGGCAATCCATGATCGCTTCTTTGACGCGATCAAATTTTTCACGGTTTTGAATAAAGAGAATACGCGCGCCGGAATCTTTCAGGATATATGCGACGCTCCCAGGCGCGAGCGTCGGATAGATGGGCACGTCCACGACGCCCGCATAGAGGCTGCCCGCATCTGTCAAAGTCCATTCCGGACAGTTGTCCGCCAGCAGCGCCACGCGATCCGTGCGACGCACTCCAAGCGCATGGAGACCGAGCGAAATCGCGCGCGCCCTCTTGATAAATTCCGTGGTTGAGATGGTGCGCCACGCGCCGTCACGTTTGTAGTTGAGTAGATCAGGTTTGTTGTGCAGACGATGTGTGCGCTCGAACATCTCGACCAGCGTGGTGGGCTCATCCGGTGAGAGCGGCACGCGCGCTCTCAGTCCCGCTCGTGCCGTTTCCCGGTTGGTCGTTGTCTGAATCGTCTGGCTCATTTGGCGCTCACACCATGCAGGAAAATATCGAGCACCTGGTCGGCCATCGGCGCTAACTTGTACCGGCGCTGCGAGAGTATCCAGTTGGTCGCCATCTCGTCTAGCGCGCCGAAGAGAATCTTAGCGACCACCTTGGCGTTCAACTCCTTGCGAAAGACGCCTGCGCGCTGGCCCTCTTCCACGGCGGCGCGAATCAGCCCCAGATATTCGGCGAAGCCCGCGGCGGAGAACTCCTCCATAAACTTGGTAGAGCTGCGCAGCTCGACTTGAAAGACGATGGCGAGGTCGCGGTCTGCGCCCAGTCTCTCAAGATGCAGATGCGCGATGCGGCGCAGCTTCTCGCGCGGATCATCGATCGTCTCCAGTTGTTTGCGCCCTTCGGCGACGGCCTCCTCCACACTGCGATCAAAGATCGAGTGCAGAATCTCCTCTTTGCTTTTGAAGTAGAGATAGACTGTGCCGTCGGCGATACCGGCCTCGCTGGCGATGTCTGCGACTTTGGAGTTGAAATAACCGTTGCGCGCGAAGACGCGCGTGGCAGCGCGCAATATTGCCTCGCGCTTGTCGGCGACGGGGGAGCGGACGGAATTGAGGGAACGTGCAGAACGCATGTACGAATTTTAGATTTTGGATTTTAGATTAACGCTTCGGGGAATCTTGAAGTTTGGGCGCAAGGCTAAAAAAATCCGCGTTGCTCGCTAATCCAAAATTCAAAATCTAAAATCCAAAATGGAAACGCTGAATGAACAGCCACTCAGTCACAGCTTTAGCCTAACCTCAGTGCGCGGGTTTTGTCCAATAATGAGCGCACAAAAATTTATCTGACGGAGTGTTCCGTCTCCTCAGCGTGCTCTTCCTCTTCGAGAGACTCAGGCCCTGTGCGTTCAACCTGTAGCGCCCCGCCGCGCACTCTCAACTCCCTTTGCGGATACGGAATCTCTATATGGTTTTCGCGGAAGAGCCGTTCGATGCGATAGTTGATGTCGCTTTTGATCTGCGGGTGACGACGCGGTCGCATCGTCCAGACGAGCAGACGGAAATCCATAGAGGATTCGCCGAAGCCTAAGAATTGCACGCTCGGCTTCGGCTCTTCGAGCACCAGCTCGACGCCCTCTGCGGCGCGAAGGAGCGTCTTCGTCACCAACTCGACATCCGAATCATACGCGACGCCGACGGGGATGGAGATGCGCGAGCGTCTTTCGCCGTAAGACCAATTGATAAGCTCCTGATTGACCAGCTTCGAGTTGGGCAGGATGGCAGTGATGTGATCGTTGGTGACGACGACCGTCGTACGCAGGTTGATGCTCTGCACGCGCCCTTCCGTGAGCCTGCCGTCCGGCCCGGCAACCGTGATGAAATCGCCTATGCGGACTGGCCGCTCGAAGAGAAGTATAAAGCCAGAGGCGAGATCGCCCGCGATGAATTGCAGGCCGAAGCCTATGCCGACGGAGAGCGCCGTAAAGACCACGGCAAT
>Ga0190273_10000280_pt1 | contig 22036 bp, 18 predicted proteins | sample Popmic504IS_FD_134513 | JGI IMG/M metagenome (GOLD analysis project Ga0190273, IMG submission 134513) | Populus adjacent soil microbial communities from riparian zone of Shoshone River, Wyoming, USA - 504 IS | ecosystem: Environmental > Terrestrial > Soil > Riparian zone > Trees stand | place... | reverse complement strand
GTCAGCCACAATGACAGCAAGGCAAACCCGATTGCGAACACCGCTGTCTTTTACGCGCCTTCCTTGAGCGTGTTGAGAGAGATGCAGAAAAAACGTTTGCGCCCTTTGCAGGACGCGACGACGCAAGCCGCCAATCATCCTTCGGTGAAGAGCAATTCAAGCGCGGCCTCGCAGTCACAGGCGCTGTTGGCGCTTGGCAATCCTTCGTTGAGCGCCGAAGTGATCTCTCGTTCAAGGTCTGCGGCGAGGGATTTCTCATTGGGCGCATTGCCCGAAGCGGAGCGCGAGGTGAAAGCTCTGGGGGAAATATACGGGACGCTCAACAGCAAAATCCTCACGGGCGCGGCGGCGCGTGAAGAGACCGTCAAGACGGAAGCGGCGAAATATCCTATCCTTCATTTTGCGACGCATGCCACGCTGGACAACGCGGCCCCACTCTATTCGCACCTGCTGCTGGCAAGCTCAAGCCAGCAGGAGGATGGCTTTCTAGAAGCCAGAGAGATTATGAAGCTGGAGCTGCACGCAGACCTCGTCGTCTTATCTGCGTGCGAGACGGCGCGCGGCAGCGTCAGGTCTGGTGAAGGGTTGATAGGCATGTCCTGGGCGCTCTTTATCGCCGGGACTTCGACGACTGTGGCGAGCCAGTGGGCAGTGGACTCTGCCGGCACGGCGCGTTTGATGGTCGAGTTTCATCGCCAACTTCAGCAACAACGGCGTGGGACAGCGCACACGGGCAAAGCAGAGGCGCTGCGCCGCGCCGCCTTACAATTGATGATAGACCCCAAATACAAGCATCCATTCTTCTGGTCTGGTTTCGTCGTCGTGGGCATCGGGATGTAAAGCTGAGGTCAGTCCCGCCTAAGGTCTCGGGCGGGTCTTTCAAGGTTGAGCACCCACCCCGCTTAAGCAGGCGGCACTGGCTTTGCTGAATAAGTGCGAGACTTACATGACTAATTCATCAACTCAGGTTTTTGATGAAAAAAATTCGAGCCGCTTAGTGCAACAAGTTAGGCGTCATATTTGACGTAATATATCGCGTCATGAAGCCTAATAAGTGTTGGGCCGATCCGCGCAGTGATTTCAAACCAATCAGCGACGTTTCTTTTTAGATGCGCTTTTCTTTTTCCTAAGCTCGCACTCAGTTGTACCTCTTTTGATCGCCCCGTTGATTAGTTGAAGCGGTTCATCTTGCGGCTTTAGATACCCTGTCAGTGACATGAGATACAGTTTGAGTGCCGCCCTGTGTGTGTCAGTGTAAAGATAAGCTGACTCAATACCCGCCAAGAGCGCTCTGCTTGCTTGTTCTAATCCATCCGGCTCGTTGTCAATTGCATCCTTAATTGTGAATAGTAGCCGAGCTAGACATTCAACGGCGGCTGAATCTTGACATAAGGCAGGCTCAAGAATCGCCGCCCAATCCTCATGGTCAGTAACTAAGTGACATTCATTGCCAATTTCGCCAGTAGGTTCTTTCAAAGGTTCCCTGCTCCGGTTTTACCGAAAATGGTTGATGTCATACAGCCAATATATTACCAACCTTAGTAGTTTTTATCAATGCGGGAATTTCAGGTGAGGTGATAAATTGGCCGTATTAGTCCTTCCACGCGAAATCCCTCTTACCATTGTTGGTAAGCCATCTAAAATCAATGTCATAGCGATGCTATAGTCGCACATCTATGGCACTGAAACTGCAAATTCAAGATATAGCGAGAAAGCTAGGAGTAGAGAACGCCGCACAGTTGGCGAAGCTAACGGGCCTTGGGCTGACTTCCTGTTATCAACTATGGGATGGAACGGCTCAAATGGTTTCGTTGAAGACGCTTAATACACTGTGCAATAAACTCAAAGTTCACCCCGCTCTATTGTTCGAGTATAAGCCTGATCCAGAGGAGGGAGCTACGCGTTCAGTTAAGGGCAGAAGCAGATAAAAGCTATCGTAAAGCGGAGGGGCTAGAGAAACAACTCAGTCACGAACCGAAATCGGCCTAACAACTCATTCAACCGGAGCGCCAAAGTCGGCGGTACTGACTACAAAGCGTACCGACGGTCGCGCCATCCGACACACTCACTCTCATAGCACATGTACGCCAGTCAGCGTTGCTTCCATGATTGAATAGTGCGGAGCAGGTTTCTCGCCACAGAGGAACGTGGATTCTCTTTTAATAAAATTTGAAACTCCTGCTCAGCCTCCGGAAGCAGACCATAACGCGCGTACGTCACGCCGAGTGCGAGATGCGAAGAGGGTCTTTGTCTTTCCAGACTTAACAGTTCCTCATATCCTTCGGCCTCAAGTATCTTGAATTGCGCGCGCGGCGCAGGGGCGACAGGCGCGCGCACCTCCTGTCCATCTTTGATCGCGACGACTTCCCATGAATAAATTCTCCCGCGCCTTAACCCATTCGGCACTCTCCAGGCGCTCGCAGTTTGCTGCTCGCTTCCCGTCACGCGGTTAAAATCGGAGTCGAACACTGAGACCTTGTAACTGCTCGCCCCGGCAAGCGGCTGCCAGCGTAGCGTCGGTCTATCACTGCGCGTGACCAGGCCGAGTGGGCCCAACAGCTTGAATTGATTCCCGGCAGCCGCTGGTTGGCCCATCAGCGAGATGCTAGGAGATGTTAGCTCGTCCAGCCCCTGCGGTCTGGACAGGCTCTCTCCCCCCAACACTGCGCGCACGGCTCTTTGCGTCGACGGCGCGACTCGCTCCAGACCGACCAGATTGCCCTGGCCGTCTAAACTTATCTCGCGGTCGTTATCCTTCAGGCTGACGACCTCCGGGCTGCCAGCGCCTTTTTCCGGAGGGTTTTCCGTCGTCGGCGGAACACCGGCCTCCACCTGACGATCATTCCCGTTTTGATTGACCGCTGCTCTTTCTTCTCCTTGATTAACTTCGGGCACATTGTTGTTCTGCGACCGCTCGGCGGAAGGCGATTGAGCTGTTCGCGCTCCGTTTTGAGCGGTTTGATCGGGCGCGTTCGCTTTGCGAGATTGATACCAGAACAGGCTGGCCAGCAAGAGTCCGACCGTCAGGGCGATCATGCCCATCACGCGCGCAGGCGTCCCCCAGGGCGCGGGCGGTCTTTCTCTTGCGTGGAACAGTTCCTTGAAAGACCCTGCTTTGAGCTTGAGCCACGCAAGGCTAGACGGCGACGCTGGCTGACTGGCGACGACGACAGCGGCGGCTGCGGCGGAGAGTTCGCGCGCTTCCCTTTCGCACTCGGCGCAGATGTCCAGATGGCTCTCGCAAACTATCCTGTCAGCTTCGTCGATCGAGCCGGAGATATATTTTTTTAGCTCCGCGCGCGAGAGATGGAAAGGCTCTTCATCAACCGTGGGCAGGAAAGCTTCCGTCAGTGCGTTGAGGGCGACATTCGAGTAAGCGGGATCGAGCGCTCTTTTGAGACAACTCTCGCACGTGTTGAGATGAGCATGGATTCTCCCCCTATCGGCCTGCACTATGCTGCGGTGTCGATAAAGGTCTATCTCTTGTTCTGTCAGATGCTCGCTCATTGCTATCGCATATCCTTCGGGCCGTCGCGAAATAAATATTCGCCCCGCGCTATCTAACTAAACCGTGGATCAGGGCCGCGTCTTACCACCGTCGGCGCTCCCTACAGTCTATTTTTTCGATCCCTTCATTCGACGCGCGAGCCGCTCGCGCGCAGTCTTGCGCAAATTTATGACCTGTTGTCGTGTGAGATTGAGGATGCGACTGATGCTCGCATCGTCCAGAGGCAGCTCGTTCCACAACGCTAAGAACTGTGCCTCGCTTATTCCAGTCATCCTGGCGAGGTCAGCTTTCGAGGCGATCTCCAGCTGAGGGATAAAGGCTATGACGCCGCCGCCCTCTGCGTCGCGCAGATTTAGTAACAGCGCTGCGCGCTGAAGCTCTGGCAACTGGCAGACTTCCTCCCAGAGCCTCGAAAGGTACGAACGATGCTCCAGGATCAGCTCGATTCCGGGGCTCGTATCGACCAGCTCTTTTGTAATCTCGCCGTCCGCGTTCTCGAAAGATTCCGTCGGCTGATCCTTGATGCCCCAGACCTCTGCGGCGATAGCAACGACTCGATCAAACTCTATGGCGTGACCGCTCAGTTCGAAAATCGTTAGCAGCAAACTGTCCGGCGAGAGGCGTAAAGCATCCAGGCCCGGCCTTGAGGCGGCGACCTGTTCGGCGGTCACGTTGCAGGATTGAGTCGGCGGCTCTGATTGCAGGGAGGCTGTGGAGACGAGAGCACGCCAACTGTGCAGTCCGGCAATCAAACGGCGATTCGTGCTCATCCACAGATCGAACTGCGGATTCTGTTTCAAATGATGGCGCAGTAGATTCTTCAGTCTCCAGCGCTGCGGGTTTTTCTCTCGAAAGTAATCGGCACATGCCGAGTAGGTTTTGATCGCCACGAAACTGGGGAAGCTGACGATTGAGCTGGTCGCGGGCTGCGCTTTGAGCGCGCGCAATTCCGAGAAGATAATCAAGCGCAGCTCGCCTGCGATTTCCAGCGCATCCTGATTCTGAAGGCTACCCTCCGAGGCGCGCAAAGTTACGCGCAGCTTATTTCTGATGATCTTATTGATGATGGGCTCTGCGTGTTCGTATATCAGGCGGGCGAGCAGCGTTTCAGAGACTGCTTCATCCTGCGCGCCGAGGTACGGAATGAGCAGGGTATCTATGCCTTCTATTGTGACTTGTCCATCCATAGAAAGGCCCGTGGAAGAAATCTCTTTATCTCTCTCGAAGGTCAGAGAAATTGAAGGCTATAGTTATCGTCCGATCATCATCTTGAATCAAAGCTCCGGCGGGCGCGGCTCTTTCCGGTAATCCTCACGGCTCAAGCTCCAATGCCAGACTTCGCCGTCGTCCGGGTCAATAGCGGTGCCGATAAACTTCATGCCGATCTTTTCCAGCACTCTGACCGAGCCGTTTTTTTCAGGCAGCGTGTGGGCGTCAACTCTCTCCACCTCGGAATGTGAGAAAGCATGATCGACCAGAGCGCGCGCCGCTTCCGTGGCCAGACCGCGCAGCCTGTAATGAGCCGAGAGACTGTAGCCGATCTCGACCATGCCGTTTGCATCGGGTCTGCCCTTGTAACCCACGACCCCGATCAAAGCCTTGTCTGCCTTGTGTATCATCAGGTACATCCACCAGCCGAGCGCGTCCGGGTGCTCTTTCAGGTAGCGGTAGCTAAACGGTATGGCTTCCCTCGCCGCCTCGAACCCGAGCCAGTCGTCGTCAATCGCTACATTGAGCATAGAGGCCAAAGCCTGCTCGTCACCCAGGATCGCCTCGAAGTGCCTTAGCTCGCACGGAATCAGGTGTAGGTGAGCGCTCTCGATCATCTTGGATATTTGCAGCCCGGCGGAATCTTAACACCAAATGGCGATGGTAGAAGATGGTTTACTACAACCTGTGCGAGAGGGTCTTTCGCCCATTCTCTATACAGGGGAACGATCAGGGGTAGCCCGCGCGTTGAAGGCGCGGATAAAGTCGCAGCCTCTCTTTACGGTCAATCAATAGAGGTTGAAGTTATATTCGATCAGAATGTATTGCGAAACTAAATGGCCGTTCATCTGCGCGGGATGAAAACGAATGCCGCGCGCGGCAGCGATAGCTCGCTGGGTCAAACCGTGCGGGAGTTTTTTGTTCACTTGAATATCCGTGACTTCGCCTGTCCTGGAGAGGGTTGCCTTGAGCGCGACTACCCCGCTGACTCCGTACTTGCGCGCCTCTTCTGTGTACTGCGGCTCGGGCTTGGAGAGTATACGCGCCTTCTGTGTGACCTCGCGCGGGCCGAAGATGCGATTATAGTTCGGATCGCCGTAGGGAATGGGCCTGTTATCCGGCGGAAACAGCACGGGGTCGGCATCAGCAGTCGCAGGTTTTTGATTCGCCAGTGTGAATGACTTGAGAAACTGCTCCTCCTGCTCCGAGACGAAAGCCGGGACTGTGGCGACTAAAACATAAAGCCTGTTTTGATGGCTGTAGAAATGAACGAGGCCCCGCTTGATGTCCATCGTGATGGCATACTCACGCCCCTGTGTTGTTTGGCCCAACAGCAATTCGCGCAGGTACTGCATGGAAATAAATTTTTTGCTGGTTTTCTCTGTCTTCTCGCGCTCGGCTTTGAGCATTGATTCCCAGACGAGATCGGCGCAGGCATCCAGATATTCGTCCGTGTCCGCCTGTGTAGAGTTTGCACGCGCCCCGTCTTCAAGCGACCAGATTCTATACAGGCCAGCGCCGCTTTTGGCCGTATAGAGTTTTCCTGTGACACTCATTCCGCCAAACTGATAACTCCTCGGAGTGACGGAAATGATGGGCGGCATGTTGACTTTAAACTCTTCGCCCTCTGGTGATTGCTCTGTCCAGTCGGAAGTCTCCTGCGCACGCACACTCTGCGCAGCAGACAGGATGAAGAGGAAGCTTAGAACGAAAATAATTGTGGGAGCTTTCATGGCGCGGCCTCCGGCTCGTGAGTAGAGCGGGCATTATAGATTAAGTGAGGGCGTGAATGACAGAGGGAGATCGTTGGTAGCGGGTCAGTTTGAATAATTGATTAAGCGGCGCATTGAAATTCACCACAGAGGGCACGGAGCAAGCACGGAGGTTTGAATACTATTCGATGCTCTGTGTAATCTCTGTGTCCTCTGTGCCTCTGTGGTGAACGACAATCTCTATCACTCTCAATTTCAAACTGACCCGCTACCTAACCTTACGTTAGTTTGGGCAGAATCCGTGCTCGATCAACGAGCGACAGAGCGCATCGCTGCTTCAGGATAACGCTCGCCCGCGACTGCTTCGGGCCGCGCGATCTCATTGATGCGGCGCAGCTCGTCTTCGCTTAGCTCAATCGTGACCGATTCCGCATTCTCTTCCAGATATTTGCGCCGCTTCGTGCCCGGAATAGGAACGATGTCCGGTCCTTGGGCCAACACCCAGGCCAGGGCGAGTTGCGCTGGCTTGCAGCCTTTGCTCGCGGCGATCTCGCGCACGCGCTCGACGAGCCGTAAGTTCTGATCGAAGTTTTCACCCTGGAAGCGCGGAAACATACGACGACGATCATCGTCCGCGAGATCGTCAGGGCTTTTGAACTCTCCCGTGAGAAACCCGCGCCCCAGAGGACTGTAAGCTACAAAACCAATGCCAAGCTCGCGACACGTCGGCAGTATCTCCGCTTCGATGTCGCGCGTCCACAGAGAGTATTCGCTTTGCAGCGCCGCTATCGGGTGTACTTTATGCGCGCGCCGAACGGTTTCGCTTGAAGCTTCAGAGAGGCCCAAGTATCGAACCTTGCCTTCCTGAACAAGCTGCGACATAGCGCCGACAGTCTCTTCAATCGGCGTGTTCGGATCGACGCGATGCTGGTAATAAAGGTCTATGTGATCGACTTTGAGCCTTTGAAGCGATGCCTCGCACGCAGCGCGCACGTATTCGGGTCTGCCGTTGATGCCTAGAAAGCTGCCATCCGCGCCGCGAACATTCCCGAACTTCGTCGCCAGCACAGCTTGATTGCGTCTATCACTCAACGCCTTTCCGATCAACTCCTCATTATGGCCCACGCCGTACATGTCCGCTGTGTCGAGAAAACTGATCCCCAGCTCCAGGGCTCTATGAATCGTCGCGATGGATTCCTGATCGTCAGGCTCGCCGTAAAATTCCGACATGCCCATACAGCCCAGACCGATGGTGGATACTTCCAAATTGCTTTGACCTAAAATGCGAGTCTTCATGTTCAATCCCTTTCTTCCGGTTCATCATGTTTATGGATTTAGCCCTTTGAAGTTTTCTCTCAAGGAGTGCGTCCCAGCAGACGAATGGTGCGATCACGACGCGCCCAGGCGATCAGCGCCATGACGAGGAGCAGCACAATCGCCGGGACGGGACTGCCGCCGATGAGGAACAGGTGCGTGCCCGCCGCGCCCACCATCACGCACATCAAAATGAGCGCGCCCACGCCGCTCAAACCCGGTATCAATAACAGGATCGCGCAGAGGACTTCGAGGCCGCCTGTGAGATAACGAAACCACTGTCCGAAGCCGATGGTCTCGAAAACGGCGACCACCTGTGGAGCGCCCAGGAGTTTTGGGATACCGGCGAAAAAAAACATGGCGGCTGCCGCGAGCTGTAGCACCCAGAGAATAATATTAAAGACTTTTCCGGGCGGCTTTGTGCCCACGCTGTTTCCCACAGCGGCGACTTCCGACATGATTTATTCTCCTCTCAGCGCGCCGGGAAACGCCACGGCGGCGCAAGGCTTCGCTGAGCTTTATATTTCAGGATTCGATTGAGCCCATCCGCCCGCTTCTAAAATCTTCTATGGCCTCTTGTATCTCTTCGCGCGTGTTCATCACAAACGGGCCGTAGCGTACGACCTGCTCACCCAAAGGCACACCCGCGATGAGCAATACGTCCAGGCCGCTCTTAGTACTGTCGGGCACAAAGATCGAGACCTGATCTCCATCCTGCGCGAAGATGACCATCTGCCCTTCGCTCGCGCTGCGCTCATCCTCTCCGAACAAGCCAGAGCCTTCAACCACATAAGCGAAGGCGTTGTACTCGCTGGGGACTGATTGCACAACGCGCGCGCCGGGCTGCAACTTAAAGTGCAGATACGTGATGGGAGTCCGCGTGTCTATCACGGCGTGCGCGCCCAGCGCCTCGCCCGCGATGACCTTGACATGAGCGAGCCCGTCCTCGCTCTCTGCCGTCGGAATCCTTGCTGCCGGAATCTCCTGATAGCGCGGGCGCATCAGTTTATCGCGGCTCGGAAGATTGACCCAGAGTTGAAAGCCATGCAGACGGCCTCCGCTCTCTGCAAACTCGGGCGCTGGCATTTCGGAATGAATGACGCCCGCTCCGGCGGTCATCCACTGCACATCGCCGGGCCCGAGCGTCCCCTTATTGCCCTGAGAATCTTTATGCCGCATTTGACCTTCGAGCATGTAGGTGACGGTCTCGAACCCTCTGTGCGGATGATCGGGCGCGCCCTTAGCCTCGCCTGGCGCGAGATCGACTGGCCCCATCTGATCCAACAGCAGGAACGGATCAAAATCCGAGAGCGCATTGGTTGGAAACGGTCTGTTGACGACGAAGCCTTCTCCCTCAAGGGTGCGCGTGCTGTTTATAATGCGGGAAACGGAACGAATCTTTTGTGTATCGTCTGCCATCTATTTCTCCTGACACTTTATCGCCATCAACACAGAAAGCCGCTCGACAGGAAGCCTGTTCGGTTTAGCGTGTGGATGATGTAAACGTCTATGATAAGTTTACATCATACTCTAACAGATTCTATGGTAGGAACCGGGGCGAGAGGCAGCCAGCCGCGTTGGCCCATCATCTCAGACCTGGATCACGATCTGATGGCCATACAGTAACTATATTTAGGATAAGACCGCGATGTGCCGTCAGCGAAGAGGAATCAGAGGTCTTGAAGCGGTCGATCATCTTAGAGAGGTTGATTTCCTGCATCCCTTAGCGCGCCTCATTTTTTGTGCTTGCTGTTTTTGTTGCGCGCTGGCGGCGACACAGGCGCAGACTGCGCGCGACCGTGAAATGATGGCCGGCACTCTTCAACAGCTGCTGGCCATGCCCGCGCCGCTGCCACGGACTACTACTTCTTTAACAGATGCGGACGAGGCCCGACGGGAACGCCCGGAGAAATTTTACGACAAGGAAAATCCTCCGCCGGATGATGCGCCCGTAGAGGATTTGCTCGATTACTGGGAGCGCTGGGCGGGCGGTTTCAGAGGCGAGAGTGTCGAGCCTTCCGCCACGGTCAGGCAGAGACTGCTCGCGGCCTGTGAGGCCGAGCCGGAAAAATTGCAGGGACTCCTGCCTCTGTTGCCTTTGACACAGGAGGCTGCCGCGCGCGTCAAGAAGCTGTATGACGCGCAGCAGAACGCGGCGCAGGTTAACGAGAACTGGCTAAAGACTGTGCGCGATTGGCTGAAGGTCAACAGCAGATACTTTCTTGACGAACTGCTGGCGGAGGCGCGCAGGGCCAAAGACGACCAGGAAAATGGCGACGTTGATAACGGAGAAGCTTTACGGAATCTGGCCAGGATTGATTGGCCCGGCGCAGAGCCTTTACTACAAACTCTGGCCGATGGCAGCCAGCCGCGCGCAGCGGCGCTCTCACTCTCGTTGCTCTACAAACAGGCGCTCGAAGAAAAGGATGCGAGCGCTGAAGAGAAATACCGTGCTCGCTTGCAGGCGATTGCCTCTGACCGTAGCGCACCGGCGCGCGCGCGTAATACGGCCATTGAAATACTCTCCTTAACCGAATGGTCGGGCCGCGACGAATGGTACTTGTCTCTGTTTACAGACGAAACTTTGCTTGAGCCAGGTGACGGGATTTATGGCTTCAGTCCGCTCACGACGCTCTTCGACCGCGATCCTGACAAGTGGATTCCGGTGATGACCAAAATGGTCGAAAGCAAGAATCGAGCGGTGCAGCAGTTGGCGGCAAGCTGCCTGGTTCAATACGTCAATAGTCAGCCGCGCAGAGATGCGATCCTGCCCGTACTCAGATGGTTGTCCGACCCTGACTGGCTGGACCTGGGCAGCGAGCGCGCCCGTTTTATGCAGAAGATGAATGAACTGGACATGCCGGAGAGTGTGCCGGGCCTGATCTGGATCGTCGAGAACGAACCCGTACACGCCAACTGGGCGGCGCGGACGCTGGCTTATTACAAAGACCCGCGTGCCATCCCCGCTTTAAAGAAAGCTCTGGCCGCAGAGGTTCACGAAAATGACAGGGTATATTTTATAGAGGGTCTGTTAGCTTCGGGCGGCATTACCGAAGAGGAACAGCTCGCCGCGCTCGAAGCCTACGCTATGGAACTCACGACGAGCGAAGGGCGCGCACGCGTTGAGCAGTATCGCTCTAGCGCTGGCGAGTTGCTGCCGCTGCCCGTGAGCATCGGCAAATATCTGGACGGGAAACAGGAAGCGCCGGACTCTCTGGTCACAGCCGCCTTGGAGCGCGTGAGAGATTTACAGCAGAAGAATCCTGCGCTTGCCAGTGCGTTGTTGCAGATTACGCAGGGCTGGCAAACGCGTCGCGTCGATCTGGATATGCTGCAACGCATCGCCACAGGTACGGCAGACGCCGGGACTATCGCTAATGCGCTGGGGCGTCGCGCCAAACTGTTCAAGAGCGTGAGCGCGGAATTGCAAAGTCTGGTGAGCGCGGGCGGCGCGGCGCAAGGCATCGCTGCCGTCCTGGCCGACGACGAAGCCTTAGCGCAGCACATACTCGGCTCAGAAGACACGGTGGCACAGATGGCACTGCTCGCCTGTGCGCGTCTGGTGCGGATGCCCTTGAATACGGCGCAGGTCGGCCCACTGCTCGGCAGCAAGACGCAACCTCTCTCTCTGGCCTCCGAGCGCTATCTATTGGCCGAAGACAGCAAAGAGGCGCGGCAACTGTTATGGGCCAGACACAAAGACGAAGCTTTCATCACGGGCTGGCGCGAAAACTTGCGCATGATCAGCGGCAAGAATTTCGACGCGATGGGCAAGGCCGAAGAAAAGTTGCGCGCAGAGTTATTCCAGGAGGACGCGCCGCTGGAAATCTTCGCCCTGCTATATAACCACGAGCGACCTCCTCACGTGCTGCGCGTTTACCGCACGCGCGCCGTCTATACTTTTTATGAAGACGACGCGCGTTATCACGAGCGCGTTATCACAGGCGAAGAGTTGGCACGGTTCAAAAGCTTCATCGTCAACAACAATATTGCGGAGCTTGGCCCACAGATCAACCCGTGTCATCACAATTGCGTGGCCCAGGAATTCCTACAATTGGCGCGCACAGGCGGTCGCCGCGTCTTTGCTCATCAGAGCATCCATGCATGGATAATCTTAGAGGCAAACTTTGAGATGCTGGGGCACGGCGATGGTCTCAAGCTTCATTACTATCTTGAGCGCGAGATCAAAGGCCTGGAAGTCCTGTATGCCGGGCGAGGGTTGACGATCCATGACGTTTGGAAGCAGGGCAAGGATTTGCGCGTGCTTGTCCAGCGAGAGGAGACAGACGAAGAAGCAGAGCAGCGTAGGGCTGCCTTCGGCGCTGCGCAGGATGACGATGAAGAAAGGGAGGCCGCCCGCGAGGCCGTCCGTCGTCAAATGATGGCACGCGCCAGAGAGCGCATCTCATGGCGCGCTTTCACACAGGGCAAGTTGGGCTCACCATCGACGCCGCCCGAAGGATATTCAAACTTTGACGAGGACAGGTTCGAGATAGAGAGCAGCATATTCCCCTCGCACTTCAACCGCCACTTAACGCAGGCCGTGACGGGCGGCTCTGTCGTACTGGCGAGGAACTTTAGCGAGGATGGCGGTCTGTGGATAAAAGCTCCGGGCCAAAAGGCCGTGCGTCTCGGCGGCGAAGGCGTATACGCTGATCCGCTGGTGACGCCCGATGGCAAATGGGTCGTCGCCGCCATGACGGACAGTAACTGGGACAGGCCGAACTATGTCGTCAGGTTCAACTTGCAGACAGGCCGCGAGTATCGTATGAACATTCCGCCCGCGCAACAGTTTGGGCCCATCGCTTTCCTTGCTGCACACAATCGCGTGCTGCTGCGCCGCGCCAGAGATGAAGATAGCAACGCTGGTAAAGAGGCTGGCCCTGATGCGCCGGAGTTTTATCTGCTTGACGCCGCGACGGGCCGGACGCAATTACTCCCGGGCGTCTTCGCGCCGCTCGAAGAGGAAGGCAAACGCTTTTTGCAGCCGACCGCTAAGCCCTTTGAGTACTGGGCGGCGATTCCTGAGCACACCATTAATCAAACGCGCGTCGGGCGCTACAACCTCAAGGACTTTTCTTTTCAGACGCTGCTCGTCGTGCCGCGCCTCACCTTCGACAGCATGTCAATGTGGGTGGACGAAACAGACTCGCAGCTCTACGTAGTTTACGAGGGCCAATTGCTGAGGCTGCCCTTCCCGCTTAAAGATTAGCATTCGCCGCGCGCTCGATCTTGATTACTCGTTAAGATTGTCGAGCCCAGTGAATTTCCAACCGCTTCCTGTGCGCAGGAAATGATAAATGACGACTTCGTTGCCCGCCGCATCCGGGCAGGCGACGGTGAAACGTTTGCGGTTCGCCGTATCGATTTCCGGTTGCGCTGTGGCAAAGCACTTCGCGGCATCTGTCTGTTGGTTGAACACTTCGCGGTAACGCCTGCGCAACTGCGCCCTGTTCCTGATGCTCGCTATGCCGTAGGACATCTCAATCGGAAACCTGGACAGGTTGGCGACCGCTTCGCGTTCATTCGCAATGACCGCTGCTTTGAACTTTTGCCAGAAGACCTGTACTGAATCATCTGACGGCGGCGTCGTCAAAGCTTTGCCGGACACCGCTGCCAGCGCAACTCCGCTTAAGCATAAAGAGAGACACAGGATAGTTATTTTCTTCATCTTCTACTGCACTCCTTCGCCGTCATTATCTTTCTCTTCAAGACAACACGCCGCACCAAGGCTAAACAGCCCAACGACGCTTGCTGCTCTGATCGAGCAACCGCCGCAGCCGTCGCTGCCGTGAACCCTTCAACCTGAAGCGCCCTACATATTAGCGCAGAAATTCCCTCGATCACTGTTCGTGCAGAAAAAAAAATTGCCGGAGATCAATTTTCCTCCTCCTTTAAGCGCACTAGCACAAAACCCTTGACAGGCTATGTAGTATGCTTTATACCTATGTAGCTTTCTACACAAGGTGCGACCTGTCCGGCGAGAGGCGAGCTTATGAGTCCCAAATCATCTTTGTCCTATTCGGCTGCGGTGATCCTGCAAGCGATCGCGAGCGGCTACGTTTACGGCTTCGACGTGATGGACATCACGGGTCTGCCGAGCGGAACTGTCTACCCGGCGCTGCGCCGTATGGAGGACGCAGGGCTGGTGGATTCAAAATGGGAGAAAGAATCTGCTGCGCAGCGCGAAGGACGCCCCGTCAGGAAATACTACGAGATCAGCGCCGCCGGAAGAGATGCCCTGAGTGATGCGCTCAAGCGCTATCGCTACATGGAGAGACTGCTGCCAGCCTCAGGGCGCAAGTCAAAACCGTCGACTGAGCGAGGCTAAGGCGCGTGATGACGAGCCCTTTGTCAAAACCCTACCTGTGGCTGATCGCGGTTGTGAGCCTTCTAGTCCCCTCGCGTGTGCGCAGCGGGTGGAAGCAGGAATGGGAAGCCGAACTCAAGCATCGCGAAGCCCTGCTCCAAAAGTGGCAGAAGCTGGACATGCGCAGCAGATTGAGTCTGCTCAAGCGAAGTGCCGGTTCTCTTCGTGATGCGATGTGGTTGCAGCCCAAACGACTGGAGGAAGATATGTTTCAAGACCTGCGTTATGGCGTGCGAATGTTGCTCAAAAAGCCAGGCTTCACCATCGCCGCCGTGCTCGCCTTAAGTCTGGGCATAGGCGCGAACACGGCGATCTTCTCTGTCGTCAACGGCGTGCTGCTGCGTCCGCTGCCTTACACAGACCCTGATCGGCTGATGCTGGTCTGGCTCAGGGGCCCTGAGGCCGCCGGTGGTGATCGCGTGCCTTTGTCCGTAGCCGATTTTCTGGATTGGCGCGCACAGGAAGATAAGGTCTTCGAGCGTGTCGCAGCCTTCGGCTCCAACATGTTCAACTACACGGGCGGCGAGCTGCCTGAAGAAGTGCGAGGCACAATCGCCACCGCCCAGTTCTTTTCCATCTTAGGTGCGCAGGCCGAGCTGGGCCGCACCTTTTTGCCGGACGAAGACAAGCCGGGCGCAACACCCGTCGTGGTCGTGAGCCACGGCTTCTGGCAAAAACGGCTCGGCTCAGACCCGCAGGCCGTGGGTCGCACGATTACTTTGAACGACCGCGTCTACACGATCATCGGAGTGATGCCCGCCTCGTTCGATTTCCCGCGACGCGAGAGCGAGTTGTGGACGGCCTTTCAATTGCAGCCGCCCAGAAGGCGCGGCCCATATTTTTTGAGCGGGCTCGGGCGACTTAAAGCCGGAGTCTCGCCCGCGCAGGCGCGCGCCGCTTTGAACCTCATCGGCGATACGACTCAAGGGCCAAAGCCTGAGGCGGGCGATAGATTTACCGTGCTGCCCTTGAATGATTTTATCGTCGGCGATGTGCGCCCTGCGCTCCTGGTGTTGCTCGGCGTGGTTGCGCTGGTGCTCTTGATCGCCACGGCCAACGTCGCCAATCTGTTGCTGGCCCGCGCCTCCGCGCGTGAAAAAGAGCTTTCGATTCGCGCGGCGCTGGGCGCAAGCCGCGCGCGCATCCTCAGACAATTGTTGACGGAGAGCGTGCTGCTCGCACTGATCGGCGGAATTGTCGGACTGTTTCTGGCTTACTGGGGCGTCGATCTGCTGCTGGCTTTGAGCCCTGCGGGTGTGCCCAGATTGCACGAAGTCAAAATAGATGCGCAGGTGCTCATCTGGACGATGCTGATTTCGCTCGCGTGCGGCATCATCTTCGGCCTTGCGCCCGCATGGCAGGGCTCTCGCTCGAATCTCAACGAAGCGCTCAAAGAGGGCGGACGCAGCTCGACTGAAAGTTTTGGCAAGCGACGGCTGCGAGGCGCGTTCGTCGTCTTCGAGATCGCGCTCGCGCTTGTGCTGCTCGCGGGCGCTGGCCTCCTGATAAAAAGTTTTCTCCAACTGCAAAAGGTGGATTCCGGTATCAACCCTGAGCGAGTGCTGACGATGTCCATTCCGCTGCCCCGCGCAAAGTACGAGGAGAGTCCTCAACAGGCGGCCTTTTTTCAAAAGCTGCTCGAACGAGTCAAAACGATTCCGGGCGTCGAATCGGTCGCCGTAAGCTCAAGCCTGCCGCCCGATCAGTTGACGGTTTCGGATAATTTCAGCATCGAAGGCCAGACTGTAACGTCAACGGACGAGTTGCCGGTCGGCAATCTGTTGAGTGTGAGCACGGACTATTTCAGCGCGCTCGGCATTCCGCTGCGGCGCGGTCGCTACTTTGCGGAGACCGATACGAGCGATTCGACGCCCGTCGTGATTATCAACGAGACGATGGCGCGACAGTTCTTCGCGGGACAGGACCCCATCGGCAAACGATTCCGGCATGGCGGCCCTGAACGAAACAATCCTATCAGGGAGATCGTCGGCGTGGTCGGCGATGTGAAATACGAGGGGCTGGATACGGAAGTGCAACCGGCCTTCTACGAGCCCATGCTTCAGGCTCTCTGGGGCGAGATGTTTCTCATCACAAAATCGTCTACGGCAGACCCTTTGAGCTTAGTTCCGATGCTTCGCACGGAGATCGCGTCGCTTGACGCGGATGTGCCTCTGGCGAGGATCAGCGCGATGGATCAACTCCTGTTCAAAACGGTCGCGCAGCCCAGATTCCGCACGATGCTCGTCACAGTCTTCTCCATGTTGGCGCTGCTGCTGGCGGCCATAGGCATCTACAGCGTGATGGCTTATACGGTCGCGCAGCGCACACACGAGATAGGGATTCGCATGGCCCTGGGCGCAGGGCGTCGTGACGTGCTCAAGCTTATTATCGGCCAGGGCATGACGTTGACGCTCGTCGGAGTCTGTCTCGGATTAGCCGGAGCATTTGCTTTGACGCGACTGCTGTCCAGCCTGCTCTTCGGAGTGAGCAGTAGCGATCCGCTGACCTTCGTCGGCGTCTCATTACTGCTCGGCGCAGTGGCCTTCGTCGCCTGCTACATCCCCGCGCGCAGAGCTATGAGAGTCGATCCGATGATTGCGCTGCGGTACGAGTGAACATACATTTCTGCTTCGTACCCTCTCTATGACACGGCACTGCGCGCCTAACGCCATTGCGTTGTATGATACAAGCAGCTTTGGGCCGGAGACGCACGATGAACGATTTAACTTCTTTGCGAGAGCTGTTTCGACACATGGAGTGGGCGGACGCCGTCGTATGGACTGCCGTCCTTGCGCACGCGGAGGCGGCTGAACACGCGGCTCTTCGGGATCGTCTGCATCACCTGCACCACGTTCAAAGAGCATTCCTTCAAGTTTGGAGAGGACAATACACCCGGACACCGCCCGCAAATTTTAGCGACGGCGCAGCTCTTCTCAACTGGGCACGCGAATACTATCGTGAAGTTGAAGAGTATCTGGGCAATCTCAATGAGCAGGATTTGAATCAGCCGCAGGCAGTCCCCTGGTCGCGGATGGTCGAGTCTCGTCTGGGTCGAAAAGCGGAAGCGCTATCGCTTGACGAAACTTTGCTGCAAGTCGTCATGCACAGCACGTATCATCGCGGCCAGGTGAATATGCAATTGCGCGAGCTTGGAGGCGAGCCCCCTTTGACGGATTTTATTGTCTGGCTCTGGCTAGGCAAACCGCAGCCCGATTGGCCCTGATGAGAAGCTCATTCGATTCACAGCTACAGCTTCCGTTCCCCTGGGCCAACGCGTCAAGTTTCAAGTCAAAGATCAGTTCCGCAATATCTTCTATATTTAATTTAGATCAACTTCGCCGAAGTGCCGTGTCATGTCCGAGCAATCAAAGCTTCAAACCCGTCTACGCGATGAATTGATACGGATGGTCGAAGAAGATGGTCGCGTGCGCAAAGAGCTTGCGGCTGACGGCAGCCTCTTTGAAGGCTATCATCCTCTAATGGCCGAAGTGCACAGGCGAAATGGGCGGCGACTCTTTGAGCTCATAGATCAATACGGCTGGCCTGGGAAAACGCTTGTCGGCGAAGAGGGCGCGGACGCTGCATGGCTGATTGTGCAGCATGATATTGGGAATCCGTCGCTTCTGCGTCGCAGCCTGTCGTTGCTAAGAGAGGCCGTGGCAAAGGGTGAAGCTCCAGCCTTGCAGTTGGCGATGTTGACGGACAGGATATGTGTCCTGGAAGGAAAGCCGCAGGTCTACGGGACACAATACGATTGGGATGAGCACGGCGAAATGAGTCCTTGCCCGATTGAGAATCCTGAGCGCGTTGACGAATTAAGAGAGAGCGTCGGCCTCATTCCCCTGCATGAAGACACGCGTCTGAAGCGCGTCGCTATTTCGCTGAGTTCTGAAAAACCTCCCAGGGACATGAAGGCTCGTCGTCGGGAGATGAAGGAGTGGGCGCGCTCTGCTGGTTGGCTGGACTCAAAAGGCTAAGACGCGTATCAATCTTTTGTTCCCGGCCAGACTTTTGTGCGAAGCCAATCGGTCATCGTGTCAAAGTAACCTGGGACATATCTTTTCAAACGATCAAGCTCGCTGTCGCTGCCCGTCTCCGCTTCCAGAATAATATGATGCGCTTTGGGAAATACCTTGATAGCGAAGTCTGTGTTCTTGCGGCCCGCGAGCGCTTTGGCGAAGATCGGCACAACCTGGCGAACGGGAGTCGATGTGTCTAACTCTCCGAACAGGCCGAGCACTGGCCCTTCGTATCGCTCCCACAACGGGATAGGATCGAAGTCTATGTCCAGGGCCAGAAACCATTGATCCCGCTTCCGTAGATCAATCTCGCTCGACAGCGGTGTGAGCCAGTCCTTTATCTTCGCGTTCTGCTGTGCCCGGCGGATCGCCGCATCGTACTGCTCGCCGCGACCATCGCGCACAAAATCGAAGAGCAGATTTCTGGTGGCGATCACTTCGTCAATCTCACTTTGCGAGAAGCCAGCGGCGCGCATCTCCGTCGATACGTTGTAAAGCTCCTGCTGCGCAACAGTGTAACCGCTGCCTCCGGCAGAGACTGAGATAACGAAGGCAATGTCCTTTGACATGGATGTCGCTTTCGCCATCACCCAACCGGCCTGACTGCTGCCCCACATGCCGATCTGCTTTGTGTTGATGCCCTGGCGCTTTTGCAGGAGCGTCATGGCGGAGAGTGCGTCTGCGGCCAGCTCGTCGAAAGTAGCCGTCGCCCAGTTGCCGTTGGATGCGCCTGAACCGCGCTTGTCATAAATAAGCGCGGCGATGCCGTGACGAGCAAAATGGTCTGCGGCAAAGCGCATGACGGATAGATAACCATTGCGATCCTGCTGGCCTGAGCCGTGCAGAAGGACGACAGCCGGATGCGGGCCTTTCGTTGTTGGAGTGAGCAGCGTACCGGCAAGCATGACGCCGCCCGTGCGACCAAAGCGAACTTGCTCTTCTCTATACAACTCTGCTTTTCTAGCAACACGTGCGGGCGCGCCCGCCTCTTTCAGGCTCAGGCTCGCCACCGCGCCGTTTCTGTTTTTATTGAACGTGATCTTTAATTCCACTGGTGAGAAAATCAGCAAAGAAGGGCCAGCATGGAATGTCTGAGCCGTAACCAGCTCAAGCCCACGAACGCGCCCCGTCCGAGGCTCGTGTAGATAAAGACGACGCTCAGTGCGTCCGATGACGATCAGCTCATTTGAAGCCAGTTGATAAGCGCCGAGGTATGGATCGTATATCTTCGGATCAAGCTTAGGCAGCGGCGCAGGTTGTTGCGCAGGGCAAATCATCAACGGCGAGCTACAAAAAAGGAGCGCAAGCGCAGTGACGATCAGTCTTCTTTTCATCAGTGTTTGTACGATTGCGAGAACAACTTCAGACTACTATCAGCGAGGGCCTATGCGTTGAGGGAATTTACTTGAGACAGCATCGAGTCGGGTCAGTCGGATTGTAACGGCGCGCAAGCGGTTTCGCTAGCATTTCGTTGAATTATTCTGTAAAAAGAGAGGCATAGTGGATAAACAGCAGCCTCACCCCCAGACTCATCTGACGCCCGATCCCGTTCCGCCGAGCACGCCGCCTGCGTCCGATCAATCGGACGAGCAAAAAGATATGGGCGAGCGCAGCGGATTTGGGATGCTCGCGATTGATGTCACGCCTCTGAGAGTGTCGCGCGAATTTCGTCTACTGTTTATAGGTCAGGTCGTCTCGTTCTTCGGCTCTATGATGAGCTTCGTAGTGCTCCCCTGGCAGATGTACCAGCTCACGAAGTCAACGCTTGCGGTCGGGCTGCTGGGCGTCGCAGAGTTCGTCCCCATCCTGTTGATGGCTTTCGTCGGCGGAGCGTTCGCAGATTATGTTGATCGTCGTCGGATGGTGCGCACGACGGAAGTGCTGCTGGCCGTTGGCTGCGTGGTGCTGATCCTCAACTCTCTTTTGCCAAGGCCGAGGGCGTGGATACTTTTTGTCTGCGCCGCCGCGTTCGCTGCCCTCAACGGATTGCAGCGCCCGTCCTTGGAAGCCCTCGCTCCGCGTTTAGTCCCGGCGGAGCTGCTGCCCGCATCCTCCGCGCTAAATTTTCTGGGCCGTAACATGGGCAGCGTCATAGGGCCTGCCGTGGGCGGACTGCTTGCCGCAACGCTTGGGCCTGTGCTCGCCTATTCAATCGACCTTGTGACCTTCTTGGTCTCGGTCGTCGCGCTGTGCATGATGCGCGCAGTGCCGCCGCCGCAGGGGGCTGAGCGTCCAAGTCTGCGATCAATCATCGATGGGATACGGTACGCTAAAAGCAGACCGGAGCTGATGGGGACTTATCTGGTGGACATCAACGCGATGTTCTTCGGAATGCCTATGGCTCTGTTTCCGGCCATCAGTACGAAGTTCGGCGGCGCATCCGTCGGGTTACTGTACGCAGCGCCATCGGTCGGAGCGATTCTCGCGACGCTCTCGTCCGGGTGGACTGTGCGCGTGCATCGTCATGGTCTGGCGGTGGTGATCGCGGCAGGCGTCTGGGGCGTGAGTATTATCTGCTTTGGCTTCGCGGAATCTTTATGGCTGGCGCTTCTGTGCCTGGTCGCGGCGGGCGCGGCAGATATGGTGAGCGGAATTTTTCGTTCGGTGATCTGGAATCAGACCATCCCGGATCATCTCAGAGGGAGACTGGCCGGGATAGAGATGGTCAGCTATACGACAGGCCCGCTGCTCGGCAACGCAGAGTCCGGTCTGGTCGCAAGTCTTGTAAGCGTTCGCTTCTCCGTCGTCTCGGGCGGCATACTCTGTGTCCTGGGCACAGGCGTGCTGGCGCTTCTTTTACCCGCGTTCGTGCGTTACGACGGGCGCAACGGAAGACTGCGCAAGCAACAGGAAGAGGCCGCACGCCTCGCCGCATCAACTTAAGAGGGCGAAACAGGAAGCAGAAGTCCTGGGCTTTAACCCGTAAGCGATTGTGGAAAAATGATCCGGCAGCTAGGCGCTAATCAATCCCTTCTGGATATTACGCTGCCAGGCTTCATAATTTCTGATGCGACGCTTGGCCTGCTTGCGCGTCAGATTCATTCGACGCGCGACATATTCGATGCGCTCGGTTCTGTCCTTCTTCTTATCGTAAGGGACGCCGGGCGCTTCGCGATAAAAATCGTAAGCTCGCACCCATTCGTTAATCACTTCAGGTGTCGCCTGTACACCACGCAGTTCGGGCATGATCTCTAGTTACCTCGGGAAAAGAATAATAAATTAGGTTGGTGCAGTTTTACGAACTAAGACCAAGCGGTCGTCTCTCGCAGTGTCTCAGGTGGGAGTTCATATACGCGCCACATTCAAGTACCAGCTCAAACAGTCTGGCCTTAAAGCTCCATAATGCACCAGCTCTTTCGGTTTCGGCAACTCTTTCTTAGCCGCTGATATGTAAAAAGCTCGTGCGTGCAGCCTCTTTCACAGACACAAAACACGTCCGGGTTTGACGGCCCGGACGTGTTTTTCACTGGAACGCTTTAAGGATTTATGCACTCTCCGGCACTCGAAGGCTTAGCGCCTGCCGGCGTTCAATATACGAAGCAGAGCCAGGAATATATTGAAGGCGTCGAGGTAAAGCGAGAGCGCTCCGGCGATGTATTCGTTGGTCGGATAGCGCCGGATGATATTGGACGTGTCATAGAGCACGAAGCCTGCGAACAGAAGCAGCGTGGCCGCCGCGACAGCAAAGCCCAAACTCATTGAACCGACCAGCAGCACATTCAGTAAGCCTGCCAGAATGACGACGATCAACCCCGTCACCAGCATTCCGCGAAGGAAACTAAAATCCCGCTTTGAGATAAAAGCATAGGCGGTCAGTCCTCCGAAAATCCCTACGGTCAACACACCGGCCTGAATAATCGAGGCCGGATTATCCCTGCTTATCAGATAAAGCAGAGGGGAAATG
>Ga0190273_10000279_pt1 | contig 22178 bp, 16 predicted proteins | sample Popmic504IS_FD_134513 | JGI IMG/M metagenome (GOLD analysis project Ga0190273, IMG submission 134513) | Populus adjacent soil microbial communities from riparian zone of Shoshone River, Wyoming, USA - 504 IS | ecosystem: Environmental > Terrestrial > Soil > Riparian zone > Trees stand | place... | reverse complement strand
GCATCCGCGCCGCGACCGCGCGACCATTCGAGGACAGCTCGCCTTACATCCTCCGTATTCAACATAGCGCGATCAGCGCCGAGAGAGAGAGCCAGCTCTACCTTCTGCGGATCGAGGTCAAGACCGAAGACGCGGCAGCCGTTCGCTTTTAAGAATTGAACCGTCAGTTGGCCCAACAGGCCCAGGCCGATGACGACGACCGATTCTCCAAGAGTCGGTTCAGCCAGCCTGACGCCCTGCAAAGCGATAGCGCCGAGCGTGCCAAAAGCGCCCGCCTCGAACGATGCGCCCTCAGGCAAACGTACGCAGAGATTCTTCGGCACGGAGAGTACTTCGGCATGTGAAGCGTAGCCCACACCTGCGCAGGCCACGCGGTCTCCCACACGAAACTCCGTCACGTCCGGGCCTGTCCCGGCGACGATGCCGGAGGCGCTGTAGCCGAGCGCAGTCGAAGCGCCGAGCTTTGTCAGCACGGCGTTGACGGTGTTGATGATCCCTTCGCTTCTGGCCCTTTGGAGCACCTGCTTGACCTTGTCAGGATTTTCTCTGGCCCTGTGTAGAAGTCCTTTGCGGGCCGAATCGACCGTCATGCGCTCGGTGCCTGCGCTGATTAGAGAGGCTGCGGCGCGCACCAGCACACGCCCCCGCTGCGCGGCTGGACTGGGTACATCCATGACCTTCACTTCGCCCGTTTTGGAATCCTGAAGAATCTGTTTCATATCAAGATTAAGCTTTGACCTGGGCACACACGTCAAAGAGGAGAGACTATCTTCTCACGGCGGAGTCCGTCAATCAGTCTAAACGGGCAGTAGTGGGTCAATTTGAATTTGAGAGTGATGGGAAAAGGCATTCACCACAGAGACACAGAGCGCACTGAGGTTACACAGAGACTTGAGAGACATTCAAGTCTCCGTGCTTCCTCCGTGCCCTCTGTGTCTCTGTGGTGAGCCTCAATAAGCCACGTATTCAAACTGACCTGTTGCCGAACGAGCACATCAGGGGAAAGAGGGTTTCTATCAGTTTATCCGCCACGTCTAAACCGATGCGTTTGTCTGTGCGGGCGGATTTTTATTGACAACACTCAATCACTTTGTTAGTTATGCAGCACATTGAAAAGCGTGCGGCAGGGGGCGAGTCGAGAGAAAGGCTTTTTCTCTCTCATCTATTTTCGTGCAAGGGCTCGCGCTTCTCTTTTAAAATCGGCGTAATACGCCACGTGCGCGACGAGTGTGAATCAAAATTCAGAACTAATCGAGGAGAGATAAAATGCAGCAACCTTCCCCAGGCTGGTCGCCACCGCCGCCCCCAGCCGCTCCACCGGCGAATATCCCGAACTATCTTGTACCGGCCATCATCTCGACCATCTGTTGCTGTCTGCCAGCCGGAGTGGTCTCGATTATCTTTGCGACACAGGTCAACAGCAAGGTCGCTGCGGGCGACATACAGGGCGCGATGGACGCATCGGCCAAGGCCAAGATGTGGTTCATCATAGCAATCGTCGCCGGCGTCATCATCAATGGCATCGCCGGTGTTGCTCAAGTGCTGGTGAATACAAGATAAGAAGGTAAGCATCATACGTCTTTGAGAGGGAGCGCCGCTGCTTTTGACGCGGGCGCTGCCGCCATATTAAAGACGACGTTGACTGTTAAAGGCCACGGCGGGCCACGCTGATCCGAAGAGGCTTTAGGCTTTGCGGAAAAGGAGCGTGCCCGCCCCTTTCTATTCCTTCAGCGCGCTTCGTCATATTTCCTACAGTCCATCGGGCTCTGGTGGGCCAACCCTTCACACACGATTCGGCAACCATAAAATCCGCACGCGAATAGGCGGCTGTGCCTCGCTTGTCGCAACACTCTTCGTCATGTTACTTTGCTCAGTTTACGGGAGGGCTGTGGTGGCTCTCTGTACAGTGCGCGGGCTCGGATTCAAGCGCTTTTGAAGAGGCGCTCATGTCCGCTCCTTCAGAGTGCGCTCTTTCACCTCTACGGATGTCTAACGCCGAATACAATCTAAAGGATCGCGTGCGCGCCTTCTGGCAGGCGAACCCCTGCGGCACGAAGTTTAGCGATGCCGAGCCGGGCACGCGCCTCTTTTATGAGCGCGTAGAAGAGCACCGCTATACGAAGGAATGGCATATTCCTGAGGCTGCCGGTTTCAGTGAGGCGCGTGGCCTGCGTGTGCTGGAGATAGGCTGCGGGCTGGGCACGGACGGAGCGCAGTTTGCGCGCGCGGGCGCAGACTATACAGGCATTGATTTGACTGAGGCCGCCGTCGATTTAGCGCGCAGGCGTTTCGAGTTGTTCGATCTTCGGGGTGAGTTTCGCACCGCCGACGCTGAGAATCTGGATTTCGCAGATAATTCTTTCGATCTGGTCTATTCGCACGGCGTGCTGCATCACACGCCCGACACTCGGCGCGCCGTCAAAGAAGTGCATCGCGTGTTGAAGCCTGGCGGCACGGCGAAAGTCATGCTCTATCATCGCGACTCATATAACTATCGCATCAATATAGGCGTGCTGCGACGCGCCGGAGCGCACCTGCTCAAACGGGAAGCGGGCTTAAAGCTGGTTCATCGTCTGACGGGCGAGCCTGTGGAATCACTGCGCGAGCACGCGCGGCGTATCAAGGAGGATTCGGAAAGCTATCTTGCGCCGGACGAATTTTTGAACCAGCACACGGACGGCGCTGGCAATCCGCTCGCACGCGTCTATTCCAGGCGCGAGGCGCTTGAGCTGTTCAAGGATTTCTCCACGGTGGAACTTCGCACCTACTTTTTGAACAAACGCTGGCTGCCCCTGATCGGCAACATCTTGCCACGCTCAATAGAATCAAGCCTCGCCTCGCGCTGGGGCTGGCATCTATGGATTTATGCGACGAAGTGAAGAGCAGTTTTCAGTTTTTAGTTTTCAGTTTTCAGCTAAGAATTAACAGGCGAGCAGTGAGCGTGGATGGCTGGTAACTGAAAACTGAAAACTGGAAACTGGAAACTGATTATGCAAACTATTTTGGTAACGGGTGGGGCGGGCTTTATCGGCTCGCATCTGGTTGACAGGCTTCTACTGGAAGGCGTGTGGCGCGTTCGTGTGGTGGACGATTTTAATGATTTCTATGCGCCGGAAATAAAGCGCCGGAATGTGCGCGCGCACCTACAGCATTCAGCGTATCGCCTGTATGAAGCCGACATACGCGACGGCGCGCGCCTCGAAGAGATTTTTAGCGCCGAGAAATTCGATTGCATAGTTCATCTGGCGGCACGCGCGGGCGTGCGCCCTTCGCTGGCAAAGCCTGTGCTCTACACGGAGACGAACATTACCGGCACGCTCAATTTGTTGGAGCTGGCGCGCGCGCACAAAGTCAAGCAGTTCGTCTTCGGCTCGTCCTCATCCGTTTACGGCATCAACGCGAAAGTGCCTTTTAGCGAGGAAGACCCCATACGCCAGCCCATCTCGCCCTATGCCGCGACGAAAGCGGCGGGAGAGTTGCTGTGCCATACGTACTCGCATCTTTACGGCGTGCGCTGTGTAGCTTTGCGCTTCTTTACTGTGTACGGCGCGCGTCAACGTCCTGATCTGGCGATTCACAAATTCGCCCGCCTGATCGCGGAAGGCCAAAGGATTCCCGTCTTCGGCGACGGCACGACGCGACGCGACTACACCTTTATAGACGACATCATCGCGGGCGTGCGCGCCGCCATCGATTACGATGCGAGCCCTTACGAAGTCTTTAATCTTGGAGAATCGCAGACCGTCGAATTGAACCGATTGATCGCGCTGCTTGAAAAAGAGCTGGATAGACCTGCGCTCATTGATCGTCAGGGGATGCAGCCCGGCGACGTGCCGCAAACCTTTGCCGATGTCCGGAAGGCTCGCCGACTGCTCGGCTACAATCCGCAGACAAAGATTGAAGACGGGATCAAGCGTTTCGTCCAGTGGTTCAGGAGCAAAGAGAGCTAAAGGCGAATGGCGCACCCGATGCATCCTGCGACGATCAATCTCTCGAACGCAATGAGTTGGAGGAGGCGCGCTTTTCTTCTAGTGTGTGTGCTGGCGCTCTCCTTTAGTGTGCGCGGCCTGACGGCGGAGTTTATGCGCACCCATCTGACAGACGCCGGATGGTTTCAGCTGGGCACATACGCCATCTTTGACAAGCAGGCGCAGGGCATCCTCGATGGCCGCGCATCAGCGTTCTGGATAGACGATCCAAAACTGACGCAGGCGGCTGTGTATCCGCCGGGCTATCCGCTGTGGCTGGCTCTGGTCTACAGCGTAAGCCGTGAGCGATCAGCTTACAGCGTGCAGAATGTGCAATGGGTTCTGGATGCGATCAGCGTTCTGCTGGTCGTCGGAATCGGCGTGACGGCTTACGGATGGCGCGTGGGCTTAATCGCGGGCTCACTCTGCGCGCTCTCGCCGCTGCTGGCGCTGTACGGCGCAACACCTCTGGCGGATGCGCCCGCAAGCTGGACGGTGCTCGGCGGCGTGTGGATGCTCCTGTTGGCCGCGCGCAAGAGTAGCTGGAAATGGGCGCTGCTCGCAGGATTGATGATCGGCTTATCGTGCTGGCTCAGGGCCAATGCGCTACTGCTGGCTATAGTGTGGGCCGTCGCTTTGCTCTTAGTGCTGCGCACGGCCTGGCGCGAGAGATTTCTTTTAGCAGGAGCAGTCACACTCGGCACTCTGTTGCTTGTCGCTCCCGTCATGGTACGAAACGCGATGGCGTTTCATGCCTTTCTTCCGACGGGCTTGGGTGTAGGCACAAACCTGTGGGAAGGAATCGGCGAGACGGAGCGCGCGGCGGAGTTCGGGGCAGTCTATAGCGACGAAAAATTGATAGAGCAGGAGCGCGCCATGATGGGACTCGCCGCGGATGTTCCGCTTGGTCTCTATTGGCCCAATGGTGTCGAGCGCGACCGTGCGCGCACGCGCCGTGCGCTCTCTGTGATCTCGCAACATCCCTTCTGGTACGCGCGTGTGATGCTGCGTCGCATGTGGGGCTCTCTGAATTATGCGGGCGAGCCTTCGACCTTTTACGGCTTCGCGGGCATTAATGTGACGAGCCGCAAGTGCCTGCCGCAGGAGATGCAGGGCGGAGTGTTAGCCTTCTTCGTAAATATTCTGGGAATGATTCAAAGCGTCTGGCGTCACGTTGCGCTGCTCCTGATCGTCTGTGGAGTATTCGTGGCGCTTCGCACGGACTGGCGCACTTCTACGCTGCTGTTGACGACGGCGCTTTACTATCTTGTAGTCGGCTCGTTTATGCACATGGAGATACGTTACGGCTTGCCCATGCAGGCAGTGCTGATCGTCTTTGCCGCGCTCTTCGTCTCGCGCCTCTTCGAGTTGATACGCGATCGGCGAAGGCGCAAACATACTGGCGAGCGTACAGGGAAGTTAAGGGAGGCCGTCGAGCACCAGACATGAAGCAGAAGCTCCTTCCATATCTCGCCTGTCCCGCGTGTAGTGGTGAGATACGACTGCTCACAGTGTCGCGCCGGGAAGACGACGGCGAGATTTTAGAGGGCGATCTTGATTGCGCCTCGTGCGCGCGCCATTTCGCGATAGTTCGCGGCGTGCCACGCTTCGCCGCGCTTGACGAAGTCGAGGAGGAAAAGGCTCAGACTGCCGCGAACTTCGGCTGGCAGTGGCAGCATTTTACTCAAGAGGACGAAAAGTACACTGAGCAATTCCTGGGCTGGATTGCTCCCGTTCGTCCAGAGTTTTTCCGCGAAAGGATTGTGCTCGAAGGCGGCTGCGGAAAGGGCCGTCATACGCAGCTCGCCGCGCGCTGGGGCGCTCGCGAGATTATCAGTATCGATCTGAGCGCGGCGGTCGAGACGGCGTTTGCGGCGACGCGCCAGCTTGAGAACGCGCATATTGTGCAGGCGGATATTTATCAGCTGCCGCTCAAGCCTGTGTTCGATTACGCTTTCTCTGTCGGCGTGCTGCATCATCTTCCGCGCCCGCGCGAGGGGTTTCTGTCTCTGGCCTCTAAGGTCAAAAGGGGCGGTCATATTTCCGCATGGGTTTACGGCGCGGAGAATAACGAGTGGATTACGCGCCTGGTCAATCCTCTGCGCGAGCGCGTCACTTCGCGTATCAATCGCAGAAGCCTGCTGCATCTATCGAAACTGCCGACGGCGGCGCTGTTTGCCGCGACCAAGCTGGTCTACGGCCCGCTCAATCGAAGCCCCGGCGGCGCTGCACTCGCGCGCCATTTGTTCTACAATGACTACTTGTTTGCGATCTCTGGGTTTGGCTGGCGCGAGCAGCACACCATCGTCTTCGATCACCTGGTCGCGCCCACGGCCTTTTATATTCCGCGCGAGGAGTTTGAAGAGTGGTGGCGTGAAATTGGAGCGAGCGAAGTCCAGATAGGCTGGCATAATCGTAATAGCTGGCGCGGGTTCGGGCGCATCCCGGATTGATTCATTCATCGAACCGTTAATTAAATGTCGACGACAGTCAAAAGTGTCGGTGAAGCGCTGCCGCAGGAGATGCAGCAGCATACCTACTCGATCATGTACGAGGTCGAGGGGACGCACTGGTGGTTTGCGGGGCGTCGTCGCATCATCTCAAGCTTCGTCGAAAAGATTTGCCGTGAGCTGGGGAAAGAGCGCCCGCGCATACTGGATGTCGGCTGCGGGACGGGCGCGAACCTGGAGATGCTGGGCCAATTTGGCGAGGCCGAGGGCGTTGATGTCTCCGTGGATGCGCTCACCTTTTGTCGCGCGCGCGGACTCACAAATGTCCGTCAGGGCGCGGCGGAAAAACTGCCTTATGAAGATGAATCGTTTGATCTGGTGACGGCGCTTGATGTCGTAGAGCATCTGGATGATGACCGCGCGGGTTTGAAAGAGATGCATAGAGTGCTTCGACCTGGTGGTCGCGCTCTTCTCTTTGTTCCGGCCTTTATGTTTCTGTGGGGAGTGCAGGATGATATTAGCCATCATCGCAGACGCTACACGCTCTCCGGCCTGCGCCAGGTTGTGCGCGAAGCAGGCTTCGAGGTCGAGCGGGCGACCTATGCCAACATCAGTTTCTTTGGGCCAATCCTGTTGGGCCGCCTCTTGATGCGCGCGACGGGCCTGCGTCCCGCTTCGGAGAACAACATCAACGTCTCGGCCTTAAACGGAGTGCTGGGTCGCGTGTTCGGCGCGGAGAGCGCGCTGCTTCGACGGCTGAATTTTCCCTTCGGCGTCTCGGCCATCTGCGTCGCGCGAAGAGTTTGAATGATGAAGACTATTGACGAACAAGCAGAGACTGTGGCGAGAGAGCGCACCTTAGCGGATGCAACAACTGCCGCTGCTCTTGCCTCAGATGGTAAAGGCGCAGCGCCGGAGATTTCCGTCTTCCTGCCCGTTTATAATGAAGAGCCGAATTTGAGGCCGCTGCACGCGAAGATGGACGAAGCGCTGGGTAAGCTCGGTCGCACGGCGGAGATTATCTACGTCGACGACGGCTCGACGGACGGCAGCCTGGAAGTCCTGCGCGAGTTGGCCCACGCAGATTCGCGCGTGCGCGTCGTCGCGCTCAGACGTAACTACGGCCAGACGGCGGCGATGGCCGCAGGCATTGACGCCGCAAAGGGGCTCGTGCTGATCCCCATGGACGCCGATCTGCAAAATGATCCGGCAGATATTATTCGCTTGTTGAATAAGCTGGACGAAGGCTACGACGTGGTATCGGGCTGGCGCAAGAACCGTCAGGACAAGCTCATCACACGAAAGCTGCCCTCCATGCTCGCCAATCGTCTGATCTCCTGGATCGGCGGCGTGCCGCTTCACGATTACGGCTGCTCGCTGAAAGCCTATCGCCGTGAATCTCTGGAAGACGTCCGGCTCTACGGAGAGATGCATCGCTTTATTCCGATCTACGCCTCATGGGCCGGGGCGCGCGTCACGGAGATTCCTGTCGAGCATCACCCGCGCACGATGGGCAAATCCAAGTACGGATTGTCGCGCACGCTGAAAGTAGTCTTTGACCTGATGACGATCAAGTTTATGGCGTCCTACCAAACCAAGCCGATCTACGTCTTCGGCACGGTCGGCATGCTCTGTTTCACGATCTCCGTGTTGGCGGGGCTCTACGCGCTCTTTCTCAAACTTTTTCATAAAGCCGATTTCGTTCAGACGCCGCTGCCCATCCTCGCGATTGTGATGTTCGCCGTCGGCGTTCAATTTTTATTGATGGGCCTGCTCGCGGAGATGCTCGTGCGCACCTATCACGAATCGCAGGCCAAGCGGATTTACGCGGTGCGTGAAACGATAGAAAAGCATGGATGAGGGATGAGGGATGAGGGATGAATGATCGAATCACTGCTCAGGTGAATCAATCACTCAACTCTTTCATCCCTCATCCCTCATCCTTCATCCCTTAGCTTATGTGCGGAATTACCGGATGGGCCAATTTGGATGCGCGGACGCCGCCGACGGACGGCGCGCGTGAGTTGCTGCATGCGATGTGCGAGCGTATGACGCATCGCGGGCCGGACTCCGAGGGGTTGATGGTCTCGACTGGTGTGGCCCTGGGGATGCGGCGGCTCGCGATCATTGATCTACAGACGGGCGAGCAGCCAGCCTTGAGCGAAGACGGCTCTATCTCCGTTATCCTCAACGGCGAGATTTATAATTATCGAGAGCTGCGCGCTAAATTGGAGGACGGCGGCCACCAGTTTCGCTCCGCGTCCGATACGGAAGTGCTGCCCCATCTCTACGAAGAGTACGGCACCGGGATGGGCGAGCGTTTTCACGGGATGTTCGACTGCGCTTTGTGGGATGCGCGTCGTCGCCGCCTGTTCATCGCGCGTGATCGCTTCGGAGAAAAGCCTCTCTACTGGGGCGTCTTCGATAACACTTTTCTTTTCGCCTCCGAGCCCAAAGTCCTGCTCGCGCACCCGCGCGTGCGACCGAGCCTGAACCTCGATGCGCTCCGACAATATCTCTCTTTCGATTACGTGCCCGCGCCGCTCTCCATCTACCAGGGCATACAGAAACTGACCGCCGGGCACTATCTCACGGTTGAGGATGGCAGCGTAGATGTTCGTCAGTACTGGCGCTTGAGCTATAAGACGCGCGAGCCCGTGCCATCGGAAGACGAGGCCGCGCTGCAACTGCGGGATTTGATGGCTGATGCTGTGCGGATGCGGCTTGTCTCGGACGTGCCGCTCGGCGTGTTGCTCTCCGGCGGAGTCGATTCGTCGACGGTCGCGGCGCTTGCCGTGCGCTCTTCCGCTGAGACGGTCAAGACCTTCTCGATCTCTTTCGCCGAATCGTCTTTCGATGAATCGAGATACGCGCGAGCGGTCGCATCCTTCCTCGGCACGGATCATCACGAAGAGCGTTTGAGCGTCGATCTGGCAGCCAACCTCGTCGGAGAGATAGGCTCCTGGATGGACGAACCCTTGAGCGACCCGTCGCTTTTGCCGACCTACCTGCTTTCACGTTTTACGCGCCGCCATGTGACCGTGGCGCTCGGCGGCGACGGAGGTGACGAACTCTTCGCGGGCTATCCGATGTACTGGGGACATCGTTTGGCCCAAATTTATGATCGCCTTCCGCGCTTTACGCGGCGCTCTCTGATAGAACCTTTGGTGCGCCGCCTGCCTGTGAAGACGAAGAACCTCTCGTTTGATTTCAAGGCGCGGCGCTTTATCGCCGGGGCTGAATATGACAGGGTTGCGCGCCATCATATTTGGTTCGGCTCTTTTACTCCCGACGAGCAGAAAAGTTTGTTGACGGCAGAGGCGCGGCGCGCAAGCAGTACGGACGACATCTACCGCGATGCACGCCGCCTGCTCGAAGAGGAATGCGATGCCGACAATACTGTCGAGTGCATGCAGAGCCTGGACACGCGGCTCTATCTGGCCGAAGATATTCTGACGAAGGTTGATCGAGCGAGCATGGCAGTTTCCCTGGAAGTTCGCGCTCCCTTTCTTGACCCGCGCGTCGCGGAGTTCGCCGCAAGCCTGCCCGTCCGCTACAAACTGCGCGGGCGCAAATCGAAATACATCTTAAAGCGTGCCGTCGAGCCGCTTCTTCCCTCCTTCGTGACGCGGCGCAGCAAGAAGGGGTTCGGCGTCCCCGTCGCCGAATGGCTCAAAGGCCGTTTGCGTCCCCTTGCACGCGACCTGCTTTCGCCTGAGCGCCTACGCAAGAGCGGACTGTTCGATGCGGACTATGTCGAGCGTTTACAGAACGAGCACGAGCGCGGCCAAGCCAATCATCGCAAGCTGCTCTGGACTCTGTTGATGTTCGAGCTATGGTACGAAAGCTTTATCGCCACGCCGCGCCGCATAGAGACATCTGTCGGCAGCAGCAGTCAATAAGAGCGAAAACTTAAAGGAGCGTGCGGCCTCAAGTTAATCGAGTTGAAAAGAGCGTATGATCTCTCAAACGAGCCTGCCGCCCGCGCCGCGACGGGCGAAGTGGCGCGCGCCTTTGAGCGACTGCAACGTTGGTGTCGCGAGCGCGATTATGCCGGTTACGATCCGTTCGACGGATTAAACAGCTGGTTGTTGCAGACGCTTCCGGCGCTCTACGGCTCACGCGCTGCGCGACTCCTTTGGACACAACTCTTCAAACGCTCGCCCGTCAATTTGCGTCGCCTCGCGCGCGTGCCAAGAGAGCGAAACGCGAAGGGCCTGGCGCTCTTTGCTCTGGCCTCGCTCGCGGATTTTCGCCGAAGACCTACTCTTGAGGCTGAAAGGGAAGCGCGCTCTCTCGTTGATGATCTCACGCGCGCACGCCTCGAAGGATGGAGCGGCGCGGCCTGGGGATACAATTTCGATTGGCAGGGGCGAGCCTTCTTTGCGCCGCGCGGGACGCCGACCATTGTGCCGACAAGTTTTGCCGCACGCGCGCTGATGGAAGCGGCGCGCGCCTTTAATGAGCAATCGTATTTGCAACTGGCGCGCAGCAGTTGTGATTTTATCCTGCGCGACCTCAACCTGAGCGAAGAGACCGAAGGGGAAGTTTGCTGGAGCTATTCACCGCTCGACCGTACGCGAGTCTTTAATGCCAGCCTGCTGGCGGCAGAGACGCTCTCTTGCGTCGGCCAAGAGACGGGCGAAAAAGATTTGATTGATTGGGCCATGCGCGGAGCGCGCTACGTCTTGAGACGCCAGCGCGAGGACGGCTCATGGGCTTACGGCGCGGACGGCTATCAATCGTGGGCCGATAACTTTCATACTGCCTTCGTGCTCATGAGCCTGTCGCGTATACGTTCGAGCACGATTGACGAGGAGTGCCGCAGGGAGTTGGACGCGGCCTTGCGGCGCGGGTTTGAGTTCTGGCGCGAGAGGTTCTTTCTTGCGGACGGGTGGCCGAAGTACTACCATGACCGGCTTTATCCGGCGGACGCGCATTCGGCTGGAGCGGCCATCGTCGCGCTCGTCGAGTTACAGTGGATGGACACGAGCGCGCCTGGACTTGCCCAACGAATCGCGCTCTGGGCCATACACAATCTACAGGACGCAGAGCGCGGCTACTTCTATTACCAGCGCCGCCGTTTCTATACCGTGCGCACGCCCTACATGCGCTGGTCGCAAGCGTGGATGCTCTACGCCCTGGCGAGACTCTTGGAAGGGATGAGGGATGAGGGATGAGGGATGAAAAGGGTTTGAGTGATTGGTTCACCCGAGTAGTGATTCGATTACTTCATCCCTCATCCCTCCGCCCTCATCCCTGCTCTCATGCGTATCTGGATTGATCTGGCGAACTCGCCGCACGTGCCTTTCTTTGGCGCGCTGCTGCCGGAGCTTGAGGCGCGCGGGCACACTATCACGTGGACGGCGCGAAGATTTGCGCAGACGGTGGAGCTGGCGCGCATGATCGGGCTTGACCCTTTTGTGATCGGTGGCTTCGGCGGCGCGGGACTGGCGGGCAAGGCCGGAAATCTGATCGGGCGTGCGGCCTCTCTCGCCCGCTGGGCGCGCTCTCATTCCTTTGATCTGGCGCTCAGTCATAACTCTTACGCTCAGGTCGCGGCGGCGCGCGTGCTTAAACTAAGGAGCGTGACGCTGATGGATTACGAGCATCAGCCCGCGAACCATCTGGCCTTTCGCCTGGCCTCGCGCGTCATTGTTCCGCGCGCCTTTCCTGATGATGCGCTCAGGCGCTATGGTGCTCGCGGCGCTAAAGTGAGACGCTATGCGGGAACGAAAGAGGATGTTTACCTGGCGGATTTTGTGCCCGACCCGCGCTTTGCAGAGACCTTGAGTGAGCTTGGCATAGATGAAGCGGCTGTGCTGGTCGTCGTGCGACCGCCCGCGCGAGATGCGCTCTATCATCGATTCGAGAACGAGTTGTTCGATCAATTGTTAAAGCGCTTAACGTCTCGCACAGATGTGAAAGTCATATTGCTCGCTCGCACGGACGCTCAGCGCGCGGCATTCGTTAACCGGGGAGCAAATATAACTGTGCCGCGCGTGGCGCTGGATGGTGCTAACCTGATCGCTTATGCCGATCTGGTGGTGTCTGCCGGCGGCACTATGAATCGCGAGGCGGCGGCGCTGGGCGTACCCGCCGCGACCATTTACGCCGGGCGCTGGGCGGCCATCGATGAAGAGCTTGTGCGCGAAGGCAGACTGCGCCGCATCAGTACGCGCGAAGACCTGGAAGATTTGCCCTTAGAGAAGAAGGGAAGCACTGCGCCGCGCCGCGCCGCTGGCGTCCGCGCAGAGGTCGTTAAGCTGATATTGGAGTGAACGGCTTTCAATTGAGAGTAAGGAAAGAGGCATTCACCACAGAGACACAGAGCGCACAGAGATAGCACAGAGAAATAATTCAACTCTCTGTGTCTCCTCTGTGTCTTCTGTGTCTCTGTGATGCGTCGCGACGTTCCTGACATTCAATTGGAAACGTATATAGTAGCTTTGATGAGAGCAGAGCGAGTCAAAGAGAGGTTGAGCGAAGCGAGCGCTGTGCGTGTCCCTGCGCGCGCGCCGCGTTGGGTCGTGCCCGTGGTCAAAGCGACGCTCGTCCTGGTGGATGCCTGTCTCACGCTCCTCTCATACTTTGCCGCCTTCAAGCTGCGCGAAGGTGGGCCCATTCTGCACAATGTGGGCGGAGCAGCAGCAACAGGAGCGGCGGCATGGTTCGTCTGGAGCGATGAGTTTGCTCCGTACGGTGCGATTCTGCTGCTGGTGCTGCCGATACGACTGCTCACGCTTAAGTATTACGATCTCTATCGCGTGCGCGGCGAGTTCTCTTTAGTCGAAGACGGAGTGCGCATATTTAAAGCGACGGCCATCGGTTCACTCTTGATCGTGGCCGCTGCCTTCCTGTATCGCGGCGTGTACGAGTATCGCGCCTTCTCTTACGCGCGCGGCGTCTTTATACTCGATTTCCTGCTGGCGCTTAGCTCCCTTGGAATCTTGCGACTGATTTTGCGCGGCGCACAAACCCTCGCGCGCCGCCGCGATATAAATCTGATCCCAACGCTCGTCGTGGGTCGCGGGCCTGAGGCGGCCCTTTTTATCCGAGAGATGAGAGAGCGCCCGGCGCTCGGCTATCGCGTCATCGGCGTGGTCGAAAATGGAGTGATCGACCGAAGCGTGCCGGAAATGTTCGAGGGCGTTAAGGTTATCAGCGACCTCAAGGGGTTGCCGGAAGCGATACGCGAATCGGGCGCGAATGAAGTTATCATCACAGACCCGAACGTGCCGGGCGATGCGCTCTTCGAGGTGATGATGCGCAGTGGGCGCAGGCGCGGCGTAGAGTTCAGGATTGCGCCGTCGCTTTTCAATTGCCTGCCGCGCAAGACCGAGATTGACCAGATCGGCGCGCTGCCGATGATTACGCTGTTTCGCGAGCCGCTATCAAACGTTGCGCGCATCACAAAGCGCCTCTCCGATCTCCTTATCGCGGCAGCAGCGCTCTTTATCCTCTCGCCGCTCTGGCTAGTGATCGCGCTCCTCATCAAGCTGGACTCGAAAGGCCCAGTCTTCTACAAGCAGGAGCGAGTCGGGATGGACGGTCGTCTCTTTCTCTTCTATAAATTTCGCTCGATGAGTATGGGGAGCGACGACGCGCCGCATCGCGAATACCAGAAACGTTTTATCGCCGGAAGCCCGGAGGCCAATCTGGGCGATCAGGAGCAGCCCGTTTATAAGCTCGCTGCGGATTCGCGCGTGACGCGCGTCGGGAGTATTCTGCGCCGTCTGAGTCTGGACGAACTGCCGCAGCTCTTTAATGTGCTACGGGGTGATATGAGCGTCGTTGGCCCAAGACCGCCGATCCCTTACGAGGTCGAAGCCTATGACCTTTGGCATCGCAAACGGCTGGACATGAAGCCCGGCCTGACTGGGCTCTGGCAGGTCTCAGGCCGCAACCGATTACCGTTTGATGAAATGGTTCGTCTTGATCTTTTCTATATAGAGAACTGGTCGCTCCTGCTCGATCTCAAAATCATCCTGCGCACGCTGCCCGTCATGCTGCGCGGCGACGACGCGTACTAAGAAGGGATGAGGGCGGCAGCGTGAGGGATGAAAAAAGAGACGATGCGAGCGTGCGTCAACATGCGGAAGCGATAAACGCAAAGCAACCGTCAGTTCTATCTGACTCAATACCTTCAAACACCCTGCCTTCATCCCTCATCCCTCATCCCTCATCCCTTAGCTCGTGGCTTGATCGCGTCATCATCTGCTGGCTGTTTGTGCTGGCTGTGTGTGCGCCGCATTCGATTGCGGGGACGCAGGTGGCGTGGGCTTGCGGATTACTCTTCTGGATTCTGCGGCTGTGTGTGCGCCCGCGAAAACGTTTTTACAGGACGCCGCTGGATTACGCACTGCTGGGATTTTTTATTCTCACGTTTGTTTCATCGCTCGCTTCTTATGATCCGTTGATCTCCATCGGCAAACTGCGCGGCGCGAGCCTCTTTACCATCGTTTACCTTGTCGCGGAAAACGTCACACAAAAGCGCGTGCTGCGCTGGCTCGTCTTTACTCTGATCGCGTCGTGCATGATTAATGTGATGTACGTGATGGGTGAGCGCGTCGTCGGGCGCGGCGTTAAGGTGGATGGTTTGAGCACGCAGAGCCCGCTTTACACAGCCGGTGTCAGAAACGGCGATACGCTGCTCGAAGTCGACGGGCGTGCCCTGCATGATGCGGAAGAGTTGCGCGCGGCGCTCGCCGCAGAAGCTTCCAACGGTTCATCTGTGGAGGCGACGCCCGCGCGGCTCAAGATTTATCGTTACGAGTGGATGCCCACCTTCAACGTCGAGCGCGGTCGTCTGCTCGACGGCGAGACGACGCTTGCGAGACTTGGCATAGGCAGTTGGGCGCGCGGGCGCGACTGGCGCGCGGCAGGTTTTTATGGACACTACACGACCTACGCGGAGGCGCTTCAGTTGATCGCATCGCTCGCGCTAGGTCTGTTGATCGCCTTGGGAAAATGGAAGACGCGTCGCGCCTGGCTGCTCATCGCGGCGCTCTCCGGGCTCTCAGGGGCGTTGCTTTTGACTGTCACGCGCGCATCGTGGCTGGCATTTTTAGTCTCTGCGGCCTTGATCGTGCTGGTCGGCGCGAGCCGCCGCACGGCGCTTCTGCTCGCAGCCTGTGCGCTGCCGCTGACCTTTGCGGGGCTCTTCATCTTACAGCAGAAGCGCAATGTGACGTTCTTTGATCCGAAGGACGATTCGATCAACTGGCGTAAGACTGTCCAGCGTGAGGGCCTGCAACTGCTCGTCAGCAAGCCCAGACATCTGCTGGTCGGCGTCGGCATGGACTCTATCAAGAGCCACTGGCGCGAGTGGGGCTTGTTTCAGAACGGGCGTATTCCGATGGGCCACATGCACTCGACGCCTTTGCAGTTGGCGGTCGAGCGCGGCGTGCCCGTGCTTATCCTCTGGCTGATCCTGATCTTTCTCTACGCGCGTATGCTCTGGCGCGTATTACGCAGCAGGAACGTGGAAGGATGGACGGAGCGAGGGTTGATGCTGGGGGCACTGGGCGGCCTAGCCGGATTCTTCGCGAGCGGATTGGTTCATTACAACTTCGGCGATTCTGAAGTGGCGATGATCTTCTATTTCATCATGGGTCTCTGCCTGGTAGTCGAAAGGGAAACAAGGGAAGCCGGGAAAGTGCGGGCGGGTTCTGCTACGGCAAGCAGTGTCTGACGAGTAATCGTAAATTGAGAACCGCTATAAATAAAGAGGCAAGTTGAAGCTCATCACCTTCAACTTGCCTCTTTATTATGGTGAGGTTTTTTTAATGATTAGTCTGTGAGCAGGATGCCTTCGCTTAAGAGAATGCCTTCGCTCAAAAGAATTCCGTCACTGACGAGCATTCCCTCGCTCAGCAGAATGCCTTCGCTCAGGAGGATACCTTCACTAAGAAGAATCCCTTCGCTCAGCAGGATGCCTTCGCTTAAGAGAATTCCTTCGCTCAGGAGAATGCCCTCGCTCAAGAGGATGCCTTCGCTGAGCAAGATTCCTTCACTGAGGAGGATTCCCTCGCTGAGCAGGATACCTTCGCTCAGGAGAATCCCTTCGCTCAGCAGGATGCCTTCACTCAACAGGATTCCTTCGCTCAGGAGGATACCTTCACTAAGAAGAATCCCTTCGCTTAAGAGAATGCCGTCGCCTGCCAGAATGCCGTCGCTCAGTATCCATCCCTCGCTGAGCAGGATGCCTTCGCTCAGCAGGATGCCGTTGACCAGAACCGGGTGGTCGCCGAAGATCACGCCTTCAGAGTAGATCACGTGAACATTGGACTCGACCGTCTCGCCGCCGATCATGGTCTTGCCGAGTTTGCTCATCGTCATGTTGGAAGAGAACACGCGGTCGCCTGCGGCGAGCTTGTTTGCATTCGGGACGATAGCGCGCGACATAGCGACTGCGGCTGCCGTGTTGACCTGGCCCGCACCCTGCGTGACGACGCTCTGCGCTTTGTTACCGAATTTGACGCCGGGCAAGCTCTCTGCCGTGCGCATCAGAGCGGCCTTGATGAGGTTCGGGGTCAGCGACTTGTTGGCCTGAAGCATCAGTGCCACTGTTCCGGAAACGACGGGCGCGGCAAAGGAAGTGCCGGAGTATTTGAAATAAGCGTTGGGCATGCCCAGGGCTGACACGGGCTGCTGCGCGTTCTGCGGAAGCTGCGAGTTGAAGGTCGGGTTCGATTCCTGCGACATCGCTGCGATCATGCGCGCGCCAGGAGCGACGACATCCGGCTTCGAGAGATGATCGAAAGGCGTAGGGCCTTTGGATGAATACTGCGCGACGAAATCGTCCGAGCGCTTGACGGTCGAGCGATTGTCGACGGCTCCGACGGTCAGCGTGAAGGGGCTGTTAGCGGGGCTGCTGATCGTACCGTAGGCCAGTTCGTACAGCGGCTTGCCATTATTGTCGTAGCCGACGACGCGGCTCGTGTGGCCGTAGTTTCCGGCGCTCGCAACGACGACCAGACCGGCGCGGACGGCGCGCTCGACGGCCTGGCACAGCGGATCAGATTTGTAAGATTCGCGAACCGGCGCGCCCAGGCTCATGTTGATGATGCGAACGTTGTAGCGCGCGCTGTTGGTGATCGCCCAGTTGATCGCCGCCAGCACTGTGCTGGTGCGTGCCGAGCCCGTCTCGTCCAGGACGCGCAGGTCAACGAGGCTCGCTTCAGGAGCGATGCCAGCGTAGTTGGCCGCGTAACCCGTGGAGGCCGCGCCGTTGCCAGCCGCGACGCTCGCCACGCCCGTGCCGTGACCGAAGGCGTCGCCCGTGCGTGCGCTGCCGGTGAAATCAACCGAGGTCAGGATGCGCGACTTGCCGTTCTTGTTAAAGTCCGGATGGTTCGAGCTAATGCCGCTGTCTATGACGGCGATCGAGATGCCTTTGCCGGTCAGGGAGGGAGCGCCCGCCGCGCCTGCCTGCACCTGTGCCGCGCCCGTCGTCTCGTTGGCGAAGCTCGTGCTCTGCGATTTGACCGCGCGATCAGGGGAGATGTAAGTGATGTCTTCGCGTGCGGCGAGGCTTGCGAGCGAGCTGGCCGGAACGTCTGCGACCATCGCGTCGAGCGCCTCGTAAGCATTGCGCTTCGAGCCGCCGGCTTTCGAGATCGCTGCTTCCTGAGCGGTGGAAGACTGGCCCTTGGTCTGGATGATGACTCGCACTGTGCCTGTGGCCGCGCCGGATTCCAGTTCGGGGGACAGTTTTTTGTGAGATTGTGCCTGGCCGTTGCTGTTTTTCTTGGTGGCTGAGGCGAAGGTGGTCAGGGGGGCTACGGAGACTAGCACCAGACTAACCAGGATTAAGGAGGCTGTGATTCGGCGTAACATGATGAGTGAATCCTTTCTCTGCTGTGCCTCTCCGTGGAAGCCGCTCCGTATAAGGCGCGAGGGGGAAACCGGCACATTTTCAAAACTTTTTTTATTTTAAAAGAGCAGATCGTCAACAGGGGTCGCATTGGCATGTGAGGCACGCCGCACTGGCTCAAAGATCAAGGCCGCTTCTCCCTGAACCAGCGTTTCCTGTCAACGATCCAACCTCCCCTATTACAACCCTCATGCCACGCCCGCAAAAAAACCGTTATCCCCTCTAACTCTTATCATTTCTGCATTTAACCCCCACACCCGATCCCCACACAAACACACCTCCAACGCCCCCGAATTGAATACCAAGTATCCACTTTCAAGCACCAACAGCAGACCTTACGCTTTCTTACGCTTTATAAAGGGAAATCAGGGGAAAACTGAAGATTGACTAAAGTGTATACTTCATTGCCACTGTATACCAGGTAGCCACTTTAAAAGGGCGTTGCACAAAAAGTCATGTTTTGGAGAGAGTTTTTGTGCAACTCGCATTTCTGCACAAAAAGTCGGTTTGGGAAAGTCGAAAGTTTGATAGGCTTGCGGCATGGCTAATTGGTTCACACGGCGCATTGAGAAAGTCGCTGATGTTGCAGAGCAGCTTCTTTATGGGGTGCTCATTGTGAGCGTCGGCGGTGCAATTTGGGTTTTCTATGAGGGACTGCGCGGCGGCCCGATGTATATCGCTATCGGATTTTTCTCTGCGCTAGTTCTTACTATTGCTGTGACATTGGCGCTTAAATCTATCTGGCCGCGCCATGCTGAATTAAGTGCAGATCAAAAGACAATAGATGATTTGAATGCTGAGCATGGAAGAGCAGTTGAAGGGCTAAACACTCAGATAGAGGAACTAAAGCGCGACAAAGCCGCACTTACAACTGACCTAGAAGAAGAGACTAAAAAATATGAATCTGAGTTGAGTCAAAAAGAGGCATTAAGTGAGCGCGTGACTAGTTGGCAAAATCAGTGGAATACACACCTATTTACACACAATTGGTTATTCGCAAAGCTTGAGGCCCAAGGGAAAAGTATAGATAGTCATGTGGAAGTAGAAAAAGTATATTTTTGTTATCAAGAACTTCAAACTCCGATGTTGAAAAGCGTATTTGGTATTGACTTCCGCAATAAATCTGTTTTCGATATTTCCATTGATGAAATAGCAGAGGGACATATTGAATTTGAAGGAGTGGTGTTAGAAGCAAAGCCAATTATAATCAGCCCCTCTGGAACTATCGGTACTGGAGGTAAAGGGATAATAACAATTGAGCAACGTCTTTCTAGAGCAGAAGCTGACTTCATTGCTTCTAAAGACATGAAATCTGCTCAGTTCAACCTTCAACACTTAAACATCCCTATCAAGGGTGCGCGTTTCTCACCAAGCAAGCCCCCGTACTTAGATATACCAAAGCATTTGCACTCCGACCCACAAGCGGCAATAGATTTGCTCAATTCTCAAATGGCGATAGAAGCTCAGAACTATAACGACATAATTGAGCGGCTGAAACAAGAGCAACAATTTGTGGAAGCTCAACTATGGCAGCGTGTGAAAACCACAAGAGCCTTGAGCAATGCAATGGGCTACGGAAAGGCAATCAATGATAGATGCCAGTCGGAAAACATGACTTACCCAAAGTCTGAGATAGATGAGTGGGCTGGACGCCTTTGGGACGCCTTGCGTTGGTGCTTTGAAGAGGCTGACATTGAAACGTTTTACTCCAAGATTGACCCAAAATGCCCCGGCTATGAGCGCGGAGTTCCAAGGGTGATAAAAGTTCCAGAACAAAACGCAGAGAGGCAGCTATGGCTTTTTTATCATCTCAAGAGATTATCAGAACTAATCAACGAGCAGCAGCACGCGACCACAATCATTCGTAAGGAAGAAGGTTAAGACTTAACCTTCTTCCCAGAATGTTGGCTCAATACCTAACTCATAGATTGAAGAGATAAGGCAGCAAATGTTATGACACAGAATCGTACAAAGCAATTCATTTTCCCGCGCCTGATAAGACTCGCTGTGAAGTGAGCCGCCGTGCTGTCCCTTTGTCATGCTCAATGCGCGTGAGCGTAGGCGTCGCGCTTGAATGAGTTGTTAGATGATGCCTTTCATTCAGGGCAGGTCTGTTTTGTGCGGTCTGGATGTTCTGCGTTGATATAGGAGCCAGCCCGCGAAGCTTCCGACGATGGCGGCCAGCCAGCCAATGACCATTGAGCCGACGATCAGCATCATGAAGAGCGTTCCGATAAACGATGTGTACTCGTTGTTATAGGAATCCCAGGCGCTGATGAGGATTGAGGATAACAGGAAAGCCAGTACTGAGATGAGGAGGCCGCGCAGGGCTGCGTGCAAGCCGCTGCTGACTTTGTACGGATCAAGTATCGCCGCGCCGATGAGAAAACCGAGCACCCCACTGATGAGCAGGGGAACGATCACAAACCAGCTGACGATTTCTAAAGTATTAGGCTCGGATGCGACCAGGAGGAAGTCCCTGATTCTGTAGAGCAGGGGAATAAGCGCTGCGGCCATGAACCATATCGCTGCGTAAGCGCGTCGTTTGAGGGTAATCGCCATGACGATCTTTAACAGCAGTCAGCAGTCAGTTATCAGTAGTCGGTCCGAGAATTTTTATTTTACTTTGTGCTGCGTGGTTTTGAAATAACATGTGATGAGATAAAACGGACTTCAGGAGTAAAGACACATAAGGTGTGGCCTTGCCCCTGAAGACTGGAAGCACAAGAGATTTTATTGCCGCATCATCGGTTGACCTTAAAGACTTCTACAAACCGAAGCTTATTTGATCTCCCTGAATCTTTTGAGGACTTCAAGGCTCATGGGAATGTCCAGGCGTTTGTCCTGTTCCAGGATTTCCTGAATCGTGACGATCCGGATTTTGTCGTAGCTTCTGCCCGTCCGTTCGTGTCGGTACAAGCCCGCCGCTTCGGCCTCTTCCTGCAGCTGTCGAGTAGGCTTTTCGAGCGTGATAAGAACCGCTATCGCCGCTTGCTCGCGCTCCATATCGCTGCGTAGCGTGGCAATGTCGCTGCGTTTGATGCCGCCCGATTTTACTTGAAAGATTATCCTGGCGTTCTCATTGCGGCCCGTCAAGAAATAGGCTATGCCGTCTATACCATTATCAGCGCCCTTCGTGTCGTTGATGATCGCACGATTATTCGTGTAGGTCAGCACCGCCCACTTTTCAAACTCCCTGCGCACACGATCATCCCTCTTATGGGCCAACGCACGCGCCGACTCCATGTCAAGAGGAATACCGTTGAGCACTATCCCCTCTGTCTCTTCTTTGCCGAACACGCTTTCGAGTCTTCTTAACACCAGCGAGATAGATTGATAGGTAATATCAATTCCGATCCAGGCTCTTTTTAAGCGTTGGGCGGCGACGATGGTTGTCCCGCAACCACAATGAGCATCAAGCACTACGTCGCCAGGATTACTGCTCGTGCCGATGATTCGTTCAAGAAGCGATAAGGGCTTTTGTGTCGGATAGCCCAGACGCTCCTTATCTTCGCGGTTCAAGGTCTCAATATCAGTCCAGTAATCTTCCGCTATCTTCCCGGCATCAACCGGGTAGAGATAAACTTTACCCGTTTTTCTATCAGTCTTGACCTGGAATTGACGGCCCTCCGCATCTATACGCACCTTCATGTGCGAATTTGATTTGCGCGCGATTGAGGCGGCCTGCGCGTTGAAGGTGTGCGTGTTTTTACTGCTCTTTGTGTAGAACAGGATCACGTCGTGCTTCTCTCCGAATCGCGTTTTGCTTTTGCCGCCGATCGTGTAACACCAGATGAGCTCGTTCTGAAACTCACCGCCCCTCGAAGCGAAGACGGCGTCGAGCACCAGCTTTAAATAATGGCTCGCCGTCGGGTCGCAGTG
>Ga0190273_10000278_pt1 | contig 22441 bp, 21 predicted proteins | sample Popmic504IS_FD_134513 | JGI IMG/M metagenome (GOLD analysis project Ga0190273, IMG submission 134513) | Populus adjacent soil microbial communities from riparian zone of Shoshone River, Wyoming, USA - 504 IS | ecosystem: Environmental > Terrestrial > Soil > Riparian zone > Trees stand | place... | reverse complement strand
GGTCCCCGGCACCCCGCCGAGCGTCTACATCGGCGCCGAAAACGGCCGCTTCTTCGCCCTCGACGCCCGCACCGGCAAGCCGCGCTGGCGTTACGACGTCGGCGGCCCGGTCCCCGGCACCGCCACCGTGATCGGCGGCACCGTCTACACCTCGAGCTTCAAGACCCAGGAGACGACCGGCCTCGACGCCCGCACCGGCAAGCGCGTCTTCCACGTCAAGCAGGCCGGTTACACGCCGATGGTCTCCGACGGCAAGCGCCTCTTCCTGGTCGGCTACTACGACCTGATCGGCCTGGAACCGGCGAAGCGCTAGCGGATCTGGCTCTGCGCCCGGCTGACCTCGAGGTCGAAGAGGCGGAAGTCGGTGCCGAGCAGGGGCTGGGCGACGTTGTGGACCGGCGTCTCGCCGATCGTCCCGTCGGGCGAGCCGGCGTGGGCGTGGCCGTGGAGGACGAGGTCGGGGCCGTGCTCGAGGATCGGCGCCGCCAGCCGGTCGCTGCCGAGGAAGACCCAGATCTCCCGCGGCTCCCCCTCCAGCGTCGCCTCGATCGGCGCGTAGTGGAGGAGGACGATCCGCAAGGGGCAGAGCGCCACCTCCCGCAGCCCCTCGTCGAGCGCTTCCACTTCTTCGGTCGCCTCCCTGTACACCGCCCGCAGCGAGGGCTCGCCGAAGTCCGGCAGGTGCCGCGGCGCGAAGCCGCCGACGAAGCCCTTGACGCCGACGATGCCGACCTCGACCTCGCCGACCTCGCAGACGGCGGCGCGGCGGTCGAGCATCTGCACCCCGCCCGCTTGCAGCCGCTCGAGGATCGCCTCGCCCTGGTCGGCGTGCCAGTCGTGGTTGCCGAGCACGGCGTACACCGGCGCCTTGGTCGCCGCCGCGGCTTCGCAGAGGATTTCCGCCTCCTCAAGGCGGCCGTGGCTGGTCAGGTCGCCGGCGACGAGGACAAGGTCGACGTCATCCCCCAGCTCAGCGAACGAATCGACCACCGCCTCGCGGTTGGAGTCGCGGCAGTGGATGTCGCCGGTGGCCGCGACCCGCACCCGCCCCTCGCCGCCGGACAACCGCCCGTCACCGTTGCTCGAAGCCATCGTCGCCTCCCCTACCCGCCTGCGCTGCAGGCAAAAATCAAAACCGACGGGACGATTTCGTCCCGTCGGGCGGGCGTTTAATCGGAGGCGCGACGGGGCACGGAAAGGGAGGACATGGCCGAGGGACTAGGCAAGAGCGAGGTCGCCCCTGAGCTGACCGACAGCCTCAAGCGCTCGATCGCGGCGCTGGAGCGGCAGGAGATCCCCTACGTGCTGGGCGGTGGGCTCGGCTGCTGGGCGCGCGGCGGACCCCCCTCCTCCAACGACATCGACCTGATGCTGAAGCCCGAGGACGCCGAGCGCGCGCAGGAAGCGCTCGCCGAGGCCGGGATGCGCCCCGACACGCCGCCCGAGCAGTGGCTGCGAAAGGCCTGGGACGGCGACATCCTCATCGACCTGATCTACGAACCGTCGGGAATGACGATCGACGACGAGGTGATCGCCCGCGGCGAGCGGATGAGCGTGATGGCGATGGAGATCCGGGTGATGGACCTCGACGACATCCTCACCACCAAGCTGCTCGCGCTCGACGAGCACAGTGCCGACTACCGTGACCTGATCCTGATCACCCGCTCCCTGCGCGAGCAGCTCGACTGGGAGCAGCTGCGGGAGCGCACCGCCGCGAGCCCCTTCGCCCGGGCCTTCTTCGCCCTCGCCGACGGGCTTGAGATCAGCCCCGGCGCCCCGGCGGGGGCCGCGGCCGAGGGTTAGCCCACCCGGTGGCGCACCGGCTCGGCTTCGCGGTCAAAGTCCTCGGCGACGGCGGCCTGCCCTCCCACGACACCAGGCGCTGGCAGTCGGAGCCGCACCTGCGCGTCTCGCTCGAGCGACTGGAGGCGATCTTCGACTACCTCGAACAGATCGACGTGCGGATGTACCGGATGACCTCGAACCTGGTCCCCTACGGCAGCCACCCGGACCTGCCCCAGTTCCACAACCAGATCGAGGAATGCGCGGAGGAGCTGGCACGACTCGGACGCCGCGCCGCCGACGCCGACCTGCGGCTCTCCAGCCATCCCGGCCAATACGTCGTTCTCAACTCGGAGAGGGAGGAGGTGCGGACGGCGGCGGTGCGGGAGCTCGAACTCCAGGCCCAGCTCCTCGACGCGATGGACCTCGGCCCGGAGGCGGTGATCGTCCTCCACGTCGGCGGCGCGGCCGGCGGTTGCGAAGCCGGGATCGAGCGCTTCCTGACCAGCTTCGAGCTTCTCGGCGAGCGGGCGCGGGCGCGCTTGGTGATCGAGAACGACGACGTCAGCTTCGGCCTCGGCAGCGTCCTCGGCCTCGCCGAGCGCACGGGGTCGCGGGTGGTCTGGGACGCCCTCCACCACCGCTGCCTCGACCCAGACGGGATCCCGCCGCCGGAAGCTCTGACGCTGGCCCTCGAGACCTGGAGCGACGGCTCGGTGCCGAAGATCCACTACTCCTCTCCCCGCACCGCCGTCGAGGAGCGTAAACGCAAAGTCGGCCGCCGGGTCGAGCGGCAGATCATCCTTCCCCCGCTGCGCGCCCACGCCGACTTGATCGACCCGATCGGCTTCGAACGCTTCCTTCGTGACGCTCCGCCGGAGCCAGACTTCGACGTGATGCTGGAGGCGAAGGCAAAGGACCTGGCGCTGCTGCGGCTCCGCGAGCAGCTGCTCGGCCGCGGCTTCACCTGGGAGCACGGGCGGCTGGCTGGCTAGAGCCGCGCCATCAGGCTGCGGTAGAAAGGCCTGAAGCCGGCCCGCTCGTAGAGCCGGGTGGCCCCCTCGTTCGCCTCGACGACGCCGACCGACCAGTGGGTGATGCCCTCGGCCCGAAGCCGCTCCTGGCAGGCCTCGATCAGCAGCGTGCCGATGCCCTGGCCGCGGGCATCGGCGGCGACAGCGAGGGTCTCCAGCTCGCCGACGCGCGAGCCGACGTCCCAGCTCGCCATCGACCGCTTGACGCTGAGGACCGCATAGCCGAGCGGCTCGCGTTCTCCCTCGACCGGGACGGCCGCGAGCATCCGCGCGCTCCGCTCCCCAAGCCACTCGAGGTACTGCCCGCGCCGGTGCGCCCACGCATCCTCTTGACTGCGGACCGGCCAAGCACCCTCCACCACGTCTCCGTGGAACTCGACCAGCTCCTTGAAGAGGTGGGCGACGCGGTCTACCTCCTCGACCGTCAGCTCTTCGACCCGGCAGGCGGGCGGACTCACTTCCCGGAGCCGCGCCCGACCTGCGTCGTCAGCTTCACCTTCGGTTCACCGGAGCCGATCTTCGCCGCCTTGACGGAGAAGCGGAGCGTGCCTTTGCGCAGCCCCGAGACCTTGGCGACGGCGAAGGTGGAGCTGCCGCTCTTCTTCACCCGCAGCTTCGCGATCTTCGGTCGCCCGGCGGCGACGACTTTGCCCTTGACGATCAGCTTCAGGCGGCCGAGCTTGAAGACGTCGCTCGGGCTCACCCAGCTGAGCGCAATCTGCAGCGTTTTGGTCGAGGCGCCGACGGCGATCGTGTGGGTCTTGCTCTGGCCCTGCTTGAGCAGGTCGTTGAATTCGCGCGGCGGCGTCTGGCAGGTGAGCGCGGCGCCGATTTTGTTCATCACCGGCTGCAGCTGGCTCGTGTCTTCGAGCTGGAAGACCTGGCCACCGGTGTCGGCGGCGATCTTCTGCAACCGCGCCCGGTCTTCTTCGAGGGTGAAGCCGGTGCCGAACCCGATCACGTAGGTCGGCACGTTGTGGGCGAGGTGGGCTTCGTTGTAGGTGTCGGCGTTGTGGCCGCCGTCGGTGAGGAAGATCCGCGCCTGCGCGCCCGGGTCGTCGGCGTCGGCCTTGGCGAAGGCCGCGTTGTAGTCGGTGGCGCCGCTGTCGGAATTGACGACGGCTTCCAGCGCCGTCTTCATCGCGGTCGCGTTCGGGCCCACCGCCTCGGGCGGGAAGATCGTGTTGGCAGCCGGGGTTTCGAAGCCTTCGGAGCCGAACTCGACCGCCCCGAGGAAGGTCTTCGCCGGCAGCGTGTTGATCAGCAGGCCCATCGCCTGCACGCGCAGCCGGTCGGGATCGGTTCCGCCCATCGAGTAGGAGTCGTCGACGATCGCCTCGATGTTCGTCGCCGCGGTGCAGCTCGCCGACGCGCCCGCGCCGCCCGTCGCCGCGCCGCTCGGCGCGGCCACCACGGCAGCCGCCAGCAGCGCCGCCATCATCGATGCCAACAGAACTCGCCAACTCCGCCTCATGCGTCTCCCCTTCTGCTCGATCAGCCTGTCGGCGCAACCTAACGCCGCCGTCGGACCACCGCAAGGAAATTCGAACGGCGGTCCGCCGCGAAGGGCCGACCGCGGCTACTTCAGGCCGGCGAGGATCTCCCCAGCCGCGCGTTCGCCCGATTCGACGGCGCCGTTGAGGTAGCCCTGGAAGTCGATCGAGGTGTGCTCGCCGGCGAAGTGGCAGTTGCCTTCCGGTTCGCGCTCGATCCCCGCGAACTTCGTGTACTGGCCGACCTTCCAGTAGGAGTAGGAGCCCTTCGTCCACTGGTAACCGGTCCAGAAGTCGATCGTCGCCCTGCCGTTCCAGCGCGAGGAGATCCCCGGCAGCACCGGCTCCAGTTGCTTGAGGAACTGGGCCGCGCGTTCGGCCGGCGTGCCGGTCCCGAAGCTGGCGCCGATCTTGCCGCCGGTGTAGTCGACCAGGATTCCCGCGGCGCCCGGCTGGGCCCGCGTCACCTCCCAGGTGTTCTGGTAGCCGGTGTCGGCGTAGGTCTCGCCGTTTGACCCGAGCGAGTTCCAGAGCCGGTCTTTGAACTGGAGGTGGAGCTTGGAGTTGGTCCCCATCCCCATCTCCTTGATCGCGGTTTCCTTCAGCGAGGAGAAGCCGGCGCCGGAGTAGTCGAGAGTGCGCAGGATCGAGAACGGCAGCGCCAGGACGACCTGGTCGGCGACGACGGTTTCGGTGCTCAGCGCGGACTGGAAGACGAGCCGGTAGCTGCCGTCGGCGTTGCGCCGGATCGAGGTCAGCGCCGCTTCCTTGGTGATCTGGCCTTTTAGCGCGGCTGCCAGCAGTTTCGGGATCTGGTCGTTGCCGCCCCGCACGCGGTACTTCTCGTTCGAGGGGCCGAAGATCCGCAACTGCCCCTGCCCCGAGTAACCGAGCAGGTAGAGCATGTTGAGCGAGCTCTGGACGTTGGTCTCGGCCCCGTACTCGATGTTGTAGGCGACGTCGAGCAGTTGCCCGAGCTTCGATTTGAGGCCGCCGGGCACGTAGGCCTTGATCCAGTCGGCGATCGACATCGCGTCGAGTTCGCGCCCGCGCTGGGTCGAGAGGTTGTAGAGGGTCGGGTAGCTGGCGGCGGAGACGTCCTTGTGGATCTGCTGCCAGATCGCCTTCAGGTCTTCGGTCGCTTCCGCGAACGTGTACGGCTTGCCGTCGAAGTAGTAGAAGGGGTCGGTCCCGTTGACCTCGGCCGCGAGCAGGTTGTCGAGTTCCAGTCCCAGCTCTTTCGCAAGTTTGCGAATTTCGGTGTGCCCCTGGTCGATCAGCTCGCCGCCGTGCTCGGCGATCTGGCCTTCGGCGAAGTCGCCGCGCCGGGTCCAGCAGCGGCCGCCGAGCCGGTCGGAGGCCTCGTAGAGCTGGGCGTTGACGCCGCTCTGCTTCAGCCGGAACGCGCAGGTCAGTCCGGCCAGGCCGCCACCGACCACGACCACTCGCGGCGCGGTTGCCGCCAGGGCCCTCGAGATCGGCCCGCTGAGCATCGCCGCCGCCGCCAGCCCGGCACCGCCGGCCAGCAGCTCGCGCCGCCGCAGGCCGGGATGGAGATCGGCGAGGACCTCCTCGACCGAGGCTTCGCGCTCAGCGGCCCGCGAGGCCACCGCCGCGGCTTCTCCCAGTCTCCTGGCTAGTGGAGTCCTCCCCCCCATCTCAATCACAGTCGCAGAGGGCCTGACCCAAAGCAAGTGACAAAAGGTCAACCCGATGGGGGTCGAGTGGGACAGGCGGGGGTACGCCCTAGCTCAGCCGCGCACTCAACTCGATCTCCGGAACCCCCGCCAGCGCCCGCGACACCGGGCAACCCTCCTTCGCTTTTTCGGCGAAACCGCGGAAGGCATCCTCGTCGATACCCGGCACCGAACCCTCCACCTCGAGCTCGATCCGCGCGATCGTCGGCAGCCCGTCGACATTGCGCAGGTGCACCTTCGCCCGCGCCCGCACCGACTCCGGCGGATGTCCCTCTTCGCCGAGCAGCAGGCTCAGCGCCATCGCAAAGCAGGAGGCGTGCGCCGCCCCGATCAGCTCCTCCGGATTCGTCCCCTCCCCCTCCTCGAAACGCGAGGAGAACGAGTACTGCCCCTCGAAGACGCCCTCCCCTACGGTGACGGTGCCACTGCCGCCTTTGAGATCACCCTGCCACTCGGCGCTGCCATTTCTGGTAGCCATGCTCGCTCCCTTCGTCCGATGTCGAGAGCAAAGCTACCCAGATAGGAGCTGACCTCACCAGGCTCGAGCGGAGTTGAGAAGAGGAAGCCCTGGGCGCTGTCACAGTCGGTGCTCCGCAGCAGCTCCAGCTCGCTCTCCTGCTCGATCCCCTCGGCGCAGGTCTCAATCGAGAGGGCCTTGCCGAGCTGAACGAGCGTCTGCACCAGGGTCTCGCCCTCCGGGTTCTCGTGCAGGCCAGAAACGAAGGAGCGGTCGATCTTGAGGACGTCGACGGGCAACTTCTGCAGGTGGGCAAGCGACGAGTAGCCGGTGCCGAAGTCGTCGATCGCGATCTGCACGCCCAGCTCTTTGACCGCGGTCAGGCGGCGGCCGGTTTCGTCGGGGCACCGCATCAGCGCCGTCTCGGTCACCTCCAGCATCAGCGCCGAGGGCGGCAGGCCGCTGGCAGCGAGGGCGGCCTCGATGTCAGCCATGATCCGGTCGCTTTCGAGCTGGCGCGGGGAGACGTTGACCGCGATCGTCACCTCGTGGCCCGCCGCCCACCAGACCGCGCCCTGCAGGCAGGCCTGCTCGAGCACCCAGCTGCCGACTTCGGCGATCTGACCCGTTTCCTCGAGCAGCGGGATGAAGGCGAGGGGCGCCACGACACCGCGCTCGGGGTGCCGCCAGCGAATCAGCGCCTCGAGCCGCGTCGGCCGCAGCTCGTCGAGGTCGACCGCCGGCTGGTAGACGAGGAAGAACTGCTCCTTGTCGAGCGCTTCGCGCAGATCCATCTCGAGTTCGACCCGCGTCTGCATCGCCTGCTGCATGTCGGTCTCGAAGAGCGCGATCCGGTTCTTGCCGCCCCACTTCGCCTGGTACATGGCGATGTCGGCGTTGCGCAGCAGCTCGTCGGCGGAGACGTGGTCGTCGACCGCGATGCCGACGCTCGCGCGCACGCTTACTTCGTTGCGCCTGTTGGCGCCGATCCGGAAGGGCGGGTGAAGTGCCTCCAGCAAGCGCTCGGCCAGCAGCTCGGGCCCAGCGTCGAACTCCTCGACCTCGCAGACGACGACGAACTCGTCGCCGCCGAGCCGGCCCAGCGCGTCGGACTCGCGCGCCGCCCCGCGCAGACGGGAGGCAACCGCCTGCAACAGCTCGTCGCCGGCGCCGTGGCCGAGGGTGTCGTTGATGTCCTTGAAGTTGTCGAGGTCGATGAACAGCGCGGCCGCAGGGCTGCCGTTACGGCGGGCCCTGGCGAGGGTCTGTTCGGTGCGGTCGAGGATCAGGGTGCGGTTGGGGAGGCCGGTGAGCGGGTCGTGGGTGGCGAGGAAGGCGAGCTCGGCGTCGCGGCGGGCCAGCTCCTCGTCGGTGCGCTGGCGCTCTTCCTCGAAGCTCTCGCACATCCGCAGCAGGCTGAACTCGAGGCTCAGCTGCAACTTGTTCAGCGCTTCGGAGAGCGCCTCGTCCCCGACTCCGAGTTCCACCGCCGCCTCCCGCAGCACTTCGGCGACGACGTTGCGCCACCAAAAGCAGCGCCAGGTCACCTCGTTCAGCGAAGCGGCGCGATGCACCGCCAGCTCGCCGAAGATCTCCCAGGTGCCGCGACCGGACTCGATCGCCACGTCCATCCGCTCCCCGGCAATCCAGCGGGCAACGGCTTCGGTGGCACCGGTGCTGATGCGGGTGAGGCTGTCGCGGACGATCGCCTCGACCTCGTGCCCGGGAACTTCCACCTGCGCACGGATCCGCGTGAAGACTTCACCGCTACGGGAGTTCAGAGCCTCCCCCAGCCGGCGCGCTCCAGGAGCCGGCTGCTCGGGCGGCGCCACAGGCGGCATCGATCCGCGAACCATCGTGTTCCCCTGCGACATGGCCCACTGATCGGCACCTACGCAACGATCCTTGAGCATTCGCAAGACGAATGCGGTAGTTCGTCGAGAGGACCTTCACCGTCCGACCATCTAGTCGACGCCCTGCGAAGCGGCGACCGCACTGCGGGCGCTTTCCCCAGCATCAACCACCTCGTGGCGGTGAAGCTCCATTCCTTCCTGTCGCCACGCCTTAACCCCCCCGACGACGTCCGCGGCATCCAGTCCGAGCTGCCGCAACCCGGCAGCGGCCAAACTCGACTGATAGCCCTCCTCGCAGATCAAGATCACTTGCCGGTCCAAACGACCAACCCTGGGATCTCGGTGTTCGCCACGAGGATCCAGGCGCCACTCGAGCACGTTGCGGGGAATCACATAAGCCTTCGGCAGGAGGCCGTCTCGGTCCCTTTGATCCGTCGGACGGATGTCGACGAGTATCGCTCCATTCTGCGTCGCGGCCAGTGCTTCACGGGGAGTAAGCCGCACGATCGAAGATCGGGCGGAAGCCAGCATCTCTTCGGCGGTGACGAAGTCCGACATGACTAAGTCACCGAGATAGTCCCAGGCTCCCCAATGACCAGGGCACCGATCCTTACCCCCTCCATGCCGGCCTCCGGCGGAACCGCGACGAGCAGGCCGCCGGAAGTCATCGCGTCGGTCAACAGGGCCCTGCGCTCGCCGGGAACGTTCTCCGCCCAGATAGTGAAGTGCTCGGCGTCGGCGGCGTTGCGGGCGCTGCCGCCCGCCTCGGCGCGACCGGAGGCGGCGAGCTCGAGGGCGCCAGGGAAAGCCGGTACCGCCTCGGCGTCGACCTCGGCCGCGAGGCCGCTGGCCTCGCATACCTCGTGCAGATGGCCGAGCAAACCGAAGCCGGTGACGTCGGTCAGGGCATGGGCGCCGGCGGCGCGAGCCGTCGCGGCCGCCTCGGCGTTCAGCGTCGTCATCGACTCAACCGCCCCCTCGATCCACTCCTGCTGGGCAATCCCGCCCTTGGCGGCGGTCGTGATCAACCCCCCTCCCACCGGCTTGGTCAGGTACAGCTCGTCACCGGCCTGTGCGCCCGCAACGGTGAGCAGCTCGCTGGGATGGGCGACGCCGCTGACCGCCATCCCGTACTTCGGCTCGGGGTCGTCGATCGAGTGGCCGCCCCCGAGCGCCACCCCAGCCTCGTCCGCGATCTCAGCGCCGCCAGCGAGGATCTCGGCAAGCACCTCGCTCTCCAGCTCCTTCAACGGGAAGGCGACGATGTTGAGGGCGAGAACCGGCCGCGCGCCCATCGCGTAGATATCGGAAAGGGCGTTGGCGGCGGCGATGCGGCCGAAATCGCGCGGGCCGTCGACGATCGGGGTGAAGAAGTCGAGGGTCTGTACCAGCGCCAGCTCCTCGCTCAGCTTGTAGACAGCGGCGTCGTCAGCCGGATCAAGCCCGACCAAGAGGGCCGAATTAGTCGAGAGCGGCAGCGCCGCCCGCAGCTCGCGCAGATCGGCCGCGCTGATCTTGCAGGCGCAACCAGCCCCGTGGGAAAGCTCCGTAAGACGAGGATTACTTCTGGTTACTGCCATTTAGTCAGAGTACCCTGACAATGCGCATGGGAGCGGGATCTGCGGCAGAGAGCCAGAAGAATCAGTTGCGGCGGTTGCCATCGATTGAGCAGCTTGCCGCTGGCCTGACGGGGCCACACACTTCAGCTGTGCGCGCCGCTCGCGAAGCGGTCGCAGAGGCAAGGGCGAGGGTGCTCTCGGGCGAACCCGTACCTGGCGAGGAAGAGATGTTGGAGTTGGCGTCCTCGCGCCTTGTCCGCCTCAACTCCCCCAGCCTGCGGCGTGTCATCAATGCAACCGGTGTCGTCCTCCATACCAATCTCGGCCGGGCGCCGCTGGCGCCGGCGGCGATTGAACAGGTCACCGATGTCGCCGCCGGCTACAGCAACCTCGAGTACGACTTGGAGAACGGGGGGCGCGGTAACCGCAGCCGGCACCTCGAAGGCTTGCTGCGGGAGTTGAGCGGCGCCGAGTCGGCGCTGGCAGTCAACAACAATGCTGCCGCCGTGATGCTCGCCCTCGCTGCCCTTGCGGGCGACGGCGAGGTGCTGGTCGGCCGCGGCGAGCTGGTCGAGATAGGTGGCTCCTTCCGCATCCCCGAGATCCTCGTCCACTCTGGCGTCACCCTGGTCGAGGTGGGGACGACCAACCGCACCCGCCTCGCCGATTACGCGGCGGCGATCGGCGAACGGACGGCGGCGATTCTCCGCGTCCACCAGTCGAACTTCCGCATCGTCGGCTTCACCGAGCAGCCCGACGCCGGAGAGCTGGCGGCACTCGCCCGCGAGCGCGAGATCGCGATGATCGACGACCTCGGCTCCGGCGCGCTGGAGGAGGTACACGACGAGCCGACCGTGCGCGCTGCGGTGGCGGCAGGAGCCGACCTCGTCTGCTGCTCGGGAGACAAGCTGCTGGGGGGGCCACAGGCCGGAATCCTGCTCGGCCCGGCCCAGGCGGTGGAGCGTTGCCGACGCCATCCGCTGGCGCGCGCGATGCGGCTCGACAAGCTGCAGATCGCGGCGTTGGAGGCGAGCCTGCGCCTACATCGCGATCAAGGCCGGGCGGCACTGCCGGCGTTGGCGATGATCGAGGCGCCGGAGGACGAGCTGCGGATGCGGGCCGAAGCGATGGCAACGGCAATCGGCACGGCGGCTGAGGTGAGGCGGGAGAGCGGGGCACCTGGCGGCGGCTCGCTCGCCGACGTGGCGCTGGAAGGGCCGGTCTGCGCGGTCGACCCCGGCGAGGCCGGCGCCGACGCCCTGCTGGCCCGCCTGCGCGAAGTCGACCCGCCGGTAGTCGCCCGAATCGTCCGTGGCCGTGTCGTACTCGACCCGCGGACGATGAGCGACGCCGAAGCCGGCGAAGCGGCGGGCGCGGCGCGGAAGGCTCTCAGCTGAGGTGGCGCCGCTGCCGCTGACGCTCGGCACGGCTGGCCACATCGACCACGGCAAGACGGCGCTGGTGCGTGCGCTGACCGGCCGCGACACCGACCGGCTGCCCGAGGAGCGACGACGGGGGTTGTCGATCGAGCTGGGCTTCGCCGAGCTCGACCTCGGCGAGCGGCGCCTCAGCATCGTGGACGTGCCGGGGCACGAGCGTTTCGTGCGTGCGATGATCGCCGGCGCCAGTGGCGTGGACATGTTCCTGCTGGTCGTCGCCGTCGACGACGGGCCCATGCCACAGACGAGGGAGCACCTGGCGGTGCTGCGCGCGCTCGGGGTAGAGCGCGGCGTCGTTGCGATAAGCAAGGTCGACCTCGTCAATGCCGAAGCCCGACAACTCGTAGCCGAGGAGACTGCCGCCCTCGCGCCAGGTGCGTTGCTGGTCGAGGTCAGCGCGGTAACGGGTGAGGGACTGGAGGATCTGCGCACGGCACTGACGGATACCGCAGCCACAGGAGACGTCGAGCGGGGTCAGCGTGAAACCGGGGAGGGCGAGCAGCAACCGGTCCTCCACGTAGACCGCGCCTTCACCGTCGCCGGGCACGGAACCGTGGTTACGGGCACTCTTTGGTCAGGACAACTCCGGCGCGGCCAGCGCGTGGTTCTGCTCCCGGAAGAACGCGAAGCACGGGTGCGAGCGATCCAGGTGCACGACCGGCCCATTGACGTCGTCGATTCGCACCAGCGGGTCGCGCTCAACCTCGCCGGCGTCGGCCGAGACGAAGTGCGGCGAGGTGATGTCATTGCCACCCCTGAAGCAGGTGTCCATGTCACTTACAGACTCGACGTAGACCTCGAAACCGGATCGAGTGAGATCCACAGCGAGCGCCGCCTCCAGGTCCATTTGGGCACGCGTGAGGCACCGGCGCGCGTCGCCGATCTCGGTGACAGCACAGTGCAGCTTCGACTTGAGCAGCCGCTCATGGCCCGAAAAGGAGACCGGGTGGTGATTCGCAGCATCTCTCCGCCCCACACTCTCGGCGGCGGTTTCGTCATTCATCCGTCGCCGCCCCGCCATGGGCCGGGCTGGAGACCAGAGCCATCCTCAGCACGCGAGCGAAGCTTCGTGAGCTCTGCCAGCGTCACCACGTCAGTGCCGAGCCCTCTGGCGCGGCGGCTGCTTGCTGAGTTGGAAGACGATGGATCACGACCACGGGCACCGATGAGGTTGGCGGAGGATCTGGAAGAGACGCCACGCGACATCGAGCGATCCTTGGCGGGGCTGGTGGCCACCGGGGAAGCGGTGCGGGCCCAACGTGATGTCATCTATCCAGTCACCGAGTACAGGCGGCTGCGTGCCGCCTTGCTCGACCAAGCGAATCGGCGCGGTTCGATCACCCTTGCCGAGGCCCGCGATCTGCTCGGGATCAGCCGCAAGTACGCGCAGGCGCTGATCGATCATCTCAACGCTGAACGTAAATTGCGCCGGGATGGCGATCGCCACTTCCCGGCCTCATAACCTTTCTCTTGGGGCGGCAGGGGCCTGGTGGCCCATCTGGCCTTCAAAGCCAGCAGGGCGGTGCAGCCCACCGCTTGGAAGGTTCGATTCCTTCGTCGCCTCGTAAATCATTGCTTCTGTTTGCTTGAGCTGAGTTGACGATCAATTGTCCGACCGGGGAAGCGGTTGGCACCATCGAATTTGAAAATCGTCCGCGCATCTAGCCTGGTCTGCGTATTTGTTCTGGAGTCTTTGCCTCAGAGAGGAAAGTGCAAGGTGCTCTCGTTGTTCCAGCAGCCGGTTGCGGACTGCTTGCCGGGCCAACCGAAACGGAGGACGGAACGCAGGCTCCACCTCCGTCACCTCGAAGACGACCCAGCCGTTTTCGAGCGGCCTCGGACCAAGCACTTGATACGGCTGCGCGCTAAATGCCACATTCGACAGACCATCGTCCACGAGCTCTCGAATGGCGGAGCGAGTTGCTTCCGGCACCTGCCAGCCGAACTCGCTCAGCGCCTGAGGATGCGAATAGTGAGCCGCCGTCAGTCTCCAATCGTCTCCGCTCTCCAAAGCGCGCTTTGCCCGCGTGGCCTCGCCTTCGGAGGTCGTCAACACGAAGTTGACGGTGCGCATTTCAGGCTCTCCCAGCTCCCTAGCGTGAGTTCGGTAGTAACGTCGCAACGCTGCAGGCGCGAGCGTCGACATGGGCATCCTCTCTACCATTTTCTCCAACAGCGCTGCTGCCACAGCGCGAGCTTCAAAGGAGCGCTTGTCCAGTCCAGCCATCCTGCGCAGCTCGCGAGCTTCGGGAGGCAACAGACTCAGGCGATGCTCGAAATCCAAGACCGCCGCTCGCCGTTCGACTGGCGTTAGCGATATGTGCCTGATCGCTGACTCCTGCCTCACCCATTGCGCTCGTATCAGCGATTCGAGGGCGGCTGCTTTGCGCTCTTCCTGAGACCCTGGTGGCAGGCCCAGTCCTTCCCGGAGATTCGCGGCGAAGGACGCCCAAGCAGCGACCAGCTGTCGCGCGATAGCCTCGCCGCCCGTCGTCGCGGCAAGAGGTTGTGCCCCCTGATCGGAGCAACCGGTCGTCGTCGCGGACCCCAGCAGAAGCGCAAGGACGATCCATAACGCAGGCCGTGCCGGAGCTCTGGTCATAGCCCCATCAGCAGGAAAACCGAGAGCCCAAGGAAGGTCATTAGCACCGCAGTTGCGGTCCCTGCGTTGCGTTGAATCCACATTCCGTTCTCGCCGTCAGGCTGGAAGGCGTGCCCATACCAGAACACGACCGCGCTGCCGGTTCGGGTAAATCCATAGGCACCCCAAATCAACGCTCCCACTGCTGGCTCTGCCATCAGAAAGGCCCCGGACGGGATCGCGTACCAAAGCCAAAATCCGAGACGGGTAGTGGCGCCGAATCCAAGCGCTGCACCGTTGAGCAAGGGCCAGAGAACAGGTCCCCGCCACACCCACACTTTCGGAGTCTCGCGATCACGCTGAAGGGGTCGACGAACGTAACCGCTGAGACTTCCAAGTCCCACGCAAGCCGCTACCGCACCCAGGACGGCTCCAAGCACGTACCGGACGGGATCTGAAGGGACCGTTCCAAGAACGCCGACCGTGGCGCCGACAAGTCCACCAGTACCAGTGCCCGCCAGAACATAGATCGCGAGGACAAGCGATGGAGGTAGAGCTAAGCCTTCTCGACGGCCCGCCGAGCGCGCGACCCCGTAGATCGCGTTGGGTCCTCACGGCAGCGCCTGCTGGGCTACCGCAACCGAGATCGCAGCCAACAGAAACAGGAGCCCGAGAACGTCGAGCTGCCAATGGAGAAAAGGGGAACTCAAGGACACGTTCCGATAATTCCCCCACACCAGCAGTCCAATCCCGGGGAGTCATAGTCACAACACTTCCATTTGTTGGACCCGTTGCACTGCTCCCAGCACCCAGTCCCCGAATAGCAATGCGCAGTGGTAGAAGAATAGACCGTGTTTTTGTAACCACTACAACCAGTACTGCACTGTTGAAGCAGCGTCCCCTGACAGGGCTGGCTGGACCCGTTACCACACGCACTGATGACCCCACCGAAGAGAAAGAGGCCTAGCGTCTTTAGCATGCGACTACGGCCAAATGGGATGTCATCCTCGATTGTGTCGCTCTTCTTGATTTGGCTCTCTGGCATGTCACTTCTCCATAGCTAGCATCTGGAGGTCCGTTCTCGCAGATTTCTCTGATTGCCCTAACAAACCGAGGAGATAAGCGGCACCGCGCGGCACTGCCTTCTCCTTGATCTCTCCTTGATCCACTAGGAACACAAATGGCGTCGTATTCAACCGCAGGGCGGCATAGGCCGTGGCCGCTTCGTCGCCGACGAGACATCGCAGCTCGACAGCCAGCTCCACGGCGAGTGCCGCTGCCGACTTTTCCTCTCCCTCGATGACCACTACAGAGGGTCGAGCAAAGGTCGCTCCCCGGAGATCATGAACAAGCTGCTTACAAGGTTCACAGTCAGCTCCAAGAACGAGGACGCTGCCGCTGCCTTCAGGAAGCATGTGGATCAAGGACTGTGGAAGTTTACGTCCCACGGGTAAGCCATCCAATGCGTAGTCCGGATCAACGTGGTGCGTCAAGAGCGCCACCTGCCGCACAAGCAATGCAACGGTGATGGAAAGGGCTCCCATCCACACAGCAGCCAGCACAAGAGCCAGGGTTCCAAGCGCACTCATGACACAACCTCCAGGAGGGCTCGCGACATAGGCACGAGTTCTCGCGAGCGCATGAAGAGGACGAGAGTCCCCAATAACGCCCCCGCTCCGCACCAGACAAGCACAAGATCGCCGATGACAAGCGCTGGCCCCGACGAACCAGCTAGCGCGCACGCCCAAGCCATGAGCGCGAGAAGGCTGGCTCGAGTAAGGCTCTTTCGCGACAGCTCCTCTCCACCGCTCCCGAAGCAGGCGCAATCGAAGCGACGATCCATGCGCAACGTGCGTGCGATGAGCACGCTGAACCCTAGAAACAGGGAACCAGCGAGACCGGCCGAGACGACAAGAAACATCGACGACATTGCGGGGGCGATCAGCAGGGAAAGCGCCAAGACCAGCTCGCCGATCGCCAAGCCCCACGCGAGCCGGAAGCTCGGGTGTGTCACCACTCCGAAGTTTGCCATTGCGTCCGCAGTCATCGCAGGGGAGCGCACCTTTGCGAAGCCGCTCCACAGCAAGGTGAAGCCGAGTAAAGCGACCAGTACCTGTCGCAACGCGCCTTCTGGGAACTGACTAAAGCCAGTTCCCAGATAATCGATTCCTTGCCCGAGGCCGTTCACCGCCCCATAAAGGGGTCGTCACCGGGCGCACGAACGCTGACCCCTCCCGCATTCAGCCTCCCGGATTGCCGGTTCAGTATTCCCACGGCGAGGATTTCATCCCCGGGCTTCAGCTCCTCTATGGGGACCGCCATGTAACGCACACCGCCCGACACGCCCCCTTTCGTTCTCACCCCCGGCAACAAAGCAATCTCCCCGTCGCTCGTTTTGAGGACGCGACCCTTTCGCGAATAAATGGTTGCTTCCTTGACTCGGAACAGAGGGGCAATACCAACAGCGGTGAAGTTGTTGCCATCCCGTCTCCCCAGCACGTCAACCTCCTCGCCGGGTTCAAACGCGGACAGCGAGACCTCCCCTTCTTTGACGATATAGGCGCTGGGTAGGACCTCTACAGAGACGGGCGCAGAGCCAGTCGGACGCAGCACCAGATTATCGGCGCTGATTGAGAGAATTTCCCCGCCGAGAACATCCCCTTGAATCTCAACGGGCGTGACAAGTGCTTTCGGGTTGATCTGTGAAAGAGGAACCTGCACGGACGCAGCGGTCCCGTTGTCGAGGGAAGTTCCTGCTCCGGCTGCCGCTGCAGCAAGTCCGACTGCTGCTACTCCCGCCCTCCGCATGAACTTACGGCGGTTGATACCTGCTTCAGCAATAGCGGACCCAGCGCTCATGCAACCCTCTCCAACCCCAGAAGAAACCGTTCAGTTAAAAGTACCTGAGTAATTGACAGGAGTCAAGTACAAGACGCAGCCCTGCGGGAGAAGTTCGTAGAACACGTAGAGGCGACCCGTCTTGCTGCATTCGCCATCGCTCCGTGTCCTCGCCCTAGGCATGGGGGCCGGGAAAGCCGGGCACGAGGACCTGGCAACCGGGGAAGTTTCGGCTCTGCAGTTGTGATCCGAGACGGGGCACCTAGGACTCGAACCTAGAATCGCCGGTTTTGGAGACCGGTGCCTTAGCCAGTTTGGCCAGTGCCCCAGAGTTGAAATCGTATCGGCGCAGCCGTTACGGGAGTTTCTTCTTCAGCACGATCGACTTGGTCTTGGTCACCGCAGCCCCGTTGCTGGGCTTGAAGACGAGCTTCACCTTGACCCTGGCCTTGCCGCTGCTGTCGAGCTTTTTCTTCGCCTTGCCCTTGGCCTTGATCGTGATCTTTAGAGTCTTCGAGCCTTTGGCTTTGCGCTGGGCCTCGAGGATGCCCTTGCCGGATGCCGTGAGCGTGCCGGCCCCCGGTACCCCGACCGACAGCTTCGCCGTGCCGTTGGCCTTGTTCAGCTTGGCCTTGCCGACTTTCAGCTTCGGTTTCGTCACTTGGAGCTTCGCGACCTGGGTGACCGTCCCCCCCTGCGCCGTCGCCGCCGTGATCGTCACGTCATAGACGCCGGGCGCCGCCGTTTTCGGAACCGCCACGGTGACCGTGTCCGAGCCCGTCGAGCGGTGGGTGCTCGGGTCCGGGCCCGCCGGCGTGAAGCTGGGGTCGGAGACGGCCAGAGCCGCACCGCTCAGATTCGAGCTCGCGGTGACGTTGAAGGTAGGCAGCGTCGACGCGGTGCTGCCGAAGTTGAAGCCGAAGGCGAGGGAGGCTTTGCCGCCGACGAAGACGCTTGCGGTCGGCGGTGCACCGATCTTCAGGTCCGAGGTTGCGACTTCGGCTTCTTCTCCGACCGGTCCGCAAACGGCATCAGATGGGTCGGGTTCCCCTCCATCGAAGCGGAGGCAATGCACGGGCCGACTTGGAGATTGTTCCGCGTCGACGCCCCGGAAACCGTAGGCAGGAGCGACCTTGAAGGGGCCGGCAAAAGGCCCGCCGTCTGAAGGAACGGGCAGCCCGAAGTCGGCGTCCACGGTCCATTCCACCGCTAAGCCTTCGACTTCCCTGACGGCGTTCGACAGGTAGCCGACACCTTCGAGACCGGCAGGGGGCCAAGCTTCGACTTCAGCGTTTTTTTCCCGCGCGAACGCGGTCGCTGCCGCGATTTCGGCGGCAGCCTGATCGTTGCGGGAGAACACGATCGGGGGACCGCCTGCGCTGGGGCCCGCGGTGATCGTCGAAGGCGCGGAAGAACCCGGGGGCACCGCCAGGCCGAGCAGATACTGGATTTCTTCTTCGTCCTCCTCAGGGCTGCAGGTTCCCGCTTCGGGGTCAGGGTTGGTGCAGAGGACGAAGTGCACGCGCGCCGCGCCGAGCCCGCCCGGCTGGCTGACGCTCAGCGATCCTGCCTTGAAGAAGGCACAAGCGCTGAGAGCAAGCGCAAGCCCGGCGATCGCAACGAGCAGGACGAGGAACTTGGAACGGCGGCGCACAGCAGACAAAAGACACTCCTTGATCGGGTTCGCTCGCAGTTTATGTGCGTCAGGCCGACGGAATTCCGGGTCGAAAAGTGCGGGCGGAGGGACTTGAACCCCCACGATCTTTCGATCACCAGGACCTAAACCTGGCGCGTCTGCCAAATTCCGCCACGCCCGCGTGGCTGGGCCCTTCGGCCCTTAACGAGCGGCCAATGCCGCCGCGTCGCTTGGGGATTCTATGATCGTGGCGTGGCGGTAGGAGAGGTCAGGCCCGGCTACGAACTGTGGCGGCCGAATCGGGAAAAGGCGAGCTCGGTCTCGACCAAGTTCGTCGTCGTGCTGCTGCTGGCGGCGACGGCGGTGCTCGCGGCGCTGATCACGATCGGCGGCTGGTCGCTGCTGAAGGGTGGCAGCGGGATGGGGATCGTCTGCGCGATCTACGCGATCCTCTACGCCTTCTTCGCCTTCATCGTCGCCCGCTGGAACCGCGGCGTGCTGCCGGTGGCGGCGGCGCTCTCGATGATCCTGGCGATCTTCTGCGCGGTCGGCGCCGAAAGCTGGTTCAACCGCGACCGCGCCGGCTTCGACGAAGCCGCCTTCAGTTCCTCGGTGATCGGCCTCTTGGTCGTGATCCTCGGCCTGCTGCAGATCGTCCTCGTCGCCGCCGCCCTCTACGCCTTCAACCAGGAGTGGCACGTCGAGGAGGAGCGCCCGATCGGCTCCGGCGAGGACTACGGCGCCGGCGCCTCGAGCCATCCGCAGCCTGTCTGATTCGCCTCTATCGTTCCGGCAGAGCCGGAGTGGCGGAACTGGCATACGCGATCGACTCAAAATCGATTGCCCTTGCGGGCTTGTGGGTTCGAATCCCACCTCCGGCATCAACGCTCTTGGCCAGACAGCCAATAGGCTGGGGCGGTGAACGCCGCAACCGGGGAGTTGCTGTGGCAGCCGTCGGCTGAGCTGGTCGAGCGCTCGCGCCTGAGCGAGTTCATGCGCTGGCTTGCCCACGAGCGTGGGCTCGCCTTCGGCGACTACCAGCAGCTCTGGCAGTGGTCGGTCGACGACCTCGACGGCTTCTGGTCGGCGATCTGGGAGTTCTTCGGCGTGCAGGCCGACGGCGACCCCTCCCCCGTCCTCGCCTCGCGCGAGATGCCGGGCGCGCGCTGGTTCCCGAACACCTCGCTGAACTACGCCGAGCACGTCTTCGCCGGCAAGCGCGACGACGATGTCGCGATCCTCCACGCCTCCGAGCTGCGCCAGCTCGGCGAGGTTCGCTGGGGGGACCTGCGGGCACGAGTCGCGGCGGTGGCGGCTGGGCTGCGCGACCTCGGGGTCGGGCGCGGCGACCGCGTGGTCGCCTACATGCCGAACATCCCGGAGGCGATCGTCGCCTTCCTCGCCACCGCTTCGCTCGGCGCGGTCTGGTCCAGCTGTTCGCCCGACTTCGGCCCCGCCAGCGTCGTCGACCGCTTCGCCCAGATCGAGCCCAAGGTGCTGTTCGCGGTCGACGGCTACCGCTACGGCGGCAAGGACTTCGACCGCCGCGAGGTGGTGGCGCGCCTGCAGGAGGCGATGCCGACGCTCGAGCGGACCGTCGTCCTCCCCTACCTCGACGCCGAGCCCGACCTCGCGCCGCTGCGCGACGCGATCCGCTGGGAGGAGCTGCTCCGCGACGGCGAGGGGGCCGAGCTGCGCTTCGAGCGCGTCCCCTTCGACCACCCGCTGTGGGTCCTCTACTCCTCCGGCACCACCGGGCTGCCGAAGGCGATCGTCCAGGGCCAGGGCGGCATCCTCATCGAGCACCTGAAGAAGCTCAACCTCCACGTCGACGCCCATCCCGGCGACCGCCTCTTCTGGTTCACGACGACGGGCTGGATGATGTGGAACTTCATCGTCTCCGGGCTGCTGACCGAGGCGGCGATCGTCCTCTACGACGGCAACCCCGGCCACCCGGACCTGAACACGCTTTGGAACCTCGCCGAGCGCGCTGGGATCACGATGTTCGGGACCAGCGCCGCCTACATCGCCGCCTGCATGAAGGCGGGCGTCGAGCCCGGCAGCGACCGCGACCTCAGCGCCATCAAGGCGATCGGCTCGACCGGCTCCCCGCTCTCCCCCGAGGGCTTCGACTGGATCTACGAGCACCTCGGCCGCGACACCTGGCTCTTCTCGACCAGCGGCGGCACCGACCTCTGCACCGCCTTCGTCGGCGGCGCCGTGACCCTGCCCGTCCACCGCGGCGAGATCCAGGCGCGGGCGCTGGGGGCGGCGGTCGAGGCGTGGAACGAAGAGGGCGAGCCGGTGGTCGAGGAGGTCGGCGAGCTCGTAGTCACGGAGCCGATGCCCTCGATGCCGCTCTACCTCTGGGGCGACGAGGACGGCAGCCGCTACCGCGAGAGCTACTTCGAGATGTTCCCCGGCATCTGGCGCCACGGCGACTGGCTGGAACTGACCCGGCGCGGGACGGCGGTCATCTACGGCCGCTCGGACTCGACGATCAACCGCGGCGGCATCCGCATGGGCACGAGCGAGATCTACCGCGCGGTGCTGAGCGTCGACGCGATCGTCGACGCGCTGGTCGTGGACCTGCCGCGGCCGGGCACCGACGGCTGGATGCCGCTCTTCGTGGTCCTGCGCGAGGGGGCAGAGCTGGACGAGGAGCTGCCGCGGGAGATCGCCCGACGGGTGCGCGAGCAGTGCTCCCCGCGCCACGTCCCCGACGAGGTCTTCCAGATCGACGAGGTGCCGCGCACGCTCAGCGGCAAGGTGCTCGAGGTGCCGGTGAAGCGGATCCTGATGGGGACGCCAGCGGAGAAGGCGGCGAGCCGCGACTCGCTGGCGAACCCGCGCTCGCTCGACTACTTCGTCGCGATGGCGAGCCGGCTCGCGGTCTGAGCGAGGATCGCCAGCACGTGATCGGGTTCGTAGCGGACCTGCTCGTGCGTAAAGCGCAGCGGAGTTAGGCCGGCGGCGGTGTGGGTCTGGTCGCGCAAGCGGTCCCGCGCCTGCTCAGCCGGCGTGCGGTGGTAACGGAGGCCGTCCGTCTCCACGACCAGCCCGAGGTCCGGCCAGTAGAAGTCGACTTCGAACTCGTTCACGAACTGCCCGGTCAGCGGCACAGCCAGCCCAGCCTTGCGGGCCAGCGGCAGGAAACGCCGTTCCAGCTCCTCCTTGGTGAGGCGGAAGGTGCGGCGGTCGAGGATCTGGCGCAACTGGGCAACCCCTCGTTCGCCGGCTCGAGCGCTGAGCGCCTCGCGCAACTGCGGCGGGTGCACGAGGTTGTATTTGTCCGCCTCGTTGATCATCCGCTCGACGGCCGGACGGTCGAGGCGGAGGGACATATCGATCAGCGTCTGAACCGGCGTGGTGCATGGGATCCCGTGCTCCCTCGTCAGGTCGCGCTCGAGGTTGAGCGCAGGGCGGCGGTAAATCCAGATCCCCGGACGGTGCCGCCGGGAAAGGCTGGGTAAGGAGATCTCCACGAGATCGCGCAGCTCATCTCCGATCCGCCAGAGAGCAGCCGCGCTCGAGTGACTGAGCACGGCGCCATCGCCGCAAGCGAGCACGGCGGCCATCCAGCGGCCGTAGCGGGACAGCGCCGGGCGCCCAACCGAATAGACCCCTCGCCGAACAGGGTTTAGGCGTCTCCGGTCGATTCGATGTTTGATCGCTTCCGAAGAGAAGCCTAGCTCGAGCAGCTGGCTTCGGGTGATCACCCAGTGCTGTTGTTTCGCGAGATTCCAGGCAGCCGCACTCGCCAGAGGAAGTGATTGGTGAGTTTTGGGGGTCATAGCCCCCACAAGTCACCACTCGCCAGTGACTCGCCCCCTACCCAGCTGGTTTTTCCAGCTCGGTGCGGCTAGACCATGCCTAGGCCGCCGCTGACGCCCAGGGTCTCCCCCGTTACGTAGCTGGCGTCGTCGCTGGCCAGGAAGGCGGCGGCTGCCGCTACCTCCTCCGGCTGGCCGAGGCGGCCCATCTGGGTGGCGCTTTTCATCGTCTCGATGACCTTTTCGCCGATCTCGCCGAACTCCTTGGCGCCCATCAGGAGAGGGGTCTCGATCGGGCC
>Ga0190273_10000277_pt1 | contig 22477 bp, 18 predicted proteins | sample Popmic504IS_FD_134513 | JGI IMG/M metagenome (GOLD analysis project Ga0190273, IMG submission 134513) | Populus adjacent soil microbial communities from riparian zone of Shoshone River, Wyoming, USA - 504 IS | ecosystem: Environmental > Terrestrial > Soil > Riparian zone > Trees stand | place... | reverse complement strand
GGCCTCACTGAGAGCGCCCGCAACTTCGCCTTTCTCGGCTTCATGTACGCGATCGTCCGCACCGCGGCGGCGGGCGAGCGGCACCGGGCGGTGCGCGTCGTTTATACGGTTGTGGCGGGGGTGATCGGCTGCCAGGCCGCCACCGCCGCGGTGATGCCCGAATTCGCTGCCGTCCCGCTCGCCCGCGAGGCTCTCCTTGCGGCAGCGCAGATGCTCGGCCTGACGCTTGCCGCGGGATCACTGGTCCTCGTCCACAACCTGTACGGCCAGGCCGCGCCGGACAGCCGCATCGCAATCAAGTTTCCGGCAATCGCACTCGCCGCTTTCTGGGCCTATGATCTTCACCTCTACACCACCGCCTATCTCGGCCATTCCCCGCCGGCCGAGCTGATCGCCTTTCGCGGTGTGCTGCTTGCCGCGCTTGCGCCCTTGTTCATGTTGGCGCTTCGGCGCAGCGGCGACTGGAAGGTGCGCCTGAGCCGTGCCGCGACGTTCCAGTCCTTCTCGGTGGTCGCCGTCCCCGTCTACAAGAAAGGCATGATGACCGCCGCACGGGCCGTGGAGATTGCCGGCGGCGGCTGGGGCGGCCTCGCCCAAGCCGGCATCGTCCTCCTCATGACCGCGGCCGCGGTGGTCGTCATACCCTCGAAGCGGGCGCGCGCCTGGCTGCGCGTCATCCTTGCCAAGCACCTGTTCGAGCATCGCTACGATTACCGCGAGGAATGGCTTCGCTTCGCCCGGGCGATCGGCGCGGGCGGGCAGGACGAAGCCTCGATCGGTGAGCGCGTGGTCAAGGCACTTGCCGACATGGCGGGCTCTCCCGGAGGCCTGCTGCTCGCCGGCGACGACGGCAGGCTGGCGCTGGAGGCGCAGTGGCAGTGGAGCCGCGACCTGCCCGTCCGTCCGATCGAAGCGGCCCAGCTCACCGCCTTCCTCGAGGGCAGCGCGCACGTGCTGGACTTCGCCCTGCCGCCGCCCGAAGCCGCCGTGGGCGGGCTCACCTCGCTTGACGCCTGGGCCGGCATCCCCCTGCTCCACCGCGAGAAGCTGGTCGGCCTCGTGATCCTCGATCACCCGCTGGTCCGCCGGCCGCTCGACTGGGAAGATTTCGACCTGTTCCGCACCGCCGGAATCCAGGCCGCAACCTACCTTGCCGAAGCGCGCACCCAGGAAGCGCTCGCCAATGCCCAGCGCTTCGACGAGTTCAACCGCCGCTTCGCCTTCATCCTCCACGACATCAAGAATCTCGTCAGCCAGCTCTCCCTGGTCGCCCGCAATGCCGAGCGCCACGCCCACAATCCGGCGTTCCGCGAAGACATGATCGCGACTCTGCAATCGTCGGTGAAGAAGATGAACGATCTTCTCGCCCGTCTTTCCCCGTCGCGCACCGCCGAGGCCGAGCCGCCGCGCCCGATCCGCCTTGCCGAGATCGCCGAAGCCGTCGCCAAGCTGAAGACCCGGGTCCATCCGGTGACGGTCTCCGCCGAGCCGCACCTCCTTGGCCTGGCCGACCCCGCCGGCCTTGAACAGGCGCTCTCCCACCTCGTCCAGAACGCCATCGATGCCAGCGCGCCGGGCGTGCCGGTCGAGATCGCATTGCACGAAGCGTCCGGCGAAGCGCTGATCGAGGTCCGCGACCGCGGCGCCGGCATGTCCGCCGACTTCATCCGCAGCCGCCTGTTCCAGCCCTTCGCCTCGACAAAGGACAGCGGCTTCGGGGTCGGCGCGTTCGAGGCTCGGGCCTTGGTCGCCGCGATGGGCGGCCGCCTCGAAGTCGCCAGCCGCGAGGGCGAGGGCACCTGCTTCACCCTGTATTTACCGCTTGCCGCGATAAGCGCGTCTTACTCTGATCAACGGATGTGCGCATGACGGCCGCGGCGAAGGCGAAACTGCTGATCGTCGAGGATGACGAGGGCCTCCAGCGCCAGCTTCGCTGGGCCTATGACGATTATGAGGTGCTGTTCGCGTCCGATCGCAACGCGGCCATCGATCTGCTGCGCTCCGATGAGCCCTCGGTAGTTACCCTTGACCTCGGCCTGCCGCCCGATCCCAACGGGGTCACCGAAGGCTTCGCAACGCTTGAGATGATTCTGGCGCTCAAGCCCGAAACCAAGGTCATCGTCGCGTCGGGCCACGGCGCCCGCGAAAGCGCGCTGCGCGCCATCGCATCCGGCGCCTACGATTTCTATCAGAAGCCGGTCGATATCGACCAGCTCGGCCTGATCGTCCGCCGCGCCTTCCAGCTCCACGGCATCGAGCATGAGAACCGCCGGCTGGAGGAGCGGGTGGGGGAGGACACCAAGGTCCTCGGCACCATGATCACCGCCGCGCCGGAAATGCTCAAGGTCGCGCGCACCATCGAGCGCGTCGCAAACACCGGCGTCTCCGTGATGCTGCTCGGCGCAAGCGGCACCGGCAAGGAATTGCTCGCCCGCGGCCTCCACGAATCCAGCCGCAGGGCAGGGGGCGCCTTCGTCGCGATCAACTGCGCGGCGATTCCCGAAAACCTGCTCGAGGCCGAATTGTTCGGCTACGAAAAGGGCGCCTTCACCGGCGCGATCAAGACCACCGAGGGCAAGATCGAACTCGCCCATGGCGGCACGCTGTTTCTAGACGAGGTTGGCGACATCCCGCTGCCGCTTCAGGTCAAGCTGCTCCGCTTCCTTCAGGAGCGCACCATCGAGCGGATCGGCGGCAGAAAGCCGATCGCCGTCGATACGCGCATCGTCTGCGCGACCCACCAGGACCTGCCCGAGATGATCAAGGCGGGGAGCTTCCGCGAGGACCTCTGGTACCGCCTGGCCGAGATCGTGGTGCGCATCCCTTCGCTCGCCGAACGGCACGGCGATGCGGTGCTCCTCGCCAAGCATTTCCTCCACCGCTTCGCGCCGGAGATGAACCCGCAGGTCAAGGGCATGACGCCCGCCGCCCTCGCCGCGATCGACAGCTGGCCCTGGCCGGGCAACGTCCGCGAGCTCGAGAACCGCATGAAGCGCGCGGTGATCATGGCCGACGGCAAGATGATCGCCGCCGAGGATCTCGATCTCGAAGCGCGCCAGGAAGAGCCGCTGCCGCTCAACCTCAAGGCCGCGCGCGAGGCCGCCGACCGCCGCTCCATCCGTCAGGCGCTCGCCCGGTGCGAAGGTAATATTTCCAACACCGCCAAGCTGCTCGGGATCAGCCGCCCGACGCTTTACGACCTCCTCGAACGATATGGGCTCCAGCCATGAAGAAGCATCAGCTCCTCCTCGCCGCCGCTTTGCTTAGCGCCGCCGCCGCATGCTCCAACGCCCCGGCGGGTGCGGGCGGAGCGCAGGGCGCCTACCAGCGCGGCCTCGCCGCCCTCGACAAGGGCCAGGTTCAGGAAGCCCGGATCGAGTTCCTGAACGCGATCAAGGCCAATCCGGATGACGGCAGGATCCGCCTCGCCCAGGCCCGCACCTATCTGCTGCTCAACGACGGGGTCGCCGCGGAGGCCGAGATCAGCCGCGCCCGCGCGCTCAAGGTGCCGCTCGCCGAGACGCATCACCTGATGGCCAACGCCCTGGTGCTCCAGAAGCGTTTCGACGAAGCGGTCGCCGAAGCCGCAAAGGCGCCGCCCGCCCACGCCGCCGACGCCGCCCGGATGCGCGGCCGTGCCCAGATGGCGCTCGGCAACGCCGGAGCTGCCGGTTCGTCCTTCGCCGAGGCGCTTGCCGCCGGCCCGAACGACACGGACGTGTGGACGGACCTCGCCCGCTTCCGCCGCGGCACCAGCGACGTCGCCGGCGCCGTTGCCGCCGCCGACAAGGCCGTGAAGCTCGACCCGCGCAACATCGAGGCGCTTCAGCTTCGCGGCGAGCTGACCCGCACCCAATATGGCCTTGCCGCCGCGATGCCCTGGTTCGACCGGGCGCTGCAGATCGATCCCAACCATATTCCCACGCTCGTGGAGCGCGCCGCGACGCTTGGCGATCTCGGCCGTATGAAGGAGATGCTCGCCGAAACGCGCAAGATCCTGTCCATCCAGTCCAACAACCCGGTGGCCTATTACCTCCAGGCGATGCTCGCCGCCCGGGCCAAGAAGTTCGACCTCGCCCGCTCGCTGTTCCAGCGCACCGGTGGCGCGCTCGACGACAAGCCGGCCGGGATGCTGCTCGCCAGCGCGATCGACTTCGAAACCGGCAATGCCGAGCAGGCGATCGCCCGGCTCCAGAAGCTGGTCGGTGCCCAGCCCGACAACGTCAAGGCACGCCGCCTGCTCGCCGCCTCGCAATGGCGGCTCGGCGATGCCGCCAGCACCATCCAAACCTTGCGCCCGCTGGCCGACCGCCCCGACGCCGATTCCTACGTGCTGACCCTGATCGGCAAGGCCTATGACAAGCAGGGCAACACCGATCTCGCCGCCCGCTACCTTGCCCGCGCCGCCGAGCCGCAGCGCCGGACGGTGACCGCCCTTCTCGACGCGCCCGTGGACGAGGCGCAGCTTGCGACGCTGCGCCGCAAGCTTGCCGCCTCGCCCAACGACGCTCAGCTCCAGATCCAGCTCGTCCGGGCGCTGCTCGGGCGCGGCCTTGGCGCCGAGGCGCTGCAGCGTGCTCGCGCCCTCCAGGCCGGCAGCCCCGGCGTGCCCGACGCGCACGTGCTGGTCGGCGACGCCCGCGGCATTCTCGGCGACTATAAGGGCGCGGTGGAGGAGTATCGCAAGGCGGCCAACCTCGCCTTCACCGAGCCGGTCGCGATGCGGCTGATCGAAGCGCTTCGCAATTCGGGCAATTCCAACGGGGCCGCCCGGGTGCTTGAACTCTACCTCGCCCAAAACCCGCAGAATGTGCCGGCCCAGCTGCTTGCCGCCAACGCTTTCCTCCAGGCCAAGCAATGGGACGGCGCGGTCGCCATCCTCGAACGGCTGAGGAAGCGGATCGGCGACCGCGACGCGACTCTGCTCAACAACCTCGCCTGGGCCTATTCGGAAAAGCGCGACTATCGCAGCGCCTTGCCGATCGCGAAAAAGGCGTGGGAGCTCGACAAAAAGAACCCGGCGACCACCGACACGTACGGCTGGCTGCTCTACAAGAGCGGCAGCGACCGGACGCAGGGCATGGCGCTTCTCGAGCAGGCATCGCGCGGGTCGCCGACCGACGACCAGATACGCGATCATCTGGCCGCCGCGCGGCGGGGCTAGCGGATCGTAGGAGCAAGCGAGGGGCACCGGTACAGGCCGGTGCCTCTCCTTGCGGCCTTGCTCCAGGCGGCGGACATTGTAGAGATCGCGGCTTCACCTTCTCGGGGGAAGCCAATGGAAGCCGTCCGCTTTGCCGCCCTTTCGGCGCTCGCCTTGTTCGCCGCGCCGGCAACCGCACAGCAGAAGACGCCGCCCAGGCTGATCGTCGCCATCTCGGTCGATCAGTTCTCCGCCGACCTGTTCCAGCAATATCGCCAGCATTTCGACGGCGGCCTGCAGCGCCTCTCGGAAGGCGTCGTGTTCCCCAACGGCTATCAGGGCCACAACGCCACCGAGACCTGCCCCGGCCACTCGACGATCCTCACCGGATCGCGGCCGTCGCGCACGGGCATCATCGCCAACAATTGGTTCAACCTCGGTGCCGCGCGCGACGACAAGAACATCTATTGCTCGGAGGACCCGCGGGTCCCTGGCAGCACCCACGACAAATACACCGTCTCGTCGTACCACCTGAAGGTGCCCGCGCTCGGCGACCGGATGAAGCGCGCCGATCCGCGCGCCCGCGTCGCAGTGGTCGCCGGCAAGGACCGCGCGGCGATCATGATGGGCGGCTACAACCCCGATCAGCGCTGGTGGTGGGGCGGCAAGGATTTCGTCAGCCACGCCGGCGCCTCCTCAGCGGTTGCCGCCGCCGCCAACCGCGACATCGCCGCAGACATCGCAAAGGGCCGCGGCGCCCGCGATCTGCCGAAGGTCTGCGAGCCGCACAGCCGGGCCGTGCCGGTGGTCGGTGCCGATAAGCCCGTGGGCGAGGGCCGCTTCGCGCGTGAGGCCGACGACAGCCGGGGCTTCCGTGCCTCCCCCGATCTCGACCGGGCGACGCTCGATCTTGGCGATGCGATGCGCCGCGATATGAAGCTCGGCGAAGGCAGGGCCACCGACCTCCTGATCCTCGGCCTGTCCGCGACCGATTATGTCGGCCACACCTACGGCACGCAGGGGGCCGAGATGTGCATCCAGCTCATGGCGCTCGACAATGCGCTGGGCGACTTCTTCCGCAAGCTCGATGCAAGCGGAGTAGATTATCTCGTCATGCTGACCGCCGACCATGGCGGCCACGACATCCCCGAGCGCAACCGCGACCATGCCGCGCCAGACGCGGCGCGCGTCGATCCGGCGCTCAACTCCGGCAACATGGCCAAGATGCTAGCCGCGAAGCTCAAGCTGAAGGGCGAAGTGCTCTATGGCGACGGCGCGTTCGGCGACATGTATGTCGATCGCACACTGACCGCCGCTCAGCGCCAGCGCGTGCTCACCGAAGCGATCCGCACCTACCGCGCCCACCCGCAGGTCGCCGCCGTATTCACCCGCGCCGAGATCATCGCCTCGCCGCCGCCCAAAGGCGCGCCCGATCAATGGAGCCTGCTGGAGCGGGCCAAGGCCAGCTTCGACCCGGAGCGCTCCGGCGACTTCATCGTTCAGCTGAGGCCGCGCGTAACTCCGATCTACGACACCAACCGGGGCTATGTTTCGACGCACGGCAGCCCGTGGGATTACGACCGCAAGGTGCCGATCCTGTTCTGGCGCAAGGGCATGACGCCGTTTGAACAGACCCTTGCGGTGGAAACGGCCGACATCATGCCGACGCTCGCGGCGTTGATCGGGGTCCCGATCACCCCCGGCACGATCGACGGCCGCTGCCTGGACCTGGACGAGGGGGCGGGGAGCACCTGCCGCTAAGTGCGGGATTGCTAGTGCAAAGCCGCTCATCCTGAGGAGCCGCTGAGGAGGCGAAGCCGTCTCGAAGCGGCGTCTCGAAGGACGCAGTGAGTTTTCGATGCGTCCTTCGAGTCGGGCCTTCGACACGGGACCCCATCAAAGTAGTACTTTGATGGGAACCCTGCTCAGTCCCTCCTCAGGATGAGCGCAAGTTTGGACCGGCTAGCTCACCAGCGCCTCGACCTTCTCGGCCAGCTCCAGCCAGCGTTCCTCCGCCGCGTCCCGCTCGGCTCGCGCTTTTTCGATGCCGGCGGTGAGCGCCTCGAAGCGCTTGAAGTCGCGCGCGTACAGGTCAGGATCGGACAACGCCTGCTCGTCGCGCGCGATCTGCGCTTCGAGCTCCTCGATGCGCCGGGGAAGCCCATCGTAGTCGCGCTGGTCCTTGTAGGTGAGCTTGGCGCGCGTCGGCTTTGGAGGTTCCGCAGCCCCGGATGGGGCCGTGCCCGCGCTCTTTGCCTTCGCCCGGGACGAACGTGACTGGACGTCGGCCTTGCGCTGCCGAACCCAATCCTCATAGCCGCCGGCGACCACGTCGACCTTGCCGGAGCCGTCGAGGCCGAGCGTGATCGTCACCGTTCGATCCAGAAAGTCGCGGTCGTGGCTGACGATCAGGACGGTGCCGTCATAGTCGGAGATCACCTCCTGGAGGAGATCGAGCGTCTCGAGATCGAGATCGTTGGTCGGCTCATCGAGCACCAGCAGGTTGGACTTGCGCGAGAACTCCCGCGCCAGAAGCAACCGCGAGCGCTCGCCGCCCGACAGAGTGCCGATCTTCGCATCCACCAGTCCGGGCTCGAACAGGAACTCCTTGAGATAACCTTGGACGTGCTTGCGTTCATCGCGCACGTCCACCCAATCGCCGCCGTCGGCAAGGATGTCGCGCACGGTCTTGGCCGGGTCGAGCAAGCGGCGCTGCTGGTCGATCATGATGCCCTGCAGCGTCTTGGCGCGACGGATTCGGCCCTCGTCCGGCGCCAGCTCGCCGGTGAGGAGGCGAAGCAGGGTGGTCTTGCCCGCACCGTTGGCGCCGACCACGCCGATCCGGTCGCCGCGGGTGATGCGCAGGGTGAAATCCTTGACGATCGCGCGCTCGCCGAAGCGCTTGGTGACGCCCTCGGCGTCGATCACCACCTTGGTCCTGGCGTCATCGTTGGCAAGGCCGAGCTTGGCGGTGCCCGCCGGCCCGATCATCGCGGCCCGGGTGGCGCGCATCTCGTGCAGCTTGGCGAGCCGGCCCTGGTTGCGCTTGCGCCGGGCGGTGACGCCGCGCTCCAGCCAGTGATATTCCAGCTTCAATTTGGCATCGAGCCGGGCGGCGTTGCGCGCCTCCTCGGCAAAGACCTGTTCGGTCCAGGCATCGAAGCCGCCGAAGCCGATCTCGACCCGCCGCAGGGAACCGCGCTCCAGCCACAGCGACGAGCGTGTAAGCCGCGTCAAGAACGCCCGGTCGTGGCTGATCGCGACAAAAGCGCCGTTGAACCGGCTCAGCCAATCCTCTAGCCACTCGATCGCCGCCACGTCGAGATGGTTGGTCGGCTCGTCCAGCAACAGCACGTCCGGCTCCTGCGCAACCGCCCGCGCAATCGCCGCCCGCCGCCGCTCCCCGCCCGATGCAGTGGCCGCCGGCCGGTCAAGATCGATGCCAAGCTGGTCGGCAACCGCGTCCACCACATGCTCGGGCGGCGCGTCGGGCGCGCTAAGCGCATACTCCCGCAGCGTCTCGAATTTGGCGACGGAGGGATCCTGCTCCAGCAGCACTACCTTCGTCCCCGGCTGGATCGTCCGCCGCCCTTCGTCGGTGTCGATAACCCCGGCGAGGCACTTCAGCAAAGTCGTCTTGCCCGCCCCATTACGCCCGATCAGCGCCAGCCGGTCGCGCCCCCCGACGAACAGGTCGATACCGCGAAACAGCCAGCCATTGCCTTGCTGAAGACCGAGATTTTCAAACGCGAGAACGGGTGCAGCCATCGGTTCAGGCGCTCCCACGATCAGGGGAGGGAGGGGTGAAGTTCACGAAGTTCACGATGTCCCGCATTTTCCGAGTGGTAAGGGCTCTGCCGAAGCTATGGGAGCGGCTGAGTCGGTAAAAAGAACGCGCATTGTCATCCCTGCCTAGGAGCAGATGAAATCCTACATTGGAAGAGCCGAATGCCTCAGGCGGCCCGCGGGACGATCCGGTCCAGGGTTCCGTTCAGCGCACGCTTGGCCTGCCGAAGCTCATAAGACGTTTGAAGCCGCAGGAAAAAGCCTTCCGACATTCGAAAATACCGCGCCAAGCGAAGGTCAAGCTCGGCGTCGAGGGGCCGGGCTCCTGCAATCACATCTGCAAGGTGCTGCGGTTCGGCGCCGATCGCCTGCCCGAGCGCGTCCGCATCGAGCCCAAGCGGCTCCATGAACTCGCTGGCCACGATCTCCCCGGCATGGGGGTTGTGGAGCCAGTCCGGATTAATGATAGTCGGTGATCTCGACACCGTCTGCGCCTCCATCGTGCCAGACGAAGCATATACGCCATTGCATGTTAATTGAAATGCTGTGCTGCCCGGCACGGTCGCCGCTCAGCGCATGGAGGCGATTGCCCGGCGGGTTGCGCAGGTCATCCAGGCTTTCCGCGCCATCCAACAAGGAGAGCCGCAGCAGGGCACGGTCCTGGATTCCGGCGGGCAGCTTGCGACTGCGCTCGCCGATCCAGATCTTCTCGGTCTCTCTATCGGCAAAGCTGCGGATCATCGCGATCTCCTTGAATGGAGACAGCTAAGCGCTTTTTTGAAGCGTCTGGGAGTTCCATTTTCGTAAAGGGAACGAATGGAGATTACAGCGGGAGCTGTTCCTCACCGTCGGCCCCCCGCCCGCTTGTTCATCCGCATCTGCTGCTGCTTGCCGTAGCGGGTCTTGCGGGTCCCCGGCTTGCCCTCGGTCGAGTGGCCTACCGTGGGTGCGCGTTTCTCGTGGTCGGGGATGCCGAGTTCGTCGGCTTCCAGGCGGCGGATTTCGTCGCGGAGGCGGCCGGCTTCTTCGAACTCGAGGTCGGCGGCGGCCTTGCGCATGCGGCTTTCGAGGTCGGAGATGTAGGCCTTGAGGTTGTGGCCGACGAGGTGCGGGCGTTCCTCGTCGCCGGTATCCACCACCACGCCGTCGCGGCTGGAGACGTGAGCGATGATGTCGGAAATGTTGCGCTTGATGGTGGTCGGCGTGATGCCGTGCTCGGCATTGTATTCGAGCTGCTTGCTTCGGCGGCGGTCGGTTTCGTTGAGTGCGCGCTCCATCGATCCGGTGACCCGGTCGGCGTAGAGGATCACGCGTCCTTCGACGTTGCGGGCGGCGCGGCCGATGGTCTGAATCAGCGAAGTTTCGGAGCGGAGGAAGCCTTCCTTGTCCGCATCGAGGATTCCCACCAACCCGCATTCCGGGATGTCGAGGCCCTCACGGAGCAGGTTGATGCCGACCAGCACGTCGTAGACGCCGAGGCGTAAATCGCGGATCAGCTCGATGCGCTCCAGGGTCTCGACGTCCGAGTGCATGTAGCGGACTCGGAGCCCTGCTTCGTGCATGAACTCGGTCAAGTCCTCCGCCATCCGCTTGGTCAGCGTGGTGACAAGGGTGCGATAGCCCTTCTGGGCAGTGATCCGCGCCTCGTTGATCAGGTCCTGGACCTGGTCCTCGACCGGCTTGATCTCGACCGGCGGGTCGATGAGGCCGGTGGGCCGGATGACCTGTTCGGAGAAGACGCCGCCGGTCTGCTCCATTTCCCAATTGCCCGGCGTCGCCGAGACGGCGAAGGTCTGCGGGCGCATCGCGTCCCATTCGTTGAAGCGCAGCGGGCGGTTGTCGATGCAGGAGGGGAGGCGGAAGCCGTATTCTGCAAGCGTGATCTTCCGGCGGTGATCGCCCTTGGCCATGGCGCCGATCTGCGGCACCGTTTGGTGGCTCTCATCGACGAACAGCAAGGCGTTCTCGGGGAGGTATTCGAACAAGGTAGGCGGCGGCTCGCCCGGCAGGCGGCCGGTGAGAAAGCGGCTGTAATTCTCGATGCCGGCGCACGAACCGGTGGCGGCGATCATCTCCAGATCGAAATTGGTGCGCTGCTCGAGCCGCTGGGCTTCGAGCAGCTTGCCCTCGGCAACCATCTCCTTGAGCCGTTCCGTAAGCTCGTGCCTGATTGCGCCCATCGCCTGCTTGAGCGTCGGCCCCGGCGTTACGTAATGCGAATTGGCGTAGACCTTGACGCTGTTCAGGCTTGCGACCTTCTTGCCCGTCAGCGGATCGAATTCGACGATCTCCTCGATCTCGTCGCCGAAGAAGTTCACGCGCCACGCGGTGTCCTCATAGTGCGACGGGAAGATCTCCAGATTGTCGCCCCGCACCCGGAAATTGCCGCGCCCGAAGGCCTGGTCGTTGCGCTTGTACTGGAGCGCGACGAGCTTGCGGACGATCTCGCGCTGGTCGACGGTCTCGCCCTTTTTCAGGCTGAACACCATCGCCGAATAGGTCTCCACCGAGCCGATGCCGTAGAGGCAGGACACGGAGGCGACGATGATCACGTCGTCCCGCTCAAGCAGGGACCGCGTCGCCGAGTGGCGCATCCGGTCGATGCCTTCGTTCACCGAGCTTTCCTTCTCGATGTAGGTATCGGACCGCGGCACATAGGCCTCCGGCTGATAATAATCGTAATAGCTGACGAAGAATTCGACCGCATTTTCCGGGAAGAAGCTCTTGAACTCGCCGTAGAGCTGGGCGGCCAGGATCTTGTTCGGCGCGAGCACCAAAGCCGGGCGCTGCAGCTCCTCGATCACCTTGGCCATGGTGAAGGTCTTGCCCGACCCGGTGACGCCGAGCAGGACCTGCGTCTGCTCGCCGTCGCGCGCCGAACCGGTCAACTCGCGGATCGCGGCGGGCTGGTCCCCCGAGGGCGAATATTCCGAGACGAGCTTGAACGCACGTCCGCCCTCGGCCTTTTCGGGACGTTGCGGGCGGTGAGGAACGAAATCCGCTCCGGTTTCCGGCTCCTGAAGGCCGGTCCTGATCGTGATTGCCATTGCGCCCATATGGTCATTCCCGGCGCCCCGCGCTAGCGTGCCGGCCATAACAAAGGGGAAATTCGACTATGCGCAATCTGATGATATTGTCCGCATGCCTGCTCGGCGCTTGCGGGGGCGAAGGGGACGGGAAGAAGACGGCGGAAGCGCAAGCGGCCACGGTGGAAGCCGGGCAGTGGGAGACGAGCTTCGAAGTCACCGCGTTCCGCTCCACCGACAAGACGCCGCCGGCGGTGAAGGCGGCGGTGGGCGACAAGGAAAGCGGTCCCACCTGCATTCCCGCGGGCGGCGAGGCGAGCCCGCCGGGCGAACTGTTCGCGGGCCCGGGCTACCAGTGCCAGACCCAGAGCAGCTACATCCGCAACGGCCGGATCAACGTGTCGCTGAAGTGCAGCCGTTCGGGGATCAACGGCGACATCATGCAAACGGTGCAAGGCAGTTATACCGGCACGACGTTCGAGGGCACCGTCGATACCCTGAGCTACCTGACGGGCCCCGGAGATTTCGCGATGGCGCGCAAGTTCAGCGGCCGCAAGACCGGCGGGAGCTGTGCGGCGCCCGGCGCAGCGGAGAAGAAAGCAGCCTGAGTGACCCTTATCCCGTGCCAGCGCCCGCTCTTCGATGTTGCCGAAAGTGTCGCGTATTTCGACTGCGCCAAGATGTCGCCCTTGCTCAACGCCGCGGGGGAGGCGGGGCGGCGGGGGTTGGAGCGCAAGGCGCATCCCTGGGAGATCAAGGCGGCGCACTTCTTCGATGAAGCGGAGGAGGTGCGCGGACTCTATGCCCGGCTGATCGGCGCGGCGGCGGACGACGTCGCGATCGTGCCGTCGGTGAGCTACGGCATGGCGACGGCGATGCGGAACATCCGGGTGACGCCAGGGCAGACGATCGTCACGCTTGGCGACGACTTCCCGTCCGGCATCTTCGCGGCGCGGGCGCTGGCGAGGCAGGCGGACGCGCAGGTGGTAACGGTGGCCAAGCCGGAGGCGGGCGGCGACTGGAGCGCGGCGATCCTGGACGCGATCGGCGAGGACACCGCTTTGGTAATCGCGCCGCATGTCCACTGGGTGCACGGCATTGTCATCGATCTCGAGGCGGTGGCGCGGCGCTGCCGGGCGGTGGGAGCGATGCTGGTGCTCGATACCACCCAGTCGATGGGCGCCTTTCCGCTCGACCTCGCGGCTGTCGACCCGGACTATATGATCGCGGCGTCGTACAAGTGGCTGCTTGGGCCCTATTCGCTCGGCTTCCTCTACGTCGCGCCGCGCCACCATGGCGGCCGGCCGCTGGAAGAAGGCTGGATCACCCGTGCCGGTGCCCACGATTTCCGCACCCTGGCGGCTTATGCGGAGGCGCTGGAGCCCAATGCCCGCCGCTTCGACATGGGGGAGCGGTCGAACTTCGCGCTTCTGCCGGTCGCAGGGGCCGCGATCCGCCAGTTGACCGAATGGGGCGTGGCGAACATCGCCGAGACGCTTGGCGTCACGACGGCCCGGCTTGGCAGGCGGTTGGAGGAGTTCGGGATCGCGGCCGAGGCGGGGCAGGCGCCGCACTTCCTGTCGGTGCGTTTCGTGGGCGGAATGCCGGAGGGCATCGAGGCGCGGCTGGCGGCGGCGAATGTGCATGTCAGCCTGCGCGGCGAGACGATGCGGATCACGCCGCACCTCTACAACAACAAAGCGGATGAGGAGCGGCTGGTTGCCGCCCTCGGCGCGGCGGCAAGGGTGGGTTGAGCACGGCGGTGAGGTGACAAACGGAATCGGCCTTCGATCGCCCGCGCCTCGCCTGTCATTCCCGCGAAAGCGGGAATCCCGCTTCTTCCTTCTTTCGAGCTTGGAAGGAGAAGAAGAAGCGGGACCCCCGCTTTCGCGGGGGTGACGGTGGATCTTGGGCGTAGGTGTTGACGCGCCTCAGCGCGGGGGGACCCGGAAGCTTTGCCCTGCCTCCGTCACCCGGAAGGCCTCGGGTGGGAGGCCGCGCGCTTTGCGCAACGCGCCGAGCCGCTGCGGCGGATCGTTGATGCCTTCGAAGGTGAGCTGGAAGGTGCCCCAGTGAATGCCCAGCGCGGCGCTGGGCTCGAGCTTCTCGAACAGGGCGAGCGCTTCGTCTGGGTTCATGTGGTTGGCCTTCATCACGTCGCGCGGTTCGTAGGCGCCGATCGGGATAAGGGCGAGGCGATAGGGGCCGAACTTCGCGGCTTCGTCCGCCCATGTGCCGTCGCCCCAGCCGGTGTCGCCGGCGAAGAAGATGCTGCCGGCATCGGTGCGCACCGCGAAGGCGGACCAGAGCGCCCGGTTGCGGTCGGCGCCCCAGCGTGAGCCCCAATGGTGGTTGCGCAGCACCGTTACCTGCCAGGGCGCGCAGCGGCCGCCAACGGCGCACTTGGCGTCCGACCGTGCGCTGCCACCCCAGTCGAAGGCCTGCGCCTCGATTCCCGCGTTGCGCAACAGGGTGTCGTTGCCGAGGCTGGTGACGATCGCCGGCCGGTCGCGGTCCCAGAGCTTCTTCAGGGTCTTGAGGTCCAGGTGATCGTAATGGTTGTGGCTGATCAGGACGAGGTCGATCTTCGGCAGGTCCTCGAAGCGCACGCCGGGCGCCCGCACCCGCTCGGGGCCGATTGGCGGAAAGGGCGACACCGTTTCGCTCCACACCGGATCGGTGAGGATGTTGAGGCCGCCCGCCTGCACCAGAACCGTGGCGTGGCCGATCCAGGTCGCCACCATGTCTTTGCCGTCGATGCGGCGCGGCGGGACGGTGGGGGTGACCGGCACACTCTTCGGCCAGGCCGCGCGCTCCTCGCTGTCGCTGAACCAGCGGCTGAAGAAGCGCGCCGGGCCGCCATGCGCGGCCGCCTGTTGCGCCGGGCCGGGGTTGAAGAAGCGCGCCCCATCATAATGGCCGCTCGCCGGCCCCTGGTAATAGATGCGGTCGAGGAACGGCATCACCAGGGTCGGCGCCAGGCAAAGCGCCACGACCAGGAAAAGGATGGCGGTGCCGGCCCGCCGCAACAGCTTGCGCATAAAGGCGCCTGTGGCGGCCCGGCGCGCGCCGCGCAAGGGCGTCAGCGCGGCTCTATGCGAAAGCCCTGCGGCGCCCGGTTCTCCCGGTGCTCCTCATGGTAGACGTCGAACAGCAGGTTGAGGCGGCCCGGCGCGGCGGCGCCGCAGTCGACCGGGCGAACCTCGGTGACCGCGCCGAAGCCGCCGATGCCGCCGTCGGCGCGCGGGCCGGTCTTGGGCGGCGAACCGTCGGCGCAGCGCAGCCTGGCGATGTAGGCGCGGGCGCCCTCCGGCCCGCCGACCCGCACCGGATTGGCAAGCGTGCCGAGCGGATGCGCCTCGGCGGCGGCGATTTCCTGCTCCAGCGCGGCCTCCGACGTCCCCTCTCCAATGCCGGCGAAAAGCTGTTCCGGAGCACCGGTGCGCGCGCCAACCTTTGGATCGGCCGCCGAAGCTGGGGCGGCGAGGGGCAAGGCAATGAGAAGCAACAGGAAATTACGCATGATGGCTCCAACGATCGGGTCTGCGCGGCCATACAGACTGCCGTGCCGGTACGCCAGAGCCGCGGCGCTTTCGGTACGCCGCCGAAACTGTTAGACGGGCTTGCGCCGCCATCCGGAAGCGCCGGTTTCGTTAAGGGGCAGGAACAAGCTGGATGATTGCGCGTCTATAAGGCTGAACGCCGCACCAACGTGTCGGGGCGAGCGTCGGTACATACAGGAGGGAAGCCTATGTTGACCTGGATTCTGATCATCGTAATCGGTGGTATTCTCGGCTGGCTCGCCAGCATCGTCATGCGCCGCGACGCGCAACAGGGCATTCTGCTCAACATCGTCGTTGGTATCGTCGGCGCCCTTCTCGGCGGCTGGCTGCTTGCCCCGCTGATCGGCGGCGGTTCGATTACCGAGGGGATCAACATCCGCTCGCTGCTGACCTCGTTCCTCGGCGCGGTCATCCTGCTCGCGATCGTGAACCTCGTCACTCGCAAGCGCGTCCGCTAAAAGCGGCGCCGCAAGCGAAAGAAGGGGCCGCCCGGCTGGTTCGGGCGGCCCTTTTTTTGTGTCTATTCGAGTTCGAAGGTGACCGAGATGGTGACGCTCAGGCTTTCTTCGCCGGGGCTGATCTCGGTCTTGCTGGCCGCCATCGTGGCGATGCCACCACGGTACATCGGCATCGGCGTCATGCCGCCGCCGCCGCCTGCGTTGATGTAGAGGATGCGGGCGACGTGCTTGCCCATGGCCTTGGCGTAGAGGTCGGCCCGGCCGCGGGCGGCGGCGAGCGCCTTGATGCGGGCTTCGTCGAGGGCGCTTTCCGGCTTGTCGATGCCGAGCATCGGGCCGTTGATCTGGTTTGCGCCCTGGGCGACCAGCGCGTCGAGGATCTTGCCGGTGTTGGCGATGTCGCGGAAGCGGACCATCACCTCATTGGAGGCGCGGTAGCCGGTCAGCACCTGTTGCTGGGTGCGCTCGTCCTGCCGGTAATCGGGGAACAGGCTAAGCGAACTGGTCTGGATATCGCGATCGGCAATTCCCGCGCGGCGCAGCGCCTGGCGGACGCCGTCCATCCGCCGGGCGTTCTCCGCCAGCGCGCCGGACGCGGTGGGCGCGGTGGTGACGACGCCCGCGCTGACCCGGACAATGTCGGGCACGCGGGTCACTTCCCCGGTGGCGACGATGTCGAGGCGGGTACCGTTGATCGTCTGCACCGGAGCCGGCGTCATCTGGGCGCTCGCCGCCGCCGGCACCGCCGCCAAGGCGAGGATCGAGGCGCTGAAAAGGATACGCATCATCTGGTAACTCCGAATTATTGGCTTGGGCCGCCGTTACGGACCCGGTTCGTCCCTAACGCCGGCTCGCCTGCATCGTTTCTGAACAACCTCCCGCCGCTTGGCGGCGGCCCGCCGCGCGGCCGAGGAAATCGGCTTGACGCGGAAGGCTTTAGCTGGAAGTTGGGCGCCGATGCAGATGCGCGAAACCTTTGCCCTTGGCTCCGCGACCGCTCCGGCGGCCGTTCAGCATGCCTGGCGTTGGTGGTGGAACGGCTCCGCGGAGGCGCGCTTGCATCGATGGTGATGGGGACGAAACAGGTCCGAACACCCGATGAGGCCCGCCAACCGGCGGGCCTTTTCTTTTGTCCCCATCGGTTCTCCAGGAATCCATGACGATGTACCGCACCACCAATGCCGCTCTCGCCGAGCCTGCCGACGCCGCCGTGGCGTCCGAAACGCCGGATGCCATCCTTGCCCGGCTTTATTCCGGCGAGTCGCTGGACAGCCATGCTTCCGAACTGCTGTTCGGCCGCATCGTCTCAGGCGACCTGCCCGAAGCTTCGATCGCGGCGATGCTGATCGCGCTGCGCTTCAAGGGTGAGACCGCGGACGAGATGATCGGTGCCGCCCGCGCCCTTCGCGCCGCCGATGCGCCCTTTGAGCGGCCGAATTACCTGTTCGCCGACACCTGCGGGACGGGCGGTGACGGATCGTCGCTGATCAACGTCTCGACGGCGGTCGCGTTCGTGGCCGCGGCGGCGGGGCTCCCGGTCGCCAAGCACGGCAACCGGTCGGTGACCTCGCCCTGCGGATCGGCGGACGTGCTGGAGCAATTGGGCGTGAAGCTGGACGTTTCCGCGGCTGTTTCGCGCCGGGCGCTGGACGAGGCGGGGGTCTGCTTCCTGCTTGCGCCGCTTTACCATCCGGGTCTGCGGCATGCGGCGGGGGTGCGGCGGGCCTTGAAGGTGCGGACCATCATGAACCTGCTTGGGCCGTGCCTCAATCCGGCGGAGCCCGAGGTGCAGCTTCTCGGCGTCGCCGAGGCGCGGCATTTGGAGCCCGTGGCTAAGACGCTGGCCTCGCTCGGCGTGCGCAACGCCTTGGTGGTGCACGGCTCGGGCATCGACGAAATGGCGCTGCATGGCGACACGCAGGCGGTTCGGGTGCTGGACGGCACGCTGGAGAGCCTGGTGCTGACGCCGGAGGATGCCGGGCTGGAGCGTCGGCCGCTGGAGAATTTGCGAGGCGGCGGCCCCGAGGAGAATGCCGCGCGCATGGCGGCGTTGCTGAAGGGCGCGGGATCGCGGGACGAAGCCGATGTGGTGTCGCTGAACGCCGGCGCGCTGCTTCTTGCGGCGCGGCTGGAGCCGACGCTGAAGGAGGCGGTCGCCCGTGCGCAGGACGTGATCGCGTCCGGCGAGGCTTACGGAAGGCTCAAGCTGCTCGCCGAGGTGACCAATGCGTGAGATCGGCGGGGTGCTGGGCGAGATCGTTGCCCGCAAGAGCGTGGATGTGGCGGCGCGGCTCGACGGTGTGTCCATCGATGAACTGCGTGGCCGCGCCGAGCCGACGAAGCGGAGCCTGAAGGCGGCGCTGGCGGCGCCCGGCGCGCGCTATATCATGGAGGTGAAGCGCGCCTCGCCGTCCAAGGGCCTGCTGCGCGAGGCGGTCGACCCGGCGGCGATCGCACGGGCCTATCGTGGCTCGGCGGATGCGATCAGCGTGCTTGTCGACACGCCTTATTTCGGGGGGTCGCTGGAGGATCTGGCGGCGGTGCGGCGGGAGTTCGATGGCCCGATCCTGGCCAAGGATTTTGTGATCGATCCGCGGCAGGTGCCCGAAGCGCGGCTGCAAGGCGCGGACGCGGTGCTGGTGATGCTGTCCGTGCTGGACGACGCGGAAGCCGCCGAGGTGATGGCCGAAGCGCGGCGGCTGGGCATGGACGCTTTGGTCGAGACTCATGACGAGGCGGAGGTTGCGCGTGCGGTTGCGCTTGGCGCCGGGATCATCGGCATCAACAACCGGGATTTAAAGACGCTGACGATTGATCTGGCCGTGACGGAGCGGCTGGCGGGGCTGGTGCCTGCCGACCGGATGGTGGTGGCCGAGTCCGGGATCGAGGGTCGGGCCGATGTGGAGCGGCTTGCGCCTTATGCCGATGCGTTCCTGGTCGGCTCGTCGCTGATGCGGGCGGCCGATCCGGCGCTTGCCGCCCGGGCGCTGGCTTATGGCCGGGTCAAGGTGTGCGGGCTTACCGATGCGGAGGATGCGAAGATGGCGGCGGGGCAGGGGGCCTCGTTTGCCGGGCTGATCATGGTGCCGGGAACGCCACGTGCCGTGAGCCGCGGGCAGGCCGAGGAGATCGCGGCGGCGGCGGGCATTCCGGCGGTGGGCGTGTTCCGCAACGAGAAGCCGGCGGTGGTTGCCGACACGGCGCGGGCCTTGGGCCTGGCGGCGGTGCAGCTCCATGGCGAGGAGGATGCGGCGTACATTCGTGCGCTGAAGCCGCTGCTTCCCGAGACGACGGAGATCTGGGGCGTTGCCGCCGTGGGCCGGGATTTGCCGGAGCCGCGGCTGGGTGCGGACCGGACCTTGTTCGACACCAAGGCGGGCGGGCGCTCCGGCGGCACCGGCATGGCGTTCGACTGGAGCCGCATCGAAGGGCGCGGCGATCTCGGCACCGGCATTCTCGCCGGCGGGCTCAATGCCGATAATGCCGCTGAGGCGGCGAAGCTGGGGGCTTATGCCCTTGATGTAAGCTCGGGCGTCGAAGCGGCGCCGGGACGGAAGGACGAACACAAGATGCAGGCCTTTTTCGATGCGTTGCGCATGCCCGTGCGGGCGGAGACGCGGTCATGAAGATGGACGGCCGGTTCGGCGCATTCGGCGGCGCCTACGTTCCCGAAATCCTGATGCCGGCGCTGGAAGCGCTCGAGCAGGCGTTTATCGAGGCGCAGGAGGATGACGCCTTCAAGGCGGAATTGGATGAATTGCTCAGCAAATATGCCGGGCGGCCAACGCCGCTGACCCGCTGCCGCAACCTGGGCAACGAGCGGGCGCGCATCTATCTGAAGCGCGAGGATCTGCTCCACGGCGGCGCGCACAAGACCAACCAGGTGCTCGCCCAGGCGCTGCTCGCCCGGCGGATGGGCAAGACGCGGATCATCGCCGAAACCGGCGCGGGGCAGCACGGCGTGGCCACGGCGCTTGCGGGTGCTTTGTTCGGGCTCGAAACCCGCGTCTATATGGGCGCGCATGATGTCGAGCGGCAGAAATTGAACGTGTTTCGCATGCAGCTGATGGGCGCCGAAGTGGTGCCGGTGACCTCGGGCGGGCAGGGGCTCAAGGACGCCGTCAACGAGGCGTTGCGCGACTGGACCGCAAGCTTCGAGGATACGCATTACCTGCTCGGCACCGTTGCCGGGCCGCATCCCTTCCCCTTGATGGTGCGCGAATTCCAGCGGGTGATCGGCAAGGAAGCGCGCGCGCAGATTCTCGAGGAGGAAGGCCGCCTTCCCGACGCGGTGGTGGCCTGCGTCGGCGGCGGCTCCAACGCAATGGGGATGTTCGCGGACTTCGTGGACGATGAAGGCGTTCGCCTGATCGGCGTCGAGGCGGCGGGGCGCGGGCTCGATGGCGGGGAGCATGGCGCCACCCTGCTGCGTGGGCGGCCGGGCATCCTCCACGGCTCGGAGACTTATCTGCTCCACGATGCGGACGGACAGATTTCGGACACCTGGTCCGTCTCGGCCGGCCTCGATTACCCCGCGGTGGGGCCGGAACACAGCTTCATGAAGGACAGCGGGCGGGCCGAATATGTCGGTGCCACCGACCGGGAGGCGCTGGACGCTTTCGCTCTGCTTGCCCGCTCGGAGGGGATCGTCTGTGCGTTTGAGTCGGCCCACGCGCTTTCGCATGCGCTGAAGATGGCCGAGGCGGCGACGGAGCAGACGGTGATCGTCGTCAACCTGTCGGGGCGCGGCGACAAGGATATGGAGCAGGCCCAGCGGCTGCTCGGCGGAGGCACGGCATGAGCCGCTACGACACGATGTTCAAAACTCTCGGCGCGCAGCGGGAGGGGGCGTTTGGCGCCTTCGTGATCCTTGGGGACCCGGACCTGGAAACCAGCGCGCGGATTCTCGACGCGCTGGTCGAAGGCGGCGCCGACATGCTGGAAGTCGGCATTCCTTTCTCCGACCCGGTCGCCGACGGCCCGGTGATCCAGGCCGCCGCCGTGCGCGCGCTGGCGCGGGGCGTGACCCCGGCGGACTGTTTCGCGCTGCTCAAGGACTTCCGCGCCCGCCACCCGGACGTGCCGGTGGGCCTTCTGACCTACGCCAACCTGGTTGTGGCGCGCGGCCGGGAGGCGTTCTACGCGGCGGCGCGGGATTCGGGCGTGGACAGCGTGCTTGTCGCCGACGTGCCGATGTTCGAGGCCGGGCCGTACCTCTCCGCTTCAAAGGCGGGGCAGATCGCGCCCGTGCTGATCGCGGCGCCCAACACGCCCGAAGCGACCCTGCGCAAAATCGCCGCGGCGGGGGAGGGCTATACCTATTGCGTCGCCCGCGCCGGAGTGACCGGCGCCGACCAGGAGGTAAGCTTCGCCCACTCGCAACTGCTCGGCACGCTCAAGGCCTTCGGCGCGCCGCCGCCGGTGTTCGGCTTCGGCATTTCGCAGCCCGGCCATGTCGTGCAGGCGCTCGAGGCCGGCGCGGCGGGCGTGATTTCCGGATCGGCGATCGTCCGCCTGATCGCCGACAATCCCGGCACGGAGACGGACGCGGTGCGCGCCTTCGTTGCCGAGATGAAGCGGGCGACCCGCCTCTAGCGGCGCCGGCCCGCGACCAGGCGGTACACGAACAGGATCAGGATCGCGCCGATGATGGCGGCGATGAAACCCGCGCCCTCGCCCGGCTTGTACCAGTTGAGCGCATTGCCGAGGAACCCCGCCACCAGCGCGCCGGCAACGCCGAGCAGGATGGTGACGATGCAGCCGCCCGGATCCTTGCCCGGCATGATCGCCTTGGCGATGATGCCCGCAAGGGCGCCGATGACGATCCAGCCGAAGAAGCCGTAATTGGCCATCAGGTTCATGTTATTCCTCCCTTGCTCGCTTTCGCCCGCCTAGCACATCCCGGTGGCGAAGCTCCAACTTTGCATGTACACGGGCGGTTCCGCGTCTGGGGGCATGCGCGGGCCAGATAATGCTTGTTGTCGGTGAGTTATTTATATAACACACTGTCGCGTACGGCGGGGCCGCCGGTGAGCGGGTTGGGGAAAGATGGACGCAATGAACTACGAAGCGAGCAAGTGGCGCAAGGGCGCACTCGACGGCGATTCGACCGAAACCGAGGTGATCGTCGTCCAGCGCCGCCGCCGGCGTAACGTCATCATCGCGGTGCTTGCCGTCCTCGTGCTCGCGATCGCCTTGTTCCTTGTCTTCGGCCGTGGAGGCGGCGAACACAAATCCGCCAAGGCCGCAGGGCCGGGCGCGGGCGGCCAGGGCAAGGGCGCCGAACAGGCGCCCGGCGTGACCGTGATCGTCCCCGGCCGCCAGCAGGTCGCCCGCACCATTTCCGCCACCGGCACGCTTGCCGCCCGCCGCGATCTTCCGGTCGGCATCGCCGGCGAAGGCGGCATGATTTCGCGCGTTCTGGTCGAGCCTGGCCAGTGGGTCGGCGCCGGCCAGACGCTGGCGGTGATCGAGCGCTCGGTTCAGTCGCAGCAGGCCAAT
>Ga0190273_10000276_pt1 | contig 22507 bp, 21 predicted proteins | sample Popmic504IS_FD_134513 | JGI IMG/M metagenome (GOLD analysis project Ga0190273, IMG submission 134513) | Populus adjacent soil microbial communities from riparian zone of Shoshone River, Wyoming, USA - 504 IS | ecosystem: Environmental > Terrestrial > Soil > Riparian zone > Trees stand | place... | reverse complement strand
TGGTGTTCGACTTCTACGACCGGCTGAAGAGCGTCTCCAAGGGCTACGCCTCCTTCGACTACCAGATCGAGGGCCACCGCACCGGCGACCTCGTCAAGATGAACATCCTCGTCAACGCCGAGCCGGTCGACGCGCTGTCGATGCTCGTCCACCGCAACCGCGCCGAGACCCGCGGCCGGATGATGGTCGAAAAGATGAAGGAGCTTATCCCGCCCCACATGTTCCAGATCCCCATCCAGGCGGCGATAGGCGGCCGGATCATCGCGCGGGAGACCGTGCGGGCCCTGCGCAAGGACGTGACGGCCAAATGCTACGGCGGCGACGCCACGCGCAAACGCAAGCTGCTGGACAAGCAGAAAGAGGGCAAGAAGCGGATGAGGCAGTTCGGGAAGGTAGAGATTCCTCAGGAGGCGTTCATCGCGGCGCTGAAGATGGATGCGGATTAAAATATCGGCACAACCCCCGATTTTATCTTGTCTGGGTGATTTGTCCGAGTAGGCTTGCGTTTCGGGACTAAGGGGGGGAAGCCTTATGGAACTAGGACGAATTGCTGACGTGGTCAGAGCGATTCAGCGAGCACGCGCCCAAGCCGACGAGGAAAAGCGAGAGCTTGCCTCCGTAATCTTTTTCCTCGGAGCCGGCTGCTCGAAGTCGGCTGGTGTTCCTCTTGCTACCGAAATCGCACAACAGTTAGTCATCCGATTGGCCAAGTCTTATGGGCTAGGTGAACTACCAGACCCAAAAGACGCCCTAGACGCCCTACGCAAGGACGGCCACTTCCTACCCCTTCCACCGTCTGCTGATGCAGAAACGGACTGGTATGAAATTTACGACACGTGCTTTCTTGAGCACTATAAAACGCCGGATGCCGCTCGCTCGATATTTAAAAGGGTAACCCGTGAGACGGGAGGAAAAATAAATTGGGCGCATCTCTGCCTTGGTGAGATTGTCAAAAAAGGATTCTGCTCGACCGTAATCACGACTAATTTTGACCTGCTCGCCCTCGAAGGCCTGACGACAGCTGGCGTCATTCCAGTAGTTTCTGACGGGGTCGAATCTCTAGGACGCATAGACGGACACCCTTCCTTTCCGCAACTCATTCAGCTGAACGGCAGCATCCACAGTTACAGACTAAGGAATCGGCCGGACGAAATTGCTCAATTAGGGGATAATACGACGGCCGTTGCGTGTTTTCGTGATCTGGTTCGAAATGCTGACGCAGTGGTGTTTGTGGGATACGGGGGAAGGGAAACTGCAATTATGAGCCTTCTTGGTCGCGCACTGACAGAGTTCAGCGAGAAGGAGGTGTTCTGGTGTATGCATGAAAACAATCCAGACAAGCTCAGTTCATCTGCAGTTAGCTTATTGAAGGATAACGTTAATGCAAAACTGCTTGTTGGCCAAGATGCAGATAGCTTCTTTTACTCTATTTGTCGAGACTTGGGAATTGGGTCCCCCGGGTTTATCCGAGAGCCGCTGGAAGTTATAAAATCTCATTTATCCCGGATGGCCCCACCTGAAGGCCGGGGGCCAGCTGGCGAGATTCGCGCCGAGATAGAGCAACTTAATAAGCTGCTGCAGGCACTAGAGACAGCGAACGAAACCTCGACTCCGTACGCCTCTGAGGAGGAGCGGATAATCAGCTCAGCTAGAGAGCTTCGTCTGAAGGGGCAGACTGAGGCGGCGTTCGCGATGCTGGATAAGGCGATCAGGGCTGGAGAAACTACAGAGACCTTGCTCGACTATGCAGTAATCGTCGGCCTAGAGCTAGAACTACCTGAACCCCACGCTCATTGGCGACGGTTGACGAAGCTTGCGCGAGAGTCCCTTAGGAATCATAAGAAGCAAAATGATCCGTATGAATGGGCCGAAGCCCAAGAACGGCTTGGAAATGCCCTCGAGCGCAGCGCCTTGGGAACGAGCGATGTTCGAAGCCTCGAAGCAGCGGTGAGAGCCTACAGGGCTGCCCTTACCGTCACAAGCGCGGAGGACAAGAGCACCTTAATACAGCGGCGGAACAGTCTCGGAATTGCCCTAGGAAGACTAAGCGATACAACTCGCGATCTAGATAAAATGTTTGAAGCTGTTGAGGCCTTCAAAGCCGCCTTGAAGTTGACCGATAAAGAAAAATCGCCTCTGCAATGGGTTCAAACTCAAGGGAATATGGCAACAAGTTTATTCGCTATAGCATCTAGAAATAAGGATGTTTCAGCCGCCGAGGCGGCGGTGGAAGCCTTTCAGGCAGCTTCCGAGGAGTGCCGTCGCGATCGTTCACCGGAGCAGTGGTTTCAATTGAAAACCATGATGGCGAGTGCGCAAGCGGTCCTTGGAAGGATAAAAAACGATCGTGCCCATGTGCTTGAGGCAATTGATACTTATCGATCGCTTTACAAAGACGGGTCGGGCGACGCGACTTGGAGTGCTGAACTCGCACTGGACAACGGCTTGGCTACAACCCTAAAGGTCTTGGCGGAGATGGATGGGGATGCGAGCCTTCTGGACGAGTCAATCGCGCTTTACGATAAAGTTTTAAGCCAGTGTGCGAGCAGGGACTTAGACTTCTATCACCAGATGATTGAGAACAACCGAGATGCCGCCTTACAGCTACGGGACACACTGCAAAGTGATACAGCTGCCGGATGATACGCAGAGTTCGGCGCTGTCGTTACCCTATGAGCGGGTGCAACGGCGGCTTGCCGCGAGAGCGGCTTAGGTGCCCAGCACGCTAACGAGTTAAAGAACTCAGCGGGCGTGCTAGGCTGCGCGGCATGAGCGACCAGGCTGATGATCCGGACGAGACCTCCATCCAGAAGGCCCTGCGGCTGAAGAAGGCGGCGATTGCGGCCAGGCCCAGGCCGCCGCGCGGCGGGCGGCATCAGCGGGAACAGGCGCAGGTCGCGGCGGGGAAGTCCAAGCCGTGGATGAAGCGGTGAGGTGATCCTTCTCCCTCCCCTTGGGGGAGGGTGGCTCGCGAAGCGAGACGGGTGGGGCTTTATCGACACTCCCCCACCCCGGCCGCTCGCGGCCGTTCCCTCCCCATGAAGGGGAGGGAGAGTTTACGACTTATCCGCCCCCCTCCTACCTCCTGCACACTCAACCCACCTCATCGCAGGGGAAGGGCGCTTGGCCGGCGACCGGAGCGGCGGTGGGGGGTGGTCGAGTGGGAGCCTTGTCTGTGAGGCAGGCAGGGCGGCGGCGGAGGGGGTTACTTCGCCGACATCCGGGGATCTCCTGTCGCTGGAGGAGACCTGCCCATGGCCGGCGTGGCGTCGTGACCGGTGCGAGCCGAGCGGCGCAGCTTCCCTCCTGCGGGAGGGAAGGTCCGAGTAAGCCCTAAGACGGCTGCCTGCCGGACGCCGGCGGAAAACGGCTGCGCGGAGCGTTCGTGACCCGCCGAAACACACATTCTCTACGGTATCCGGGCTGGCCCCGGCGCTCCGCAGCCCTTTCCGCTCCACCTCACGCGATCAGCGATGGGGCGCTTCCGCATATCCCTCCCCTCGTCATCGGACTTGTTCCGACGACCCATGCCTGATGAGCGCGCGGTCTGGATCGCAGCGGCGTCGCTCCACCTAATCTCCACCAACAGTGTTCATGGGTCGTCGGAACAAGTCCGACGATGACGCTGGGCATGGATTAGAACCCTAAAAAGAAACCGCCATCCCGAGGGGCGGGGGATGGCGGCTCTTTATCGATGATGGGCCGTGTGAGGCGGGCCCGGGTGCGCACGTTAACTAAACGCCGCCTCAACCGCCCGGTTCCTACGGCCAAGGCTTCCGACCCGCCGCATTAACCGCGACAGCTTGCCGCACGGGCGTCCCGGAACGCCTCAACCGCCGGGCGGTTCTGCCTGGGCCTGCGAGCGCGTAGAACCGCAAGCTTCGCTGTAAAACCCACATTGGGCTGCGACCCCAAGCCGCCCTTACCCTCGCCCTCTCCCGTGAGCATATGGCCGCCATGACCGAAGGGACGATTCAGACGATCGAAACGGCGCCGCCCGCCGGCGCGCGGCCGCTGTGGCTGGGGGTCAGGCGCGGGCTGATGCACCGCTGCCCGAACTGCGGCGAGGGGCGGCTCTATCGCAGCTACCTGAAGATCGACGAGTTCTGCGAGGCGTGCGGCCATGCGCTCGGCGAATACCGCGCAGACGACGGGCCGGCCTATCTGACCATCCTGCTGATCGGCCACCTAATCGTGGCGCCGCTGCTGCTGTTTCCGTTCATCTGGCAGTGGCCGGCGCAGTACGTCCTGCCGATGACGCTGATCCCGGTGGCGCTGCTGATCCTGCTGGTCCTGCCGCGCATCAAGGGCGCGTTCGTCGGCGTGTTGTGGGCGACCAAGGCCCACAACCACGCGCCCATCGATCCGGCCTAAAGCTGATCCAGCCCGTACGCCGCGTGAAGCGCCCGCACCGCCAGTTCGGTGTAGGCCGCGTCGATCAGCACGCTGATCTTGATTTCCGAGGTCGAGATCACCTGAATGTTGACGCCCTTGTCGGCCAGCGCCTGGAACATGGTCTTGGCGACCCCGGCGTGGGAGCGCATGCCGACCCCGATCACCGAGACCTTGGCCACGTCCTCGTCGGCGGCGACGTGTTCGAAGCCGATCTCGGCCTTGAGGGCGTTCATGATCTCCATGGCCCGGCCGGCGTCGCGCTTGCCGACCGTGAACTCCATGTTGGCGGTGTCGGCGGTGCGGGCGTGGGACTGGACGATCATGTCGACGTTGACGTTGGCGTCCGCGAGGCGTCCGAAGATGGTCGACGAGACACCGGGATGGTCGGGCAGGCCAAAGAGGCTGATCTTGGCCTCGTCGCGGCTGTAGGCGACCCCGCTGACGATACGCTTTTCCACGATCTCCTCCTCGTCGCAGACGATGGTGCCCTGGCCGGGCGCCTCTCCGGGTTCGACAAAACTCGATAGCACGCGCACCGGCACCCGCTGGCTCATGGCCAGCTCGACCGAGCGGGTCTGCAGCACCTTGGCCCCCAGCGAGGCCATCTCCAGCATCTCCTCGTAGGAGATTTTGGCCAGCCTGCGGGCCTTGCTCTCGATGCGCGGGTCGGTCGTGTAGACGCCGTCGACGTCGGTGTAGATGTCGCAGCATTCGGCCTTCAGCGCCGCGGCGATGGCCACCGCGCTGGTGTCCGAGCCGCCCCGGCCCAGCGTGGCGATGCGGCCATCGCGGGTGACGCCCTGGAAGCCGGCGATCACGGCGACCTCGCCGGCGTCCAGCGCGGCGGCCAGCTTCTCGGGCGGCACCTCGTCGATGCGGGCGCGGCCGTGGGCGTCGTCGGCGATCAGCGGTATCTGCCAGCCGAGCCAGCTCTTCGCATTGACGCCCATGTTGCGCAGGGTCATGGCCAGCAGCCCGGCGGTGACCTGCTCGCCAGAGGCGACGACGGTGTCGTATTCGTCGTCGGAGGGGGGAAGCCCTTGCGCGGCCTGGCCGGCGCCGTCGGTCCAGGCGACCAGCTCGTTGGTCTTGCCGGCCATGGCCGAGACAACGACGGCGACCTGGCGGCCGGCCTCGACCTCGGCCGCCACGAGCCGCGCCACGCGCCGGATGCGCTCCAGGTCGGCCACCGAAGTGCCGCCGAACTTCATCACCAGCCGAGACACGAAGCCGCTACGCCCCCGATCCGTTCGCGGAATTTTCTTGCGGGAAGCGGTGGCCGCAGCCATCTCCACGCAAGCCGCCGCCTTCTAGCGGCGCGAACGCAGGCCCGCAATGCGCGAGGAGCCATGACTGAGGCCTACACCAGCATCGACCCGGCCGAGGTGGCCCGCTTCTCGGCGCTGGCCGCCGAATGGTGGGACCCGACCGGCAAGTTCGCGCCGCTGCACAAGTTCAACCCCGTGAGGCTGGGCTTCATCAGGGACCAGGCGCTGGCCCGGTTCGGGCGTGACGGCAAGGCGCGGGCGCCGTTCGAGGGCCTACGGCTGCTCGACATCGGCTGCGGCGGGGGCCTGCTCTGCGAGCCGATGCGGCGGCTCGGGTTCGAGGTCACCGGCGTCGACGCCTCGGAGCGCAACGTCGCCACCGCCGCCGCTCACGCGCTGGAGACCGGGCTCGACATCGACTATCGCGCGACGACCGCCGAGCAGCTGGAGGCCGAAGGCGCGGGCCCGTTCGACGTCATCCTTAACATGGAAGTCATCGAGCACGTCGCCGACCCGGGCGAGTATCTGCGCACCACCGCCCGCCTGCTGGCCCCTGGCGGAGTCATGGTCCTGGCCACGCTGAACCGCACCCTCAAGGCTCTGGCTTTGGCCAAGGTGGGCGCCGAGTACGTCCTGCGCTGGGTCCCGGCCGGCACCCACGACTGGAACAAGTTTCTCAAGCCGGAGGAAATCCGCGCCTTCATGGCCGGCGAGCCCTGCCAGGTTCAGGGCCCCTTCGGCGTCACCTATAATCCGCTCACCGGGCGGTGGTCTCAATCTCCCGATAGCGACGTCAATTATATGATGACGGTCACCCGCGGCGCTTGACCCCCACACCCGCTCATCCCGACGAAAGTCGGGACCCAAGCTGTGTGGCAGACATCCCCGGGGCTGTGCCGGCCGCGTAGTCGGCTTGGGTCCCGGCTCTCGTCGGGATGAGCGGTGATAGGTTACAGATCATCAATATATTACACTCATGTTATTCTATTAAATCGAAGTCATTACGCAGCCTTAAGCAGACTTCGCGAAAACAGGCGGATAACTCTCCAGTCATCAGGCCGCTGGGCCTCACGACATCAGACGGGAGAGACACCATGAACATTTCCAACACGATCGCCGGCCTCGCCACCCTCGCTTTGGCCGCCATTCCGGCCTTCGCTCTGGGCACCGCCGCCCATGCCGCGCCGGTTACCGTGAGCGTCGCCGACCTCGACCTCAGCACCCCGGCCGGCGTGGCGCAGATGAACGAGCGCATCGAAGTCGCCGCCATCCGGTTCTGCGCCAACCAGCAAGCCGTAACTGGCAGCCACATGAAGAAAACCACCGCCTGCAGGCAGGCCGTCCGCGACGAGCTCACCGAGAAGCTGTCCACCGGCAAGAGCTACGCGACCCGCTAGCCCGCAAGGCGGCCGCGACCCGGGAAGCCCGCCGTCTCCCCACGGCGGGCTTTTTGCAATTATTCAGTCAGAAAACCGGACTGACGAGAGGTTGACCTCCGCTTTTGACTCCGAGCCGTAGTAGTCAGCGTACGAATCTGCGGAGCGCGTTGCTCCTGGCGGTATCGCGTCAACGAACGTGAAGGTGCTGTCTAGCAACTTTCCAGCGGCATCATATGTCGTAAGCTCGACCTTGGCGGAATCAATCGGCTTCTCAGATACGTTCCGGACCACCACGTTCCACTTAACCGTCCCACTGCTGCCAAAGTCGGGGTCGGCATACCAGCTCCAATCAGCGATCTCTGCTGCGTCGAGATTGCTTGAGCTGGTGCTGGAGTCGCTCGACGACCAGAACAGCATGGCTAATCCCAAAACCAAGATTCCCATAGCGGCAACTCGACCCTTCTCGCGACGGATCAACGAAGTTACGCCCAAGCCCAATGTCAGCATGACAGGCATGAACACGAGGAATCTAGGTGCGGATAAACCGGCGAGTAGCGCGATACCTGCTAGCACAAGGAAAATAGGTGTCGCATGCGATGTAGACGCAGGGTTTGGCACCGGTTCTACGAGTGCTTGCTTCTGAAGTGGAAAACCGCAACTGGGGCAACTCGGCGCGCTGTCGGAGACCTCACGCTCGCACTCTGGGCATTTGATCAGCATCTGGCTTCCCCCGGCTCTGGCGAAGCTTCCTAGATTTCACCGGCGGGTTGCAAGCGCTATTAGCCTATTCGGCCGGCTAGTTGACCTCTTCGGGCTTGGGCGGCAGCGGCGCGACCGGGACGCCGTCCTCGGCCAGCTTCTTGACCTCCGTAGGCGTCGCCTCGCCATAGATGCCGCGCTCTTCCGACCTGCCCTCGTGGATGTCGCGGGCCTCTCTGGCGAAGGTGTCGCCGACGTAGTCGAAGTTCTGCTCGACGTGGGCGCGGACCTTGCCCATCGCCTCCATCATCATCGAGCGCATCTGCGGGGCGACATCGGGCGCGCCCCTGGTCTTCGTGCCGGCGACGGCGGGGGCCATGATCTGCTTGCGGACGGCTTTCGAACCGCAGACCGGGCACTCGACCAGTCCCCGCCCCGCCTGCTCATCGTAGTCCGACGACGACCCGAACCAGCCTTCGAAGGCGTGCTCGCGGTCGCAGGTGAGGGCGTATTTGATCATGGACCGGTGAAGTTGCGCGCGTTCTTCAGCGCCGGGATGGCGGACCGGGCCTTGTCGACGGCGGCGAGGTCCAGGTCGGCGAGAAGCACGCCCGGCTCGTCATGGTCAAGCTGCGCGACGATCTCGCCCCAGGGCCCGACCACCAGCGAGTGGCCCCAGGTGCCGCGGCCGTCCTCGTGAAAACCGCCCTGCGCCGCCGCCAGCACGAAGGAGCCGGTCTCGATAGCCCGCGCCCTGAGCAGGATTTCCCAGTGCGCCTCCCCCGTCGACCGGGTGAAGGCGGACGGGACGGTCAGCATCTCCGCCCCGGCGACCGTCAGCGCCCGGTAGAGCGGCGGAAAGCGCAGGTCGTAACAGATGGTCAGGCCGAGCTTGCCCAGCGGCGTGTCGGCCAGCACGGCTGTGGCGCCGGACTCGTATGCCTCCGACTCCCGCGACCGCTCGCCGGTCGGCAAGTCGACGTCGAACATGTGGATCTTGTCGTAGGACGCGGCGATCTCGCCTTTCGGATCGACCAGCAGCTGGCGGTTCACCGCCTTGTCCTCGTCCCGCACCAGCACCGAGCCGATGTCGATCCACACCGACAGCTCGGCGGCCAGCGCGCGGAGCCCCCGCACCACCGTGTCGTCGTCAACGCTCCTGAGAGATGGCAGCAGCTTGGCCCGGTCCCGTTGGAGGATGTTGGTCCCTTCCGGCGTCAGGATCAGCTGCGCCCCGCCCGCGGCGGCCTCGCGCACCAGCGGCGCCACATGATCCAGAGCCGCCTCGTGGGTAGCGGGGGTGCGCAGCTGGACGAGGCCGACGCGCAGGGTCATGCGCTCAGCAGCGCGTCCAGCTTGCCGGCCCGGTCGAGCGCCACCATCTCGTCGCAGCCGCCGATGTGCTGCTCGCCGACGAAGATCTGCGGGAAGGTCGAGCGGCCCGAGCGGTCCATCATTTCGCGGCGTCTCTCGGGGTCCATGCCGGCCTCGATCTCGGTGAACTGGACGCCTTTATCGTTCAGCATCTTCAGGGCGCGGGCGCAGAAGCCGCAGAAGGGGCGGGTGTAGATGGTGACCTGGGCCATGGTTCTCGCACGCTGTTGTTGAGGCTCATATAGGCGAGGAGGCGGCCTCTTTCACCTTAGCCACGACGGCGAGGGTGACATCGGCCGCTCCCGCCGCCTTCAACGCGCGGGCGCAGGCTTCTGCTGTGGCGCCGGTGGTCAGTACGTCATCGACGAGCAGGATGCGGCGGCCTTCGATCAGGCGCTTGCGGCTGTCCGGCACGGCGAAGGCGCCCCGCACGTTGCGCCGCCGCCCGCCCGCCGAGCGGCCGCCCTGGCTGGCGGTCTGGCGTTTGCGGATCAGCGCGTCGGGCAGGTAGTCCAGCCCCGACATCCGGGCCAGCGGCCGCGATATCTCGGCCGCCTGGTTGTAGCGCCTCCTCAGCAGCCGCAGCCGGTGCAGCGGCACGGGGACCACCGCGTCGGCCTCCTCGATCAGTTCGCGGGCTGAGCGCGACAGCCAACGGGCGAAGAGGCCGGAAAGGTCGGTGCGATCAGCGTGCTTCATCTGCAGGATCAGCTCGCGGGAGTGCTCGTCGTAGAGGCAGGCCGCCCTTCCCCGCGAGAACACCCTCGGCCGCGCCATACAGGCCGCGCAGCGCTCGCCAAATCCCGGCGCGTACTCGAACGGCGAGCCGCAGCCGTCGCAGACCGGATCGTCGATGAAGGCGATCTTCGCCCACGCTTCGGCGCTCAATCCGGGGGAGATGGCGGGCCCGCCATCCAGCGCCGTGGGCGGTAGGATCAGGTCGAGCGCGCGGCGTCCGGCGGCGATCAGGCCCGGTCCCGGTTTCCAGACGCGCCTCGACGCGCCATCTTGCAGGCTCATGTCATCGCCCCCCCGCCTCTTCGACCGTGACCTGCACCGTCGCCGGCTCGACCGCGCCGCGCCCGGCTACGCCGACTTCCTGAAGAAGCGGGCGGCCGAAGACGCGGTCATGCGCCTCGAGACGATCATGCGGCGTTTTCCGCTGGCCGTCGATCTGGGCGCGCGAAACGGAGCGTTCGCTAAGGCGCTGGCGGCCAGCGACGCGAGCGAAAAGATCAACCTGCTGATCGAAACGGACCTCTCGGCGGCCATGCTCGGCCGCGAGGGCGTGCGGCTGGTCGCCGACGAGGAGCGGCTGCCGTTCGCGCCGGACAGCCTCGACCTCGCCGTTTCCACGCTGGCGCTGCATTGGACCAACGACCTGGTCGGCGCGCTGATCCAGGCGCGGCTGGCATTGAAGCCCGATGGCCTTTTCATCGGCGCCCTGCTCGGCGGCGCCACGCTGACTGAACTTCGCCAGTCGCTGCTCAACGCCGAGGCGGAGCTGTCGGGGGGGGCGTCGCTGAGAGTGTCCCCGTTCGCGGACGCCAACGATGCCGGAAGTCTCCTCCAACGGGCCGGGTTCGCCTTGCCGGTCGCCGATGTGGACCGCGTCACGGTCCGCTACGCCCATCCCGTCGAGCTGCTGCGCGATCTGCGGGCCATGGGCGAGACCAATGTGCTCACGGAGCGCCCAAGAACGCCGCTGACCCGCCGCCTGCTGGCCCGGGCGCTGGAGCTCTATGTGGAGCAGTTCACCGAAGCCGACGGCCGCGTGCGCGCCACCTTCGAGATCATCACCGTCACCGGCTGGAAGCCGCACGCAAGCCAGCAGAAGCCTCTGCCGCGAGGTTCGGCAAAGATGCGGCTGGCGGAGGCGCTCGGAACCGTCGAGCACAAGGGCGAGGACTAGGGCAGAGCGCCCGCGACATTGTCGTAAAGCTTGCTCTGGACGGTGCCGGACAGGGCGGTCAGCGAGCCGATGATCACCACGGCGATCAGGGCGACGATCAGGCCATACTCGATCGCCGTCGCGCCGCGCTTGTCGCGGGCGAAACGGGTCAGAGAAAATCGCGCAAATACGCGACCAGCGGAACGTCCGCCGGCGGCATTGGATAGTCGGAAAGCTTCTCCGGCTTCACCCATGCGAGCGCCTCATGTTCATGCGCCGTGACAAAGCCGTCCCAGCGTCTGCACAGGTAGAGTGGCATAAGTAGGTGAAACAAATCGTAACCGTGGGACGCAAAAACGAAGGGAGCCAGGCACGCGTGGGTGACGGTGATGCCCAGTTCCTCGTGCAATTCGCGGATCAGGCACGCCTCCGGCGTCTCTCCGGCCTCGACCTTGCCGCCCGGAAATTCCCACAAGCCGGCCAGCTGTTTGCCCTGCGGCCGCCGGCAGATCAGCACCCGCCCGTCGGTGTCGATCAGCGCGCAGGCCGCGACAAGAACGATGGGCTTGGTCAGGACCGGTAATCCCCGTTGATGGCGACGTATTCCTTGGTGAGGTCGCAGGTCCACACGGTCGCCGAGCCGCGGCCGACGCCGACCTCGATGCTGACCTCCAGCTCCTGGCGCTTCATGTAGGCGCTCATCTTCGCCTCGGAGTAGTCGGGGGCCACCGCCCCGTCGCGCGCCGCCCATAGCGAGCCGAAGCGGACGCCCATCTTGTCGCGGTTGACCGGCTCATCGGCCCGGCCCACGGCCATGACGATGCGGCCCCAGTTGGCGTCCTCGCCGGCGAAGGCGGTCTTGACCAGCGGGCTTTCGGCGACGGTGCGGGCGATCTTGCGGGCCGAGGCCGAGCTCTGGGCGCCGGTGACGGTGATCTTGACGAATTTGGAGGCCCCCTCCCCATCGCGGACCAGCTGCAGGGCCAGATCGAGCAGAACCGCCTCCAGCTTCTCGCGGAAGTTGGCGAGGCGATGGTCGCCGGCCCGTGCAACCCGCGGCGCACCGGACTGCCCAGTTGCGAATAACAAGAGCGTGTCGTTGGTCGAGCGGTCGCCGTCCACCGTGACGGCGTTGAACGTCGTCCGCGTATAAAGCTGCACCAGTGTCTTCAGCGCGGCCGGGGCGATGGCGGCGTCGGTCGCCACGAAGGCCAGCATGGTCGCCATGTCCGGCGCGATCATGCCCGAGCCCTTGGCGATGCCGGCGATCCGCACCTCCTGCCCCTCGATGCGGGCGGTGGCGTAGGCGCCTTTCGGGAAGGTGTCGGTGGTCATGATCGCCCGCGCCGCCGCGCCCCAGGCGTCGGCTTCCAGCCCCTGGGTGAGCTCCGGCAGGCGGGCGGTGATCTTGGTGTCGTCGAGCAGCACGCCGATGACGCCGGTCGAGGCCATCATCACGTCCCGCTGGCGGCAACCGAACCGTTTAGCAACCGCTGTAGCAACCCGGCGCACCGCGTCCGCGCCCGGCTTGCCCGTGAAGCTGTTGGCGCAGCCGGCGTTGACGACCAGCCCGCGCACGTCCTCGCCGCCCGAGGCGTCCAGATGTTTCTGGCACCAATCCACCGGCGCCGAGCCGACGCCGTGCCGCGTGAACACCCCCGCCGCCGTCGTGCCCTCGGCGAAGCGCATGACCAGCAGGTCCTCGCGGGCGTGCTTGTAGAAGCCGGCCTTAGCCGTGGCGATTTCGACCCCGGCGATCGGCGGAATCGCCGGGAATGGTACGGCCAGCGGCGAGACCTTCAGCCCCGGCTTGCCGGGCGCGGCGGCCTTTTCCGGCTTCTGGGTGGCGCGCTTGATCGCCTCCAGCGCCTTTTCGGCGGGGTTGAAGGGCTTGGGCGCGCGGCTCATGGCTTCACCGCCGGCTGGGCAGGAGCCGACGCCGGCTCCTTCGGCGCGCCGGGCACGTCAGGCGCGGGCTTGAGCAGCGTCTCGACCTTGGCCTTGCCGCGCAGCTTTTCGAGCAGGTCGCGGATCTGGTCGTAGGTCAGGAAGCGCACGATCTGCGGCCGCGCGGCCGCTAGGGTGATCGGCGCTTCCTGCCGCCGATCCTCGACCTTGGCCACCGCAAAGCCGCCCTCGACCGCGAACGGCCCGACGATCTGCCCCGCTCCGGCGCTCCCAAGCGCCGCGCGGTAGCTGTCCGGCATCACGTCCATGGTCAGGTAACCCATGTCGCCGCCGTTGAAGCGGGTGGCGGCGTCCGTCGACCGCTCCATGGCCAGCGCCTCGAACGAAGCCCCGCCCGCCAGCGCCTTGCGGATCTGCTGCGCCTCGGCTTGCGTGGCGACCACGATCTGCCGCGCCTTCACTTCCTCGGACTGCTTCGAGAGCTTGACCTGTTCCTGATAGAGCTCGCGGATGGCGTTCTCGCTGACCGCCTTTTCCACCACGCCTTCGACCAGGATGTCGCTGAGCACCCGCTCGCGCGCCGACGCCAGCCGCCGCTGGGCCGCCGGGTCCCTGTCGAGCTTCTGCCGCACCGCCTCGCCGGCCAGCAGCTTCTGGTCGACGACCTCGTCCAGCACCCGCCGGAACATCTCCGAGGAGGCGTCGAGCGGCTCGCCCTCGCCTATCAACCCCTGCGCCACCGCCTCGCGCTTGACGTCGGAGGCCCAGACCACCTTGCCGTCGACCCGGGCCACGGCCGCGTCGCCCGGCTGCGGCGGCCGTTCCGAGCCCTTGCGCTCCCCGCAGGCCGCCAGCGTCAGGCACAGCGCGGCGACCAGCGTCACGCCGTATGCACGCAGGCTTGCCATATTGCGGTCGGCCATTGGCTTTAAGGGTCCTTGGCGGCTCAGCTTTCGAGCGCCCGCCCGGGTCCTAGCCGCAAGGGCGTGCGGCGCCAAGTTCGCCCGCCGCTTACGTTGACTTCAAAGGCCTCCCTGCTTAAGTCTCCCGCGCGCTGAACAGAGCGATTTTTCGAGGGCGGCAAGGCTCTCGCGCGACCTGGCGCGCTCAACCTTTTCGGACCATTCCCCCGCATGCTCGGCTTCGCCAAAAGGCTTTTCGGCTCTTCCAATGACCGCAAGGTCAAGTTGATGGCGTCCCGCGTGGCCTCGATCAACGTCCTCGAGCCGCAGATGCAGGCGCTCAGCGACGCCGAACTGCGCGGCAAGACCGCCGAGTTCAAGGCCCGTATCGAAAATGGCGAAACCCTCGAACAACTGATGCCGGAAGCCTTTGCCGCCGTGCGCGAGGCATCGCGCCGGACCACGGGCTTGCGCCACTTCGACGTGCAGATGGTCGGCGGCATGGTGCTGCACCAGGGCGGCATCGCCGAGATGCGGACCGGCGAAGGCAAGACGCTGGTCGCCACCCTGCCGGTCTATCTCAACGCCCTTGCCGGCAAGGGCGTACACGTCATCACCGTCAACGACTACCTGGCTCAGCGCGACGCCGAGTGGATGGGCCAGATCTACCAGTTCCTCGGCCTGTCGGTCGGCACCATCGTCCACGGCCTCAGCCAGGGGCAGCGCCAGGCGGCCTACCGCTCGGACATCACCTACGGCACCAACAACGAGTTCGGCTTCGACTATCTTCGCGACAACCTCGTCTACGAGGTGAACGAGATGGTCCAGCGCGGCCACCACTTCGCGATCGTCGACGAGGTCGACTCCATCCTCATCGACGAAGCGCGCACGCCGCTGATCATCTCGGGTCCCACCGAGGACCGCTCCGAGTTCTACCGCACGATGGACGTCATCGTGAAAGAGCTGATCACCGACCCCGAAACCTTCGAGCACGACGAGAAGCAGCGCCAGGCCCTCCTGACCGAATACGGAGCCGAGAAGATCGAGGAAATCCTCGAACAGGGCGGGCACCTGGCAGAGGACACCACCGGCCTTTACGACGCCGCTAACGTCTCGGTCGTCCACCACGTCAACCAGGCGCTGCGGGCCAACGTCCTCTACACGCGCGACAAGGACTACATCGTCAAGGCTGGCGAGGTGATCCTGATCGACGAGTTCACCGGCCGCATGATGCATGGCCGCCGCCTCTCGGAAGGCCTGCACCAGGCCATCGAGGCCAAGGAAGGCGCCGAGATCCAGCCCGAGAACCAGACGCTGGCCTCGGTCACCATCCAGAACTACTTCCGCCTCTATACGAAGCTGTCCGGCATGACCGGCACGGCCGCCACTGAGGCGCAGGAGTTCGGCGACATCTACAAGATGGACGTCGCCGAAATCCCCACCAACCAGCCCGTCGCGCGGATCGACGAGGACGACGAGGTCTATCGCACCGCCGCCGAGAAGAACGCCGCCATCCTCACCCAGATCGAAGACTGCCACCGGCGCGGCCAGCCGATCCTGGTCGGCACCGTCTCCATCGAAAAGTCCGAGCAGCTGTCCGAACTGTTGTGGGCGCACGAGTGGGAGAGGGACGGCCTGCGCCAGAAGGGTATCCCCCACCAGGTGCTCAACGCCCGCTACCACGAGCAGGAAGCCTTCATCGTCGCCGACGCGGGCGTGCCCGGCGCGGTCACCATCGCCACCAACATGGCCGGCCGCGGCACCGACATTCAGCTCGGCGGCAACGTCGACATGCACATGGCCAAGTGGCGCACCGACCAGCGCGGCCTCGGCATCGAGATCGACCGCGAGGAAGAGCTGGCGGAAAAGGCGCGCTTCGAGGAGCAGATGAACGCGCTCAAGCGTGAGGCGCTGGACGCCGGCGGCCTCTATGTACTCGGCACCGAGCGCCACGAAAGCCGCCGCATCGACAACCAGCTGCGCGGCCGCACCGGCCGTCAGGGCGACCCCGGCCGCTCGAAGTTCTTCCTGTCGTGCGAAGACGACCTGCTGCGCATCTTCGCCGGCGACCGCCTCGACGCCATCATGCGCACCTTCGGCGTCCAGGAAGGCGAGGCCATCACCCACAAGTGGCTGAACAGCGCCATCGCCACCGCCCAGAAGCGAGTCGAGCAGCGCAATTACGAAATCCGCAAGAACCTGCTTAAGTACGACGACGTCGTGAACGACCAGCGCAAGGCCGTGTTCGAGCAGCGCCAGGAGTTCATGGAGGCCTCGGACCTCTCGGAAATCACCGCCGAGATGCGCCAGGACGTCATCGATGACCTCGTCGACCGCCACCTGCCGCCCAAGGCCTACGCTGAGCAGTGGGACGTCGAGGGCCTGACCGAACGCGTCGAGTCCGTGCTCGGCCTGCAGCTGCCGATCGCCGAATGGGCGGCTGAGGAAGGCATCGCCAACGACGAAATCCGCGACCGCATCCGCGCCGACGCCGACGCATCCTTCGCGCAGCGCGAGGCGATGCTGTCGCCCGAACGCATGCGCGAGATCGAGAAGAACTTCCTTCTCCAGATGGTCGACATGCAGTGGCGCGAGCACCTGATGCACCTCGACCACCTGCGCAACGTCATCGGCCTGCGCGGCTACGGCCAGCGCGACCCGCTGAACGAGTACAAGACCGAGGCCTTCTCGCTGTTCGAGACTCTGCTGGTGAACCTGCGCACCAACGTCACCCGCTGGCTGATGACCGTGGAAATCCAGCAGGCCGAGCCGGAGGAGCTTGACCCGATGGCGGGCCTCATCGAAGTCCACATGGACCCGCTGACCGGCGAAAACGAACGCGCGCTGGCGTTCGCGGGCGCCATCACCGGCTCGGACGGCGGCGCCGAACAGCTCGCCGCCCTGCCGGTCTCGGCCCTGCCCGAAAACTGGGAACGCACCGCCCGCAACGCCCCCTGCCCCTGCGGCTCCGGCAAAAAGTTCAAGCACTGCCACGGGGCACTGGTTTAGCGCCTCAGCTCTCGCTGACCTCACCCGGCAGCCGTGACCGCGACTGCAGCCACATCACGCCCAGCAGGTCGGAGACCGACGCCTTCAGACGGCCGAAGTTGGTGTACTTGGAGACGCCGACGGTACGGTGGCGGTGGTTTACCGGCTCGAATGCGACGCGGTAGCCTTCGCGCAGCATCAGCGCCGGGATGTAGCGGTGAATGTGGTCAAAGTAGGGGAGCCGCAGGAAGGCTTCGCGGCGGAAGGCCTTGAGGCCGCAGCCGGTGTCGTTGGCCTCGTCCTTGAGCAGCTTCTTGCGAACGCCGTTGCCGACGCGGGAGGCGACCTTCTTGGCGCGGCTGTCCCGGCGCTTGACCCGCTCGCCGCCGATCAGCGCCAGTTCGGGGCTGGCCAGCAGCCGCTCGGCCAGGCGCGGGGCGTCGGCGGGGTCGTTCTGGCCATCGCCGTCGAGGGTGACGACAATCGGCGCTCTGGCCGCCAGGATGCCGGTGCGGATGGCTCGGCTCTGGCCTGAGTTCTTGCCGTGGGAGAGCACCCGCAGCTGCGGAATCTCGGCCCGCAGCGCGGTCAGCTGGGCCAGCGTGTCGTCGCGGCTGGCGTCATTGACGAAGATCATCTCGTAGGCCCGATCGCCGAACGCGGCGGCGATCTCCCGCGCCAAGGCCGCGCCGCAGCCGCTCTCGTTGTAAACAGGGACCACGACGGAGAAATCGAGGGCGGTAGGTGCTGCGGCTCGGGCCATGTCCTCCAATAGCCGAAAAGTCGGCGCAGGGAAGGATCGTGCTATGGAGGCCTCATGACGCTTGAGTCCCGTCTCGACGCCTGGAGCCGCGGCTGGCGCGGTCCGCTGCTGGCCGCGATGGTGGCGATGATCGCCGGGCTGCCGGGCCTGTTCGCCATGCCGCCGCTCGACCGCGATGAGTCGCGGTTCGCCCAGGCCACGGCGCAGATGCTGGAAACCGGCGACTACGTCAGCATCAACTTCCAGGACCAGCCGCGCTTCAAGAAGCCCATCGGCATCCACTGGCTGCAGGCGCTCAGCGTCGGAGCGCTGTCGGACGTCTCCGACCGCCAGATCTGGGCCTACCGGATACCCTCGCTGCTGGGCGCCATGCTGGCGGCGGCGGCTTGCGCCTGGGGCGCGCGGGCCTTCTTCGGGCCGAGGCTGGGGCTGTTCGCAGGGGCGCTGCTGGGGGCGAGCTTCCTGCTCTCCACCGAAGCCTTCATCGCCAAGACCGACGCGGTGCTGTGCGGGACCATCACCCTGGCGCTGGCGGCGCTGGCGCGGATGTATTTCGCGCAGCGAGGCGGGCCGCCGGTGACGCGCCTGACGCGGCTGCTGTTCTGGTTGGGGCTGGCCGGCGCGACGCTGGTGAAGGGGCCGGTGGGGCCAATGGCGGTGCTGCTGACCATCGCCGCGCTGTGGGCCTGGGACCGCGAGGCGCGCTGGCTGAAGACCATCGGCTGGGGTTGGGGTCTGGTGCTGTTCTTCGCCATCGTAGGTCCCTGGGCCATCGCCATCACCGTGGCCACCGACGGCGCCTTCTGGGGCGGGGCCATCGGCGGTGATCTGGCCCCGAAGCTGTCCGGGGGGCATGAGCGCCACGGCGGGCCATTCGGCTACCACACGGTTATGGTCGCCTTCCTGATCTTCCCGGCCACGCTGCTGCTGCCGGCGGCGCTGTGGCGGGGCTGGCGCGACCGGATCGACCCGGGCGTGCGGTTCGCCCTTTGCTGGCTGATCCCGACCTGGCTGGTGTTCGAGCTGCTGCCGACCAAGCTGGTCCACTACACCCTGCCCGCCTACGGAGCGCTGGCCTGGCTGATGGCCTCGGCCATGCGCCAGCCGCTGAGCAAGCCGCTGGCCATCTCCGGCGCGGCGCTGTCGGCGCTGGCGGCGGCGGTGTTCGCGGCAGTCAGCATCTATGGCCTCTCCGAATTCGGCGGCCCCGGCGACCTCATCTGGGCGGTCCTCAGCGCGGCGCTGTTCGCGGCGGCCGGGATAGTCGGCGCGGTGATGGTCCTGCGCAGAGCCGCCGCCAGCGCGGTGATCGCCACCGGCGTCCTCGGCCTGCTCGCGCACGGCGTGTTCTCGGGCGGTCTGGTGCCGAACCTGGAACCGCTGTGGCTGTCCGATGAGGTGGCCGAGAAGCTCTCCGACACCGGCCTCAACCCGCGCGAGGGCGTCACCCCCGGCCCCGTCGAGGTCGCCGGTTACGCCGAGCCGAGCCTGGTGTTCGCGCTGGGCACCCGCACCGGATTGGGCGACGCCCAGGACGCCGCCAACGCCATCGCCCAGGGCCGCCCGGCGGTGGTGGAATCGCGCGAGGAGGCCGCGTTTCATCGCGCGTTGGCGGCCAGAGGGCTGTCCAGCAAGCCGGCCGGACTGGTTTCCGGCCTCGACTACACCAACGGTGACGAGATGACCCTGACCCTCTACCGCGGCCTGCCCCAGCCGCTGGTCCGCGCCGAGCCGATCCAATGAGCCGCTTCATCGAGATCGTCGAAGTCGGCGCCCGCGACGGGCTGCAGAACGAGAAGACGGCGCTGGACGTGCCCGCCAAGCTGGAGTTCATCCGCCGCCTCGACAATTGCGGCGCGCGGCGCCAGGAGGTGGTCTCCTTCGTCAACGAACGCCGGGTGCCGCAGATGGCGGGGGCCGAGGAAATCATGGGCGCCCTGTGCGCCGACAGCGGCGAGCACTCGCGCATCGGCATCGTCATGAACGAGCGCGGCTGGGACCGCTGTGTGGCGGCCGGGTGCGATGAGGCTAACGTCGTCGTCTGCGCCTCCGACGGCTTCGGCATCCGCAATCAGGGGGCTTCCGTCGCCGAACAGGTCGCCGCCTTCCACCGCATGGCCGAGCGCCAGAAGACCGAGGGCGGCCCGCCGATCACCATGACCATCTCGGTAGCCTTCGGCGACCCGTTCGACGGCGAGGTCTCGGAAGACCAGATCGTCGCGCTCGTGAAGGAAGGCCATGCCGCGGGCGTGCCCGAAATCGCACTCGGCGACACCATCGGCGTCGCCGACCCCTGGACCGTCCGCCGCCGCATCGAAGCCGTCCGCAAGGCCGCCCCGAACGCCCGCCTGCGCATGCACTTCCACGACACCCGCAACACCGGCCTGGCCAACGCGTACGCCAGCGTCGAAGCCGGGATCGACGTCCTCGACGCCAGCGTCGGCGGCCTCGGCGGCTGCCCCTTCGCCCCCAACGCCACCGGCAACATCGGCACCGAAGACTTGGTCTACATGCTGGAGCGCGGCGGCTACTCCACCAGCTACGATCTCGCCAAACTCATCGACACTGCCCACTGGATCAGCGACCGCATCGGCAAGGCGCCCACCTCTTCCTTGGCAAAGGCCGGGAAGTTTCCGTAGCTACAGATATTGACGCCGAGATTTTTGTAGCTACATTTATTCGCGGGGCGGGGGTTGATGCGGATCACTTACCATGAGGCAAAACGCGCCTTCACGCTCGCCGACCGTGGCATCGACTTTGCGGACGCGGCCAAGGTGTTCGCGGGTGGAGAACTTACGCAGAGGGACACGCGCCGCGACTACGGTGAGGAGAGGTACCAGACCATCGGCTGGCTCGACGGGGCGATGGTCATGGTGGTCTGGACGCTACGTGGCGAGGCCCGCCACGTCATATCGATGAGGAAGTGCAATGACCGGGAACGTGGAAGATACGGGCCGTATCTGGGTTGATCCCGATGAAGCCCCTGAGTGGACGGACGATCAGCTGAAGCGGGCTCAATTCAGCATCGGCGGCAAGGTCATTCGCCCCGCCCGCGGCACACTGACTGAGCCCGGACCGCCGCGGATTCTCGAGCCCTACAAACGCGGCCGCCCGCGCGTGGCTGAGCCCAAGCAGCAGGTGACGCTCCGGCTCGACCCGGTGGTGGTCGAGCGCTTCCGTCAATCCGGCCCTGGCTGGCAGAGCCGGATCAACGAAATTCTACGCAAGGCGGTCGGCGTCTAGCGCAGGTCCGGCGGCGTCGCTTCGGCGGTCAGCATGGCGATGGCTTCCTCGACCGTCACCACCGTCTGCTCCTGCGAGCCGAACCTCCGCAGCGCCACCTTGCCCTCGGCCGCTTCGTTGCGGCCGACGACGGCGATGACCGGGACCTTGGCCAGGGAGTGCTCGCGGATCTTGTAGCCGACCTTCTCGTTGCGCAGGTCGCTCTCCACCCGCAGCCCGGCCGCCTTGAACTTCGCCGTCACCTCGGACGCGTAGTCGTCGGCGTCGGAGGTGATCGTCGCCACCACCGCCTGCACGGGCGACAGCCACAGCGGGAAGGCGCCGGCGTAGTTCTCGATCATGATGCCGATGAAGCGCTCGAAGGAGCCCAGGATCGCCCGGTGCAGCATGACCGGCCGCTGCTTTGACCCGTCCTCGGCAACATACTCGGCGTCGAGCCGCTCGGGCAGCACGTAGTCGAGCTGCAGCGTGCCGCAGGTCCACTCGCGGCCGATGGCGTCCTTGACGATGAAGTCGAGCTTGGGGGCATAGAAGGCCCCGTCACCCTCGGCGATGATCGGCTCGACGCCGGCCAGCCGCGCGGCCTCGGCCAGCATGCCTTCGGACTTGTCCCAGAACTCGTCCGACCCGGCGCGGATTTCCGGCCGGGTGGCCAGCGCCACGTGGGCCGTCTCCATGTCGAGGTCGGCGTGGATCATCCGCGTCAACTCGACGAACCGGCGCGTCTCGTCGACGATCTGGTCCTCGCGGCAGAAGATGTGGGCGTCGTCCTGCGTGAACCCCCGCACCCGCATCAGCCCGTGCAGCGACCCTGACGGCTCGTAGCGGTGGCAGGCCCCGAACTCGGCCATGCGGATGGGCAGCTCGCGATAGGACCGCTGGCCCTGGCCGAACACCTGCACGTGGCCCGGGCAGTTCATCGGCTTCAGCGACAGGACCTCGTCCTCCACCGTCTCGCAGACGAACATGTTGGGCCGGTACTTCTCCCAGTGGCCGGACTTCTCCCAGAAGGAGCGGTCGAGCACCTGGGGCGTCTTGACCTCGACGTAGCCGGCTTCGGCAAGCCGCCGGCGCATGTAGGCCTCCAGCGTCAGCCACAGCTGCCAGCCCTTGGGGTGCCAGAAAACCATGCCGCGGCCCTCTTCCTGCATGTGGAAGAGGTCGAGCTGGCGGCCGAGCTTGCGGTGGTCGCGCTTCTCGGCCTCCTCGAGGCGCGTCAGGTAGGCGGCGAGGTCTTCGTCGCTCGCCCAGGCCGTGCCGTAGATGCGCTGCAGCTGGGCGTTCTTCTGGTCGCCCCGCCAGTAGGCGCCGGCCAGCTTCGTCAGCTTGAAGGCCTTGCCAACGTGCTTGGTCGAGGGAAGGTGCGGCCCCCGGCAGAGGTCCTTCCAGTTGTCGCCCTGCCAATAGACCGTGATCTCGTCCGTCTCGGGCAGGTCGCGGATGATCTGGGCCTTGTAGGTCTCGCCGATGCTCTCGAAGTGCTCGATGGCCTCGTCACGCGGCATCACCGCGCGGCGGATCTTCTCGTCGCGGTCGACGATCTGGCGCATGCGCTCTTCGATCTTCGGCAGGTCCTCGAGGCTGAACGGCTCCTCGCGGGCGAAGTCGTAATAGAAGCCGTCCTCGATGTTCGGGCCGATGGTTACCTGCGTGCCGGGGAACAGCTCCTGCACGGCTTCAGCCAGCACGTGGGCCGT
>Ga0190273_10000275_pt1 | contig 22564 bp, 24 predicted proteins | sample Popmic504IS_FD_134513 | JGI IMG/M metagenome (GOLD analysis project Ga0190273, IMG submission 134513) | Populus adjacent soil microbial communities from riparian zone of Shoshone River, Wyoming, USA - 504 IS | ecosystem: Environmental > Terrestrial > Soil > Riparian zone > Trees stand | place... | reverse complement strand
TGAAACCAGCGAACCTCGCAACATAAGAGCGCATCAAAACCGGTTCGACTCAGTCCTAATTGAACCCGTAAGTGCTTTTGATAAGTTAGATATGGGGGAGATCGAGCGACTGGTGAGAGCCCGCACGGGCCGCCCCGAGGCAGAGGTCATTGCCGTACGCCCCCACATGGATACGGCGGGCCAGAGGGTCGGCTACGAGGTTGACATACGATAATCATTGCTTATAATCGCCCGGATTTATCGTCTCCGGGCAGGAGTCTTACTTTCTTGAAGGAGATTGTATGAAGAGATTTGCTACGCTCGGCCTAGCCCTTGCGATTTTAATGGCCGCAGTAGCCGTTAGTTCCCCCCCCAAAGTTGAGGCACAGAGCGCAGGACTTGTCAGCGCTCTTATCAATCGAATGGAGAGGAATAGACGGGAACTGAAATCATTGCGCGCAGGCATCAGCATGGTCAAGTACAACGCGCAGATTCGTGATGAGGACAAATATAACGGCGTGGTGCTTTATGTCCCGGCGGCGGGCCGCAGTGCCTACGTGAGAATTGACTGGCAGTCTCCGCAGCAGGAGACGCTGGCGGTCGCCGACGGTCAATACACGCTGTTTCGCCCGCGCCTCAACATGGCTTATGTCGGAAACGCCCGGTCGAGCAAAACCAAGGTCGGCGGCACATTCGACTTTCTGAATATGTCCGGCCAGCAGATTCGCACACGCTTCGAGCCGTTGCAGGACATCTACGAAGAGACGCTGTGGGGAGGTGTTCGCACCACTCACATCAAGCTCGTGCCGACGGGCGGCGCAAGCTACAGGTACGCTGAAGTATGGGTCGATGGAAGCGGCATGCCCGTGCAGACCAAAGTGGTCGAGAAGAACGACGATGCGACGACCGTTCGCCTGACGAACATGGAGCGCAACGCAGGCATCTCGCTCGATCAGTTCAAGCTGCAACTCGGCGACAGCGTCAAAAAAGTTAAGGGCTAAACGCTCAGCGTCTTAAATACCCTTGAGGAGCGAAGGGCTCCGGTCTCCGAAGGCCAGAGCCCTTTCGCTATTTTGGGATGAGCAGACGGGTGCGCGGCGCGCTCCGGTCTCTTGCCTTTGACGGTGTGTCTCGCATATTCTTGGTTGACCAAAACGTAAAGCGTGCCTTTCTACGCTACGCGCGCAATCACAGAACTCGTTTAAGGACTCGATGAAGAGTAGCAAGTTTCTCAGCCGCAAATGGCGACAGACCAGCTTTATTGTGCGGGCTCTGCTCGCGACTGAGCATCCTGTGCTGGCGCACATCATACCCATGCGCCGCTGCAATCTAGCCTGCGGTTACTGCAACGAGTACGATAAGGTTTCCAACCCAGTGCCGCTCGATATGATGAAGCGGCGGCTCGACAAACTGGGAGAGCTAGGCACGTCCGTCATCACGATCTCAGGCGGCGAGCCTTTGATGCACCCAGAGTTGGACGACATCATCAGGCACATACGCGTGCAGGGCAGCATCGCCGGCCTCATCTCCAACGGCTATTACTTTACGCCCGAGCGCATAGGGCGCCTGAACCGCGCCGGACTCGAATACCTACAGATCAGCATAGATAACGTCGAACCCGACGAGGTCTCGAAAAAGAGCCTTAAGAATCTGGATAAGAAGTTGCAGGATTTGTCCGAGTACGCGGAGTTCCATATCAACATCAACTCCGTCATCGGCGGTGGAATCCGTACGCCCGAAGATGCTCTGACCATCGCGCACCGCGCCGTGGAACTCGGCTTCTCCACCACCGTCGGCGTCATTCACGACCATGACGGAACTTTGAAGCCGCTCTCTGAAAGAGAGAAAGAGATTTTTCAGGCCGTCAAAAAGCTTGGCAATAAAGATCACGCGCGACTCAACTGGTTTCAGGACAATATAGCAGAGGGCAAGCCTTACGAATGGCGCTGTCGCGCAGGCGCGCGTTATCTATACATCTGTGAAGACGGCTTGGTGCATTGGTGCTCGCAGCAGCGCGGCTATCCGGGCATTCCGCTTGAGAGCTATACGATGGAAGATTTCCGTCGAGAGTACAACACGGAGAAATGGTGCGCGCCGACCTGTACGCTGCAATGCGTGCATCAGGTCGGTATTCTGGACAACTGGCGCGACCCGCAGGTGATGCCCAACGAAACGCATGGCGCGCGCAAGCAGGGTGAGAGCGTCGGACAGATGCTTCGCGCAGACTGAACAGAAGTTTTAAAAGCGTAAGAGATTCCGCAGGCTGATGCTTTGGAAAGCATCGGCCTCTTTTTATTTAATGGCGGGATTGGTCTTGATGGCTGCGATGCGGTCTCGCGCCGTCGTGCAACTGGCGGCGGGCAAAACTTGTGTGCAGGCAGGGCCGTCTGTGAATCGCTTATATTCAGAGATGGCTTCCGGTGCACGCCCCATAGCGTCGAGCGCCAGACCCATATAAAAGGGAAGCTGCGGGTCTGGCTCGCCGCCGCGCTCTGCTGCGCGAAATTCTAGGAGCGCCTCTTCTGCGCGCCCGGCGGCGGCCAGTTCTATCGCCAGCAGCTTGTGTGTATGCGGGTCGTCCTCTAATTGAAGCGCCGCGCGATATTCCGCAATCACCTTTTCGTGCGGCCCGCGCAGCTTCGCATTATTCGCGCGCCACAGATGTGCATCCAGACTCCTGTAATCTCTGTAGAAGTAGAGAGCCATCAGGCCCAAGACCAGAATGAGATAGAGCGCGGGCCAGACGATGCGTGTCGTCCACGCTCTATTTGAGGCTTGCGCTTCGGTAGAAGTTTTTCTCGCAGACAATGTTTGTCCGTCTCGCTCGCGACTTCGTAACCTAACATTGACGATCAAGTAAATCGGCAGGACAACAAGAGGAAGAAGAAGCGTCGACAGAGTCCACAGCATGACTGCGTAAAGGCGTAGACCGCGACGGCGCGCGCTGGCGAAGACCCATGCGGAAACCAATGCCGAGAGCATCCATGCGATGGGGCGCATCCATTCGAACAGCTCTCCGGCAGAGATTTGCAGTTGCAGCAGGCCCACCTCTATTGCATCGAATCCGCTTCGCCGATGTTGTGCAGCTTGACAGACCTTGAGAGCCCGAGGCCGGAGAGCTTGCCCGCCATCAATACGACCATCTCGCCCTGTTGAACTATCCCGGATTCGAGTAGAACTCTTTCGCCGACGCGCACCAGATCATCCGTCTTTTCGCAGATGGGATGCAGTATAGGCTCGACGCCCCAGATCAGTGCCAGCTCGTCGTAAACATCCTTCGAGGGCGTCAGCGCGACGATGCGCTGTTCTGGGCGGAGCGCAGAGAGACGGCGCGCCATGATGCCTGATTCCGTAAAGACGGCTGTGATCTTTGTGCTCAACTCCTCGGCGGCAAAGGCTGCGGCCTCGCACAGAGCGCGACTGAAACTTCCCGATTGGCGACCGGCCCAGCGACTGATGTCCATAGCCTGCGCTTTCCTGCCCGTCTCAGCCGATTCGATGATGCGCGCCATCGTCGCGACAGCGGCCACTGGGTTCTGGCCCATCGCCGTCTCGTTCGAGAGCATCAGGGTATCAGTGCCGTCCCACACGGCATTGGCCACATCCGAAGCTTCTGCGCGCGTCGGGCGCGGGTTCGTGACCATAGACTGCAACATCTGCGTGGCGGTGATGACGACTTTGCCTTTGACGTTCGCCTGCTCGATGATCCGCTTTTGATAGACCGGCACAAGCTCGACAGAGGTTTCGACGCCGAGGTCTCCGCGCGCCACCATCACTCCGTCGGCGGCATCTATAATCTCTGCCAGGTGATCTATCGCTTCGGCCTTCTCTATCTTGGCGATCAGGGGTTGGCGGCCACCCGCGCTCTCGATCAGATTTTTAGCTTCCGTACAATCTTCAGAGCGCCGCACAAACGAGAGCGCGATGTAGTCTGCGCCCTGGCGAACGGCCCACTGCAAATCACGCCGGTCTTTATCCGTGAGCGAAGGGATCGGCAACACTACGCCAGGCAGGTTGATGCCTTTGCGCTCCCCCAAAGTACCGCCGTTGATGACGCGACAGATAACGTCCGTGTCGGTCGTGCGCTCTACGCGAAGCTCTATCGCTCCGTCGTCCAGGAGAAGCCGCGCGCCAGCCTTTACGTCGCGCGCCATGCCCTCGTAATTGGTTGAGACTTCGCGCGTATCACCTGCCACGGAGCGCGTCGTGATGGTAAAGAGCGCGTTTGCTTCGAGCTGCACGGGCTGGCCGCCCTTGAGCACGCCGGTTCTGATCTTCGGCCCTGAGAGATCGACGAGCACCGCGAGCGGTCGCTTCATCGCTTCGGCTGCCATTCGCGCGCGCCGAATATTTTCCGCGTGCTCGTCCTGTGTGCCGTGCGACATGTTGATGCGCACGCCGTTCGTGCCCGCTGCGAGCAACGCTTCGAGCACGCCGCTCTCGCGCGATGCCGGGCCGATGGTGGCAAGAATCTTGGCTCTCCTCACAATCATTTCACCTTGGCTCTCTGGTTAATCTGCCGGGGCGGCAATCGCGTTCTGAACAATGCGCTCAAGCTCTTCGGGCATAGAGTCGTCGTAACTGATAAATCGTTTGACGAGACGGCCTTTGCGATCAAAGACGAACGCCTGCGGAATCCTGTCATCATCCGAGAGATAGAGTTGCGACATCGCCGGATCGGGATAGCCCAGCATGTAGGGAATCCTGAACTCTTCGACATAGTCTGGCACTTTGGCTCGATCATCCGTGCCGCCGACGTTGAGCCCGACGATGCGCAATCCCTTGTCTGCGTAACGATGATGCATTTCGACAAGGTGCGGCGTGGAGATACGGCACGGCCCGCACCACGTCGCGTAAAAATCGAGCACTACCACCTGTCCCACATAATCCGAGACTCGCGCGCGACGGCTGTCCAGCAGGGTAAAGCTCTGCGCGTTGGTGGAAGCGCCGCCGCCGGAGGTTGTGACGGGCGGCATCGGAAAAGTTGTGCGCGGGGGAGCAGAGCCCACGGGCGTGCCCGTCTCGGCGCTCCGTTGCTGAACATTGCCGCCGTCACTGCACGCAATGCTGGCGATCAGAAGGCAGAGGACTGCTATCGTCAGGCAGAAATGTCCGAGGGAGAGAGCGCCAGATGGTCTGCGAAAAGCGAAATCCATTGCGGTGTAGCTCCAGCTTAAAAGGGGAATTACCCGGACATTCTACACGACACACGGCCACAAAGGTAAAAGGAGAAAAGAATAAGTGACGGGCTTTGAAATTGAGCGTTCGGGAAGTAGCTATTCACCACAGAGGAACAGAGAACACAAAGGTTGCACAGAGAGTCGAGTGTCATTCAAGCCTCCGTGCTACCTCCGTGCCCTCTGTGTCTGCGGTGGTGAATCTCAATACGCTCGACCATTCAATTCAGGAGTCAGAGAATAGGATACTTTCTTGAACTCTAATATTCCTTGCCGGTCTCAGGCGCAGGCTGTGTGTTCTCCAGATCGTCTGCGGGCGCGGATGGATGGGTGGGGATGCTGTACTCTTCGTTGGCCCACTTGCCAAAATCTATGAGCTTGCAACGTTCGGAGCAGAAGGGACGGAATGGATTGTCTTGCCATGTGGCGGGCTTACTACAGGTCGGACACTTCATAGAGAAAATATCAAAGGATACGGCGTCAGAGCTTGAGCGGGCACGGCGTGCGAATCTCGATTAATGCTGTAACGCCTGATTCCTTCCCCCTTGAAATTTTTTTAGATTGCGGCCAGCGATTCCGGACGCTTGATGAGAATCTTTCGGTTGACGAAATCAATGATACCCTCTCGGCGAAGCGCGTTCAAGCGCACGGTCACGCTCTCTCTGGTCGAGCCGACGATGGAGGCTATTTCACGATGCGGCAGCGGGATGTCTATCAGGACGCCGGCGTTGTCGTGCACGCCGTAACGGGTGGAGTATTCGACGAGCAGCTTTTCCAAACGCGCCGGAATCGCATCCAGCGCAAAGTCCGCGACGCGGCGCTCGGCCTGTGCACGACGTTGACCGATCAGGCGGAAGGTGTAATCATAAAGTTCACGGTTTTCGACCATCCCCCTTTTGAACTCCCCCACAGGAATCCGTAGCAGCCGGGAATTCTCGTAAGCGACGGCGCAGTTTTCGCGCAGGCCCGCCGCCGAATAGAGCGCCGATTCGCCAAACAGTGAGCCGACGGGCAGAATGTCTATGACGGCTTCGCGATCCGATCCCGTCTCGACGCGGCAGAGCTTGACGCGGCCACGCGCGATCACATAGAGCGCGTTGGCATCGTCACCCGCGCGATAGATAAAGCGGCGGCGGCGGAAATCGATGGCGGTCGAAGTCGAGGCAAGTCTTTGCAGAAGCGCTTCAGAGAGTGCCGTGCCGAAGTCGAGTTGCCGTATAATATCGGCGCGGTCTTCAACGGAAAGATCGAAGGCGCGTTTGTGCTGCATGGGGGTTATTTATTACTCCTTAAAGGGGAATTGAAAATTAGAAAAAGAGTTAACATCCAGTTGCGCTCGCCGGGTCTGGCCTCAAGGAATGGGAAAAAGAGCCGGAATCTTGCGCTGTGTTAATGAAATAGAAACTATGTAAGGGAACTGTCTGGTCGCAGTTCGTACGAGGCGAAAACTTTCAGTTATTGTAATAGAGTTAAATGGGTAAGCACAAAAAGCGCGAACAACAACTGATGAAACCTCACTCTAGCATGAAGCCGCGTAGCGCGCAAGAGCTATCTGGCCCTGCACGGGAAAGCTAAATTTATGGTGGGAAAATTCGATGTGCTCGTGGTAGACGACGATCCGGATAAACGCATGATACTCTCCGTCGCTCTGGAAATGGCAGGCTACGAAGTGCGTAATGCCAGTGACGGCGAAGAGGGGCTCGCGGCGGTCGAGTCCTACCAGCCGGACTTGATCGTCACGGACGTGATGATGCCTAAAATGGATGGCTATGAGTTGGCCCGAAGGGTGCGCGCCAATCCACTGACCAGGTTTATTCCGATTATTATTCAGACGGCGGCGCGCAGCGAGGCGCAGGATGCCCGCCGAGGCGCAGAGGTCGGAGCGTTAGGCTATATCACAGACCCGCTCGATATTGATCTGCTGCTGGCGCGTGTCCGCACCCTGCTTGATTTCAAAGGCTATCTGGATACCTGCGAGGAAGCTGCCTTTACGGATCACCTGACGGGTCTCGCCAATCGTCGCCGCTTCGAGCGACAGTTGGAGCGCGAGGTTACGCGTACACAGCGTTATGGCCGCCCGTTCTGTTTGCTCCTGCTAGACATAGATCATTTCAAGGATGTCAACGATACTCATGGCCACGAAGCAGGGGACGAGGCGATCCGCTGGCTATCGAAAACGCTGCAAGCCGGGACGCGCGGCATAGACCTGGCGGCGCGCATCGGCGGCGAAGAGTTCGCAGTACTTTTGACCGAGACCAGTTTCGATGGCGGCGTTGACGTGGCAGAGCGCCTCAGGCAGGCGATCAAGCAGGAGGAGATTCCTGTGGTCGGACGGATCACCGCGAGCTTCGGCGTGGTCGAGTTTCCAGCGTGCGCGCAAACGGGGCGCGAGCTTTTGATGAACGCAGATGCAGCGATGTACGAGGCCAAGCGACAGGGACGTGACCGCGTCGAGCGCGGCAGCTGCACGCAAACCGAGACGAACCCCTCGCCCGCGCTCGACGTATGATAAGGTGGTGGTCAGTTTTCAGTTTTTAGTTTTCAGTTATCAGCCAGAGACAAATTGCTTTTACTCAAAACTGAAAACTGAAGACTTTCTGAGAAAGGCTTAAGCGATGTCGGATTATAAAGATAAGCTGGACGAGTGGCAGCGCGCGGCGCGACGCAAGGCGCGTGAGCTGGATGAAAAATACGATCTCAAGGGGCGCGTCGAAGAGGGCGCGCGCGTGGCGCAGGACGCAGCCAAACGCGGCGCAGAGACGCTGGCACGCGAAGCCGAGCGCGCACGCACAGAGGCCGAACGGTTTGTCGGCGACGAGCACGAGGTACGCGAGCGCGCACGCCACGCCGCCGAAGAGGCTGCGCGTCATGCGCGCGAAGCCGCAGACACTGCGCGGCGCGCCGCCGGGACGGCAGGAGAAAAGGCAGGCGAGGCGTTTAAGGGAGCGAAGAGTTATTACGACCGCGCCGCGCGAACCGTTAATCGAGGTGCGCGGGTAACGCGCGCGTCATCCGCCGCCACACGTGGAGTCTTTAAAGCAGGCGCGTGGGTCAAAGAGCATCCGGGCAAGACCGCGCTCATCACTTTTTCACTCGTCACCGGCGTTCATCTGGGGCACTCCTTCCCAGGTCTGGACGCAGTGCTCTTAGGCTCGCACCCGCACTGGTTCACTCATTCGGCGCTTCCCGTCTACGGGCTGCGCAAGGCCAGCGAGAAGTTCGACGTTTACCTGCGCGGGCAGGAGCAGTTAATCAAGGATGGCGAGTTGTCTGAGGCCGAGCGCAAGCGCGTGGAGTTCGAGCGCCAGATAGTCAAATATGTCGGTGCGCCGCTCCTTGGAGCATTCAGTTGCGCGGCGGGGGCCGCGATGTGGGCTCAGATTTTCCAGCCGGGACGCATCACTGGCGCGCCCATCAGTTGGCTGCTCGGCGGCAATCCGTTCCTGGACGGCGTCTGGCTCTTCGCAAACGGCGTGATCTGTTTCCACCAGGGCTACAAATTCTTTATGATCGCGCTCGCTGACCAGGAGGACGTAGATAAATTAGTGCGTGAGATCAAAGGCTTACTGCCGGCGGGTGAGGCCGCTTGATCGTTCGATAAGCGCGAGTGGGATTAGCAAATTTTTGACGGGGCAAAGGCGGGCTGGAAATTTACTCTTGGAAACCTGCTGCGACATGGTATGTCGTCGATGCTGCGATGATTTGTGATACAGCCTCAGGTTTCCTTTGCCCCTCAAACTGCTTCTTTGTAGAGAGCGTCAAATTCTTCTTTGACTACCACGTAGCATTCACAAGTCCTTTCTTCCAAACCCGCGCGACTAAGGATGCGGAAATTGCCGCGATTGTAGTCGATCAAACCCTCATCCTGTAACTGCCTGGCAACTTCCGTGACGCTGGCGCGGCGTATGCCGAGCATGTTCGCCATAAATTCATGCGTGAGCAAAAACTCGTCAGCCCCTAAACGGTCGTGGTACATCAGCAGCCAGCGTGCAAGCCGCCCGTCTATCCTGTGCCGGACATTACACAGCACAGAGGCAGAGATTTGTGACATCAGCGCATGCGTGTACTGTAAACAGTATTGCTGTAACTTACCGCCGCGCTTAAACGCTTCCTTCAACGCAGGCGCGGCTATTCTCAAAGCATCACCTGCGGCCTGAACCGTCGCGACCTTCGAGGCCGTATCAACGCCCAAGATCACATCGACGCCCGCGATCCCTTCATATCCGGTTAAGCCGACCTCCACGCTATCGCCGTTGGGCAGCTCCGCGAGAAAAGAGATGATCGAGGAAGTCGGAAAATAGAGATTGCGGATTCGGTCTGGCGGCTCAAAGAGAATTTCTCCGAGCGAGTACGAAACATGCTCAAGGTTCGGTCCGAGCAGTTCGTATTCTTCGTCGGGCAGAGCCGCTAGAAGGCGGTTCTTAATGCGTTGATCGAAAGTGACAGCCACCATAAATCCTCATATCATCTGGAGGGTCTTTTTGTAACGCGCTTTGCTTTGAGCAGTGTGTGTCAATTGTCTTTCGCCTGCTGGCGAAGCTGCTGGCCGACGCTTTGATAAGCATCATCATCCGTTATCTTACGTGCGAGAGTCAACCCGCACGCAAATTCTTAATCTGGCGCAAGGCAAGATGAATCTGTATAATGCCCGCGATGTTTGCCCTCCTGTCACAATCGAAGAATGTGGTGCGACACCTGACTGCGTTTGTACTGATGGTCTGGTTCTCGGGCTTCGCTTGCTTTATGGGCTGCGAGCTGAACGCATCAGCCGCGCCCGCAGCCAGGGGGGAAGCGTCCGAGGCGGCGGATTCATGCCCGATGGCTTCGCGAGATTGTTGTCAAAAGCCCGAAGGCAATCTTTCCGCTTCGGTTGAAACTGTTCCTCGGCATCATGCGCCGTCATGTTGCCCGCTCAAAGGTCAGACAGCCGACCCCGCTCGGAAAGCAGGCAATCTTGATAAACCCCTCGCGGCAACGGAGAGCGAGCTTTCATTCGCGCTAAACTTTCACCCCACGCATAAGTTTTCACCTGACGATCTTCCGGTAGCGAATAAGGGAAGTACCTACCTGCGGTGTTGTGTCTTTCGTATTTAGAAAGAGGTTGAAGTGTGTCCACTGTCAGCGAACGGTTCGCTGGCGAAACCTACAACCCTTTCTAAAATTCAGGAGAGACACATGAAACGCATAAAAATTCTGGCTCTTACTCTCGCGCTTGGTGTGGCTGGCATGATGTACGCGGCCAACAGTCACGCGCAATCCACCACGCAGGACAACGCCGACGGCTGTTGCGCGGGACAAAGCTGCTGCACAGGCGGCTCGTGCTGCACCACGCATAAGAAGTAAGGCGCAGCAGCGCCTGAACACAAGCGGGGACGCTTATGGAAGCGTCCCCGCACCCATCTATTATTCACATCAAGGTTCTTTATTCCGAGCGCTATTCATTGAATACGTGCTCGGGTTGGTCTTTCGCTATGATACAGATGAAAACTCGTTTATTTGCGCCCCTTTTACTTCTGTCGTTGTTTGCCGCAGCGGCGTCGGCTCAAAACTTATCAGTCAAGCTTGAGGGGCAGGTTGTCTGCTGTGCAGACTGCTGGGCCGAAGCTGACCGCACGAAGGTTGAGTACGGCACGGCGGAGGATTTGTTGAAAGCAAAGTCTTGCGTCGCGGGCGGCGACCCGACCTTACTTGCCGTGCGCGAAGGCGACGGGTTCACACTCTATCAATTAGAGCAGGGAAAGTTTCGTCTGCCCGGCAAAGATTGGCTCGAATATGTCGGGCAGCGCGTCGCCGTGACGGGTACGGTGCGAAAAAAGAAAGAGAGGAGCGCGATCAATGTCGATACGCTCGAAGTGCTGGCGGCCAGTATCGCGGAAAGAGAAGCGGCTAACGTCCTTGGACAGGAAGTTGAGTTAACGCTCAAAGATCCATTCGGAGCGGAGCAACGCCTGAGCGCTCTCAAAGGGCGCATCGTCGTCCTCAATTTTTGGGCGACGTACTGCGTGCCATGCCGTAAGGAGATGCCGGACCTCGCAGCAATTCAAAACGAATATGCCGCTCTGGGCGTGCAGGTCGTTGGCGCATCGGTCGATGAAGCGGAAGACAGGGGGAAAGTTTTGCAGTTCATCAAAGAGACGCGCGTTAACTTTCCCATCTGGATGGGCGCGTCCACCGCCGACATGATGCGCTTCGGATTGGGCGTGGCCTTGCCGGGAACAGTCATCATCGGCAGAGACGGGCGCGTTGCGAAAATCATTTCAGGTATCGTCAATCAGGCCGATTTGAAAAAGCAGATCGATACGATGCTCGCGTCAGCCGAGAGGACTGCGGCGGCTGAGCGAAAGCGGGAACAGGCGGCTGCTGTTAAAGAGAAGCCAGGTGAAGCGTCTTCTGTTCCTTCCTGACCGCTTTGACCGGGCGAGGGTCGCGCCGTGAGCGGGACAGAAACAGAAGACAAACGAAAGTGGACATACGGTGTGCGCGTCATAGCGAATCAGATAGACCGTGCGACGTGGCGCAACACGCTCACCTACAGGTTTCACCCGCGTTTTACCGCCGGAGTGGAATATAACCCTCTGGCCGGGAAGACTAGCCCTTTAGCCAACCTGGTAGCTGTAACGGAGACGCATAAGCGCCCGGCGATAATTCTGGGCACAAGCTCAGACCGCATAGGCACGCCTTATGGTCAATCGTTTTATGCTACTTTCAGCAAGAATTTAAAGCATTCAACGGGCTGGCCCGTCGCGCCTTATGTGGGCCTGGCATACGGCACATTTGAAGATCGCTTGCGAGTCATCGGCGGCTTGAATATCCGTCTCGCCGAGCGTTGGAGTTCGACGATTCTTTTTGATGGCGTGCGTGTGCATCCGCTCATCAACTACACACGCGGGCGGCATCAGCTCGGCATCATCTTTGAGCGCGGGCGAAATCCCGGCGCAAGTTACAGCATCTCGTTCTGAGCCGGAGTTCATCAACGAAGGAGCGCTATTGCTTGTCAGCAGAGAGTCGGATATAGTGGCTGCATTCGGACTGCGGTGAAACCAAAGTCTAAGCGGTTGGCGGGGTGAGGACGCTGACCGCAAAAATGAACAGGCGCACAGCCCGAAGAGCTAGTGCGCGTGTTCGCTTTTTACTTCCGGAAGAAGCAGTCAAGCAAACGGTTGAAAAAGGGAAGAGATCAAGACGGTCGGGCAAAAGGTGTGCTGATCCTGCCGCGCAGGTTCTCTCACATTGTACCGGCGGCTATGCATTGCTTATCCATCAATAGCCCGTTGACCGTATTGGTCAGGCCGTCGATCTCAGGCTTGGCGACGTAAGCGGTCGCGCCCGCACGCAGACCACGCCTCCTGTCAACCTCATAGGCCGACCCCGAATAGATGATGATCGGCGTCTCCGGCGCGAGCGCTCTGAGTTGCTGGCAAAAGTCTATGCCAGAGCCGTCGGGCAGTCTGTTGTCCAGGATATAGAGGTCGAAATGGCCGTTGCTGGTCATTCGGAGTGCCTCTTCGATGCTGCTCGCCGTCATAACTTCATGACCCTGCGGCTGCAACAGGCAAGTGAGCATGAAGCGTGTGTCCTCGTTATCGTCGATGCAGAGGATATGACATTTGTTGATGGGCATCGGTGTTTCCTCCCGGTCGGTAAGGATGCTCGGGTGCGGATTGACGGTTTATTTATAACCTGCTCAGGTTCGCTTTTGGCTTTGTATCCGGCGAAATTGCTATGAAATATAAGTTCAAGTACAGAGAACCTGGTACGAAGAACTCTAAGATATAGCAAAGGTTTTATTCTCGTCTGTACGCTATTGTACGTTGCGGCAGCCCCCGCCTAACTACGGGCGCGGACATATCACCATTATTGACAAAGAGGCGTTGGAAGACTTTGCCTGCGAGTGCTATGAAATCGTGAAGAAAGAGTTCAACAGCTTGTTTGAGACGCAGCCCGTCAATGGTCATCTACGATGACAGATAAGGTCTTGCAAACGCTTCCTCTCTCTATTTACGTGATCGAGACCGGGAACGGCGTAAAGGAGAGCGCAAAGACCAGCAGCGTGATGAGGGCGACGATCAGGCGCGCGCGATCAAGTGGTCGATCATCTTCCGCTTGTGGATGGCGCACTCTGAGCATGACGGCAAGCAGCACTGTATAGAGAAATCCGCTCGGGCTGCTGTGCCACAGCCAGCCCAGAACGGCGAGCGTCGCGACCGCGACAAAGGCCGCCTGGCCTAAACGCTTGTGCGCGTGCGTGCCGAAGACAGCATAGGTGGCATGACCGCCGTCGAGTTGGCCCACAGGCATCAAATTCAAACCCGTCACCAGAAGCCCTATCCAAGCGGCAAAGTGGAAAGGGCCGCCCTGCGCGTTCACCAATTCCACGCCGAGCGCGCTCGCCATCAACCTAAACAGCGGCGGATCGTTGAGGATGATCGCACCCTCTGTGGGCGGCAGCGGCGCTTGCAGGGTCAGAATACCGAGCAGCGCTATGGGCAGAGCGACGACGAAACCCGCGAGCGGGCCAGCCACGCCGATGTCGAAGAGCGCACGCCTGGATGGAATGGGCGACTTGATCTTGATAAAAGCGCCGAAGGTGCCTGCGATAAAGAGCGGCGGCGCAGGGATAAAAAACGGCAGCGTCGCGTCGACTCCGTAACGGCGACAGGCGATGTAATGTCCGGCCTCGTGCGCGGTCAGGATGGCGAGCAGCGCGCCCGCGAATGTGACGCCCTGCGCGATCAAAGACGGATGCGCTACGGCCTGGGAAATAATCAGGCCGACCTGTTTGACGTAGTATTCGGGCACATAAAAAATATAACCAAGCCAGTTGGTGGGCTCAGCGATGTTGGGCTCAAGCCCGTCTGCGCTGGTGCTGACGAGCGTAATGCCAGCGATGGTCGCCGTGACCATCGTCAGTAGAAAAAGCATTGTGTGGCGACGCCATTCGCGCGCGGTCGGACGGGCCGTGCGTCGCGCCGGGTACGGCGGCGCATCTATAAACAGCGGTGCGTTGCGAATCGTTTCTGACACGTCTAAAAGTTTCTCGCTCTCTTAATTCTCTCATTCAATGCGGGCAGACAGAACTGGCGACCGCTCGCCTTAAGTAGCAAGAAAGGCTCGGTCGCCAGTTCTGTTAGATGATAAAAGAGGCCCACACGTACAAGATGCGCGAGAGCGAAAATTTAATACTCTGAGTCGGGCAGGCGCTCTTGCTGAGCTTCGTCTTCGCCCGCATGATCCGCCTCGCCGTCAAAACCATGCGCCTGTAGCTCCTTGCCGGGCTTAAAGCGGATCGTCTTACCCGACGGGATGGCGACCTCTTCGCCTGTGCGCGGGTTACGACCGACGCCGCGCTTTCTGGGCTTGACCACGAAGACGCCGAAGCCGCGCAGCTCTATGCGCTCGCCGCGCGTCAGGGCCTCTTTCATCGAATGGAAGAGGGCATCCACGGCCTGTTCGGCCTTCATCTTAGGAACGCCCGTGCGCTCGGCCACACGATTTACAATATCGAGTTTAATCACGATCTTCAGAGCCTCCGTCCGCTGCGGTCGCTTACGCTTAGGGAATCAAGTTGAATACGGGGTGTTACGCGCTTACCATTTGCGATGATAGAGAGCCCCGCAAGATACTGTCAAGCTTGAGGTGGCGGCGGGTGCGCTCTCTGTAGGCTTCCTTCGTTGACAAAGCGCGCGGCGCGCGGCTAACCTCAAAGTCGTTCTACAGATCAAAGCCTGCGCCGACGAAGAATGATGTAGGATTATCAGGCTGGGCCAGGCCGTTGATCGCTCGCGGTAAAAAAAAGAGTTGTAGTCTGGTTGATATGTTTGGAATAAAGAAAAGCAGTCGCGTGCCGCGCTTCGGCACTATCACGGCTGAAGATGATCCCGACATCGAAGTGCAAAAACCGCAGGTCGCGGCGCGGAATAACTTCTGGGCCGAGTCGCGCCTACTGATACGCGATCTGATCGTGGTGATGATGGCGACCGCCCTGATGGTCGTCTTTATCGTGCAGCCCGTCAAGGTCGAAGGCACTTCGATGCTGCCGCGCCTGCACGACGGCGAAAGGATTTTCGTCAACAAGCTGGTCTACTACGGGATGCCTAAGCTCCAGCGCGGCGACATCGTCGTCTTCTGGTATCCGAACGATCCGTCGAAAAGCTATATCAAGCGCGCCGTGGGGCTGCCGGGCGAAACCGTAGAGGTGCGCGACGGACGCGTCATCGTCAACGGCAAAGTCCTGGAAGAGCCATATCTTGATCCGCAGCTTAATCTCTCGCACATGAATCACCAGCCAGTGCTGGTCAAGGATCACTACTATTTCGTGATGGGCGATAACCGCGATCATTCGAGCGATTCGCGTTACTGGGGACTGGTGCCCGAAAAATATATTTACGGCAAGGCGTTGTTTCGTTACTGGCCGATTGGCAACGCGAGCCTGATCTCGCACGACGCTGATTATGACGGCGTGCCGCAGACGCCTGCCAGCCTCCCACAGACTTCGGATCAACCGGCGACGGATAATCAATAGCTCGTACTCGGCGAAGGCGGATGGCTCAAATGGTATTCGACGACTGCATACTTTTCACCATCTCCCTTTGACCGCTGATATAAAAGATGATTGAGCGGTTGCGGCCATTATTGATGGTGTTCTACGCACCTGTGCGGGGAATGAACGAAGTACGCGACCGTGCGCCGCTCATCGCTGTCGTGCTCTTTGCCCTGCTCATCAGGGTCGTCTACGTGCTTTTCACGCAGTGGCTCTATTACAGAAACGGTTTGGCCGCCCTGCGCTCCCCCTCAGCCATCATCACTCCCCTGATTGACTCGGTCAGCGCTCTACTGATACTGGCGGTCGTCTTCACGCCGATGGTCACATTCGTCGCTAATCTCTTCGAGCGGCGCGGAAGCTTTCGTTTAGTTCTTCAGCAGGAATACCAGGCGCTCGTCTCAACCGTTATTTACGCGTGGGCCGTGGCCAATCTGCTTGCCCTTCCACTGGCCTTCATCGCCAGCACCACGGGCATACAGGCCGCCTCTGTCGCCAACTCTATGGAGTCCAGGGCGCAGGTGCAGGAGTGGTTAAAGCTGTCGCCGGAGGATCAAGCAAAGTTAGCCGACCCGGCGATCCATGCGGAGAATTTCTTTCGCTGGATAGTCCTGATGCTCTTCGGAGTGTGGGCCGTGTGGGCCGTGAGCGCAGTCTTTCGTTTGACGACGTGGCGCGCCGTCGCCGTCATACTCACTAGCAGTCTGCTCCTGCTGCTCACTTTACCCGTCTGGTCGCTGCTCTTTAGCTGGATTTTCGCTTCGCCCTTTTTGCTGCTGCTGGTTTTTCTGTTGATGCGCGGTTACGTCGGCGAGTTCACGCGCGCGTCGCACGCACGCGCCGCGTTTAGGCAGAATCTGGAGGCCGCGACGCTCAATCCTGCGGATGCTTCGGCGCATTACAATCTGGGGCTGATACATCAGCAGCGAGGTGAGCTGAGCCAGGCCAGAGAGCGCTTCGTGCGTGCCATAGAGATAGACCCGGAAGAACTGGACGCGCATTACCAGTTGGGCCGCATCGCTCGCACGGAGGGCCGTCCAGCGGACGCGATCAAGCATTTCGAGCAGGTCGTCACGCGCGACCAGACGCACGCGCAGCACGAAATCTGGCGCGAGACCGGAGCGACCTATTTAGAAGCCGGACAGTTCGCGGACGCGCGCGATACTCTGGAACGCTTTCTGGAACAGAGGCAAAACGATCCGGAAGGGCTTTACCTGATGGGGCGCGCATACGCTGGCCTGGGCCACAGGCGCGAGGCCGCCAACTCCATGCAGGCCTGCATTGAGGCCGTCAAGACTGCGCCCGCCTACAAATATCGAACAGAGAAACGCTGGCTCAACGAGGCCCAACAGTTTCTTAAAACAGTGACGAGTGACGGGTGACAAGTTAAAAGTTAAAAGCCAAAATCCAGGCTCGTCACTTGTCACTTGTCACTCATCACTGATTTCATGATGTCTAACAACGAATCCAGTTCCGCTTTGCTCGTACTCGAAGATGGTCGTGCGTTTCGCGGGCGCTCGTGGGGCGCAGAGGGCGAATCTTGCGGTGAGATGGTCTTTAATACTTCGATGTCTGGTTATCAGGAGGTCTTGACCGATCCGTCCTATGCGGGACAGATCGTGTGTATGACCTATCCGCTGATCGGCAACTACGGCGTCACGCATGAGGATGAGGAATCGTCGCGCCCGTGGGTCGAAGGGTTCGTCGTGCGCGAGGCGAGCCGCACGATCTCTAACTGGCGAGCGCAGGAGTCGCTCGATGCGTATCTGAAGAGATGGAACATCGTCGCCATCGACCACATAGACACGCGCGCCTTGGTGCGTCATATACGCGACAAGGGAGCGATGCGCGCCTGCCTCTCAACCGTCGAGCTGGACGAAAAGAACTTGTTGGAAAAGGCGCGGCGCGCGCCCGCGATGGAGAACAGGGAACTGGCGAGCCTGGTGACTTGCCGTGAGCCCTATACGATTAAGGCCGAGGGCGAAGAGCTTTTTCACGTCGTCTGTTATGACTTCGGCGTTAAGCTCAATAGCCTGCGCGCGCTTGCGCGCTTGAACTGCCGCGTCACGGTCGTCCCTGCCCAGACGCCCGCCGCAGAGGTGCTGGCGCTTCATCCGGACGGCATCTTTCTCTCGAACGGGCCGGGCGATCCGGCTTCGATGACGAAGGTGGTCGAAGAAGTACGAAGCGTCGCGGGCTCAGGTGTGCCGACATTCGGCATCTGCTTCGGTCATCAACTATTGGGGCGTGCGTTTGGCGGCTCGACCTACAAGCTCACGTTCGGACACCGTGGCGGCAACCAGCCCGTCAAGGATTTAATTGAAGGCTCTGTCGAGATCACCTCGCACAATCATGGGTTCGCCGTTCAAAGGGAGAGCCTGCCGCCCGAGATCGAAGTCACACACATCAACCTCAATGACAACTGCGTCGAAGGGATGCGCCATCGCACTCTGCCTATCTTCTCCGTTCAATATCACCCGGAAGCAGCGCCCGGCCCGCACGACGCCGAACACCACTTCCGCCGCTTTCTGGAACTGATGAAGCGTGAAGCCGCTGCCAACTCTTAAAAGGAAACGTGTATGAAACGACAGCTTGCGTTTCTGGCGATACTGCTGGCACTGACCTGTCTCTTAAAGACTGAGCAAGCGTGGCTCTCTTCTTCGTTTGCTCAAGGCGAGCAGGTCAAGGACTACAGATATTTCGTGGAGCAGGCGACGAAAACTTACAAGGAGAAAAATTACAGCGCCTATCTCGAAAACATGGAGATGGCGCTTGCCTTAAGGCCGAACCATCCGCGACTGATGTATAACCTGGCGGGCGCACATGCGCTGTTGGGAAACAAACGGGAAGCTCTTCTTTGGCTGGGGCGCGTGGCCGGGATGGGGATGATTTACCGCGCAGACCGTGATACTGATTTCGATTCGCTGAAAGAGAGCCAGGAGTTCAAAGCGATTCTCAAAAAATTTGAGGAGAATAAGCTTCCGATCAATCATAGCTCCAGGGCTTTTACCATTCCGGAAAAGGGTCTCATCACGGAGGGCATCGCCTATGATCCACAGAGTGAGACCTTTTATATCAGCAGCGTCCGTAAACGAAAAATCCTGGGAGTCGGCATAGACGGCGCGGCGAAGGATTTTGCGACCGAGCGGGACGGCCTGTGGAGCGTGCTCGGCATGAAAGTAGATGCCCGCCGCCGACGCCTGTGGGTGACGAGCGCAGCCATTCCGCAGATGGAGAACTATCGCGAGGAAGAGAATGGACGCGCGGCTATTTTCAAGTTCGACCTCGCCACTGGAAAGCTGCTGAAGAAATATGAGCTACCGAATCGACCCGAAAAACATCTGCTGGGCGATCTGGTAATCAACTCCGCCGGTGATGTCTTTGCGACCGACAGCGTGACTCCGGCCCTCTACAGGATTGACCACGCGAAAGACGAGCTAGAGGTATTTATCAAGGGCGAGCCGTTCGTCTCAATGCAGGGGCTGGATTTTTCCGAAGACGAGGATGAGCTTTTCGTGGCCGATTATTCCAAAGGGATTTTCGTCATTGATCTTCGTACCAGAAAATTCTTCAACGTTTCTCCCGCGCCCGATTCGACTCTGCTCGGAATCGACGGCCTCTATTTTTATAAGCAGAGCCTGATCGGGACGCAGAACGGCACGAACCCGCAACGCATCATACGGCTTCGCCTGAGCAGGAATTACCGAAGCGTAGAGCGATTGGAAATCCTCGAAGCCAATAATCCGCTCTTCGACGAGCCGACGCTCGGCGTGCGCGTGAAAGAGACCTTCTATTACATCGCCAACAGCCAGTGGGAATCCGTCAACAACAAGGGCGAGCTAGCGCCCGCAGAGAAACTACGTGAGCCCATCATCCTCAAAGTAAAATTGTGAGTCTTGCTACCAGCGGTGATATGCAGGGTGGCCGGGCTTGACGGCGACGAAAGTGCCGCGACAGGTCGCGCAGACCTTATCGTGGGCCAGAAGCTCTGCCTCGACGACCGCCCGGTCGTCCGTCGATTCGACTACTCTGGCGACGAGTTTGACGGGCGCATCCGTAGGGGTCGGGCGCAGCAGCTTGATTGAGTAATCCGCCGTCACAGTGCATGGCGGGTGCGTCGCGCCCGCGCGCTGCATCAGGTGGTAAGCCGCCGCCCAGTTTGAATGACAATCGAGCAGTGTCCCGATGATGCCGCCATTGAGCATACCCGGAAACGCTTCTTGATACGGGGCGGGCATCCACTCGGCCACTACCTCTTCGCCGTGCGCAAAGCTGCGTATATGCAGTCCGCGCTCGTTGGCCGGGCCGCAGCCGAAACAGCTATTCTGTGGCGCATATTTTTCCTGAAGACTCTCTTCGGCCATCGACACCGCACCCTTAGTCCGTTCGCTCCAACTTCAACTCTCCCGAGGTAAGGTCCGGACGCGCACGCACCATCTCGTCCGCCGTGGTATTGGTAGTCGGATGAGTTTCCGCCTGTAGCTCGTGGCGTACGGGCGAAGCTATGGGAGAAGGATTGTCGGATGGAGCAGCGGGAGCAGTGACGACCTCTTCCGCGGGCTTCAACAAATCTGCCACCAAACCTTCGCTGCCCTTGTGTTCAAGCCAGTGGCGATAGCTGACGGTCGCAATGGCAATGACGGGAATCGCCAGGAAGATACCGGCGACTCCGGCCAGCTCCGCGCCTGCCAGGATCGCCAGAATCACTGCCAGCGGATGCAGGTGTATGCCCTGCCCGATGATCTTCGGATAGATGACGTAATCCTGCGCGATACGCAGGACTCCGAGAAATACAAGTACTCCGATGGCGAGATTTAAGGAGTAGAAACTGGCGATCATCGCCGCGATAATCGCCAGCGTCAACGGCCCGACGAGCGGAATAAATTCCAGCAGGCCCGCCAGGATGCCGAGCACGAGCGAATAGGGCACGCCCATCGCGACAAAGGCGAGCGTGCAGAGCACGCCGATCAGCAGACAAGAGATAAGCTGCGCGCGGATATATGCGGCGAGCGTGCTGTTGACATCCTGAAAGAACTCGTCGCCGCGCCAGCGCCAGCGCCCGCGCGGAAGCATTTGCAGCGCCGAGCGGCGAAAGCTATCCGCATCCTTCAAAAGAAAAAATGCCAGGATCGGAATCAATATGAGCCATGGCACGTAGGTGATCGAGGCTAGTAAGACATTTCCCAACTCTCCGGTTGTGTACTCCCTAACGGTATCGATCATCTTCGTGACGTTGTCATTGATCGCCTTGCGGGCTTTGAGTGGAATTTGGTATCGCTCGTAGAAGTCCTGCAAGCTTTCTGCGCGTTTATTCGCCTTAGTGAAATACTCCGGAGCCTGTTTAGCAAACTCTGTGATCTGCGTTCCTATTTGCGGCAGCAGAAAATAGAGCGCCAGCCCAAGCGAGCCGAAGAGCGCCAGATAGACGATGGCGATGGCTACGACACGCGGCACTAGATGCTCGCGCCCGCGCACCTTGAAGGGACGATGAGCAAACTCCACTAACGGCGCGATCAAATAAGCGAAGAAGACGGACAGGACTATGAGCAGGATCACGCCCGTGATGGCGCGCAGAATCCAGAGCATCGCAAAGACCGCGAGTATAATAAAAATTATACGCAGGACGGCGCGCGTCTGCGGCCAACTGGCTTCGGCTGCCGCCACTGCCGCAGTCTCGGCTACTTGCTTAGCCTCTTTTTGATCGCTCAACAGTTCTTCTCCGGTCTGTTACTGTAATCGCTCGACGAAATTTTTGACCTGTTGTTGTTCGATTGACGAGAGGTCGCGAAACTCTACGCCGAAGCTGTCCTGCGTGCCTAGATGAACGACCTGTCCGTGTAAGGATAGAGCATGTTCCGTGCCCATCAAAAGAAGACCGAGGCGGTCGCCGAGCCGCACGTTGTTGCGCGCCGGAAGATAACGCACGCGCAGTCCGCCAAGACTAATGTCGCTCGCTTCGCCCAGGCCTATGGATTCGTCCAGGCTCAAATCCTGCACGGCCAGACTCATACGCGGTTTCACGTCGTAGCGCTTAAACCTGCGCTTCTCTTCCCAGGAGAAATGCGAGTTGGATTGTGTATCCATCATAGGCCGCTCCTCTCTATCTATCACAAATCACCCGCCGCCAGACAGGAAATCCTGAGGACCTTGCAAAGAGTGATGCGCTTCTTGTTGATCTAAGAATAGAGGCTCATGCCGTCGCATCTTAGATCAAACGGGCGGCGCTTTCTCCTTGCACTAATGTTCCATCTCATCCTCATCTTCTTCGGTCTGTTCCGAGGGATCATTAAAGCGCGGCGCGGCGGGCTCCCAGACCAGCCCGCGCCATTCATCCGTGGCGTCCAGCAGTTGAAGCGCGGCCAGCGGGTGCGCGGCGTTGCGTTCGAGCCGCAGGACTTCCGTGACGACCCTCAACTTGTGGCCCTCTTCGCCGAGCACGCTCAGCTGCACACGGCTGCCGACATCCGGCAACTCGCGCTGCAAGTGAACCAGCGCACCTTCCGGGCCGACGTTCTCCGTCGTTCCTTCGGCGACAACGTGCGCGCCGTCTTCCCTGTCCCACTCGGCCTGCACGAGCAGAGAAGTTAGATAACGCGGCCCGTTTCTATTCTCATCATTGATTTGTCGGCGCATAAATTCCATCTCCCTTGCAAAAGCGAAAGCTGCCGATAACTTTATTGTCGTTCGACGACCATTTAGTAAAGGTAAACGATCAATCGCAACAAAAATTCAGTGATAAATGAAGAGCGGCGAGTGATAAGTTAAAAGCTTTATTCTTGCTCGCCGCTTGTCACTGCTTTCATTCCTCTTCCGCGCGCAGCTTCTCAAGAATGGAGAAGTCTTCGAGCGTGGTCACATCGCCCGCGAC
>Ga0190273_10000274_pt1 | contig 22658 bp, 22 predicted proteins | sample Popmic504IS_FD_134513 | JGI IMG/M metagenome (GOLD analysis project Ga0190273, IMG submission 134513) | Populus adjacent soil microbial communities from riparian zone of Shoshone River, Wyoming, USA - 504 IS | ecosystem: Environmental > Terrestrial > Soil > Riparian zone > Trees stand | place... | reverse complement strand
GTTGTTAAGGCTTTTGCCCGACATGGATTCGCAAAAGACCCTGCTTGGCACAGTAGCATGCCAACCAAGGAGCAGCGTCAGGATGAGGACGTCCAAGCCCGATGGCTGGTTGGTCTGATCCTGGAATACACACAGCACGGCAAAGTCTCTAATGTCGTTTGGAGCTTTGTCGACAACTGGAGGATGTCTCGTCTACCAGTTGAATAACCGCTAAAAGCATGGGACGGGCGATGCCTGGAAGTATGTCGTATCTGCGACTAATTTCCGGTCCGCCCGTCCCAACAAACATCTATGATGTTATCGTGTACAAAGCAAAATGGAGGCAGACAGTATGGCGACAGAGCGATTCAAACTAATCCCAGCAGTTTATTTATTACCAGGAATCACTTAGATAATTTGCCTGAAAATATGTTGCCGCTCGTACGCAACGTTATCCAAAATGTCGAACGGGGCATTGGCTATTCGGAGTATACCGAAGAACCTGCCTAAAATCGCTGCCAAATCTGCAGCTTTCGTCATATACTGGTAACCATGAAGAAGTGGTTGTTGCCGATTGTGTCAGTCGTAGTCCTAGTAGGTGGGCTTACGATTCTGTGGGGGGCGTTCCAGCGTGCAGACGCGCCGGGCAACGATGCCGCTTCCAATTCCAAGCAGCAGCCCATAACTGATGACGTGCGGTCACTGGTCGGCTATACGCTCCCAGCCGGCTGGCAAGAAGGTTCGTGCGCTGGCGACAGCACCAAAGTATACCTCTCGCCACCCGGCACGGCAGTAAACTGTGATGCCGACCCGCGTGCGCCGTTCGTTGTGTTGGTCGACCCTCGTAACACCACCGACTGCCAGCATGTAACCGCCCCGAATGGCGTGTTGGGCCACACCTGCAAAACAGTATATGTTGACGGCCGCAGAGCCGTGCAAACTGTTACCGAATACCCTAAGTCAGAATTGTATGCTAAGGCAGAAACAGATAGCTATTACTTTATCGACACCGGCAAAGGTGTCGTCCAGGTGGAATACATATACGGCGCCAAGGGCAGCAACAGTTACCAAGCTGAATTTGACCAGCTAGCACAAAGTGTCAAAGTAAAGTAAGCTTAAGGGTAATGAAGACGAACGAACCGGTGACGGTGCTGTTTAGCCGTAGTGTCATCCCAGGCAAAGAGCAGGCTTACGAAGATTGGAACCGTACACTGATCCGGCTGAGTGAGGCTCAGCCCGGACACGTCATGACTTCGGTAGTGGCCGATGGCGACCGGTATATTACCTTGCAGCGATTCCAAACGCACGGGGCTTTACAACGGTGGCTGCAATCACCTGAACGCTTGTCGCGTTTAGGTGAGCTTGACGCTTTGACCGAAGACTCCGCCGAGCCAGCCGAATTGTCGGGTATGGAAACTTGGTTCAGGTTGCCCGGCCAGTCAGGCAGGCACATCCCCCGTTGGAAAATGGTCATCCTGACATTTTGCGTGATCTATTGTTTTGTACTGATGCTGAACGTCTTGTTACTGCCAAAACTGGCCGACAGTCCACTAGTAGTGCGGGCGGCAGCTTTTCCGCTTATTATGGTGCCATTGATGACGTACGTGGTTATGCCACGGGTGACGCGTTGGTTCAGCCGTTGGCTGTACGTTTGATATCATAAGTGTATGAAGCGCCAAATCCTCTCCAATCCACAAGAAGTCGCCGCTATGGCAGTGCAGCAGGCAATTGCCGTTTTGCAATCTGCTATTGAGACTTACGGCAACGCCACCTGGGTTATTGCCGGTGGCAGCACACCTATGCTGGCCTATAAGCTGATGGCCGATACATCACTTGACGCTTTGGATTGGTCGAAGGTCACGGTAGTCATTGGTGATGAACGCTGCGTGCCTTTGAATGATCCAGCATCCAATTGGGGCCAAATCAAAACTGTATTATTAGATAAGTTACCGCTGTCGTTGTCGAGCACTCCGCCACTGGCTGAACTTGGTATCGCGTCTGCCGAAAGCTATGAGCGGCATTTGCAGGCGCTACCATCGAACCAAGCTGGTTTGCCGCGCTTGGACCACGTATGGCTCGGCATGGGCGAAGATGGCCACACCATGTCTATCTTTCCTGACCACCCGTCTTTAGAAGATGCGGCGGGTGATAAACTGGTCTTTTTTGTAGACCAATCACCCAAGCCACCAGCGCAGCGCATTTCATTGAGCTTTTTGGCGCTGACTGCTGCACGAAGCTGCGTAATTTTGGCTACCGGGGAAGGTAAGGCTTTAGTGTTGGCACGCATTGCCAACGGTGACGAATCCTTGCCAGTGGCACAGGCTGCGACTACCGTCGAATCGGCTGGCGGTGAAGTAATTTGGCTGCTTGACCAGGCTGCTGCCGGTCCAACTGCGTAAACTGCGACAGTGTTGACAATAAAAGGTTTAAAGATTAAACTGTTCATTAGTTAAACTAACAGCAGAAGGTTTTTGCATGGATCGAGAACAGTTGGTCAAAGCTTTCTTTGAGACTAGTATGACATGGCAGCGTATCTGGCGTGAACAGTTCCACGCCCGCATGAAAGACTCGCAAACGTCTTTTGGCCAGATGGGGGTCTTAATGTTCCTATCGGAAAAACAACCGATCAGCAGCAAGGCTTTGGCCGAACTGATGCACTGCAGCAAAAGCTCTATTGCGCAGCTGATTGAAGGCTTGGACCAGCAAGGCTTTATCCTACGACAGCCCGACCTGCAAGACCGTCGTGTAGTGTATCTTAGTCTATCGAAGGCTGGCGAAGCCAAGTTGCAGGAGGTTAAAGACCGGCGTCGCGAGATGTTCAATATTGCCACTGAAGCCTTGAACGACGCTGATCTGGCTACCTTGACTAGGATCCAATCCAAAATGCTGCAAGCATATACCGACAAAAAGAAAGGAACTGAGTAAATATGAAACTGTTGGAACGATTACGTTTCAAGCGTGTGCACGCCCATGCGGTCGGAACTACCGCCGCGGCGCCGGCAACATCGCGACCAGCTGATGTTGACGGGCAGCCAGAACGCAGTCATGAAGAGATCATGGTTATCATGGGCGCGTTAATGTTGGCGATGTTTTTGGCGGCTTTGGACCAGACTATCGTATCGACCGCTTTGCCCCGGATTGCAGTCGATTTGCACGGGCTAGACAAGCTATCATGGGTGGCTACGGCATACCTATTGGCTAGCGCTGTAGTAACGCCGATTTACGGCAAGCTTGGCGATATGTTCGGCCGCAAAAAGATCTTTATGACTTCCATCGGTATCTTCTTGGCTGGTTCAGTGCTATGTGGCCTGGCTCAAAATATGGAACAGCTGATTGCTTTCCGGGCCATCCAAGGTCTGGGCGGTGGTGGATTAATGGCGTTGGTATTAGCTATCATAGCCGATGTGATACCGCCACGTAGCCGTGGCCGCTACCAGGGTTATTTTGGTGCCGTCTTTGGCATCTCCAGTGTCGGTGGCCCATTAATCGGTGGCCTGCTGACCGACCACCTAAGCTGGCATTGGATATTCTTTGTGAACGTGCCATTTGGCCTGTTGGCTATGTGGGCCGTAGCCACCAAACTACATTTGCCGGTCAAGTACAGCTCCCACCGTGTCGACTGGATTGGCGCCGGCCTATTGGCTGTGGCGTCAATATGTACGCTGCTAGTAAGCGTATGGGGCGGGATTGAATATGACTGGGCTTCGCCACAGATCATTGGTTTGGGCATCGCCGCTTTAGTCTCGGCTGGCTTGTTTATCCTGCAGGAACGACGGGCTGACGAGCCGATGATACCACTGAAGTTGTTTAAGAATGATATCTTCGTAGCTTCGGTATTGCTAACGGTGTTGGCTGGCGTAGCAATGTTTGCCAGTATCTTGTATATCCCGCAGTACCAGCAGATCGTGCGCGGCAACAGTCCAACCGAATCTGGCTTACTGATGCTGCCATTAGTGCTGGGTATATTTAGCGCCAGCATGATCTCCGGCCGTCTGATTTCCAAAACCGGACACTATAAGCCATTTCCAATTATTGGTACCTTGATGTTGGCGGCCGGCCTATTCTTGTTCAGCCATTTGAGCCTGACTACCAGCCACGTCGAACTGGGCTTGTGGATGCTGATTATTGGTGCCGGCCTGGGTCTGTTCATGCAAGTCCCGACGTTGGCAGTCCAAAACTCTACGGCCCGCGAAAACTTGGGTGTGGCTACTTCTTCAGTCACGTTCTTCCGTAGTCTTGGCGGGTCACTGGGTGGCGCCATATTTGGCAGTATTCTGATTACCCGTTTGTCGGCGCATATCCAGGAAGCTGTACCACAGGCTGGCGATATAGCTGCCAAAGCTGGCGAAAGCGGCCTAAGCAACATTCCGCCGGAGCTGCAACATGTTGTGCAACAAGCGTACGTCTCCTCGTTCCATGACATGTTCCTGATGGCGATTCCGTTCGCCTTAGCAGCCTGTTTGGTGGGGCTATGGCTGCGCGAAGCACCATTGCGTGAGCGCCATTAGACAAAGCTTAAAATAAGCTACATAAGCGCCGCCGTAGGCTAGTCATGCTTGCGGCGGTGTGGTACCGTTTAGATAACATTTGTAACCATTGCATTGCAGCTAAGGACCATAGTGATAAAACGCCTCAATCCATTCTATAAATCCGACGGACAGGACCGACTGCTGCCACGTTTAAGCCTGGCGACGTTTGACCATTATCGAGTGGCCGCTATCATGTGGGCGCTATTGGTGCTGTTCGGGGCTTTGAGCTATAGCGTATTCCTAAAACGCCAAGGTTTTCCAAGTATTGATATTCCTTATACTATTATTAGTGGCACATACCTCGTTAACGACGCCTCAAAGATTGACCGTGAAGTCGCCAAACCTATTAACGATATCCTCAAAAAAGACAGTCGTATCAAGTCGGTCGATACGACTTCACGCGGGGCGTTCTTTACAGTAGTTGTACAGTACCAGGAGGGTACCCCGGCCGAGCAAGCAGGCAAAGAACTCAAGCAAAAAATTGCCAAAGATGCTAATTTGCCGCCACAGGTTAAATTACAGGTTGAGTCGCCTCGTTTTGGCTTTACTGAGCGTGGTGACGACGCGGTAGTCACGTTATACCGTGAGTCCACTGGTGATGTCGGCGATTTAATGTCGATGACCGATGAGGCCAACCGCCTGGCCGAATTTATTAACTCTAAAAATATCGAGGGTGTAAAATCAGCTTCTACTATCAGCCCGTTCGTAGACGGCGTTGACCCATCGAATGGCCAGGCTGTCTCGACACAGACTAGCTTTGACCGTTATGGTGAACGTAAAGATGGCCAGAACGCCTTCCGCCAGTCGGTAGCGGTTGGCATCGTGAACAAAGATGGGTCGGATGTCATTAAGATTGACGATCATTTGCGTCAGACTGTTGATGATTTTAACTCGCGTAATACCACTGATGATTACACGGCAGTGGTAAGCGCTAGCTATGCTACTGATATTAAGACTCAGATTGGCGAACTGCAGAAGTCGCTTATGGAAGGCTTGTTGGCAGTATTGATTGTAGGCTCGTTGGTAATTGCAGTGCGCGCATCGATTGTTACGGTTATTTCGATGATCTCCGTGTTAGCAATCACCGTCGGCATACTGTTTATCATTGGCTACACCTTGAATACGATTACATTGTTCGCGCTGATCCTGTGCCTGGGCTTGATAGTGGACGACACAATCATTATGGTGGAGGCGCTCGATGCCCAGCGTAAACGCTTGCGAGATGCCCGTGAAATTGTCAGGACGGCTACGCAAAAAGTCAGTCGTGCCATGGTGGCGGCTACGCTAACCGCAGCCTTAAGTTTTGCGCCGCTCCTATTCATTGGCGGTATCTTAGGCGGCTTTGTACGCGCTTTGCCAGTGACAGTCATTACTAGTCTGTTGGTCAGTCTGACGGTGGCTTTGACATTCATCCCTATGTTCGCGCGCTTTATACTACTAGGAAAAAAACAAACTGGCGACAAGAATGTCCATGAAGTTGCTGCTGGCTTTGAGGCCAAAATTGCTGACTTTATCGCTGCTCCATTGCGTTGGGCGGGACATCACCGCGGCCGATTGGTAGGTGTTGGCTTGACGGCTATAGTATTGAGCTTTAGCTTTATCGCAGCTAGTGGCTTCCTGTTCCAGAAGGTTACCTTTAATATCTTCCCACCTAGCAAAGATACTAATGGCTTGCTAGTGACTTTGGCATTCCCGGCTGGCACTACTATTGACCAGGCGCAGCAGACTGTTGACCGGGCAGACAAAGTGGTCGCCGGCAACCTCGGCGAAAACTTCGTGCAGTCCTCGTACTACGCCTCCGCCAATGAGCGCAGTGCTAGTCTGCGGGTTGATATCACCCCGTATAATGAGCGCGACATTCGCTCGCCGGAACTACGCGACCAATTGCAAGCAGCCTTTAAGGACTTTTCTGGAGCGAAAGCCACTGTTGGTCAGCTTGATGTTGGCCCGCCAGGGTCATCCTTTACTGTACGGGTCGTTAGTGACAACCGCACTCAGGCACTAAAGTTAGCCGAAGACGTTAAGTCCTTCCTAGCTGGCGTGACCCTAAGTCGGCCAAGTGGAGAGACGGCTAAGCTGACTGATGTGACTGTAATGGATCCGACAGCGTTCTCCCGGGCCGATGGCGACGTATATGTAGCGGTTGGCGGCGGCTTTGACGGCGAGGATACCACTACATTGGTAACGCTGGCACAAGACGCTGTTAAGAAAGAATTCACCGAACAACGTGTCGCCAGTTACGGCGTCGCCAAGGATGCCGTCCAGTTTGACATCGGCCAGGAACAAGAGAACCAGGACTCCTTTAAATCATTGGCGATTGCGTTCCCATTATTGTTGGTGGCAATTTACATCCTGTTGGCTATCCAGTTCCGCTCATTACTGCAGCCGCTACTGATCTTTATGGCGATCCCATTCAGCCTGTTCGGCATCACACTTGGCCTATACATGACGGATAACGCCTTTAGCTTCTTTGCCGCCCTTGGCTTCTTTGCGCTGGTAGGCTTAAGCCTAAAGAACTCCATTTTGTTGACAGATTATGCCAACCAGCTACGGCGTAACGGCATGCCACCGGTTGAAGCTGCAATTGGCGCCTTGCACGAGCGTTTCCGTCCACTGATTGCTACCAGCTTAACCGCTGTGGTGTCATTGATACCATTGGCCCTCAGCAGCCCATTCTGGGAAGGCCTGTCAGTCGTATTGATTGGCGGCTTACTGTCTAGCACCTTCCTGGTAGTTACGGTATTCCCGTACTACTACCTGGGCGCCGAGTTCCTGCGCATGCGCATTAAGCGCCGCTATGCGCTGGCTGGCTTGGCTGTAATCGCGGTGATCATCACCCTACTTGCAAAGCTCTAAAGCTGGCTCCATACTAGGTAAGTATGACAGACCATCGTCCACTTGTTTTTCTAGACATTGAAACTACCGGCGGCAGCCCCTACGACTCTCGGATCACCGAGATAGGGGCTGTGCGCATAGAAAATGGTGAGATCACTAGCCGCTACAACCAGCTAGTGAATCCCGAACAAAACGTGCCTTGGTTCATCACCAAGCTAACGGGCATAACCGACGAAATGCTATGGGATAAGCCAACCTTTGCAGGTGTGGCCGATGACCTGGAGCATTTTCTACGTGACTCGATATTCGTGGCGCATAACGTTAGTTTTGATTACGGCTTTATAAAGGAGTCGTTCCGACGACAGGGAGCGGGCTTTAATATGGACCGCTTCTGTACGGCCCGGCTGTCTCGGCGATTATACCCGGACCAGCGACGTCATAATTTGGATACGATTATTGAAACGCACGGTATCCCTGTCGAGAATCGTCACCGTGCCATGGACGACGCAGTGGTGTTGCATGAATTCTATAAGAAAGCCTTGGACCAGCATGGCCTGCAGGTTTTTGCGGCTATAGATAAGATTATGGTGCGTACTAGCGCGCCGGCGTAGCCTGGTTTCTGCTATACTTGTAAGGTGATACGTGCCGTCATTACCGATTGTTTTGGTGTATTTTACCCAGACCCCGTGACCGTCTACCAACGCGATGGCCGTACGCCTGACCATATCGTGGCAGCTTTGCGGGATATCCATGACCGGGCAGCTATTGGCGAACTATCCAAGCAATCGTATATCGAGCGGGTAGCCCGTTTGTTGCAAAAAACAAATGAGGCTATTGAGGCTGAATTCTTTGGCGACCGAGACCGAAACCAGGATGCCTTGGCTTACATAGGCAGCTTACGGCCTTTATACAAAACAGCACTTTTGAGCAACGGTGGCGAAGGCATGGTTGAAGGCCGGTTTCAGCCCCAAGAGCTGCAGCAATATTTTGACCAGGTGATACTTTCGTACAAAGTCCAGACCGCCAAGCCGGACCCGGCAATCTTCCGCTGGGCCTGCGAGCAGCTTGGTGTGCCGGCTGACGAAGTAGTGCTTATTGACGACGACCACACCAACTGCGAAACAGCATCGGCTATCGGCATGCAGGCTATCCAATACCACGGCTTAGGGCAGGCTAAAGCCGCTTTGGACGAACTCCTGACTAATCAGTAGCTGGACTCTATAGTATTATCATATGCCGAGTGTTTGCTTGAGGGCAGCCTGCTCAGTGGCGGTGGGCCAGGGGTTAAAGGTGCAGCCTTGAAGATCAATTGATTGTTGCTGCATCAGTGGTGCTGGCTGTCCTGGTCCGGGGCATGATGAATGGTAAAAGCCCAGCCAGTGGCCGGACTCGTGGTTGATTACCATAGCACGGTAATCTTCGAGCGTGCCTTTTTGGGCATTCCAGGCCTCGCTGGCATAGCGCCAGCGGTCGTAGTTGATGACTACGTTGGGGTATACGTTGCAGCTCCATAATGAATCGCAGATTTCGCCGAAGCTAGACATTTGGTCAGCGGCTGTAAGCCATACGTGCAACTGGCAGTTGGCGTCGGAACGTACGAAGCGGACTAGCCCGCCCAGACTCCAGCCACGGCTATCGTTGTAGGTCGACTCCAGCTTGATATTGAGGGCTGTCAGTTCTGTATTGCTGACACCGCGGGTTGCCGAACAATAGGTGATTGTCTTGGCGGCAACTGGCGCTGCTTCAAGGGGAACGCTGGTGTCTTTTTGATTTTGTACTGCGCTACGGATCATGGCGATGGCCGCAGAACGGTTCTGGACGACGATGTTCCAGGCGCTGCCCTCGGCGGCTACGGTCGTAAGTATGGCACTGTCTGAAAGTGCCATACTTGTGCCCTCTGGGGTATAGAAACTAGTAACTTGCGCCGCAGTCAGACGCTTTGATTGGCCATTGTAGGTTAAAGTTATAGCCGTCTTGGATTGCTTAGTAAACTTCTGAAGTTCTTGCTCTAGGTCTTTGCTGGCGACTTTTGCGGCTGTCGACGTAATAATGACAGCGACCGTTGATTCGCCACGAGCTAGCGAATCTAACAGTTGCTGCTTAGTGGCGGTTTGGTTGACGGTCTGCTGGTTAGCGTCGGGACTAATAACAAAGTTGCCATCTTTAGCTTCGATATGGGCATCGGTAGCGGCTTTATTAAAAATATCCAATGCGGTACCTAGTGTTTTGTCTAGTTTTGCACTGTCGCTGGATAGTGCCAGCCTAACCGTATGCTTGGTCCACAGATTGGCGATAGGCAGCCAGCTGCGTTCCGCCATGGCCTTGTCGGCGAGCTCATCATAATCTATGCTAATGCCGAGTTGGTCAATGGTGCTATTGGCTGTAGTGCTATCGTGTTTGAACTGCACGCCTTGTGGCAATAGCGACTGCTGAGCTAGCTTTTTGGATAGTTCATCGGATGGTACTGCGCCTAGTTGCTTGCCGCCGATTATAGTGTTGGAGTAGGTCCGGTTTAGGTGTGCTGCAAACACCGCAGCATTGGCGAAGCCAAATACTACTGCCACAAAAGCTACGGCAACCCAAGTGCGCCGACTGCGGAGCAGGCGGCTGAAGCGGCGATTGTGCGATCTGTAACGTTTAAATCTAGGCATGAAAAATAATTGTTGAGTCAATCTTACTAGTATAATCGCTTATGACAGTGGCGTAAACGATGTATACTTGAAAGTTGCTTAAGCTACATCCGATCAAAACTATACAATCAGACACACGGAGAACATCCTTACATGAACCAAAAGTTGAAGGACCTTATTAAGCAGAACCAGGCTGAGGCGGCCATGTTGCGGCCTAAGCGCCGTAACCGTAAGCTGTTTGACGCTAACCGGTTTGGCCCATTGATATTCTTACTAATATTTACAGCAGGTGGTGCAGCATTCGTGCACCAGTCAAATGCTGCACCTGCCACCAGCCCAACGGTAGGTGAGGCGGAGATGTATATCACTCCTGCAGCGCAGCAGCTCAAAGCGCAATCCCAGTTAGTAGCTACAATTTGGGCCAATAGTTATAGTAAGCCGGTTAATGCTGTACAGGCGGTGGTGACGTACCCGGCTGACAAGTTGCGGTACGTAGAGAGTGATGCCTCGTCCAGCCAATTTACGATTCAAGTCGCTGCCGACTCTACTCCTGGAAAGTTAGTACTGTCACGAAGCTCAGCACAGCCTTTGACCGGTAACCAACTGGTGGCTGGGGTTGTTTTTGAACCGATTAGCTCAGCGGGCAGCGCTGATGTACGCGTTGATAGTTCATCGCAGTTGATGGGTAGCGACGACAACCAAAACATCTTAGGCCGTCTGAGTGGTGGCAATTATATGCTTAAGCTGTAAGATTTTTCATAGTTCGCCCCCGCTTAATTGCGCATACTTATGTTTGTAATTAACGTATGGGAGATGGTCTGGATGGCACGCTTTAGCAAAAAGAATGTATTTGAAGCAGCTCTGGATAGCAAGCAGCACTTACCACGTAAGGGCCGGAGCCATAAAACGACTAGTAATGATAAGTTTGAGCGTCGCCACAGCTGGGGCTATACCAAGCGCCGGACGCTCATAGCAGAATAAGTTGGAAGCCTATGTTAGATAATCTGAACGACAGTATAGCTGGACAGCGTCCAAAAACCCAACCCGTAGAACAGCAATGGCACAGGCCAGGCAGTCAGGCAATTATGGGCCAGCAGCCCCAGACAGCCAATGCCTCCCATGTCGGCAGTGGTAAACTGCAGGGCAAAGTAGCATTGATAACTGGAGGTGACAGCGGCATTGGCCGGGCCGTGGCCGTGGCTTTTGCCAAAGAAGGCGCTAACGTAGCGGTCAATTACCTTGAAGAAGGTGACGATGCCCAAGAAACCAAGCGTCTTGTAGAAGAAGCTGGCGGAGTGTGTTTGCTTTGCCCGGGTGATATTGGCCAGGAAGCCTTTTGCAAAGATTTGGCGGTAACTGTCCAGTCTGCCTTGGGTGATATCTCGGTGCTAGTAAACAATGCCGGTGAACAGCATCCCCAGGAAAAATTAGAAGATATAACCGAAGAGCAGTTAGAGCGGACTTTTCGGACGAATATCTATGCCATGTTTTTCCTGACCAAATCTGTATTGCCACAGCTTAAGCCTGGCAGCGCAATTATTAATACGACATCGGTTACTGCTTATAAGGGCAGTCCTGGACTGCTTGATTATTCATCTACCAAGGGCGCGATCGTGGCTTTTACCCGCTCACTGTCCCAGAATTTGGTGGAGCGGGGAATCCGGGTCAACGGTGTAGCCCCTGGACCAATTTGGACTCCGCTTATCACCTCGACTTTTTCACCAGATAAGGTTGAGAGTTTCGGCAAGGATGTACCGATGCAGCGCGCAGGCCAACCGGCTGAAGTAGCGCCAGCCTATGTATATTTAGCTTCCGACGATAGCTCATATGTCACTGGCCAAGTACTTCATGTAAATGGTGGATCGGTTATAAACGGCTAAACAATATAGCGTTGACTTGACGATGGGCTGGCGGCCATGCAAGTCTTAGTATATGAATGAAGACTTGGGCCGCGAAGGTTTGCCTTGTTCCGAAAAGATAGCTTTTGACAGTGTGCGTGACGCGAGGGCTGCGGCTAACGTGGCCGCATACCAGCACGGGGCAGTAGTGCGGCCTTATGAGTGCCGGTACTGTGGGCTTTGGCATTTGGCCAGCGGTGCATAGCTGGAGTTGACGTGTTTTACGGTACCCAGGCCAAAATAAACGTAGTTGGAAGGCTAGTTTACTTCAGCCGCCTAATCCTGCCGTAGGGTATTTGCAAGGTATTGACTGGTTATGGTATAATCATCATAGATAAGTAATGCTACCAGCAGCGCTTTCAAGATATCCATCGAGGTTATCAAATAAGCGCTGTTTTTATGAAACTAGTACTAACAAGCACTAAGACCAGCAGTAAAGATAAGGCCACAGCTATGAACCAAGAAAACCAGGACCCTAAGAACATTCGTAACATCGCGATTATCGCGCATGTTGACCATGGCAAAACTACTCTGGTTGATGGCCTATTAAAACAGTCCAAGACCTTCCGCGACAACCAGGCTGAAATGAGCCAGGACTTGATCATGGACTCTGGTGACCAAGAGCGTGAGCGCGGCATTACCATTACTGCTAAAGTGACCGCCGTACAGCATGGCGACTACCGCATCAACATTATTGACACTCCTGGACATGCCGACTTTTCTGGTGAAGTCGAGCGTACGCTGAACTTAGCTGACGGCTGCTTGCTGATCGTTGACGCCCAGGAAGGCCCGATGCCGCAGACTAAGTTCGTGCTTGGCAAGGCATTGGCTGCCGAACTGAAGCCGATTGTCGTTATTAACAAGATTGACAAGCCGGGCTCACGTATCAAGGAAGTCGAAGACGAATTGGCTGACTTGTTCTTAGAATTGGCTGTCCACGAAGACCAGCTGCACTATCCTGTATACTACGCTATCGGCCGTGCCGGTAAGGCGTGGGACGCTGCTCCAGCTGACCCGGAAGAAGACGCTGACTTAGAAACTATCTTTGAAGCGGTTATTAATAAAGTACCAGCGCCATCCGTCGAACTAGACAAGCCGTTCCAGATGCTGGTAACTGCTTTAGGTTTTGACACCTTCAAGGGCAAATATGCTATTGGCCGTATCACCCGCGGTAGCGTCAAGCCAGGTGACCAGGTCGTCTTATGTAAAAAAGATGGCAGCCAAAGCAAGGCCAAGATCGACAACGTCTTTATGAGCCATGGCGTTAGCAAGTTCGAAGTGCCTGGTGGTGTGGCCGGTGACATCGTGCAACTGACCGGTATCAGCGATGCTCAGATTGGTGAAACGATTGCCGACGCAATCGCACCAGAAGCCTTGCCTACTATCGAAGTCGAAGCGCCAACTTTGCGTATTTACTTAGGTCCAAACACCAGCCCGTTCAAGGGCCAAGAAGGTGAGTTCAACACATCGCGCCAGATTAGCGACCGTTTGCAGAAAGAACTGGAAACCAATGTCGGTTTGCGCGTCGAAGAAGACGGCATTGGCTTTACCGTCGCTGGCCGTGGTGAATTGCACCTAGGTGTGCTGATTGAAACTATGCGTCGTGAAGGCTATGAATTCGAAGTCGGCCGCCCACAGGTAGTGACCCACGAAAAAGATGGCAAGACAATGGAACCAGTCGAAGAAGTTATCATCGAAGTCCCCGCCGAACACGTCGGCGCTGTACAGATGGAACTTGGCCAACGCCGCGCCAATCTAAAGGAGCAGTTTGCTAGCCCTAAGGGTGTGACCAAATTGGTCTACGAAATGCCAACCCGCAATTTGCTAGGTATGCGCAACATCCTCTTGACCAACACCAAGGGTACGATTGTCATGAACAGCCTGGTTATCGGCTCTCAGCCACAAGGTGGCGCGCTGCAACAGTTGCGTAGTGGTGTACTGATTGCCTTTGAAACCGGCACTACGACACCATATTCATTACAGACTGCCGAAGCTCGCGGCACCGTCTTTGTCGGCCCTGCCGAAAAAGTCTACGCCGGTCAGATTGTCGGCCTTAACACCCGCCAAGAAGACATGGAAATGAACGTCTGTAAGGCCAAGCATCTGACTAACATGCGTAGCTCAAGCTCTGACGGTGTCGTACAACTGACTCCACCAGTTATCTTTAGCTTGGAGCAATGCTTGGACTTCATCGAAAACGACGAATTGCTGGAAGTAACTCCAAAGAACTTGCGTCTCCGCAAGAAAGAGCTTGACCCAGGCAAGCGCAAGCGCCAAGGCAAGAACTAACAATATAAAAAGAGACCCGCAAGGGTCTCTTTTTATATGGAATTTGTAGTCAATAATACGTATTTAGAAGGGTTGTGTTGCGGGGATGAAGAATGTGTCACGATGGTGACGGTGTGTATTGTACACATTCTTCATCCCCGCTGGGGTTTTGCGCCGTTTCGCCGGTCCAGGCTTACTGCCAGCGTGGTGGACGCGCCCGGTTGCGACGCCGATAAAGCAGGTTCATGTAGACCAGGTAGCCATAGACGGCGATCGTTGCCGCTACCAGGCCGGCGACCAGGCTGATGAAGCCATTGCCACTGGTAATGCCGATGACCCACCAGCTGACGCCGCCGCCGATCCACAGGCCAATCCCGAGGCTGAAGCCGAACAGCCACAGTCGCCTGAAGCGCTGGTTAAGGTCGCGTGGCGCCATATCAACTGACTTGACGACTCCTCCGGCCAAGTAGTACACACCGGTAATGGTGATCACAACCAGTCCGATGGCCACAATGACCAGCGATACGGTTCCGTTCATGGCAGTTCCTCCGGTTTCATCAATTTGATTTCCAGTTTGCGGTATGTTGGAGGAATCGGGCCGGGTGGTTTGAACCAATAGCCATCGGCGCGCCAGCGGACGGCGATGCCGACAAGTAAGCCCACGCAGACGGCCATAACGGTCGCCACCAGGCTGTTATGGCGTATTCCGTATACTGTCAGCCCCACTGAGCCGCCTACTAGCAGGGCGGCACTCAGTGTAAAGCCGTAGATCATGGCTGGACGGGTGTACGTGCCGTAGCGCTTGTACGTATACAGTTCGCTACGGCGGCCATACATACTGAGGATGGTGAAGATGAGTGCTCCGAGCAACATTGCACAGCCGAATGCGACGAGTGCGGCCGGTAGTGTGACCATGGTGCCTCCAGATGAGTCGGGGTCTGCGAACAGACGCGGCTAGGGAAGGTGCAGCTTCTGTATGAAGCGTGCGTTCAGTATAGGCTATATTACGCCTAATGGTAACCATGAGCATTGACTTTTTAGAATAGGTGTGCTACAGTAATTATATTGTATTGATGATCCGGGTTTGAGTGCGTTAGAAGATATTACTCGATTTCATTGGACAATCTAGTAATAACTTCTATAAAGGCAGATGACTTTTTCTTTTCGCGCCGTCATGCCTCCTAATAAACCAAAAGGATCATTTTTTTATGGCTTATCGTTTCCGCACCAAAGGTACCCCTAGTTCTGGCACCCGTTATTCATCAGGTGGTGGCCGTGGCCCACAACGCAACTCCCGCAAATCGGGCGGCCGACGTACTGCCCAGTACATCGACCCGAACCGTTTTATTAAAGCCGCTAACCCGGTAGTTGAAACTGAAGAATATGCCGCAATGCACAACTTTAGCGACTTCCCAGTTATCAAAGTATTGCACGACAACATTGCCAGCAAGGGTTATGTAACACCTTCACCAATCCAGGACCAGACTATCCCTCTAGGCTTGGCTGGCCGCGACATTATTGGTATTGCTAACACTGGTACCGGCAAGACTGCCGCATTCGCTATCCCTGTATTGAACAAATTGATGGCTTCTATCGTAGCTGAAGGCGCAACGCCAGCTAGCTTGAGCCGGGCATTGATTGTGGCTCCAACCCGTGAGTTGGCACAGCAGATCGAAGACGAACTCCGCTCACTTGGTAAGAACAGTGGCCTGTATGGCGCACTGCTTATCGGTGGTTCAGCCATGGGTCCACAGCTCCGCGATTTGCGTGGTAACCCACAGCTAGTTATCGGTACTCCTGGCCGTATCAAGGACCACATGGACCGCGGCACGCTAAACTTGAGCAAGTTTGACACTGTTGTGTTGGACGAAGTTGACCGCATGCTGGACATGGGCTTTGTGAACGATGTCCGTGAAATCCTCGACCAACTGCGCCCTGAGCGCCAGTCATTCTTCTTTTCGGCGACTATGGACTCCCGTGTTTCGGGCTTGATCCGTACGTTCTCTGCCGACCCTGTAACGGTGACTGTTAAGACTGGTGAAACCAGTGATAACGTCCACCAGGATGTTGTCCGCTTCACTGACAAGCACTCCAAGATGGAACAATTGCACGATTTGCTGATCAACGGTACTATCGGTAAGGCAATCATCTTTGACGAAACTCAGCGTAGCGTAGAGCGCCTGAGCCAAACACTTTTGGAGCGCGGCTTTGACGCCGACGCTATCCACGGTGGTAAAACCCAAGGCCAGCGCCAACGTGCTTTGAACAAGTTCAAAAAGAACGAGATCAACATTTTGGTAGCAACCGACGTTGCTGCCCGTGGTATTGACGTTGCTGACATCACCCACGTCATCAACTTTACCCAGCCGCAGTCCTATGAAGACTACGTGCACCGTATCGGCCGCGCAGGCCGTGCCGGCCGCACTGGTTACGCTTTGACATTCGTCGAAAAGTAACCTAGCTTCGGCTGACTGATAAAACGACCAGGTTTTCCTGGTCGTTTTTTTATATGTAGTATGTTTGTCGCGTTGTAGTCTTCGTATGACTTTCTATAGCGAGAAATATAGGGCTAGCCAGTAGGCGAATAAATAAGCGAAAGCTTAATACATATGTATGTGTAAAATATTGTTGCAGGATAAGACTATATACTTATTAAACATGTACATAAATAATTGCGATATTTGTAAATATGTCCAGCAGGCTGACAGAGAGATTTTTTCTACCAGGTACTGGCTAGTTGCGTTATCTAAAGACCAATCTACAATCGGACGTTCGTATCTTAGTCTCAAAGACCATAAAGGAAGCTTAAGCCAGCTTTCTTCGGAACAGTGGGGGGATTATATTAAAATAGTCAGCCAAGTTGAAGATGTATGGCGGAAAGCTTTCGGGGCAGCGCCGATTAATTGGGCCTGCATGATGAATTTTGCCTATCACAATACACCGCCTAATCCACATGTCCATTGGCATATCAGACCTCGATATGCTCAGAAAGTTTCGTACGCCGGCCTAACCTTTGAAGATGCAAAATTCGGTTATCATTATGATCCGGCGTACCGTCGTGAAGTAGAAGACAAGAAGACGACTCAACAGATTATAGATAAGCTCAAATCTTTTTTATAGCATACGCGCATTTTCCATCTTGAGAGTAGATAAGCATGATGTGGGTATAATGACTACATGAAGCAAGTAATGCGAGGCATGAATTTAGGTGGTTGGCTGGTGCTGGAGCCGTGGATTACGCCCTCGTTGTTCAGAAACACTGGCGCGGAAGACGAGTTTGGTTTTTGCGACGGCGCTGACGTGCAGCGCCTGAAGAAACTCAAGCAGCACCACAAAACATGGATACAGCGCGAAGATTTTCGCTGGTTGGCGCAACATGGTTACCAGGCGGTGCGCATTCCGGTTGGCTACTGGATATTTGGTGACGCCAAACCATACACCGGAGCGCTCAGCTACCTGGATAGTGCCATGGCATGGGCCGAGGAATTCGGCCTCAAAGTTTTGATATGCCTGCATGGTGCGCCGGGTTCGCAGAATGGTGAAATGCACAGCGGCCACAAGGGTGACGTGGGGTGGACCGACGAAACTAAGGCTGATGACTGCGCAAAACAAGCATTGCAAACCATCCAGCGTTTGGCCCAGCGGTACGCTGAACATCCTAGCTTGCTGGGCATAGAGTTGTTGAATGAGCCGTCGCCGCTGATTCCAAGGCGACGGCTCAAAAAATACTACAAGCAAGGCTACAAAGTAGTGCGCCAGGAATGTGGCAAAGACATCTGGGTAGTATTTAGTGACCGTTTTGAGCCGCACCGATGGCAATGGCAGTTGCACTGGCCGCGCCGAAGCGGGGTGGTGCAGGACAACCACCACTACCAAATTTACACCGCTGCAGACAAAGCGCTGGATGTTGCCGGCCATATCGCCAAAGTCAGACGTTTTGGCTGGACGCTCAGGCTGATAGGCTGGCATCGGAAGGTCATCATCGGTGAATGGAGTGCCGCACTCGACCCACAATCGCTTGCCGGCCTGGATGATAAGGCCAAGCACGAAGCATACCGCCAGTATACCCAGGCCCAGATCGAAGCCTTCAAAACAGCCGACGCCTGGTTTTATTGGACGTACCGTACGGAAGGCGGCGGCCCGTGGAGCATGCGCGATACAATCCAGCAAGATACAAGTATGTAACATACTTCACAGACGGTACACCCCTGGCGGCTTAATAATGAGCCAGTTGTATGACGACTATTTTATTGGTAGAAGATGATGCTGGTGACGCACGCATGGTGCGTGAAGTATTGACACATTCGTTCGATATCCCGTTCCGGCTGCACCACGTGACCCAGGTGCGCGAGGCGATCCAATTTTTGCAAAGCCACCATAAAATTGACGTTATCTTATCGGATATTTCGCTGCCCGACGCTCAGGGCACCGAGACATTCCAGCTACTGCGCAAGGCAGCAGCTAATGTGCCAGTAATATTTATAACCGAGTCGGCAGACACCGATTTGGCGATAGATGCCATCCAAAAGGGTGCCCAGGATTATGTGGTAAAAGGTGAGTCTTCCAGTGCGTTTTTGGCACGTGTGATCCGCTACGCCATAGAGCGCAAGAAGTATCAGGAACAAGTAAGCGGCGAACGCGCCAAAATCAGGGCTTTACGCCAAAAAGCCCGCTTACTGCAACAGCAACAAGAACAACTAATGCTAATCGCCAAAGCCAAGGACGACTTTATCTCGCTGGCTTCCCACCAATTACGCACACCAGCAACCGGCGTCAAGCAGTACCTGGGCATGGTGTTGGAAGGCTATGCTGGCGAAGTGCCAGCGTATCTCGAACCGTTCCTGCAAAAGGCCTACGAAAGCAATGAACGCCAGCTGTCGACGGTCAACGACCTATTGCATGTCGCCCAGTTGGACGCCGGCAATATCCGGCTGCGGCGTCGGCCGACCGACCTGACTGCTATGCTGTTAAACATTGTAAGCGAGCAGTCAGCCAAGTTCGGCCAGCGCCGCCAGACCCTGGAATATGATCCCCAGGGCCGCGACGTGGTAGTACCGGTTGACCCGGAGCGGATGCGTATGGTGTTCGATAACCTTATCGACAATGCCAGCAAGTACACGCCGGATGGCCGCACGGTAAACGTTGGCTTGCGTCGCACTAATGACGGAGCGCTGGTAACCGTGCGCGACGAAGGTGTCGGCATCGCGCCAGAGGATGTTGCCAAAGCCTTCGAAAAATTCAGCCGAGTTGATAATGCGCGCTCCGAGCTAGTCGGCGGAACCGGACTTGGGTTATACTGGGCAAAACAGATCGTCGACCTGCATGGCGGGTCAATAGAAGTCCGCTCCGAAGTTGGTAAGGGCTCCGAATTTTTGGTATACCTAACTGGTAAGGACTACAATGAAACCAGCTAAAATCCTAATTATCGAAGACGAAGTTTTACTAAGCGACGCCTATCGGATTATCTTAAAACATCAGGGTTACACCGTAGATGTCGCCATGGACGGCGAAGAAGGCTTGGCTAAACTCAAGCAGTTCAAGCCGCAGCTAATTCTGCTGGACGTGCTCATGCCTAAACTGGATGGTATTGGTTTTTTGCAAAAGTCAGATATCAAGCAAAAACACCCGCACATAAAGGTTGTGGCCTGCACTAACTTATCGGATCCGCAGACAGCGGAGCGCATGGTTGCCTTAGGGGCGGACCGCTTAGCATTGAAGTCGGATTTGTCGCCAAAACAATTGGTTTCGCTGATTGAATCACTCCTCGCGCAGTAGCATAATAAGCAGTCTGGTTATTTGACACGCCGTAAATAGAGTAGTTTACTAAACTAGTAATGCTTTTATTGTACGGCTTCCGGCGTCGGGTGACGCTAAATAGCGGAACAATGGTGGTTGAAGCGTATAAATAACATGAAGGGGAGGTACTTTTCATGAAGCGTCTTATGAATTGGCTGAGCCCACTGGTGCTGCTTGCAGCGACATGTATACCAGTAGCCTCAGCCTCGGCCTTAGGTTCTAATTTAGTAGCTAACCCTGGTTTTGAAACTGCCAACGGTAACAATCCAGCTAGCTGGACAGGCAGCAGTTGGGGTACGAACACCGCCAAGTTCACCTACGATACCACAGGCCATAGTGGCCGTAGCGGTTCGATAGTCGTATCGGGCTACAAGTCCGGCGATGCCAAATGGGGTTTTGCGCCGGTCAATGTTACCGCCAACACTTCGTACACATTTTCTAATTGGTACAAAAGTACGGCCATAAGCGGCATCGACGTGGAAATTATAACGACCAGCGGTGCCACAAGCTATATCTGGCTGGCTAACCCGGCTGTGAGCGCCAGCTGGAAACAACAGAGTTTTGCGTTTACGACACCTGCCAATGCCAAGACGGTGACCGTTTTCCAGTACTTGGACCGCAATGGCACACTAAGCGTCGATGACGTGTCGTTGGCGACTGCAAGCGGCACACCTACGCCGACACCTACACCTACGCCACCAACTCCAACCCCGCCAACTCCGACGCCACCGGCGGCGACAGCAAATCTGATCGCCAATCCGTCGGTAGAGACTGCAACTGGAACGACGCCTGCTAACTGGACTTCCGGCGGCTGGGGTACCAATACCAAATCAATGACCTATGAAACGACTGGCCAGGATGGTTCACGCAGCCTGAAGGCCACGATTAGCAAATACACCAACGGCGACGTTAAGTGGATGTTTACGCCGGTCGCTGTAACTGCTGGCCAAACCTACGCTTATAGTGACTACTACAAGTCAAATGTTGATACGGAAGTAGATGCCGAAGTCACAATGAGCGATGGCAGCGTACAATATGCCTACCTTGGTACGACACCGGCCAACACAAGCACTTGGGCCAAAGCCAGCTACCAGTTTACTGCACCGGCTGGCGCAGTAAAGGTAAGCATCTTCCATGTCTTGGCCAAGGTCGGTTATCTACAGACTGATAATTTTAGTTTTGCTAGCTATCAGCCTACGCAGTTCAACCGCGCTATAGTCAGCCTGACGTTTGATGACGGTTGGCGCTCGATTTACACGAATGGCCTACCTGCGCTAAGCAAGTATGGCTTGGCGTCCACCCAGTATCTGAACAGCCAACCGATCACCGACGGCTATGCCGATTACATGACATACGCCCAGGTTAAGGATTGGTACGCCAAAGGCCACGAACTGGCCTGGCATACCCGCACCCATGCCGATATCACGACGCTGTCGGCTGCCAACCTGACGACCGAGCTAACTATCCCTAGCAACTTCCTGACGGGTATTGGCCAGAACAAGAGCGTCTTTAAAAACTTTGCTTCGCCATACGGCGCCTACAATGCCAATTCGGTAGCGCAAGTCCGTAAGACATACGCTTCGCACCGTTCGACTGATGTGGGCTATAACAGCAAAGACAGTCTAGATTTGAATAATATCAAAGTCCAAAACATCACCAATACCACCACACCGGCTGACGTGAAAGCTTGGGTTGACCAGGCTGTCGCCAACAAGACCTGGTTGGTGATCGTGTACCACGAGGTTGATGCTGCGGCTGAAGATCCAACCTATGCAGTGACTCCGTCTAATCTAGACGCCGAGCTTAACATCGTGAAACAAAGTGGCGTAACCGTCAAAACTGTTGACGCAGCCCTTGCCGAGTTGCAGACTCAATTGTAGAACTTGCTTATTACGGCACCTATCCGATACAATGGCTAGGTGCCTAAGCATAAACAAAAAGCTAAAAAATACAATTTCCTGTGGGCCCGGCTGCGCAAGCGCAAGCCACTCTTGGCTGCCTTGGCTTTTATTCTGATAGCCACGCCTACTAGTTGGATGTTGGTCAGCGCCCAGCCTGACAATGAAAAATCTGGAGCGTATACAGAATTGAGCGGTAGCTCATCTGACAACGCTGCGTCTCCTAGCATTAGTAAAGACTCGTCAGGACATTCGGCAGGCACTTCTGTTGATCCAACCGATCCTGATGGCAAAAAGGCCGCCAGCCAGTCGGCGGCATTGGCTGCTCAATCTGCCGCGGGTGGCTCATCTTCTGGCACAGCCGGAGGCTCGACGAGTAGTAGGCCTGCCACCAAGGCTACGCCACAACCAACCCCAACCCCTTCGTCAAGCCCTAATGGCTGGCACGACAATATTATTAGTACTATTTTTTGGGTTGGCGAAGCAGCAGATGCTTCCAACGCCCACATTAGCAATGCGGAGAGTGCTTGGGATGGTAACTGGGAAACGCATTATGGCGGCTTCGACGACCCGAACAGCCGCAACGGCTACTATCCGGCGGCTTTTACACCCAAAGAGAACCCGTTTTATTTTGCTTTGCCGTATAACGACCTAAACGAAGCTGGCAAACGCAAGGCCACGGCTAGCAACTGTCCGAACACAGGCAATAGTATTTCGTGGTGCAAGAACGCCTGGATTAAGATAACTAAGGGCGGCAAGACGGTCTACGCCCAGTGGCAAGATGTGGGTCCGCTGCAAGAGGATGATACTGCATATGTCTTCGGC
>Ga0190273_10000273_pt1 | contig 22785 bp, 24 predicted proteins | sample Popmic504IS_FD_134513 | JGI IMG/M metagenome (GOLD analysis project Ga0190273, IMG submission 134513) | Populus adjacent soil microbial communities from riparian zone of Shoshone River, Wyoming, USA - 504 IS | ecosystem: Environmental > Terrestrial > Soil > Riparian zone > Trees stand | place... | reverse complement strand
GTGGCACGGTCCTTGCTGCTGGAACGGCGACGAGTCGAAGCGGGGCCCGAGGGGGCTTGGTGGACATTCGCACATGGTCCCGCTCCGCCGCGTACGGAGCCGGCGCCATGCTCCTCTAGAGCCGGCTGCCTCCGACCGGGCGGCCGGCTCTTTTTTTGTGGCGACAAAGCCGCCCGGTCCCGCTTAATCGACCGATGTTCGATCTCACGCTCGACGGTCCCGTCGCCCGCCTTCGCCTCAACCGGCCCGAAGCCCGCAACGCCATTCCCGCCCGGGACTGGGCGCTGCTCGCCCATCGCTGCGGCGAAGCCTTGCGCTCGGGCGCCCGCCTGCTCGTCCTCTCCGGATCGGACCAGGCCTTTTGCGCCGGGGCCGACCTCCAGGATTTCCCCGCCTTCGCCGCCGACCCGAAGGCGACCGGCGCCTTCCGGCAGCTGATGCGGACCGGCCTCGACGCCGTCCGCGACCTTCCCATCGCGACGATCGCGGCGGTCGAAGGCCCCTGTTACGGCGCCGGAGTGGCGCTCGCCATGGCCTGCGACATGCGGGTGGCGGGAGCAGGCGCGCGCTTCGCCGTCACGCCCGCCAAGTTCGGGATCTCCTATCCGCAGGAGGACGTCGCGCGGCTCGTCGCTCTGGTCGGGCCGGGACAGGCGTCCCGGCTTCTGCTCGGCGCGTCTACCATCGACTCGGCGGAGGCGGCCCGGATCGGGCTGGTCGAGCTTGCCGCGGCGGATGTCGGCCCAGCCGTCGACGCGCTTGCCGCCGCCACCCTCGCCAATAGCGGCGCGAGCATCGCCGTGCTGAAGCGGGCGATCCGGCTCGCGGTCGAAGGCGCGAGCCGCGACGACGGCCAGGACCGCGACTTCGACGCGCTGTTCGGATCGGCCGATTTCGGCGAGCGGCTGGCGGCGCTGCGGCCCCGCACCTGACTTGCCTGCCCGCTGGCAATGAGGGAGAAGCCGGCGCATGAAGCGCCTTGCCGCTCTCCTCCCGATCCTTGCCGCCTGTGGTGGCCCGCCCGCCGCCAGGGTCGAGGAGCGCATCGACTGCGCCGTCGACGGGGCGGCGGCTTTCGAGCGGGTGTGCGTCGTCGAGCGGACCGACGTCCTCCTCACCCTGCGAAGCCCGAGCGGAAGCTTCCGGCGGCTGGTCGCGACCCAGGACGGGCGCGGCGTGATGGCCGCCGACGGCGCCGAGCCGGCGACGGTGACGATCGTCGGCAAGGGCCTGATCGAGGTCTCGATCGGCTCCGACCGCTACCGCCTGCCGGCCCGGGTCCGATGAGCCGCCCGATCCTGACGGCGGCGGAGATGCGCTCGGCGGAGGCCGCCGCGATCGCCGCGGGGACTCCGGCCGGCGCGCTGATGGAGAGAGCAGGCGCGGCCGCGGCCGAGGCGATCTGGCGCTTCGCCGGGCCTTTGCCGACGTTGATCCTGTGCGGACCCGGCAACAACGGCGGCGACGGCTATGTCATCGCCCGCCGCCTGGCCGAACGCGGCACGAAGGTTCGGGTCGCCGCCCTCGCCGAGCCTAAGACTCCGGAAGCGAAGGCCGCACGCGCCGCCTGGCCGGGGACCGTCGAGCCTTTCGCCGAGGCGGCTCCGGCGCCGCTGCTGGTCGACGCCTTGTTCGGCACCGGGCTGGCACGCCCGCTCGACAGCGCGCTTTCGCACCGCCTGTGCGCCCTGGCCGGCGCCGCCCGCGTCCGCGTCGCCGTCGACCTGCCGAGCGGGGTCGCGACGGACGACGGCGCCATCCTCTCCCCGGTCCCCGATTTCGACCTCACGATCACCTTCGCCACACTGAAGCCTTCCCACCTCCTCCAGCCCGCCGCCCGGCACATGGGGCGGATCGCGGTGGCCGACATCGGCATCGAGGCCGAGAGTCGCCTCGTCGAGGTCGGCCGCCCGTGCCTCGCGGCTCCCGGCCCCGACGACCACAAATATAGCCGTGGCTATGTGGCGGTGCTGGCCGGAGAGATGCCGGGCGCCGCCGCCCTGACCGCTTCGGCCGCGCTGAGGAGCGGAGCGGGTTATGTCAGGCTGATCGCCCTAGGTCCGGTGGCAGGAGTGCCGAGCGCGGTCGTCCAGAGCCCTGAAGCGGATTCGATCGTCTCCGATCGCCGGATCGATGCGATCGCCATCGGACCTGGCTTGGGACGTGGATGCAGGCCCTATGGCCTGCAGGATTCGCTCGAGGCGGTTCGGACGCCCGCGGTGTACGATGCCGACGCCTTGTTCTGGCTGGGGAAGAATCCGACTGCACTGGGCCATTGCATCCTGACTCCCCATGCCGGCGAGTTCGCTCGCCTGTTCCCCGATCTGACGGGGGACAAGGTCGAGCGGGCAAGGGCCGCGGCGACGATTTCCGACGCGGTCATCGTCTATAAAGGGCCGGACACCGTGGTAGCGGCCCCTGACGGCCGGGCCGCCATCTCGCTGGGCGGCTGCTCCTGGCTCGCCACGGCCGGTACGGGCGACGTCCTGACCGGGATAGTCGCCGCGATGCGCGCCCGCGGCCTGAAGGCGTTCGAGGCCGCCTGCGCGGGTGTCTGGCTGCACGGCCGGGCGGGCGAGCTGGCCGGCCCCGGGCTGATTGCGGACGATCTTCCCCGCCACCTTCCCGCCGCCCTCGCCGAATGCCTGTGAGCGAAAGCGAGACCATCCTCCGACTCGCCGGCCGCGGCGACGGCGTCGGCGAGAGCGGCCGCTTCTATCCGCTTACGGCCCCGGGAGACGCGGTTCAGGCCGACGGCCGGGTCGAGCCGGGCCCGCACCGGCAGGTGCCGCCATGCCGGCACTTTCCCGAATGCGGCGGCTGCCAGCTGCAGCATGTCGACGACGAAGCTTATGCCGGCTTCCTCCGCGACCGGATCGCCTCGGCCCTGGCGGCGCAGGGCGTGGCGGCGCCGGACATCCTGCCCGCGCACATCTCGCCGCCCAACAGCCGCCGCCGGGCCTCGCTGACATGGGAGAGGGGCGGTGCGCTCGGCTTCAACGCCGAGGCGAGCCACCGGGTCGTCGACATGCGCGAATGCCACATCCTTCGGCCGGAGCTGTTCGCCCTGGTCCATCCGCTGCGGGCGCTGCTTCGAAGCCTGAAGCCGTCCGCGACCGCCGGCGTTCGCCTGACCCTGACCGACCAGGGCGTCGACCTGCTGCTCGAGAAGGTCGAAGCAGAAGGCCTCGCCGCCGCCGAGGCGCTGGGCGCCTTCGCCCGGGACCATGGCCTGGCCCGGCTTGCTCTGGACGACGGCTACGGCGCCCAGACGCACTGGGAGCCCGAGCCGGTCACGGTCACGCTCGGCGGAGTGCCGGTGCCGCTTCCGCACGGCGCCTTCCTCCAGGCCACCGCGGAGGGGGAGGCGGCGCTGGTCGAGACGGTTCGGCGCTCGGTCGGGCAAGCGCGGATCGTCGCCGACCTCTTCGCCGGTCTCGGCACCTTCGCGCTGGCGCTCGATGGTCGGATCCTCGCCGCCGAGGCCGCCCGCGACTTCGCTCTCGCCCTCAAGTCGGCGGCCGCGAGGGCGGGGCGGCCGGTCTTCGTCGACCATCGCGACCTCTATCGCCGGCCGCTCGATGCCTCGGAGCTCAACCGCTTCGAGGCGGTGGTGCTCGACCCTCCGCGGGCGGGCGCGAAGGAGCAGGCGGCTTCGCTCGCCCGCTCGGCGGTGCCAGGCATCGCCTACGTCTCGTGCAATCCGTCCACTTTCGCGCGCGACGCCGCCGCGCTCGTCGAGGGCGGCTACCGATTCGACTGGATCGAGCCGGTCGGCCAGTTCCGCTGGTCCACCCACGTCGAGCTGGTCGGGGCGTTCAGCCGCTAGGCGATGTGGCCGCAGATCATCCGGACCGCCTGGATGACGAGACCCACCAGCGCCAGCGACCCCAGCATCCACAGCGCGAAGCGATAGGCGACGATGTTGACCGTCGTCTGCACCAGGCTGTGAACGACCCTCGAGGCCACATAGGCCCAGGCGAGGATCTCGCTATAGCCGCCGCCGGCATGGCCGACCGCGAGCACCATGGCGATGGCGTAGAACAGGGTCGGCTGCTCGACGAGGTGCATGTAATTATGCGCCTTCCACATGACCTCGTCCTCGACCACCCCTTCGAGCTGGGCGCCGCCGCGGCCGCCGACGCGGCCCTTGAGCGAGATGCCCTTGCGCTTCATCGCGGCGAAGCGCGTGACGACCATCCAGAACATGATCAGAAGCGTCCAGGCGACGAGCGCGACGACGGGCGCGAGAATGGGACTGTAGTACATGGCTGAATTCCCCCCTTGGAGAGGGGAGGGTGCGTCATAATCGGCGGTAGTTCAAGGAATCAGGAGTCGAACCGCTATCCTCCGAGGGTGAACCTGATTGCCGTGCCCAGGTCCTTCCTCATCGTCTCGATATGGCCGGGATCGGTACGGAGGAAGGCGTTGAAATCGAGACGGCCGCCGAGCAGGCCGAGGCCGTAGGCGACCTCATAGTCGATTTCCCGTCCCGTCGGCGCGAGGTTGAAGAAACGCCGCTCGAAACGGGCGATGCCCGTCGCATAATCGTAGCCGACCGGCATATCGAGGTCGAACCCGCCGCTCGCGACCCGGAGCGGCTGCATCACCCGGAAGGCAATCTTGTCTCCGGCCGCGAACAGGCCGGTCCTCGCCAGGTCGAAGGCGAAGGCCTCCGTCCGAAGGCGGCCCTTCTCCACCAGCGAGCTGGTTCCGGGCATGGACGTCCACCCGCGGCGATAGCTGGCATAGGCCTCGATCCCGGCGCCGAGATCGAAGCTGGCGGTGCCGTCGGCGAACAGGGTTCGCGAGCCGCCGTTCGAGAGGACGGAGGAGAAGCGGGCGCCCAGGATCGTGGCTTCCTCGCTTAGTCGCGAAGCCCCCAGGCTGATCCTCCCCGGCCCGATCCTCCTGTCGAACGTCAGGGAGTCCAGCTTGTAGGACGGCCCGTCGAGCCGATGCCGAAGCCAGGGCCTGTCCACCTTGCCGCGCTCGCTGGTCACGGTCAGTGCGACGGATCCGATGTCGTGGCGAAGGCCGATGCTGGTGTCCGCGCCCGGATGGAAGCCGGCGCGGCTCATCGGGTCGCGGGCGACGAGAAAGGCGTTGTCCCATCGCCCGGCGAGCTGCTGCCGGAGCATATCACCGCTTTGGGAAAAGCCGAAGGCAAGGGCCGTCTTCGGAGTCAGGCGGCTGAGCGCCATGCCGGCGATCGCTTTGGCCCTGCGGCCATCGTCATGGCCGAGGGTCAATTGCTCCACGTCCACGCCCGGCCTGCCGTTCAGATTCTCGCGGATCGTGACGGCGACCGACAACCTTCCCGAGGACGCGGCGGCGGTTCGGAAAATTCCCCCGCTCAGGCCCTGCGCGAGCGGCTGCTCCTGCGGCATGCGCCCGAGCGTCCTGGCGAGATCGAGCGCATAGGCCCGCGCATAGCCGTCGAGGATGATCGCGCCTCCGCCGAGGCCGGGGGCGGCATCGCCCATCGGGCCGGAGACGATCCCGTTGTCGCTCAGCGAGATGGCCGCCAGGCTCCCCGCCAGCACCGTCGTGCCCTGCGGCTGGAAGGCCCGGCCGATGTTGAGAATGCCGCGGCCGTAGACCGCGTCGGTGCCGGCCGCTCCCGCATCGTCGGCCGTGGTCAGCAGCAGCTGGACGATCTGCGCTCCGGTGAGGTTCGGGAACGCTCCGGCGAGCAGCGCCGCGGCGCCGACGATGGTCGGCGCCGAAAAGGACGTCCCGTTGACGTTCACATGCGCGCCGGTCTGGTTGACGGTCGCATTGCCCCTGCCGAGCGCCGTCAGATAATGGTTGGCGCCGACGCCGGTGCCGGCGCGGTCCGAAAAGCTGCTGATGTTCCGGTTGGAATCCATCGAGCCGGCAATGATGAACAGGCCCGTGGAGCCTGCGTCCTGGACATTCTTCAGGGCGAAGGAGTTCGGCTGGGCTGTGCCGTTATTGCCGGCGGACATGACGACGATGATGCCCGCGTCGACCGCTCGGCGGACGGCGGCAAAGGTCTCGGCGGGCATTCCTTCTTCGTCGCCGAAAGACATGTTGATGATCTTCGCGCCGTTGGTCCGGGCAAGGTCGATGGCGACGGGCAAGGCCGAGTCGAAGAAGCAATCGCTCGTGCCGGGCTTGCAGCCGGCGGGATCGCCGACGTTGAGCGACAGGATCTTCGCTTCATAGGCGACGCCCTGCATGTAGAGGCCGTCCCGGTTCGCGGCGATGACCCCGGAAACCATGCTGCCATGCCCCTGCTGGTCGACGATGCCGCGATTGGCGGCCACGTCCTGGCTGGCGGGATCGATCCGGCCGGCGAATTCCGGCAGCGACGGATTGATCCCGGTATCGACGACCGCCACTTTCACGTTCGTGCCCTTTGCTCCGGCCTCATAGGCTGGAAGGGCATTGGCCGTGGTCGCCGAATTGGAGGCCTGATACTCCGCATCGTTGAGGCCGCTTGACGGCGGCGGGGGAGGCGGTGGCGGAGGAGGAGGCGGTGGCGGCGGAGGCGGCGGGATCATCCCCGGCGGGGCGCCGCCACCGCCGCCGCCGCCGCATCCGCCGAGCGCAAGCGCGACCGCGCAGGCCGTTATGATGAAGGCTGCCTTGCCTGTTCTGTTCACGGCCCGCTCCCCCGCACCTCCGAGGCTCTCCAGACCCGTTTTTGAAGTGAGTCGAGGACAGCCTTGGAGGTGCAGAGTGGAGCCGGCCGCGGCTTCAGTCCAGCATTTTAGATAATCAGTCGAACAACTTGGCGAAGGCGCGCTTGGCGCGGTCGCGCCAGTGGCCGCGGTGGTAGGCGTCGCTGGCAAGCAACGGCAGAACGCTGGTCGCCTCGGCGAACACCATCTGCTCCATCGCCGTCGAGACCTTGCCCCAGCTCGCCGCCTCCTGGAGGGTCGAGGAGGAGCAGGCGCCGTCGCGGACGTCGGCGACGGTGATCTGGACCGCATATTTGTGGACCTCGACGTCGTCGTGGCCGAGGATCTCGGCGCACACGACCGTGTCCTGGGTGAAGTTCTTGGGAACGCCGCCGCCGATCATCAGCAGGCCGGTGGTACCCGCCTCGATCTTGAGGTTGGTGAGCTCCCGGAAGTCGGCGATCGCGTCGAGCACCATGTAGGGCCGCCCCGCCTTCATCGCGTCCACCTGATGCTTGACGAGGCCGAAGCCCGCCGAGCTGTCGACGAAGGCCGGGCAGAAAATCGGCACGTCATGCTCGTAGGCGAGCTTGACCAGGCTGTTCTCCTTCTTGCCGTTCTCCATCAGCCAGCGGCCCATCTCCTTGATGAAGGCGCGCGACGAATAGGGCTTGGGCTCGAGGCTGTTGGCGATGTCGCCGATCGTATGATCGGTCTCCTGCAGCTTCTCCTCGTCGATATAGGTGTCGTAGATGCGGTCGATGTAAAGCGAGCGCAGGGTATCGTCGTCAGGGATTTCAAGCGCTTGATAGTGCTTGTGGCCAAGCGCTTCGAAGAAATCCATATCGACGATGGTGGCTCCGGTGGCGACGATCGCATCTACCATGTTGTTCCTGACCAGCTCGGCATAGAGGTCCATGCAGCCGCCGGCCGAGGTCGAGCCCGCGATCACGAGGATCACCGAGCATTCCGGATCGGCGAGCATCGTGTTGTAGATCTCCGCCGCCCGGCCGAGGTCGCGGCTGGTGAAGCTCATCTTCTTCATCGCGTCGACGATCGGGCGGGCGTCGAAGCTGGTGATGTCGATATGCTCGACGACGTTCGACAGCAGCTCCGCCTTGCGGGTGTCGTTGATCTTGGTCTCGGTATTCACTTCAATCTCCATATCCACCGTCGCCCCAGCGAAGGCTGGGGCCCCGGGGGGTGAAAAGCGCCGAGCCTTTCACCCGCCGGGATGCCAGCCTGCGCTGGCATGACGATTTACCTACAAAGTGACGACGTGCGACGGGACGTGCCGTTCCTCATCAGCGCCGTACAGGGTCGCCATCGGCTCGTCGGTCATCTCGACCTTCTGCACCGCGCCGAAGCCGTTGAAGGCCGTCCGCATCGCGCAGCCATAGGCGCCGAGCATTCCGATCTCGATATAGTCGCCCGCGCCGACGTCCGCCGGCAGATGGAACGGCCCCGCCATATGGTCGAGATCGTCGCAGGTCGGCCCGTAGAAGCTGAACGCCATGTCGCGGACGTCCGACCGCTCCTCGCGGACCAGCTTCACCGGGAAGCGCCAGCCGATATGCGCGGCATCGAACAGCGTGCCGTAGGCGCCGTCGTTGATGTAGAGCTGGTCGCCGCGGCGCTTCTCGACGCGGACGAGCAGGCTTGCATATTCGGCGCACAGGGCGCGGCCCGGCTCGCACCACAATTCGGCCGAGTAGGAGATGGGCAGGCTCTCGAAGGTGCGCGAGATGACGTCGAAATAGGCTTCGAGCGGCGGCGGCTCCATGCCGGGATAGACGGACGGGAAACCGCCCCCGACGTCGACGATATCTACGGTAACCGCCGCCTCGACGATCGCTGAGCGGACCCGCTCCATCGCCTCGGAATAAGCGGCCGGGGTCATCGCCTGGCTTCCGACATGAAAGCAGATGCCGAGCGCGTCGGCGACCTGTCGGGTCGCCAACAGCAAAGCCTTCATCTCGTCCGGCTCGGCGCCGAACTTGGAGGCGAGGCTGAGCTTCGAATGATCCGAGGAAACCCGGATTCGAACGCACAGGTTGAGGTCCTCGGCCGCCCCGGTGGCGCGGACGATCTTCTCGAGCTCCTCCATCGTGTCGAGCGAGAAGGTGCGCACGCCGAGCGCATAGGCTTCGGCGATCGCTTCCTCGGCCTTCACGGGATGCATGAAGCACTGGACCGCGTCCGGAAGGGTCTCGGCGACGAGTCGGACCTCGGCGATCGAGGCGACGTCGTAATGCGTGACTCCGCTCTCCCAGAGGATGCGGAGCAGGTCCGGGGAGGGGTTCGCCTTGACCGCATAGAGCGACCGGCCCGGAAACTTCTCGACGAAGAAGCGGGCGGCGCGCTTTGCGGCGTGCGGACGAATGAGCGTGACCGGCTGGACCGGCCGCAGGGCGTTCGCTAGCCCCAGCGCGCTATGATGCTTGTGCAACTCAAGGGACCTCCAAAGGCGGTAGTTGACGAAAAAGCTGCCTTGCGGTTGTTGGAAGTCCCCATGGGGCAGCGCAGGCGCATATATGGATCGCCTTCCCAAGTGTAAAGACCTGCTTTTTCCCTCGTAAAACCAGAGGCTTGAATGACAGAGAAGAAGCCCACGCCGGAGGGTGTCGCTGCTGCGGCGAAGCGTGTCGGCCCGAACGTCGTGCGGACGCCTCTGCTGCCGCTGGATTGGGACGGAGTACGCCTCTGGGTCAAGGCCGAGTGCCTTCAGGAAGGCGGAAGCTTCAAGCTGCGCGGAGCGACCAACCGGCTGCTCCTGCTGAGCGAATCGGAACGCCGGCGCGGAGTCGTCGCTTTCTCGTCCGGCAACCACGCCCAGGGCGTGGCGATCGCCGCCCGGCGCCTGGGCATCGCGGCGACGATCGTCATGCCCTCCGACGCCCCGGCCGTGAAACGCGACGCAACGCTCGCCGCGGGCGCCGAAATCGTCGCCTACGACCGGTCCACCGAAAGCCGCGAAGAGATTGCCGGCCGGCTCGCCGAAGCGCGGGGCGCCACCCTGGTGCCGTCGTTCGACGATGTCGACGTCATCGAGGGGCAGGGCAGCGTCGGAGTGGAGATCGCCGACCAGCTCGGTGAACCGCCGGACCTGGTCCTGGTCCCCTGCGGCGGCGGCGGCCTCTCCGCCGGAATCGCCCTCGCTTTGCCCGGATCCCGAATCGTCACCGTCGAGCCCGAGGGCTGGGACGACATGGCCCGCTCGATCGAGGCGGGCGAGCCGGTCCCGGTCGCCGAGCCGGCTCCGCCGACCCGATGCGACGCCCTTCAGACCAGATTGGTCTCCCCGCTGACCCTTGGAGTCCTTCGCGAGTCGCGGGCGTCGGGCCTCTGGGTCACCGAGGCCGAGGTCGAGCACGCCATGGCCTTCACCGCCCGCCACCTGCGCCTCGTCGCCGAGCCGGGCGGAGCGGTCGCGCTCGCGGCCCTGCTCGCCGGCAAGGTGGGCGAGGTCACGGAGCGGACGGTGGTTGTGGTCTCGGGCGGGAACGTCGATCCCGGCCTCTACGCCGCGATCCTCGGCGCTCAGGCGGCGGAGGCGGAGCGATAATCGGCGGGGTCGATCCTCGCCGCGGGGGAAACCGCCTCGACCTGCCGGGTCAAGGCCTCGAGCTGGAGCCCCAGGGTCCTCAATTCGGCGGCGAAGATCTCGCCGTCATTGCCGGGCCGGGCCAGGCTCGCCGCTTCAAGCAAGGTGTCGAGCATCATCGACAGGCTCGGCAGGATCGTCTCCTCGATCCGCTCGAAAGCCTCGTCCAGCTGCCGTTTCGCTTCCCCGTCGGGCATGAAGGGAGGCTATGCCTTTCGCTTTAACCGTTCGTAAACGCAGGCCCTGTTTTCGCCTCCCTTTGGATGCCACATACGCCGGATGTACACGATCGCCGTCGCCGCTTTGTCGCTCGCCATGATCGCCGCGTTCGCTTTGGCTGGCGGCGGGACCTGGCTGCTGATCAAGCGCGGCGAGCGCAAGCAGGGCGTGCTGATGCTTCTGGCCGCCGCCGTCCTGTTCGCCAACGTCCTGATCTGGACGGTATGATGTCTCGCGTCTTCGACTTCGACCGGGCCATCGTTCGCGAGCCGGCGGAAAGCGTCGTCGACGGCCTTCGGAAGGGTCCCGAATCGCCCGCCTGCGACCGGGTCGCCGCCGAGCACGAAGCCTATGTCGCCGCGCTTGAAGCCGCGGGAATCGTCGTCGAGACCCTGCCGCCGCTCCCGGAGCATCCCGATTCCGTCTTCGTCGAGGATCCGGCCTTCGTCCTGACCGAGGGAGCGATCCTGCTCCGCCCCGGGGCGCCCAGCCGCTTCGGCGAGGCCGAGTCGCTTGCGCCTATCCTGAAGCGCCATTTCACCAGCGTCGCGGAGGTGGACGAGGGCTTCGTCGACGGCGGCGACATCCTCGTCCTGCCCGGCGAAATCCTCGTCGGCCTGTCCGAACGCACCGACCGGACCGGCGCCGGGCGGTTCTGCGAGCTGATCCGCGACCTCGGCCGGAGCGCTCGAATCGTCGAGCCGCCCTCGGGCCTGCTCCATCTCAAGACCGGCTGCGCCCTGATCGACGAACGCACCCTGATCGCCGTTCCGGCCATGGCGCCGCTCTTCCCCGATTACGAATTGCTGATCACGCCGCGGGGCGAGGAGCATGCGGCCAATCTCATCCGGGTCAACGGCCGCATTCTGATGGGCGACGCCTTCCCGAGGACCGCCGCCCTGCTCGCCGGACGGGGTCTCGACGTGGTGGAGACCCCCGCCTCGGAGATTGCGAAGATCGATGCCGGCCTGTCCTGCATGTCGCTCCGCTGGCTCAGCGGATCCGGCCAGCGACCCGCTTCGCGATAGCGCGCGCCTATGGACAGGGTTCGAGGTCCGTAGCAATCTGCACCGATGGCCGAGGATGCTGAAACCGCCGTGCGGAGGGCCCTGCTTCTATTTGCCCGCTGCCGGGAGGACAACGACATCGAACTGGACGATCTGCTGGCCGGCCTGATCGACGAATATGGGTGGCCGCCTGTCAACGAAGGCATTTTCCGAGCGCTGGAATCGAACGAGTCCGAGTTGTGGGGCGCAGCCGTGTCGGCGATTTGGAGCGCCGTTCTCGATCGACGAACCATGGACTCCGATCGCGCGATTGCCTTGATTTATCACAGGCTTGATCCGGTCCCTTCAGACCTCGATGACAACCTCGCCTGGGGCATTGCCAGCCGATTGAAAGGGGTCGGCTATTTGTCCGATTATGATCCGCTGTCGGATCCCGGCGTCGTTGCGCAGTTGGCGAAGCTTAGCCGCTAAAGGACGTTTCGCGCAGCGGGCTCCCTGGAGTCACCGGATCGGACAGCTCGGATCGAGCCTGAAATCCAGATATTCGTCCACCGCCTTCATCAGCTGCGGCATCTCGTTGACGAAGAAATGGTTCGCCTGCGGGATGGTCGAGTGATGGATGGTGATGTGCTTCTGGGTGCGAAGCTTATCTACCAGCTTCTGGACCGCGTTCGGGGTCACCACCTCGTCGCCTTCGCCCTGGACGATGATCCCGGAGGCGGGGCAGGGGGCGAGGAAGGTGAAATCGTACATGTTGGCCGGCGGTGCGATCGAGATGAAGCCGCGCACTTCCGGCCGCCGCATGAGCAGCTGCATTCCGATCCAGGCGCCGAAGCTGAAGCCGCCGATCCAGGTCGTCTCCGCCTCGGGATGGACCTGCTGCACCCAGTCGAGCGCCGAGGCGGCGTCGCTGAGCTCGCCGATGCCGTTGTCGAACACGCCCTGGCTCTTGCCGACTCCGCGGAAGTTGAAGCGCAGGGTCGCGAAGCCGCGCCTGACGAAGGTCTTGTAGAGCGCCTGGACGATGGCGTTGTTCATCGTCCCGCCGCCCTGCGGATGGGGATGGAGGATCAGAGCGACCGGCGCTCGGGGCCGGGGGCCGGGGCTGAATCGGCCTTCGAGACGGCCTTCCGGACCGGGGAAAATGACTTCGGGCATTGCACCTGCGCATCGCTAGGGGGAAAGAGCGGGGCTGCCCCCGCGCACATGCCGCTCTATATAGGGCCGCGCGCCCGCCGTGCAATTTGAAAGGGAAGTCGTGCCCGACCGCATCTATCTCGACCATGCCTCGACCACCCCGATCCTGCCCGAAGCGGCGGCGGCGATGGCCGAAGCGTGCCGGAGCTGGGCTAATCCTTCCTCGCCCCATGCCGAGGGGCGCGCCGTTCGCGCCCAGCTCGAGGACGCGCGCCGGCGGATCGCGGCGGCGCTCGGCTCGGCCATGACCCTCGTCTTCACCTCCGGAGCCACCGAGGCGATCTCCCTCGCATTCGAGCGGGCTCGGGCCGGCGACCGGATCGTCTCGGCCGTCGAGCATCCCGCCGTCCTGCGAAGCGCGCCCGAGGCCCGCCAGGTCGCAGTCCATGCCGACGGAACGCTCGACCTCGACGATCTCGGCCGGGCCCTTGAGGGCTCGAAGGCGCCTCTGGTGGCGGTGCAGTCGGTCAACAACGAGACCGGGGTCATCCATCCGATCGCTGAAATATATGCCCGAGTGAAAGCGGCGGGCGGCCTTCTCCTCACCGACTGCGCTCAGAGCGCCGGCAAGCTGCCGCTTCCGGCGGCCGACTTCATCGTCATCGCCGCCCACAAGTTCGGCGGCCCTCCGGGCATCGGGGCCCTTCTGATCCGCGACTCCTCGACCCTGGAGGCGATTGGCGGCCAGGAAGGCGGCTTCCGCCCCGGCACCGCCGCGGTGCCCTCGATCATGGGCTTCGCCGCCGCCTGCGAGGCCGATCATGGCTGGTATCGGAAGTCGCAGACTCTTCGGCTTTTCCTAGACCGGGGAATCCTCATGGCCGGGGGCGAGATCGTCGCCGCGGACGCTCCTCGGATCGCTACCATCGCCTGCTACCGTATGCCCGGGGTGCCGGGCGCCGCGCAGATGATGCAGCTCGATCTCGCCGGGATCGCCGTCACCGCCGGAAGCGCCTGCGCCTCCGGCAGCCTCAAGACCAGCCACGTGCTGACCGCCATGGGGTATCCGGAAGAACAGGCGCGCGAGGTGATCCGGGTCAGCTTCGGCCCGCAGACCCGGGAGAGCGATATCGACGCCCTGCTCGACCAGTGGGCGGCGATGTACGGGAAACGCCGGGCCGCGTGATCTATCTCGACTATCAGGCGACGACCCCACTCGCCCCCGAAGCGGCGGCGGCGATGCGTCCCTGGCTCGAAACCGCCTTCGCCAATCCGCACAGCAGCCACCGCATGGGCCGGGAGGCGGCAGCGGCGGTCGAGGTGGCGCGCGGGAGAGTGGTCGAGGCTCTGATGGCCCCCCTCCCTGCAAGGGAGGGGCTGGGGGTGGGTACGAGCGAAGCGAGTTCCTCCCAGCCCTCCACCAGCCGCGAGGCGGTATCGAGCCGCCCCGCGGCTGACCCACCCCCAACCCCTCACTTCCAGGGAGGGGAGCTCTATTTCACCTCCGGCGCCACCGAGGCGATCAACTGGGCCCTCAAAGGCACCGCAACCCGCCTGCCGGCGCACCGCCGCCGGATCGTCACCTTCGCCACCGAGCATGCCGCCGTCCTCGACACCGTCGAATATCTCGCCGCCCTGGGCTTCGACGCCGAGATATTGCCCGTCGCCTCTGATGGCGTCGTCGATCTCCCGACCCTCGAAGTCGCCCTTGCCACGCCGACCGGCCTCGTCGCCGCGATGCTGGTCAACAACGAAATCGGAGTGGTCCAACCGATCGGCGAGATCGGCGCCTTGGCCCGCGCCGCCGGCGCCCTCGTCCTCTGCGACGCCGTCCAGGGCTTCGGCCGGGTGCCGCTCCCGCTCGCCGCCTGCGACCTCGTCGCGATCTCCGCCCACAAGGTCCACGGCCCCAAGGGGATCGGCGCCCTGTGGGTTCGCGAGGGGGTGGAGCTCGATCCCCTACTCCACGGCGGAGGCCAGGAAGGCGGCCTGCGCTCGGGCACCTTGTCGCCCGCCTTGTGCGTCGGCTTCGGCGAGTCGGCCCGGTTGCTGGCTGAGCAAGGGGATGCGGACCGCGACCATGTCGAGAAACTGTGGGCGACGGCCTGCTCGCTGATGCCTGGCTGGACCCTCAACGGCTCCGCCGAGCGCCGCTATCACGGCAATCTCAACCTGCGCCGCGACGGCGTCGACTCCGCGCGCCTGATCTCGGAGCTTCGCGGAATCGCCTTCTCCGCAGGCTCGGCCTGCGCCAGCGGTTCGGGCCGCCCGAGCCACGTCCTCGCCGCGCTCGGCCTGGGCGACCGCGAGGCCCGCTCGAGCCTCCGTCTCGGCTTCGGCCGCTACACGACCCAGGCGGAGCTCGCCGAGGCCCTGGCGCTGATCGACTCGGCCGCCAACCGCCAGCTGGGTTTCGCCGCATGACCCTGGTCCGCTTCGTCTCCGCCGACGGCAACCATATCCAGGAGGTGCGGGGCCGGCCCGGCGAGCGGCTTCTCGACCTCGCCCAGGCGCACGGCCAGCCGCTCGAGGGAACATGCGAGGGCCAGATGGCCTGCTCGACCTGCCACGTCATCGTCGCCGCCGAGGATTTCGCGAAGCTTCCGAGAGCGAGCGAGGAGGAGGAGGACCTGCTCGATCTCGCCCGGCACGTCACCCGCACCTCGCGCCTCGCCTGCCAGATCCATTTGAGCGAGGCCTTAGAAAATCTGACGGTGCGGATGCCCGGAGGCTCGCATAACATGCAGGGACGATGATCGACCGCCGAACCTTCCTCGCCGCCAGTGCCGGCGCCGCCCTCGCCGCCGCCTGCCGTGCCGCCGAGCCGGCCAGGAAGCCATCTTATGGCGAGATCGCGGTCGAGACCCGCAAGCGCCTGGAAGCGATCCGCGCCACGCTCGGTCCCGGCGGCCGCCTCGGAGTCGCCGCGATCGACACCGGTTCGGGCCACGAGATGCTTTTCGACGCCGATTCGCGTTACTCGATGGCCTCCACCTTCAAGCTGCCGCTGGCGGCCGCGGTGCTCGCCCAAGCCGAGCAGGGTAAGCTCTCAGTGGACGAGGCGCTTCCCTTTGGTGCCGGCGACCCGCTCGATAATTCGCCCACGGTGAAGGCCAATCTGGCGCTCGGACGACTCCCGGTCTGGCAGCTCTGCGCCGCCGCGGTCGAAGTCAGCGACAACAGCGCCGCCAATCTGCTCCTGCGCCGGATCGGCGGGCCGGAGGCGGTGACCCGGTTCGTGCGAGCCTGCGGCGACCCGGTGACCCGCCTCGACCGCTTCGAGATGGAGCTCAACTCCAACCTTCCCGGGGACCCGCGCGACACGACCAGCCCGGCGGCCATGGCCCGCCTCGTCCGCAAGCTGGTGCTCGGCGACGTCCTCACCCGGGAAAATCGCAACCGCCTCTCCTTGTGGATGAAGAAATCGGTGCCCGGCCCGGACCGGCTCAAGGCCGGCTTCCCGGTCCCGCCTTGGCTGGTCGGCCACAAGACCGGCACCGGGGCCAACGGCGCCGTCAACGACGTCGCCATCGCCTGGCGCTCGGGCAAGGCTCCGGTCGTCGTCGCCTGCTACCAGAGCGGCGGCACCGCCGACCGTCCCGCCCGCTTCGCCGCCCACGCCGCGGTGGGACGGCTGGTCGCGGAGACCTCCGCCTAGCTGCTTCCCGGCGAAGGCCGGGACCCAGTCCTTCCGACTGCGCCGCTGGGCCCCGGCCTTCGCCGGGGAACAGAAGCTTGCGCGAATCCCCGTATCGCCCCATATGCGCCGCGGGAGTCGGGCGGACGGCGCTCTCGCCAACCCGGTCAGGTCCGGAAGGAAGCAGCCGTAACGAGTTCAAGCGCCGGGTCGTTTCCGGCTCCCACGTCACCCCAGCGAAGGCTGGGGCCCCAGCGAGGATAAGGCTCCTGCGCAATTCACCCCCTGGGATCCCGGCCTTCGCCGGGATGACGGAATAGGCTAGTCTGGTCTCATGGCATCCGAATCCCCCGACGACTCCCCCGGCTTTGGCGCCCTCGGCCTCGACGAGCCGCCGCAGCCCGCCAAGGCTCAGCCCTACCGGGTCCTCGCCCGCAAATACCGGCCGCAGAGCTTCGCCGAGCTCATCGGCCAGGATGCGATGGTGCGCACGCTGGCCAATGCGATCGAGCGCGACCGCCTCGCCCACGCCTTCCTGCTCACCGGGGTGCGCGGAGTCGGCAAGACCTCGACCGCGCGGCTCATCGCCAAGGCGCTCAACTGCGTCGGACCGGACGGGCAGGGCGGGCCGACCATCGACCCCTGCGGCGTGTGCGAGCCCTGCCGGGCGATCGCCGAGGGGCGCCATATCGACGTCGTCGAGATGGACGCCGCGAGCCATACCGGGGTCGACGACGTCCGCGAGATCATCGAGGCGGTGCGCTATTCGGCGGTGTCGGCGCGCTACAAGGTCTATATCGTCGACGAAGTCCATATGCTGTCCAAGAACGCGTTCAACGCGCTTCTCAAGACACTCGAGGAACCCCCTCAACACGTTAAGTTTCTTTTCGCCACGACCGAGATCAACAAGGTCCCGGTCACGGTCCTCTCCCGCTGCCAGCGCTTCGATTTGAGGCGGATCCCGGCCGACAAGCTCGCCGCCCATTTCGGCGAGGTCGCGGCGAAGGAGGGGGTCGAGGTCGAGCCGGAGGCGCTCGCCCTCATCGCCCGCGCCGCCGAAGGCTCGGCCCGCGACGGCCTCTCGATCCTCGACCAGGCGATCGCCCACGGACCCGGCGGGGTCAGCGCCGACCAGGTCAGGACGATGCTCGGCCTCTCGGACCGCGGCGCGATCCGCAATCTGCTGGGTGTAATACTGAGCGGCGACGCCCGGGCGGCGCTGGCCGCCCTGCGCGACCAGTACGACCTCGGAGTCGAGCCCAACGCGGTGCTTCGCGGCCTGCTCGAGAGCGTCCATGCCATCACCCGCGCCAAGGTCGGCGGCGCCGAGGATGCGGCCCAATCCGCGGAGGAACGCGAGGCCTATGCCGAATGGGCGAGCCGGCTCTCCTACGCCGCGATCCACCGCCTCTGGCAATTGCTCCTCAAGGGCCTGGCCGAGGTCAACGGCGCTCCGATGCCGCTCGAGGCGGCCGAGATGGCGCTTCTCCGGGTCATCCACGCCTCCGAGCTTCCCGATCCCGGCGCATTGCTCGAGCGGCTGGCGAGCGGGGAGGCGGCCCCGGCGCGCTCGCCAGCCACGACAGCGGCCGCGGGGCAGGCGCCCTTGCTGCAGGCGCCGCCGTCGTTCGAGGCCTTTACCGAGCTGATCGAGACCCGGGGCAAGGCGATCCTCGCCCACCAGCTGCGGGAGAATTACCGCCTGGTCGATTACGGCCCGCCCAGCCTGCTCCTCCAGCAGACCGGGAACGTCCGCGAGATCAAGGACCTCGAGGCGTTCATCCGCACCCTGCGCGATGCCACCGACGCGATATTCGGCCAGAAATGGCAGGTCGCCCTGTCGGACGGGCCGGCCCAGCCCACCCTTCGCGAGCAGGAGCAGGCGGCCGAGGCGGAGCTGAAGCGCCAGGTCCTCGAAACCCCCCTGGTCAAAGCCGCGTTGGAGGCGTTCCCGGGGGCCGAGCTCGCCCGCTACAACCTGGATGAACAACGGAGCGCTTAGAAATGCCCGATTTCGACGAGATCATGAAGATGGCCCAGAACGCCCAGGCCGAGCTGATGAAGGCCCAGGAGGGGCTCGAGCGGATCGAGGTCGAGGGCCTGTCGGGCGGCGGCCTCGTCAAGGTCCGGGCCACCGCCAAGGGCCGGATCATCTCGGTCGACATCGACGAGAGCCTGCTCGTCCCGAGCGAGAAGCAGATGGTCGAGGACCTCGTCGCCGCCGCCCTCAACGACGCCCGCCTCAAGGCCGACCAGGCCGCGCAGGGCGAAATGTCGAAGATGACCTCGGGCCTCCAGCTCCCGCCGGGCTTCAAGATGCCGTTCTGACCTCGTCATCCCGGACTTGATCCGGGATCCATGAACACCGCGGTTCCAGAACGAGACGTCTCGGTGTTCATGGATTCCGGCTTTCGCCGGAATGACGGTTACTGCGCATTTCCTTCCGGCACCGGCTCAGGTGCCGGAGCGGGTGCAGACTCCACCGCAGGCGCCGCTACCGGCTGCTCATATTCCTCGCCCGGCAGGGCCGCGGGTGCCGGCGCGACCTTCGTCCTGGGCGCCGCCTTCCTCTTCACCGGCGCCGCCGGCTCGCGCTCCGGCGCGACCGTCTCGCCCTCATAGACGCAGCGGTCCAAGCCGTCTCGACCCACCACTCCGATCCGGGCCGCGATCGCATTGCCGTAGCGCCGGGTGAAGCCCTTGGGCGCGGTCGCCCCGCGCTTCTTCGGAAGCGGCAGGACCGCCGCGAGGCGCGCCGCCTCGACCCGGCTCAGCGCGCTGGAATCATGGTTGAAGTAACGCTGGGACCCGGCATTGACCCCATAGGTGCCGATGCCGGTCTCGGCGACGTTGAGATAGACCTCCATGATCCGCCTCTTGCCCCACATATTCTCGATGAGCAGGGTGAACCACGCCTCGAGGCCTTTGCGGAAATAGCCGCCGCCCTGCCACAGGAAGGCGTTCTTCGCCGTCTGCTGACTGATCGTCGAGCCGCCCCGGATGACCGACCCGCCGCGCGCGTTGCGCCGCATCGCCGCCGCGATCGCGTCCTGGTCGAAGCCCCAGTGCGAGCAGAACTTGCTGTCCTCGGCGGCGATCGCGGCACGCACCGCATCGCGGTCGATCCGTCCAAGGCCCATCCAGTCGCGCGACACCTGGCGTCCGCCGATCCGGTCGCCGAGCATGGTGAAGGTGAAAGGCGGGTTCACGAACCGGTAGGCGAGCACCCACAGGATGCTGAGCAGGACGAAGAGGAAGAAGGCGGCCAACGTCCAGCCGACGATCCGGCCCGGCCAACCGCGCTTTCTCGCCCTTGCTCGAGCCATTAGCGCGTCATCCCGGCGAAGGCCGGGATCCCAGGACAAGAAGTCACGGCGGGTCTCCCTGGGACCCCAGCCTTCGCTGGGGTGACGATCATCAGCTCGCCGGAAGCAGCCGCCGCTCGCCGGCGAGGCCCATCAGCGCCTTCTGGAGCTTCTCGAAGGCGCGGACCTCGATCTGGCGGATACGCTCGCGGCTGACGTCATAGACCTGGCTGAGCTCCTCCAGCGTCTTAGGCTCGTCGGTCAGGCGGCGCTCGGTCAGGATGTGCTTCTCGCGGTCGTTCAGGGCCTGCATCGCCTCGACCAGGAGCTCGTGGCGGACCTGGCTCTCCTGAGCGTCGGCGACTCGCTCGTCCTGGAGCGGGTCGGTGTCGACCAGCCAGTCCTGCCACTGGCCCTCGCCCTCCTCGCGAAGCGAGACGTTGAGCGAGGTGTCCCCGCCCATCGCCATTCGCCGGTTCATCGAGACGACGTCCTCTTCGGAGACGCCGAGATCGGTGGCGATCTTGGTGACGTCGGCGGGCTTGAGATCGCCGTCCTCGAACGCCTCGATCTGGTTCTTCATCCGCCGAAGATTGAAGAACAGCTTCTTCTGGGCCGCGGTGGTGCCCATCTTCACGAGGCTCCACGAGCGCAGGATATATTCCTGGATCGAGGCGCGGATCCACCACATCGCGTAAGTGGCGAGGCGGAAGCCCCTTTCCGGCTCGAACTTCTTCACGCCCTGCATGAGGCCGATATTGCCTTCCGAGATCAGCTCGGCCGTCGGCAGGCCGTAGCCGCGATAGCCCATCGCGATCTTGGCGACGAGGCGGAGGTGCGAGTTGACCAGCTTGGCCGCGGCATCGGTGTCCTGATGCTCGGTCCAGCGCTTGGCCAGCATATATTCCTCCTCGGGGGCGAGGATCGGGAATTTCTTGATCTCGGCGAGATAGCGGTTGAGACCCGCTTCGCCGCTCATGGCGGGAATCGTCGCCACGCTCTTACCGCTAGCCATCGTCTTCACTTACTCCCTGGTAACCCGCTGCTTTTGATTTTGCCGGCACCGTCGCCCTTATACCGCCAGCGCGCTTAACAGTTGCTGCATATCCGACGGAACGTCGCTTTTGAACGACAAGGGCGCCGATGTCACGGGATGGATGAACCCAAGCTCCGCCGCATGCAGCGCCTGCCGTTCAAAGTTCAGTCTTTTCAATAACTCACGATGAGAGGTTCGGGTCCGTCCATAAGCCGGGTCGCCGAGCAGAGGGTTGCCGATCGAGGTCATGTGGACCCGGACCTGGTGGGTCCGGCCGGTTTCGAGCCGGCATTCGACCAAAGCCGCATCTCGGAGCGGCCGGATCGCCCGATAGTGAGTCACTGCCCTTTTGCCCCGATTCCCCTCGACGATCGCCATCTTCTGGCGGTTGGCCGAGGAGCGGGCGAGCGGGGCGTCGATGGTTCCGGCCGGCGGGTTGGGCAGGCCGGCGACGATCGCGAAATAGCGACGGTCGATGCTGTGGCGGGCGAATTGCGCGGCGAGCCCTTCATGGGCCCGGTCGGTCTTGGCGACCACGAGCAGGCCGGAGGTCCCCTTGTCGATCCGGTGGACGATCCCCGGCCGGGCGACCCCGCCGATTCCGGACAGCCGCCCGGCGCAATGGTGGAGGAGGGCGTTGACCATGGTCCCGTCGAAATTGCCCGCCGCCGGGTGGACGACCATCCCCGCCGGCTTGTCGACCACCAGGAGGTGCTCATCCTCGAAGACGATGTCGAGCGCGATGTCCTGCGCTTCGTTATGGGCCTGCGCCGGCTCGGGGACGCTGACTTCATAAGCGCCGGCGAGCGCCTTGGTCGCCGGGTCGCGAACCAGGCCCGCGGGCCCGGTCACCCGTCCGCTCGAGATCAGCGCCTTCAACCGCTCGCGCGACAAGGTCGGCAGAGCGGCCGCGAGCGCCCGGTCGAGACGCTGGCCGGCGGCATCGGCGGCGATCGTGGCGGTGATGTTCGACTCCCCCCGGGTCATTCCGGATTCGATGTGGGCAACGGCGGCTGCGATATCAATCCCCGTCATGCCAGCGAAGGCTGGCATCCCGGCGGGTGAAAGGCGCCGGCGGCCTTCACCCCCCTGGGCCCCAGCCTTCGCTGGGGCGACGGAACGGACTATCGCCTCCGCACGACCGTTCGAGTCGTGCCTTGCAACTGGATTCTCATCCGGCCAATAGGGGTGAAACCGGCGCGACAGGGGCTCCAATCGCCATGAAATCCCACGAATTTGCAAGCCTGCTCTGCTCGCGTCTCTGCCACGACCTGCTGTCGCCGGTCGGCGCCCTCAACAACGGCATCGAGCTTCTCGCCGACGAGCATGATCCCGAGATGCGCGCCCGCTGCATGGACCTGCTCGGCGAGAGCGCGCGAGCGTCGGCCAACAAGCTCAAATTCTTCCGCCTGGCCTTCGGCGCCGCCGGCGGCTTCGGCGACGAGGTCGACACCCGCGAGGCCCGGGTGGCGATCGAGGGGCTGTTCGGCGGCGACGGCCGCATCCAGCTCGGCTGGATGGTCGACGAGCCGACGATGAGCAAGAGGGCCCTCAAGGTCCTGCTCAACCTGGTCCTCATCGCCGGCGACGCGCTCGTGCGCGGCGGCCGGCTCGACGTCGGCGCCGAGAAGCATGGCGGCGGAGTAGATATCGTCGTCCGCGCCGACGGCCCGCGCATCGTCCTCGACCCCGAATTGAAGCGCGCCCTGCTCGGCGACCTCGCCGAGGACGCCATCGCCCCGCGCGGCGCCGCCGCCTGGCTGGTCCACTGCCTCCTCGCCGACTGCGGCGGCGAAGTGCAGGTCGCGGACCAGGAGGAGGGGGTGCTCCTGATCGGGGCGTCGATCCCGGCGGCGTAGCTCGTCGCCCCAGCGAAGGCTGGGGCCCCGGCGGGTGATGACCGCCGAGTCTTTCACCCCCTGGGGTCCCAGCCTTCGCTGGGACGACGCCACGAGTAAACACCTTCTTAACCAACCGCCCCTAAGCCTCATTCCGCGCGACAAGCGGCGGGGCCCAGTGGACGATCTCATCAACGATTTCATCGCCGAGACTCGGGAGATGCTCGAAGCGCTCTCGGGGGAGATCGTCGCCTGGGAGGCCGAGCCCGGCGACCGCGCCCGCCTCGACGAGATTTTCCGCTTCGTCCACACCGTCAAGGGCAACAGCGGCTTCTTCGACCTGCCCCGGATC
>Ga0190273_10000272_pt1 | contig 22868 bp, 26 predicted proteins | sample Popmic504IS_FD_134513 | JGI IMG/M metagenome (GOLD analysis project Ga0190273, IMG submission 134513) | Populus adjacent soil microbial communities from riparian zone of Shoshone River, Wyoming, USA - 504 IS | ecosystem: Environmental > Terrestrial > Soil > Riparian zone > Trees stand | place... | reverse complement strand
GTCATTCCCGACAGCGCCATCAGCGCACCCCCGCCCGCATCTGCTCGGCCTTGATCTTGCGCCAGCGCGCCACGTTGCGCTGATGCTCCTCGAACGTCGAGGCGAAGACGTGCCCGCCCGTGCCGTTGGCGACGAAGAACAGCTCGGTTGTCTTCGGCGGATTGAGCACCGCCTGCAGCGCCGCCTTGCCCGGGTTGGCAATCGGCGTCGGCGGCAGACCGTCGATCAGGTAGGTGTTGTAAGGCGTCTCACCCTTCAGTTCCGACAGCAGGATCGGGCGGCCGAGGGGACGACCCTTGCTGACGCCGTAGATGATGGTCGGATCGCTCTCCAGCCGCATGCCCTTGGCCAGCCGGTTGAGGAACACCGCCGCGATGCGCGGACGCTCAGTGGCGATGCCGGTCTCCTTCTCGACGATGGAGGCCAAGGTCACCGCCTCCTGCGGCGTCCTGAACGGCAACCCCTTGCCCCGCTGCCCCCAAAGTTGGGCCAGCAACCTGTCCTGCGCATCGGTCATCCGCTTGAGCACCGCCGCCCGCGTTTCGCCGCGCTGGAAATCGTAGGTCTCCGGCAGGATCGAGCCTTCGGGCGGGATATCGACCGCACCCGTCAGCGCGGGTTCGGCCATCAGACGCGCTACCACCATCTCCGACGTGATCCCCTCGGGCGCGGTGACCCGGTGATGCACGACGCGCCCGGCATGGATGTCCGCCAGCACCCGCCGCATCGAGGCGCCGGAGGCAAACTCGTACTCGCCCGCCTTCAGTGACCGCGACGCGCCGCTTACCTTGGCGACGACCATGAACAGCGTCGGGGAGCCGATCACGCCGGCGTCGTCGAGCGCGCCCGCGATGTCGCCCAGGCTGGAGCCCCGCTGGAGGAATACGGTCGTGGTCTGGCCCTTCGGCGCCTTCGGCCCCGGACCAACGTAGCTGAACGCCAGCGCAGCCACTGCCAACCCTACGACGCCCAAAAGAATCAGCGCCCCGCGCCGCAGCCCGACCCGCTTGACGATGGCCCTCCCCCGTCCCTTGCGGCGGGCCCGGGCGATGCCACGGGGACGGCGGCTCACGTTATCTTCTTGAAGATCAGCGCCGCGTTGGTGCCGCCGAACCCGAAGCTGTTGGACATCGCCACGTCGATCTTCATCGCCTTGGACTTGTGCGGCACAAGGTCCATCACAGTGTCGACGTTGGGGTTGTCGAGGTTGATGGTCGGCGGCGCGATCTGGTCGCGGATGGCCAGCACCGAGAAGATGCCCTCGACCGCACCGGCTGCGCCCAGCAGGTGCCCGATGGCGGACTTGGTCGACGACATCGCCACGCCCGACGCCGCTTCGCCCAGCGCCCGCTCGACCGCCGCGACCTCAATGCCGTCGGCCATGGTCGAGGTGCCGTGGGCGTTGACGTAATTGATTTCGGAAGTCGCTACCCCCGCGTCCTTGATCGCCGCCTTCATGGCCCGATAGCCGCCGTCGCCATCCTCGGACGGGGCGGTAATGTGGTAGGCGTCGCCCGACAGGCCGTACCCCGCCACCTCGGCGTAGATCTTTGCCCCGCGCGCCCTGGCGTGCTCGTACTCCTCCAGCACCAGAACCCCGGCGCCCTCGCCCATGATGAAGCCGTCTCGCCCGGCGTCGTAGGGCCGCGAGGCCTTCTCCGGCGTCTCGTTGTAGGAGGTGACCATCGCCCGGCAGGCGACAAACCCGGCGATGCCGATCGGCACGATGGGCGCCTCGGCCCCGCCGGCCACCATCACGTCGGCGTCGCCGTAGCGGATGATCCGCGCTGCATCGCCGATGGCGTGAGCGCCGGTCGCGCAGGCCGTCACCACCGCGTGGTTCGGCCCCTTGAAGCCGTAGCGGATCGAGATGTGGCCGGACGCCAGGTTGATGAGCGCGGCCGGGATGAAGAACGGGCTGACCCGCCGCGGACCCTTCTCGGCCATCTCGACCGCCGTGTTGGCGATGGTGCCCAAGCCGCCGATGCCCGAGCCCATGATCACGCCGGTACGCTGGCGCGATTCCTCGTCCTCGGGCAGCCAGCCGGAGTCCTTCACCGCCTCGTCCGCGGCGGCCACGGCATAGAGGATGAAGTCATCGACTCGGCGCTGGTCCTTGGGGCTCATCGCCTGGTTGGGGTCGAAGGAGCCGGGCGTGTCCGGCCCGCCGCCGCCGCGGCCGTCAATGCGCGGGACTTCGCAGGCGATCTCGCAGCCAAAGCCGGTGGGATCGAAGGCGGTGATGCGGCCGGCGCCCGACTGGCCGGCCAGGATCGCCTTCCACGTCACATCGACGCCGTAGCCGAGCGGCGTAAGCAGGCCGATGCCGGTGACGACGACTCTGCGCATCTCTTGCACTCCCTGGAGCGCTAACGAAAACCGCCGCGCGCACTAAGGCAAGGGCCCGTGCGCGCGGCGGTCAAATCGCTGGCGTCCGACAAGGACAGTTAGGCGTCAGCCGCCCGACTTTTCCTGGATGAACTTCACGGCGTCGCCGACCGTCTGGATGTGTTCGGCGGCGTCATCGGGGATTTCGATGTCGAACTCTTCCTCGAAGGCCATCACCAGCTCGACGTTGTCGAGGCTGTCTGCGCCGAGGTCGTCGATGAAGCTCGCCTTCTCGGTGACCTTCTCGGGGTCGGCGTCGAGGTGCTCGATGACGATCTTACGCACGCGCTCGAGAATGTCCGACATCAGGTTAGTCCCTCTTTGACTTAGTGGTCGCCGCCGGCGCTCTCTCCGACGTCTTTAATCCGGCCTCGCCTAGCATGTTCCAATTGGGGTGACTAGCGCGGGGCCGATGAGGCTAGATCATCGCCATGCCGCCGTTCACATGCAAGGTCTGGCCGGTCATGTAGGCCGCCTCCTCGCTGGCGAGATAGACGCAGGCCGCGGCGACTTCGGCCCCGGTTCCCAACCGGCCGGCGGGGATCTTGCCCATGATGGCGGCGCGCTGGGCTTCGTTGAGGTCGTCGGTCATCGGGCTCTTGATGAAGCCCGGCGCAACGCAGTTGACGGTGACGTTTCGCGTCGCAACTTCCTGTGCCAAGGCCTTGGAAAACCCGATCATTCCGGCCTTGGAGGCGGCGTAGTTCGCCTGCCCCGGATTGCCGGTGACGCCGACCACCGAGGTAATGCCGATGATCCGGCCATAACGGCGCTTCATCATCCCCCGCAGGGCGGCGCGGGAGAGGCGGAAGTAGCTCTCCAGATTGACCCGGATCACCTCCTGCCAGTCCTCGTCCTTCATCCGCAGCATCAGCCCGTCGCGGGTGATCCCGGCGTTGGCGACGAGGATGTCCACCTGCCCGGCGGCTTCTTCAGCCTTGCCGACCAGCCCGTCCACGGCGGCCGGGTCCGAGAGATTCGCGGCAACCACCGAGGTCCGATTGCCGAGCCCTGCGGCTACTTCCGCCAGCACATTCTCGCGCGTGCCTGAGAGGACAACGTGAGCCCCCTGCGCATGCAGCGACCTCGCAATCGCCCCGCCGATGCCGCCGGTGGCGCCGGTGACGAGAGCCGTTTTTCCGGTGAGATCAAACATCGCGGCTCCTTAGAGGCTCTTGGCGAAGGCTTCGAGATCGGCCGGACTGTTCAGCGCCGCCGCCTCGGCGTCCGGCGCGATGCGCTTGGCCATGCCGGACAGCACCTTGCCCGAGCCAGCCTCTGCGAAGCGCGTCACCCCGCCTTCGCCCGCCAGCCACTCCATACTCTCACGCCAGCGCACCCGGCCGGTGACCTGCTCGACCAGCAGGCGGCGAATCTCATCGGGCGAATGGACCGGACGGGCGGTGACGTTGGCCACCAGCGGCGCGCGTGGCGAGACAATGTTCGCCCGGCCCAGCGCCTCGGCCATCTCCTCGGCGGCCGGCTGCATCAGCGGTGAATGGAACGGCGCCGAAACGTTCAGCGGGATCGCCCGCGCACCCAGTTCCTTGGCCTTCTCGATGGCGCGGTCCACGGCCGCCTTGTCCCCGGAGATGACCACGTTGCCGTTGTTGTTGTCGTTGGCGACCACGCAGACGCCGACCTCCGAGCCGGCAGCAGCAGCGGCTTCGGCCAGCGCCACGTCCGTCTTCGGACCGATCAGCGAAGCCATTGCGCCCGCCCCCACCGGCAAGGCCCGCTGCATCGCCACGCCGCGCAGTTTCAGCAGCCGCGCGGTGTCGGAAACGCTGATCGAGCCCGCCGCCGCCAGCGCCGAGTATTCGCCGAGGCTGTGGCCGGCCACGAAGGCGGCCTTGTCGATGCCGGCGCCGAACTCCCGCTCCAGCACCCGCATGACGGCCAGGCTCACCGCCATCAGCGCCGGCTGGGCGTTCTCGGTCAGCGTCAGGTCGCCTTCCGGACCTTCACGTATCAGCTTCGAGAGCTTCTGCGACAGGGCGTCGTCGACCTCCTGGAAGACCTCCCGCGCCGAGGCGAACGTCTCCGCCAACTCGGCGCCCATGCCGACAGCCTGGCTGCCTTGGCCGGGGAAGATGAAGGCAAGGCTCATGCGCGCTTAAGCTCCCGTCTGACTCGCGGCGGCAGGGTTAGGGCGCCGCACGCCGCCGGGCAACTATTGGGCGGGCGTGGCGGTAGTCGACTGGGCCGGATCTCCGATCGGATCGGCCGCGGCCTGAGGCGGCGCCTGCACCGCGGCCGGGGTTTCTTGAACCTGCGCCGAGGCCGCCCCAGCCGAGTTCTCCGCCGCGCCAGCCTGCCGAACCGGCGCTTCGGCTGCCTTCTTCTTGCCGCCCCCGAACACCTTCTTGAGGAAGCCGCCGACGCTGCGCCCAACCTTGTTGCCGACCGCTCCCGCCGCCGCGCTGCCCAGAGGCCCGCCGCTCGCGCCCGCCGCGCTGCCGAGCACACCGCCGACCGTGCCGCTGAGGCTCTCGACCAGGCTGGGCTTTTTCTTCTCTTCAGCCTTCTGTGTGACCGCGGGCGGCGCGACGACAGCCGGGCCGGGCGCATCGGGATAGGTCCCCTGCGGCGTCGCCACGGGCTCGGGCGGCACGGTGGTGAAGATGAGAGGCGCGGGCGTCGCGGCTGGCGGCGCCGGAGCAGTGGCTTGGGCCCAGGCGCCCACCGGCGCGCCGCAGATCATCGAAGTCGCCACCAGGGCGGTCACAAGCTTACGCATTTCAAACACCTCACTGTTGAGGTTGAAACGCCTGTAACCGCTGCAAGTTCTTGCCTTTCACCCCTCCCCCACGTATACGCGCCGACTTCACGGAAGGCGGTTTCCACGCAGCCCGGCTCGTTCGGGCCATCCCGCTTGGAAATCCATCGTGTCGGCCGGTCTTCCGCCGCCTGACTCGCCGCCCTCCACCCACGGAAGGGAAAACATGGCGTTCTACGAACACGTGGTCATTGCGCGGCAGGATATCTCGCCGCAACAGGCCGAAGCTCTCAACGAGCAACTCAAGGCCCTCATCGAAGAACAAGGCGGTCACATCGCCAAGATCGAGTACTGGGGCCTGCGCAACCTGACCTACCGGGTCAAGAAGAACCGCAAGGGCCACTACTCCCTGCTCGCCATCGACGCTCCGTCGGCGGCGGTCAAGGAGATGGAGCGCCAGCTGTCGATCAACGAAGACGTGCTGCGCTACATGACCATCCGCGTCGACGAGCTCGATCTCGAGCTGTCGCCGGTGCTGGCCCGCCGCGACCGCGAACGCAGCGACCGTCCCGACCGTCCCCGTGACGAAGGCTTCGGCGGCGGCGCACCGCGCGATGGCGCCCCCCGCGGCGACTTCGGCGCTCCCAGAGGAGAGGCATAATGACTGACGTTCCCGCTCCTGAATCCGACGCTCCCGCCGCCGGCGCGGGCGCTCGCCGCCCCTTCTATCGCCGCCGCAAGGTCTGCCCGTTCTCGGGCGCCGGCGCGCAGAAGATCGACTACAAGGACGTCAAGCTCCTGCAGCGCTACATCTCCGAGCGCGGCAAGATCGTGCCCTCCCGCATCACCGCGGTGTCGGCCAAGAAGCAGCGTGAACTGGCCAAGGCCATCAAGCGCGCCCGCTTCCTGGCCCTGCTCCCCTACGTCGTGAAGTAGGGAGCCGCACAGATGAAAGTCATCCTGCTCGAACGCGTTGAACGCCTGGGCGCCCTTGGTGACGTGGTCACGGTGAAGGACGGGTTCGCCCGTAACTACCTGCTGCCCCGCTCCAAGGCCCTGCGCGCCAACTCCAACAACCTCAAGGCCTTCGAAGGCCAGCGGGCCGAGATCGAAGCGCGTAACGACAAGGCGCGCGAAGCGGCCGTGAAGTCAGGTGAAGGCCTGGACGGCAAGTCCTACATCCTGATCCGACAGTCGGGCGAAAGCGGCCAGCTCTATGGCTCGGTCTCCGGCCGCGACGTGGCCGACGCGGTGAACGCCGAGGGCGGCAAGGTCGACCGCTCGATGGTCATCCTCGACAAGCCGATCAAGACGCTGGGCGTCCACGAGGTGAAGATCCGCCTCCACGCCGAGGTGACCGTGACGGTGAAGATCAACATCGCTCGCTCGGCCGACGAAGCCGAACGCCAGGCGCGCGGTGAGAACGTCATCACCTCGCAGTTCGAGGAAGACCAGCTGATGGCCTCGGAAGCCGCCGCCGACATGCTCGAAGGCGGCGCCGGCGCCCACGACATGGGCGTCGAGGGATAGGGTTTTCGGCTTTTGCTGAATTGAAGCGGCGTCGGAGCGATCCGACGCCGTTTTCATGTTCACCCTTCGTCATCCCGGAGACCTGCAAGGCCGAGCCGGCACCCAGAGTCACTGCACCCACTGTGGGTCCCGGCTCTTCGCTTCGCTACGGCCGGGATGACGGTTATGGTGAGCTGTGGGGGAGAGGACGTTCTGCGTCTACATGCTGGCCAGCCAGCGCAACGGCACGCTCTACGTCGGCGTGACGAGCAAACTTTCGCGCCGCGTGTGGCAGCACCGCGAAGGCGAGATCAAGGGCTTCACCGCTAAGTACAGCGTGCATCGCCTCGTTTGGTACACGCACTTTCCGACTGCCCTTGAGGCGATCGCCTTTGAGAAGCGACTGAAACGCTGGCGACGTGCCTGGAAGCTGGACCTCATCGAAAAGATGAACCCTCAGTGGCTCGACCTCTACGAGACTCTCAATTCCTAAACCCCGTCATCCCGGACGGCCCGAAGGGACGATCCGGGACCCAGAGTCACAGGCGCGGCTCTAGGTCCCGGCTCTTCGCGCTACGGTCGGGATGACGGAGTGGGTTGATCGAGGATGTGAGCGGGTAGAGAATATACAGTGAACATCCACCCTCCCTCCCCCGGCATCTGCGAACTGCGACGTTCCGCGCGCGCCACTCCTCGCCGCCCTTGCTAAGTTCCGCCGCCATGGCATCGATCGTTCCCGCTCTCGACCTCCGGCCCGCTCCCGCGGAGTCCATCGTCACCGCCCAACCGTCGAATATCGAGGCCGAGCAGGCGCTGCTCGGGGCGCTGCTGTACGACAACGGCGCCTACGAGCGGATCAGCGACAAGCTGCAGGGCCGTCACTTCCACGAGCCCTTCCACGCGCGCCTGTTCACCGCCATCGAAGGCCACATCCGCAAGGGCCAGCTGGCCGAGCCGATCCTGCTGGCCGACGAGTTCAAGCGCGATCCGGCCTTCGAGGAACTCGGCGGCCTGCGCTATCTAGCCGACCTCGTCGACCGCGCGCCGCCGGCCGCCAACGCGCCCGACTACGCCCGCGCCATCTATGACCTGGCCCTGCGCCGCGAGCTGATCCGCATCGGCGGCGAGATCAGCAACGAGGCCCAGACCGGCGATCCCGACAAACCCGCCCGCGACCAGATCGAACTGGCCGAGCAGCAGCTCTATACCCTGGCCGAGAGCGGCACGGCGTCGACGGGCTTCGTCGGGTTCGCCGACGCCCTGCGCGGGGCCGTCGAGATGGCTGCGGAAGCCTACAGCCGCGACGGCGGGTTGGCGGGGATTTCGACCGGGCTGATCGACCTCGACCAGAAGCTGGGCGGCCTGCATCCGTCCGACCTGCTGATCGTCGCCGGGCGCCCGTCGATGGGCAAGACGGCGCTGGCCACCAACATCGCCTTCCACGTCGCCCGCAACTACGCCTGGGAGCCGCAGCCGGACGGCACGCGCAAGACGGTCAACGGCGGCGTCGTCGCCTTCTTCTCGCTGGAAATGAGCGCCGAGCAGCTGGCCATGCGCCTGCTCGCCGACGTCTCGGGCGTGTCCTCCGACCGCCTGCGCAAGGGCGAGATCGACGCCTCCGAGTTCGGGCGGGTCCGCGACGCCGCCATCGAAATCCAGGAATCGCCCCTCTTCATCGACGCCACCGGCGGCCTCTCGATCGCCAAGCTGACGGCGCGGGCGCGGCGGCTGAAACGCTCGTCGGGGCTCGACCTGATCGTCGTCGACTACCTGCAGCTGGTCACCGGCGGCGACGGCCGCGGCGAGCAGAACAGGGTGCAGGAAGTCTCGATGATCACCCAGGGGCTGAAGGCGCTGGCCAAGGAGCTCAGCGTCCCGGTCATCGCCCTGTCGCAGCTGTCGCGTCAGGTCGAGAGCCGCGAGGACAAGCGCCCGCAACTGTCGGACCTGCGCGAATCCGGCTCGATCGAGCAGGACGCCGACGCCGTCATGTTCGTCTATCGCGAGAGCTACTACTTGGGCCGGGCCGAGCCGAAGGAAGGCACGCCCGAGCACATGAACTGGCAGGAAGAGATGGACCGCGTCGGCAACCTCGCCGAAGTCATCATCGGCAAGCAGCGCCACGGCCCGATCGGCACCGTGAAGCTGCACTTCAACGCCGACCTGACCAAGTTCGGCAATTTGGCGCGTGAGGGCCGCTTCGAACCGCGCTAATCGCAGCGCGTGACCTCCGCCCGCCTCACCATCGACCTCGGCGCACTCGCCCACAACCATGCCATCCTGCGCGAGCAGGCGGGCGGCGCCGAGGTTGCGCCGGTGGTGAAGGCTGATGGCTATGGGCTGGGTGCGGCTCAGGTTGCGCGGCGGCTGTGGGCGGAGGGCGCGCGGAGCTTCTACGTCGCGCGGCTGTCGGAGGGCGAAACGCTGCGGGCGGTGCTGCGCGAGGCGGCGATCTACGTCTTCGATGGTTATGTGCATGGCGCGCGTCTGGAAGCGGCGCGGCTGGTCCCGGTGCTGAACAGCGCCGAACAGGTCGCCGCCTGGCAGGCCGAGCGCCCTCGCCTCCCCGCCGCGCTGCACATCGACACCGGTATGAACCGGCTGGGTGTGCGGGCGGATGAGGCCGAACGGATCGCCGGCTTCCCATTCGAGCTAGTCATCAGCCACCTCGCCTGCGCGCCGACGCCCGAGCACCCGATGAACGCCGCCCAGGCGAAGCGTTTCGGTGACGTGCGGACGCTGTTTCCGAACACGCGCGCCAGCTTCGCCAACTCGGCGGGCGTGTTCCTCAGGCCGGACTTCCGCTTCGACCAGGCGCGGCCGGGCATCAGCCTCTATGGCGGCGGGCCGTTCGAAGTCCCGCATCCGGACATCCGCGCCGTCGCCACCTTCGAAGCGCCGATCCTGCAGGTGCGCGATGTGCCGGCTGGCGAGAGCGTCGGCTATGGCGCGGCGTTCGTCGCCGAGACCGCCATGCAGGTCGCCACCATCGCCGCAGGCTACGCCGACGGCATCCTACGCTCGTCGCATCCGCGCGGCTCCGCCTTCGTCGGCGGAGAGAAGCGCCGTCTGCTCGGCCGCATTTCAATGGACCTGATTACGGTCGATGTGACCGGCCTGAAGGTCAAGGCCGGTGAGATGATCGAGCTGCTCGGGCCCAACATCCTGCTCGACGATGCCGCCGCAGCCGCGGGCTCCACCGCCTATGAGCTGCTGACCCGGCTCAGCCACCGCGCCGAGCGGACCTACGTCGGCTAGACTGGCGCGAAAAGCGAATCAGGAAAGCCCATGGCCCGCGACGGGGCGGTTTACATCTGCCAGGCCTGCGGCGCGGCCCACACCAAGTGGTCGGGCCAATGCACGGCATGCGGCCAATGGAACAGCCTCGTCGAGGAAGTCACCTCCCGCCCGCCCGGCGCGCTTGCCCCCACCAAGGCCAGCAAGAACCGCGGCCTCAACTTCGAGACCTTGGAAACGGAGACCACCCCCCCGCCGCGCATCCTCACCGGCGTCGACGAGTTCGACCGCGTCTGCGGCGGCGGCATCGTGCCGGGCTCGGCCATGCTGCTCGCCGGCGACCCCGGTGTCGGCAAGTCCACTCTCCTCCTCCAGGTCTGCGCCCACGCCGCCCAGCGCGGCGCCAATTGCGCCTACATCTCCGGCGAAGAGGCGGTCGAGCAGATCAGGTCACGCGCCGCCCGCATGGGCCTGGCCCACACCTCGGTGAAGCTGGCCGCCGAGACGGCGCTGCGCGAGATCCTGGACGGCTTGAAGAAGGAACACTTCGACCTCGTCGTCATCGACTCCATCCAGACCCTGTGGTCGGACGCCCACGAGGCTGGCCCCGGCTCCGTCACCCAGGTCCGCTCCTGCGCCGCCGAGCTGGTGCGGCTGGCCAAGAAGCGCGGCGTGGCCATCATCCTCGTCGGACACGTCACCAAGGACGGCCAGATCGCCGGGCCGCGCGTCGTCGAGCACATGGTCGACGCGGTGCTCTCCTTCGAAGGCGAGCGCGGCTATCCCTTCCGTATCCTGCGCGGCGCCAAGAACCGCTTTGGCGCCACCGACGAGATCGGCGTCTTCGAAATGGGCGACGCCGGCCTGCGCGAGGTCCGCAATCCGTCTGCCCTTTTCCTCAACGAAGGCGGCGAGCGGGCGGCGGGGGCGGCGGTGTTCGCCGGCATCGAGGGCTCGCGGCCCGTCCTGGTCGAGTTCCAGGCGCTGGTGGCGCCGTCCGCCTACGGCACGCCGCGCCGGGCGGTGGTCGGATGGGATAGCGGGCGCCTCGCCATGGTGCTGGCGGTGCTGGAGGCCCGCTGCGGGCTTGGTTTTGGCAACCGCGACGTCTATTTGAACGTCGCCGGCGGGCTTCGCATCAGCGAACCGGCGGCGGACCTGGCGGCGGCGGCGGCGCTGGCGTCCTCGGCCCTCGATGTGGCCCTGCCGCAGGACTGCGTGGTCTTCGGCGAGGTCAGCCTGTCGGGCGACGTGCGGCCGGTGAGCAGGATGGAGGCGCGCCTGAAAGAGGCGGCGAAACTCGGTTTCTCGCGAGCTTTAGGCCCCAACGGCATCGATACGCCCGGCGTCACGGGCGTGGCCCGCCTGGCCGACGCCGTGCGGCGCATCGGCGATGAGCACTGGACATGACCCAGTTCGATCTCATCGTCCTGGTCATCATCCTGGTCTCGGCCTTCATCGGCTTTGTCAGGGGCGCGACGCGGGAGTTGGTCACCGCCTTTTCGTTCATCATCGCCGCGGTGCTGTCGCTGTTGCTGCTGCGCGCCACCGGGCCCATGGGCCGCGCCCTCCTCGATCCCGACTGGCTGGGCGTTGCGGCCGCCCTTGTTGTCACCTTCGTCATTGCCTACGTGGCGCTCAGGGTCGCCGGCGGGCGGCTGTCGAAGGGAATTCATGCCAACCCAGGGCTCGGCACGGTCGACCGCACGGTCGGCGTCGGCATCGGCATCGTCAGGGCGATCGTGGTGCTGGGCGCCTTCAACCTGGTCTTCAACGCCGCTACGCCCGCGGCCCGCAGCCCGCAGTGGATCAAGGGTGCGGCGCTGTATCCGTTGACGGCGGCATCGGGAAAAATGTTGATGGCCTTCGCTCCTCAAGGACAAGCGGCCGCGGGCAAGCTAAGGCCTGCCATCGAGAAGGCCGTGCGCGAGGGCTCCGGGGAAATGCCCAAGGGCGAAGGCTACGACGAGCAACAGCTCGAGTCCGTCAACGATCTGGTGGAGAAGTCCCGATGAGCACCAAAGATCAGCATCCCTGGCGCGATCCGGACGACGACCGGCCGCGCCTCGAATGCGGCGTGTTCGGGGTCTTCGGGGTGCCGGAAGCGGCCGCCGTCACCACGCTGGGCCTCCACGCCCTGCAGCACCGCGGGCAGGAAGCCTGCGGCATCGCCTCCTTCGACGGCCAGCGCTTCCACACAGAACGCCACATGGGCCACGTCGCCGACGCCTTCACCGGCGCCGACCTGGTCGACCGCCTGCCCGGCGCCGCCGCTATCGGCCACACCCGCTATTCGACCTCCGGCGGCAGCTTCATCCGCAACGTCCAGCCGATGTTCGCCGACCTCGAGGCCGGCGGCGTGGCGCTGGCTCACAACGGCAACCTGACCAACTTCCTGACGCTGCGCGAGCGGCTGGTGCAGGAAGGGGCCATCTTCCAGTCGACGTCCGACAGCGAAGTGATCCTCCACCTGCTAGCCCGCTCGCGCAAAGCCAAGCTGGTCGACCGCTTCATCGACGCGCTGATGCAGATCGAGGGTGGCTATGCGCTGGTGGCGCTGAGCAACAAGAAGATGATCGGCGTGCGCGACCCGCTCGGTATCCGGCCGCTGGTGCTGGGTGACCTCGACGGCAAGGCGGTCCTGGCGTCCGAGACCTGCGCGCTAGACATGATCGGCGCCCGCTTCGTGCGCGACATCGAGCATGGCGAGATGGTCATCATCGACGCCAAGGGCATTCGTTCGGTGCGCCCCTTCCCGGCCGCCCAGGCGCGTCCTTGCGTCTTCGAATACGTCTACTTCGCCCGCCCCGACAGCGTCGTGAACGGCCGCTCCGTCTATGACGTGAGAAAGCGCATGGGCCAGCGGCTGTCGCAGGAAAGCGGCGTGCCCGCCGACGTCGTCGTGCCGGTGCCCGACAGCGGCGTGCCCGCCGCCATCGGCTACGCCCAGGAGAGCGGCATCCCGTTCGAGATGGGCATCATCCGCAACCACTATGTCGGCCGCACCTTCATCCAGCCGACCCAGAGCGTCCGCGAGCTGGGCGTGCGCATGAAGCACAGCCCCAACCGATCGGTGCTGACCGGCAAGCGCGTGGTGCTGATCGACGATTCGATCGTGCGCGGCACCACCTCCCGCAAGATCGTGCGGCTGGTGCGCGAAGCAGGCGCCAAGGAGGTCCACCTGCGCTCGGCCTCGCCGCCGATCCAGTGGCCGGACTTCTACGGCATCGACATGCCCGACCGCGACAAGCTGCTGGCCGCCCAGCAGACGCTGGCCGAGATGACCAAGTTCCTGGAAGTGGATTCGCTCGGCTTCCTGTCCGTCGACGGCCTCTACTGGGCCATGGAGTCGGGGCCGCGCGATCCCGCCAACCCGCAGTTCACCGACCACTACTTCACCGGCGACTACCCCACCCGCCTCCTCGACCGCGAAATCGCCGAGGGCCGCAACGACACCGTCGAACGCCAGCTGTCCTTCCTAGTCAGCGCCTAGCCTACCCGCGCGGGCGCCGCTAAGAGGGCGCCATGCACGAAGACCTACCTCTCAAGGGCCGCATTGCCCTCGTCACCGGCGCCACGCGCGGCATCGGCCGGGCCGTTGCGCTGGGCTATGCTCGGGCCGGCGCCCACGTCATTGCGCTCGGCCGCACGCAGGGCGCGCTGGAAGCTTTGGACGACGAGGTGTTCAAGGCGACCGGCGAGCACGCCACCCTCGTTCCCATCGACCTGCGCAACCCAGACGGGGTCGATCCGCTCGGTCAGGCAATCAACGACCGCTGGGGCAGGCTGGACATCCTGGTCGGCGCCGCGGGGCTGCTCGGCGCGCTGACGCCGGTCGGCCACCTCGATCCCAAAGCCTGGGAGCAGATCATCGCGGTGAACCTGACGGCCAACTGGCGGCTGATCCGGTCGATGGACCCGCTGCTGCGCGCCTCCGACGCCGCCCGGGCCATCTTCCTGTCGAGCGGCGTGGCGCAGAAGCCGCGCGCTTTCTGGGGCGGCTATGCGGCCTCCAAGGCCGGGCTGGAGGCGCTGGTCGCCACCTATGCCGACGAGATGGAGACCACCAGCGTCCGGGCGCTGTGCGTCAATCCGGGCGCCATGCGGACGAAGATGCGGGCCGGCGCCTACCCCGGCGAAGACCCGCTGACCCTGCCGGCGCCGGAAGAGATCGTGCCGCTGATCGTCGAACTGGCGAGGGGCGACCGCGAGCCACCACCCTACGTCAGCTACCGCGAGTGGGCCGCCGCCCGCCCTTAGTGGCGCCCCGCGCCTTCTGGGCCGCCTTGACGCCCACCGACTTGGTCGCCCCCGACTTCGGAGCCCCGGCCCGGTTGAGGCCCTTCTTGATCCCCGCCTTGGCCGCCTTGCGTTTGTCGTCGGCCTTGGCGCCGAAAGCCTTGGTCTCCGGCCGCGCGGTGGTCTTGCCGAAGGTGGTCTGCTGGCCAAAGCTGGCCGGCCCACCTTTGCTCTCACCCTCGGCATAGGGGTTCTTGCCCGACTTTACCGTCATGCGGATCGGCACGCCCGGCAGGTCGAAGCTCTCGCGCAAGCTGTTGGTCAGGTAGCGGCGGTACTGCTCCGGCAGCAGGTCGGCGCGGCTGGCGAACAGCACGAAGGTCGGCGGCCGCGCCTTGGTCTGGGCCATGTACTTCGGCTTGATGCGTTTTCCACCCACCGCAGGCGGTGGGTGGCGTTGCACCGCCAACGCCAGCCAGTCGTTGAGGTCGCGGGTCTTGACCTTGGTCGACCAGTTGTCGTGCACCTTCAGCACCGCCGGCATCAGCCGGTCGACGTTGCGTCCGGTCTCGGCCGACAGCGCAATGACCGGCGTGCCGCGCACCTGCGGCAGCATCCGCTCGGCGTGCTCGATGAATTCCTTGAGCTTGGCCTGCGGGTCGGGGACGAGGTCCCACTTGGCCAGCACGAAGACGAGCCCCCTGCCCTCACGCTCGACGAGATCGGCGATCTGCAGGTCCTGGGTCTCGAAGGGGTGGGTGGCGTCCATTACCAGGATCACCACCTCGGCGAAGGTGATCGAGCGGATGGTGTCCTGGGTCGAGAGTTTCTCGAGCTTCTCGTTGACCTTGGCCTTGCGACGCAACCCGGCGGTGTCGACCAGCCTGATCTTGCGGTCGTCCCACTCCCAATCGACCGGGATGGCGTCGCGGGTGATGCCGGCCTCCGGGCCGACCAGCAGCCGCTCCTCGCCGATCAGCCGGTTGACTAGCGTCGACTTGCCGGCATTCGGACGGCCGACGATAGCGATGCGGACCGGCTTGTCGCCGTCGTTCTCCTCGGCGCCGTCGGCGTCCTGGGGCGCCACCTCCATCACCCGTTGATAGAGGTCGGCCATGCCCTCGCCGTGCTCGGCCGACAGCGCCACCGGCTCACCGAAACCGAGGCGGTAGGCCTCCATCGTTCCGGCCTCTCCGGCCTTGCCTTCGGCCTTGTTGGCGACGGCGATGACGGGCTTGGAGGACCGGCGCAGCACCTCGCCGAAGATTTTGTCGGCCGGTGTCACCCCCTCGCGCGCGTCGATCACGAACAGCGCCACGTCGCACTCGGCGATGGCCATCTCCGTCTGCGCCCGCATGCGGGCTTCGAGGCTTTCGTCAGTGACATCCTCGAAGCCGGCGGTGTCGATCAGGTCGAGGTCGATGTCGCCCAGCCGCCCGGTGGCGAACTTGCGGTCGCGGGTCACCCCCGGCAGGTCATCGACGATGGCGAGCTTGCGCCCGGCCAGCCGGTTGAACAGCGTGGACTTGCCGACGTTTGGCCTACCTACGATGGCCAGCTTGAGAGGCATTCAAAATTTCCGCTCATCCCCGCGAAGGCGGGGACCCAGGTGTTTTTATCGTAAAGCACCCGACTGTCAGAAAAAGCCTGGGTTCCCGCCTTCGCGGGAATGATCGGTGGTGGGGTGCTAGCGCACCGCCACCAGATCCGCCTCATCGGTGACGAGATAGACCGTGCCGTTCGCCGCGATCGGGCTGATCAGCACCGACTGGCCGATGTTGGCGCTCGACAGCGTCTCGCCGGTCTTGGGGTTCAGCGCCAGCAGCTGGCCGGTATTGGAGGCCACCAGCAGCCGGTCGGAGGCCATGATCGGGCCGGTCCACAACGGCCGGATCTTGGCTTTGCCGCCGCCGATACGGAACGAGCCGATGCCGAAGCCGCGGCTCGCCTTGGCTTCCTTGTAGCCGGCGTTGAGATCGCGCATCCAGTAGACCTGACCGTTCTCACGCGACACGCAGATCACTTCGCCGGCTTGCGAGACGATGTAGACCACGTCGCCCGCCACCCAAGGCGAGGTCAGCGAGGCCACCGGCAGCGACCAGCGCGGCTGGCCGGTTCGCATGTCGATGGCGGCGAACACGCCCGAGTGGCTGGCGGCATAGACGTCGCCCTTGTAGATCACGGGCCGCCCGGCGATGTCGCGGATCTCCGACAGCGCATTGGTGCGGCTGGCGCGCGACAGGGCCTGGTTCCACAGGTCGTTGCCGTTGGCCGCCCTGAGCGCGATCACCTCACCCGAGGCGAAGGCCGCGACGACGGTGTCGCCCGAAACCGCCGGGCTCGACGCCCGCAGCAGCCGCGCCGGTTCGACCAGCGCCTGATAGTTCCAGTCCTCGGCGCCGTTGGCGGCGTTGAAGGCAAGCAGTTCGTTGTCGGTGCTGACCGCGAACACCCGACCGCCGGCCACCGTCGGGGCCGAATGGATGGGCGAAGCGGTATCGCGGCGCCAGCCCATGCCGCCGGTTGCGGCGTCGAGCTGGGCCACATAGCGGTTGCCACTGGAGACATAGAGCTTGCCGTCGGCGTAGGCGACACCGCCGCCGAACGCATGGCGGTCGCGCTTGGAGCGGGCCGGCAGGTCCGTGCGCCAGACCACCTCGCCGCTGCCGGCGTCGATGGCCGACACGGTTGAGCGGCCGTCCATGACGAACACCTTGCCGTCCGCCATCACGGGCGGGGCGAGCACGTGGGCGCTGCGGTCGGAGCCCTCGCCGAAGCCGCGCTTCCAGGCGACCTGAAGGTTCGGGGCGGCCTGGACGTTCTCGATGGCCTGCTCGGCATTGCCGCCGGGCAGCGGCCAGTCAGCCTGAGGCGCGGCGGGCGGCAGCGTGAAATCCTGGCCCTTCAGCGCATCGGCCGGCGTCACCTTCTCATCATAGGCGATGATCGAGATGCGCTGGCCTTTGGTGGCGACCGTCTTGTTCGGCTTGTCGCCGCCATCGAACGGATTGAGCTTGCCCGCCACGCCCTTGATCGTCGAGCAGCCGCTGACGGTGACGGCGAGCGCCAGAAGGACGGCGACGCCGCCGGTACGCTTAAAGCTCATTGAGCGACTCCGGGCTGGGCGGGTGCGACCTGCCCTTGAGGTTGGGGTTGCGGCGTCGGCATGGCCGCGGCGGCCTTCACAGCCGCCGGCAGGGCCTTGGCCGAGCCGGAATCGATCATGTCCATGGCCGCGCGGGCGCGCTCACGGACGGGGTCGGGGGAGTCGGGCAGCAGGCTCAACACCGCGAAGTCGCCGCGGGCCTCGGTCGTCTTGCCCGCCATCAGCTTGGCGAAGGCCAGCGCTTCCTTGGCTTCGGTGCGGTAGGGACGCTCGTCCTCGGTCAACGGCTTCAGCCTCGATTCAAGATCGGCATAGGGAGCCGTATCGAGAAGCGCGAAGGCGGATTTGAGGCGGGCGAGATCGCCCAGCATCTGGTCGGGCGCGGCCTCGGCCGCGGCGTCGAACAGCTTGACCGCTTCGTCGGCCTTGCCGGCCTCAAGCCGCATGCCGCCCTGATGCATCAGGGCCATCGAACGGTACACGGGCGGGCCGTCTTCAGCGACCTTGGCGAACTGGCCGTAGGCGCGGGTCTCGTCGTGGGCGTCGTAGCTTTCGATCGCCTGCGTGTACTGCTCGGCGGCGGTGAAGGCGGCCTTGTCCTGCCGGTCCTTCCACGCCCACCAGCCCAGCGCCGCGGCCAGCGCCAGCACGGCGATGCCGATAACCCACGGCAGCGCCCGAAGCGCGAGCGTCCTGTAGCGGTCGGAGCGTAGCTGCCCCTCCACTTCATCAAATAGGTCGACCAACGGGAGCTCCGCGACAGGCGAAATCAACGATTTGCGCCGCGGAACCTATAGGGTGTCACGCGCCGCTGCAACGCGGCGTGAGCAGCTAACGGCTCTGCTTTGAGAAGTACGTCTCCGCCTCGCCCGGGAAGCTGCGGGCGCGGACGTCTGCGGCGTAGGCGGAGGCGGCTTTGGTGATCTCGCCGCGGAGGTCGGCGTAGCGGCGGACGAACTTGGGCGTCCAGTCGAAGAGGCCGAGCATGTCGTCGGTGACCAGGATCTGGCCGTCGCAGCCCGACGAGGCGCCGATGCCGATGGTGGGCGGAGCGATGGCGGCGGTGATGTCGCGGGCCAGCTGTTCGGCGACGCCCTCGACGACGACCGCGAAGGCGCCGGCTTCGGCCGTCTCCTTGGCTTCGGCGAGGATGCGGTGGCGCTCCTCCTCGGTGCGGCCCTTGGCCCTGAAGCCGCCGTCGACCAGCACCGATTGCGGGCGCAGGCCGACGTGGCCCATGACCGGGATGCCGCGCTTGACGAGGTGCTCGATGGTGCCCGGCACAGTCGGCCCGGCTTCGACCTTCACCCCCTGAGCGCCGGTCTCCTTCATGATCCGCGAGGCGTTGGCGTAGGCCGCGTCCGGCGTGCCCTCGTAGGAGCCGAACGGCATATCGACGACAACCATCGCCTTCTTCGAGGCGCGCATGACCGCCTGGCCGTGCAGGATCATCATCTCCAGCGTCACGCCGACGGTGTTGGGCAGGCCGTGCACCACCATGCCCACGCTGTCACCGACCAGCAGCAGGTCGCAGTGATCGTCGAGGATCTCGGCCACCGGCGCGGTGTAGGCGGTCAGGCAAACGATCGGCTCACCGCCCTTGCGCGCGGCGATGTCGGGCGCCGTCACGCGGCGGACGGTCTCTTGGCGTTGTGCGGACAGAGCCTAGAACTCCTCGACGGCCCGGGTTACGGCCAGAGCCAGCGCCATAACACCCAAGGCCGCCGCCATCCACAGAACTTCACCGCTGAGCGGCAGGCCGGAGAGGCCAAGGCCCGAGCGCCACAGGCCGTCCAGCTCCCGCACCAGCATCCGGTTGCCCTGTTCCGTCGCCGCGGTGATTTCCGGCGCCAGCCCAGAGCCGACCATCTGCACGGCGGCGATCAGGCCCCCGGCGACCCCGGCCACGCCGATCATCAGCTGGCGCAGGCTCCAGCCGCGGTTCAGCCGCGCCTCGACCTGACGCGAGAACAGCTCGGCATCCGCCATCGGCGGCGGGGTGTCGAACATCCGCAGCAGGCGGGCTTCGAAGTCGGCATCAGCCATGATCGCGCCTCCTGTCCGCGGCCGCCGGCCTGGCCAGCCGGTCTCTGAGCTTATCCAGACCACGTTTGACATGGGATTTGACCGTCCCCAGCGGCGTATTCAAGACCTCCGCCGCTTCCGCGTGCGACAGCCCGGCGCCATAGCAAAGTGAAATACACATCTGTTCCGTCGGGTTGAGACTCTTAAGCGCCTCATCGAGATCGATACGGGAGACCGCAGAAAGTTCGCCTTCCGACGCTCCTTCGTCCCGCTCGTCCTCCAGCGCCTCCAGGCGCCGCTCCTTGCGCCAGCGGCGGACGTAGAGGCGAGCGGCGATCTTGCGGACCCAGGAGGAGAAGGTCCCCTCCCCGCGAAACTCGGTGATCCGCTCGAAGGCCGCGAGGAAAGCATCCTGGGCGATGTCGTCGGCGACGGAGGGCTCAGCCCCCATCCGCCGCAGCAGGCCCCGCACCGCCGAGCCATGCCTTCGGACCAGTTCGCCGAAGGCCGGCCGGTCGCCCGCCGCCGCCAGGGCGGCAAGTTCGACATCGTGCAGGCCCGCTATTTGCCGTGTTGCTTGCATGAACGCCCCCCAAGGGCTGGGCTTAAGCGTTCAGGTGGACTTGCGGCGGCTGGCGAGCCAGAAGGCGATGTAGCCGAGGCCGATGAAGCCCGGGAACGCCGCCACGGCCGCGAACCCGTCGGCGTCGTGGTCATGCAGTTGGCCGACGGTCAGCGCAAAGACGACGATGGCCGACGCGGTGCAGAGCAGGATGATGCCCCGGCGCAGGTCGCGGTCAGGCTGCGGCGCTCTCGGCCTGTCGAGCTGCAGCGCTTCGATCATCTCGGGCGGCACCGGCTGTCCCTTCTCATAGGCGAGCCTCAACGTCTCATGCAGCCGTTCCTTTTCGCGCGAACGGTAATACCCCGGCACAAGAACGATGGCGGCGATCATCGCGAAGAAGGCGATGGGAATAAGGATTTCGACTTCCACGGCAGACCCTTTCTCTAAAGAGGCGCAGCGGTTCTCGCCATCGCCCGATATCCATTAGAGGCTGGGGTCCACCCCAACGGATGCAGCCCGCCGGGTGAAACTTTGTTCATGTAGCGACGAGCTTCGCAATAATCCTTCTCCCTAAGGGAGAAGGAGGGGCCCGCGAGCCGCAGGCGAGTGGGGGGATGAGGGTTTAGGGACCTATCCGGAGAGGGCGTAAACCCTCACCTTCCCACGCTCTTCGCTGCGCTCGGCGCGGGCCCCTCCCTCTCCCTCAGGGAGAGGGGATTACGAAAAAACTTTGCCCCGCGTGTCGATCTCGGGAAGGCTCGTTCGACGTGATGTCAGAGCCGCCTTCCGGTTCGTCGTTCACCAGGAGAGATGACGATGCGTTTCATGGTTATAGTCAAGGGGACCGCCGAGAGCGAAGCCGGCGTGATGCCGTCGACCGAGATGCTCACGGCGATGGGCGCCTATAACGAGGAGCTGGTGAAGGCCGGCGTTATGCTGGCCGGCGAAGGCCTGCACCCCAGCTCGAAGGGCGCGCGCGTCCACTTCGAGGGGCAAAAGCGGCAGGTGATCGACGGCCCCTTCACCGAGACCAAGGAACTGGTCGCCGGCTTCTGGATATTCCAGGTGTCCTCGCTCGAGGAATGCATCGAGTGGGTCAAGCGCTGCCCCAACCCGATGATGGGCCCGAGCGACATCGAGATCCGCCAGATCTTCTCGGCCGAGGACTTCGGCGACGCGCTGACGCCCGAACTGCGCGAACAGGAAGAACGCCTGCGCGCCCACACCGGCCAGCCGGAGTAGGGCCGACGACGTGATGACCCTTCTCCCCTCGCGGGAGAAGGTGGCCTGCGAAGCAGGTCGGATGAGGGGGTGCGCCGCCCTCTCCGCGGTCTGCCGGACGGATAATTCTGAGAGCCCCCTCATCCGTCAGCCTTCGGCTGCCACCTTCTCCCGCGAGGGGAGAAGGGAAGTTGCGCTTGCATCATCACAGCAGCTGCTTATACTTAAGCACATGCTTCAGCATAACGCGGTGCCTCTCGACCTGATGTTCCACGCCCTCGCCGATCCGGCACGGCGCAACATGGTCGACAACCTCAGTCGCGGCCCTGCCTCGGTCAGCGAGCTGGCCGAGCCGCTGGACATGACCCTGTCGGCCGTCGTGCAGCACCTGGCCGTCCTCGAAAGCAGCGGTCTGATCCGCTCGCGCAAGATCGGCCGCGTCCGCATGTGCCAGCTGGAAGCCGGCGCACTCAGCCAGGCCGAGCAATGGATCAATGACCGGCGTAAAAGCTGGGAGCCTCGGCTGGAGCGGCTCGGCGATTATCTCAGCGCCACGACGGACGAGGAACTCGATGACTGACGACGGCACGGGCCTGACCCTCTACGCCCACCCCTTCTCGTCCTACTGCCAGAAGGCGCTGATCGCGCTCTACGAGAACGACACGCCCTTCACCTACCGCCATCTGGAAGACGCCGGGGCCAACGAGGAGAAGCAGGCGCTGTGGCCGTTCGGCCAGTTCCCGGTGCTGGTCGACGATGGCCAGACCGTCGCCGAGACCACCATCATCATCGAACACCTGGCGCTGCATCATCCCGGACCTGTCCAGCTGCTGCCGGCGGACCCCAAAAAGGCGCTGGAAGTCCGCTTCCTCGACCGCGTCTTCGACAACCACGTCATGACCCCCATGAACCTGCCCGTGGCCGAAGCTTTGCGCGCCGACGGCGGCCGCAAGGAAGATGTGCTGGCCAAGGCCGCCGAACGCCTCGACATCGCCTACGCCTGGCTGGAGGAGCGCCTGCAAGGCCGCACATGGGCTGCCGGCGAGGCCTTCAGCATGGCCGACTGCGCCGCCGCGCCATCGCTGTTCTACGCCGATTGGGTGCATCAGATCGGCGAGGCGTTCCCGACCGTCCGCGCCTACCGCGCCCGCCTACTGGCCCGCCCCTCCGTCGCCCGCTGCGTCGAGGAAGCCCGCCAGTACCGCCCCTACTTCCCGCTCGGCGCCCCGGACAGGGACTAGTTCATGAAACCGATTATCGCCGCGCTCGCCGCCATCGCCCTGCTGGGCTCGGCGTCCGCGCCGTTCGCCCAGGCCGTCCCTGAAGCCATCGGCGCCCCGCCGGCCGGGACGTACAAGGTCGACCTCGCCCACGCGAGCATCAACTTCCGGGTCAGCCACATGACCTTCTCCCACTGGACGGCGCGGTTCACGAAGTTCGACGCCGCCCTGACCGGCGACCCTGCCAACCCGGCGGCCTCAAGCGTCACGGCGACCATCGACGCCCGCTCGCTGCAGACCAACTACCCGCTGCCGGACCTCAACTTCGACAAGCAGCTGACCGGCGAGGGCTGGCTGGAGGCCGACAAGTACCCGCAGATGACCTTCCGCTCGACGAAGGTGGAGGTCACCGGCGCGAAAACCGCCAGGGTCACCGGCGACTTCACCCTGCACGGCGTCACCAGGCCCGTGACCCTCGATGTGACCTACAACGGCGGCTACGGCCGCCACCCCTACGACACCGCCGGCTCGCGCATCGGCTTCTCCGCCCACGGCTGGCTCAAGCGCTCCGACTTCGGCGTTGACCAGGGCATCCCCGCCCCCGGCTCAATCATGGGCGTCGGCGACAATGTCGAGATC
>Ga0190273_10000271_pt1 | contig 22870 bp, 20 predicted proteins | sample Popmic504IS_FD_134513 | JGI IMG/M metagenome (GOLD analysis project Ga0190273, IMG submission 134513) | Populus adjacent soil microbial communities from riparian zone of Shoshone River, Wyoming, USA - 504 IS | ecosystem: Environmental > Terrestrial > Soil > Riparian zone > Trees stand | place... | reverse complement strand
GTTCTCGATCAGCTCGGCGCCCTCGGGCACCCGAGCCATCCTCAGCCGGCCTTCATTGAGGCCGCCGCGGGTGGCGTAATAATCTTCGAGTATCGTCCGGGCCCTGGGATGGACGACGACCGGCACTCCGAGCGCGTGGGCGATGGCGTCGACGGTGATGTCGTCATGGGTCGGGCCGATGCCGCCGGTGGTGAACAGATAATCGTAAGCGGCCCTCAGCGCGTTCACCGCCGAGGCGATCCGCTCGATCACGTCGGGCACCACCCGAACCTCGGCGAGTCGGATCCCCTGCAGGTTCAGCCAGCCCGCGACCTGGGCGATATTCTTGTCCTGGGTCCGGCCGGAGAGGATCTCGTCCCCGATGATCAGTAGGCCGGCCGTCCAGATGCGTTCTTCGGTCACTCCAGGCTCCGTCACGGACCGACCCAGCTCCGTTCGAGCTGAGCTTGTCGAAGCCCTTCCCTGTACTTTCATCGTGAAGAAGGAAAGGCCTTCGACAAGCTCAGGCCGAACGGAGGTTTGTCCAAAACCGCTTCCACGCCTATATCCATCCGATGACCCAATATCAGGCGATCAGCGGCACCGAACTGGTCGGCCGCAGCGGGGCGATCAAGCTCCACGGACCCGAAGCGTTCGAAGGCATGCGCCGCGCCGGCCGCGCCGCCGCCGAGGTGCTCGACTCGCTGGTCCCGCACGTCGTTCCGGGAATCTCCACCCAGGCCATCGACGACATCGTCCATCGCGAGATGATCGCCCGCGGCGGAATCCCGGCGACGCTCGGCTATCGGGGCTTCACCGGCAGCTGCTGCACCTCGATCAACCATGTCGTCTGCCACGGCATTCCGGGCGACCGGACCCTGAAGGACGGCGACATCGTCAACATCGACGTCACCATCATCCTCGACGGCTGGCACGGCGACACCAGCCGGATGTTCCTGGTCGGCGACGTCCCGATCCGCGCCCGCCGCCTGGTCGACATCACCTATGAATGCATGATGCTCGGGATCGAGCAGGCCCGGCCGGGCCGGTTCCTCGGCGACATCGGCCACGCCATCCAGACCCACGCCGAGAAGCAGCGCTACGGAGTCGTCCGCGATTTCTGCGGCCACGGCCTCGGCCGGCTGTTCCACGACGCGCCCGAGGTCGTCCATGCCGGCCGGCCGGGCAGCGGGCCGGAGCTTCGGCCGGGAATGTTCTTCACCATCGAGCCGATGATCAATGTCGGCAAGCCGGGCGTGAAGCTGCTCGAGGACGGCTGGACCGCCGTCACCCGCGACCGCTCGCTGTCGGCGCAGTTCGAGCATTCGGTGGGGATCACCGAGGACGGCTGCGAGATCTTCACCAGGAGCCCGGCCGGGCTGGACAAGCCGCCTTATTGAGCTCGTCATCCCGGAGTTGATCCGGGATCCATGAACACGGATCGCCGAGTTTTCGTGCCGTAGTGTTCAGGGATTCCGGCTTTCGCCGGAATGACGTAAAGTCTTGAAATCTCTCGGAACTCCCCCATCTCCTCAACATCGTTCAACAACGGAAAGGAGGTGGTCTGATGTCTCATTGTCATATGCCGCGTGCGGCGGGTCGGGTGAGCGCAGCCTCCACGGGGGCAAGCGCCTGACGACTTGAGGCCGCATTTCCGGCTGACAATGGAAAGGCCGTCCCGCGAGGGGCGGCCTTTCGCAATTCCAGGCGATTGACTCCCGGACGCTCGCGCTTAGCCTTCCGCAACCGAGGGGGGAGAGCGAAGATGCGTTGGATCGTAGCGGCCGGGCTGGCGCTGAGCGCCGCTTCCTCATGGGCGCAGGTGCCCGCCGACCAGCTCGCCAGGCCGCCGGCCGACGCGAGGCGCTACGTCATCATGTCCACTGCCGGCAAGCATGGCGAAGCCAGCGAATGGACCGCCCCCGACGGGACCCGGTGGGCGCGGGCGAGCCTCGTCCTTCGCGGCCAGGTCTGGGAGATCGACGAGGCCGTAAAGCTCGGCTCTGACGGGATGGTCGAGCGATACACCGCCCGCGGAATCAGCCCCCAGGGCGACATCGGCGAGACCTTCGCCGTCGCCGGCGGCAAAGCCGAATGGAAGTCGCCGATCGACAAAGGCTCGGCCGCCTACAACGAGCCCGCAATCTATTATCCGGCCGGCCCCGGTTCGCTGACCTTCGAGCATCTGGTGGAGCGGCTGATCGCGGCGCCGGATCATAGCCTGGCGCTGCTGCCCGGCGGCCGGGCGAAGATCGAGCCGCTGACCAAAGCCCGGATCGGCACCGGCGCCTCGGCCCGGACGGTGATCGGCTATGCCGTCACCGGAATCACCAACAGCTCGATCCCGGTCTGGGCGACCGAGGACGGCAAGTTCTTCGCCTCAATCGGATTCCTGTCGACCATCCCTGTCGGCTACGAGGGCGCCCAGCCCGCGCTGGAGAAAGCGCAGGACGAGGCGCTGGCGGCGCGGTCGCCGGCGCTGGCCCGGCGCTTCCTGAAGACGCCCTCCGGCCCGGTCGCCTTCACCGACGTCCGAGCCTTCGTCGACGGCAGCCGATTCGCCGAGGGGCAGACGGTCGTGGTCGACAAGGGCCGGATCGTCGCCGTCGGCCCCGCGGCCAGCACCAGGCCGCCCGCGGGCGCCCGGCTGATCGACGGCAAGGGCAAGACTCTGGTCCCGGGCCTGTGGGACGCGCACATGCATTTCGGCGACGACAGCACCGGACCGATGCTGCTCGCCCAAGGCATCACCTCGGCGCGCGATCCGGGCAACGTCACCGCACTGACCCTCGCCCGGCGCGAGCGGCGGGGGAAGGGCGACCTGCTCAGCCCGCGGGTCTATGCCTCGACCCTGATCGACGGCAAAGGGCCCAACACCGCCCAGGTCGCCGACGTCGCCACCTCGCAGGAGGAAGCGATCGCCCTGGTCCGCCGGGCCAAGGCCAACGGAATGACCGGCGTCAAGTTCTACGGGACCTTCAACCCGGCCTGGCTGCCGGCCGCCGCCGCGGAGGCCCATAAGCTCGGGCTCCACGTCCACGGCCACGTGCCCGCGGGGATGCGGACGCTCGACGCGATCGAGGCCGGCTATGACGAGGTCACCCACATCTATTTCATGATGATGCAGGCGATGCCGGACGAGGTGGTCGCCGTCTCGAACGGCATCCAGCGCTTCCAGGGACCTGGGCGCTACGCCAAGGATGTCGACCTGGAGGGCGAGGCGATCCGCACTCTGATCGCGACGATGGTCCGGCACAAGACCGCCGCCGACCCGACCCTGGTCGTCGCCGAGGGCCTGTTCGTGCCCGAGAATGGCGATCTCTCGCCGGCTTATGCGCCGTTCGTCGGCACCCTGCCGCCGGCGACCGAGCGCGGCTTCCGCCAGGGCGGCTTCGCGGTCCCGGCGGGAGTCACCCGGGCCGACTGGCGGGCGAGCTACCGCAAGCTGGCCGGCCTGGTCGGAGCGATGCACAAGGCCGGAGTGCCGATCGTCGCCGGCACCGACGGCAGCGGCCTCGAGCTGGTCCGCGAGCTCGAGCTCTATGTAGGCGATGCCGGCTTCACTCCCGCCGAAGCGCTGGCGGCGGCGACGATCGTGCCCGCCCGGCTGGTCGGCGCGGACGGGGAAACCGGCTCGATCGCGGTCGGCAAAGCGGCCGACCTGGTGCTGGTCGACGGCGATCCGTCGAAACGGATCGGCGACCTGCGCCACACCCGCCTGGTGATGATGAACGGCAAGCCGATGGACGCCGACGAGCTTCGCGCCGCCGGCGGCTTCGCCGGCAAGCCGAAGTTTGCGGAGTGAGTGTCCTCCCCATGCGAAGCATGCGGAGGGGGACCCCGCGTAGCGGGGTGGAGGGGTAATTGCCGAGGCTTCTGCCCGCTACCCCTCCACCAGGCTTCGCCTGGTCCCCCTCCCCATCTTCGATGGGGAGGATTAGGCGCTTCCCACCGCCCGCTCGACGTTGAGCGCGGCTTCGACCATCCGCTCCCAGACCTCCGGGTCGCCGGCCGCCGCCATTACCTGGTCCGGCTCGCGCAAGGTGCGCAGGATCGACAGCGCGTCCTGGATATATTCGTGCCACGTCTCGTCGACGCTCGGCCCCGCCGAGGGATCGTCGCCGTCGGCGTTGATGCTGTGGTAGCGGCCCGCCAGCACTCGGGCGATGCGCTCGACCAGGGTCAGATTCGAGACGGGCATGGGATGGACCTCCTTCGTTTCGAGCAGACAACGGCGGAAGCGGCGGCGGGTTGCGGATGCTTGAGGCATGATGGAAACCAGATCATTATCCGATAATCGCGACTCGCAGGGGGAGATCGAAATGACGCCAGGGCCGGATTGCATCAAGCTCGTCCAGGAGTTCGAAGGCTGCGCGAAGAAGCGGCCGGACGGTTCGTTCGAAGCCTATCCCGACCCCGGCTCGGGCGGCGACCCGTGGACGATCGGCTGGGGCTCGACCGGCCCCGACATCAAGAAGGGCGTGGTCTGGACCCAGAAGCAATGCGACGACCGCTTCACCGCGCATCTCGGCGAGTTCGGCGAGAAGGTGGCCAAGATCCTGGGCAGCACGAAGACGACCCAGAACCAGTTCGATGCGATGGTGAGCTTCGCCTACAATGTCGGAGTCGGCAATCTGTCCGCCAGCACCCTGCTCAAGAAGCACAAGGCCGGCGACTTCAAGGGCGCCGCGTTGGAATTTGCGAAGTGGAACAAGGCGGCAGGCAAGGTCATGGCCGGGCTGACCCGGCGTCGGGCGGCCGAGGCGAAGCTCTACGCGGGGTGAGCTTCCCGGCGAAGGCCGGGACCCAGCTTCTTATGCCTGTGTCGCTGGCCCCGGCCTTCGCCGGGGAACGGCTTACAAAACCTCGAACAGGCCCGCCGCGCCCATGCCGCCGCCGACGCACATCGTCACGACGACATATTTGACGCCGCGCCGCCGGCCCTCGATGAGGGCGTGGCCGGTCATCCTCGCGCCCGACATGCCGTAAGGGTGGCCGATCGAGATCGAGCCGCCGTCGACGTTGAGGCGGTCGTCGGGGATTCCGAGCCGGTCCTGGCAATAGAGGACCTGGACGGCGAAGGCCTCGTTCAGCTCCCACAGGCCGATATCGTCGACCTTGAGGCCGAACCGGTCGAGCAGCTTTGGAACGGCGAAGACGGGGCCGATGCCCATCTCGTCGGGGTCGGTGCCGGCGACGGCCATTCCGACATAGCGGCCGAGCGGCTTCAGGCCGCGCTCGGCGGCGAGGCCGGCCTCCATCAGGACGCAGGCGGAGGCGCCGTCGGACAGCTGCGAGGCGTTGCCGGCGGTGATCATCGCTTCCGGCCCCATCACCGGCTGCAGCTTCTGGAGGTCCTCGAGAGTCGTCTGCGGACGATTGCCCTCGTCCCTGGTGAGGGTGACCTCCTTCATCGAGGTCTCGCCGGTCTCCTTGTCCTTCACCATCATCTTCGCCGTGACCGGAACGATCTCGTCGTCGAACCTGCCTTCGGCCTGGCCCCTGGCGGTGAGCTGCTGGGAACGCAGGGCGTAGGCGTCCTGCCGCTCACGGCTGACGGTGTAGCGCTTGCCGACCACCTCGGCGGTCTGGATCATCGGCATGTAGACGCCGTTGTGCATGGAGAGGAGCTCGGGATCGGGCCCGACGCGCATCTCCGGCGTCTGTACCATCGAGATGCTCTCGACTCCGCCGGCGACGCAGATCGGCATGCGATCTACGATGATCTGCTTGGCGGCGGTGGCGATCGCCATCAGGCCCGACGCGCACTGGCGGTCGACCGACATTCCGGAGACGGTGACCGGAAGCCCCGAGCGGAGCGCGGCGGTGCGGCCGATCGTCGTCTGCACGCCCTGCTGCAGGGCGGCGCCCATGACGACGTCGTCGACCTCGGCGGGATCGATCCCGGCCCGCTCGACCGCCGCCCTGATCGCGTGGCTGGCGAGCGTCGGCGACGGGGTCGCGTTGAACGCGCCGCGATAGGCCTTGCCGATCGGCGTTCGGGCGGTTGAGACGATGACGGCTTCGCGGGTGGCCATGGGGAACTCCTGGGCAATCCCCCTCCCTGGAAGGGAGGGGTTAGGGGTGGGTAGGCGAGCGTAGCGAGACTTTCTGCGGACTCGGAGTTTCGGCCGCCTTCGGCGGACCCACCCCCGGCCCCTCCCCTTGCCGGGAGGGGAGAAAGGCTCGGCTTCCTCATACGAAAATCAAACCGATCCAGTCGGCGACCAAAGCGGGCTTCTCCTCGCCCTCGATCTCGACGGTCACGTTGTGGACGAACTGCCACTGGCCGGGCTTCTTCTCCTCGAAGCGGACCAGCGCGAAGCGGCCGCGGACTCGCCTACCGGAGCGGACCGGCGCCATGAAGCGGACCCGCTCGAAGCCGTAATTGACGCCCATCTTCACGCCTTCGGGGCGGAGCATCGAGTCGGCGGCCATCCGGCTGAGCAGCGAGAGGGTGAGGAAGCCGTGGGCGATGGTGCCGCCGAACGGGGTCTTCGCCGCGGCTTCCGGGTCGATATGGATGAATTGCGGATCCTCGGTGACCTCGGCGAAAGCGTCGATCCTGGCCTGGTCGACCAGGATCCAGTCGGAGACCCCGACCTCGGTCCCGACCTTCGACTGGATAGCTTCGATGCTGGCGATGGTCATGGAGGCGGTCTAGAGCGCAGCCGACACGAGACTCAAGCCCTTGCGAAGGAGACTACATGGCGGACGCTACGGCAACCGCGCGCGCCGACCTCAGGAAGCTGCACCGAGCGCCGGAACCCGACGTGCTTCGACCGCTGCTGCGCGACGCCGCGCTCGACTCCGATTCGCGCAAGCGGGTGGAAGCGAGGGCTCTGGCCATGCTCGGCGACCTCAGGGCCGCCCAGTCGTCGGGCTGGGTCAACCAGTTCCTCCAGGAATATCGGCTGAACACGTCGGAGGGAATCGCCCTCCTCTCGCTCGCCGAAGCCTTCCTTCGCGTTCCGGACCCGGAAACGGCCGACCAGCTCATCGCCGACAAGCTCGGCAATGCCGACTGGCGCTCGCACAAGGGCAAGTCGCATTCGACCCTGGTCAACAGCGCTACGTGGGGGCTGGTGATCGGCCGGGCGCTGGTCAGCGAAAGCGAGCAGGCGAGCGCCCTCAAGCGCCTGCTTTCGCGGGCGGGCGAACCGTTCGTGCGCCAGGCGGTGGGCGCGGCGATGCGGCTGATGGGCGAGATCTTCGTCATGGGCCGGACCATCGGCGAGGCGATCAAGCGGATGGAGAAGCGCGACAATGCCGGCTTCACCGCGAGCTTCGACATGCTCGGCGAGGCGGCTCGGACCTTCCCCGACGCCGAGCGCTATTTCCAATCCTACGAGGGCGCGATCCGCGCCGTCGGCAAGGTCGCCGAGCGCGGCCACAGCATCTCGGTCAAGCTCTCCGCCTTGCATCCGCGCTACGAGGTCGCTCAGTACGAACGCTGCGTCCCCTCGCTGATCGGCCAGGTCGAGGCGCTGGCCTTGCTGGCCAAGGACTCCGGAATCGCCTTCACCGTCGATGCCGAGGAGAGCGAGCGGCTCGAGATGAGCCTCGACATCATCGAGGCGGTCGCCGGACTGCCCTCGCTCAAGGGCTGGGACGGGCTCGGGATGGCCGTCCAGGCTTATGGCAAGCGCTGCCGCCCGACCATCGCCTGGGCCGACTCGATCGGCGCCGCGACCGGCCGCCGGATCGCGGTCCGGCTGGTCAAGGGCGCCTATTGGGACAGCGAGATCAAGCGCACCCAGGAGCAGGGCCTCGCCGATTATCCCCTCTTCACCCGCAAGGCCTCGACCGACGTCTCCTATCTCGCCTGCGCCAGGGACATGCTCGCGGCGAAGAACATCTTCCCCGCTTTCGCCACCCACAACGCCCTGACCGCGGCGACCATCCTCGAATGGGCGGGCGCGAGCCGGGACTTCGAGTTCCAGCGCCTGCACGGCATGGGCGAGGGGCTCTATGAGAGCCTGGTCCGCGAGCAGGGCTACCAGACCCGAATCTATGCCCCCGTCGGCGGTCATCGCGACCTCCTCGCCTATCTGGTCCGGCGGCTGCTCGAGAACGGCGCCAATTCGAGCTTCGTCCACCAGCTCGCCGACGAAAGGCTGAGCGACGAGGACCTGATCGCCGATCCTGTCGCGAAGATCGCGGCCGTCGGCGGGACGAGACACCCGGCCATCCCCCTGCCCCGCGACCTGTTCGCTCCGGAGCGGCCGAACAGCGCGGGGCTGGACCTTCAGGATCGCGAGGAGCTGTCGCGGGTGGCGAAGGCCGTGGCGCTCCCCGGCGAAGGCCGGGGCCCAGTGACGAAGGCCGATCTGGGCCCCGGCCTTCCCCGGGGAGCGAAGCCAGCTGTGCAATCCACGGGCGAGGGTTCGGCTCAGTGCAAGCCGGAAGCGACCGCCATGGTCTCGCGGGCTCTCGCCGCCTTTCCCGCCTGGGATGCCCGGCCCGTCGACGAGCGCGCCGCCTGCCTCGAGCGGCTCGCCGACCTGCTCGAGCGCGAGCGCGACGCGCTGATGCGGATCTGCGTCCAGGAGGCGCGCAAGACCGTCCCCGATGCCCTCGCCGAGGTGCGCGAGGCGGTCGATTTCTGCCGCTACTACGCCGCCCAGGCGAGGAAGGGGCTTCAGCCGGTCGAGCTTCCCGGACCGACCGGCGAGCGCAACCTGCTCCGCATGGGCGGCCGCGGAGTCTGGGTGTGCATCGCGCCCTGGAACTTCCCGCTTGCCATCTTCCTGGGCCAGGTCGGTGCCGCTTTGGTCGCGGGCAATGCCGTGGTCGCCAAGCCGGCTCCACAGACTCCCGAGATCGCGGCTTATGCGGTCGGCCTGGCGCACGGCGCCGGGATTCCGGAAGACGTGCTGGTGCTCGCTCCCGGCGGACCCGACATGGGCGCGGCCCTGGTCGAGGACGGGCGGATCGCCGGCATCGCCTTCACCGGCTCGACCGCGACGGCCAAGCGCATCGCCCGCGAGCTTCTCAACGACGACGAGCGGCCGATCATCCCCTTCATCGCCGAGACCGGCGGAATCAACGCGATGATCGTCGACTCCACTGCTTTACCCGAGCAGGTGGTGGTCGACGTCGTCACCTCCGCCTTCCGCTCGGCCGGGCAGCGCTGCTCGGCGCTTCGCCTGCTGCTCCTCCAGGAGGAGATCGCCGAGCGGACGCTCGAAATGCTGGCCGGGGCGATGGACGCGCTCGCCGTCGGCGATCCCGCACTGCCGAGCACCGACGTCGGCCCCGTGATCGACCAGGGCGCCTTCGACCGGCTTATGGCGCACCGCGAGGAAACGAAGGCGCGCTGGATCAAGACGGTGGCGGCGCCGGCCGGGGGACTTTTCGTTCCGCCGACCCTGATCCGGGTCGACCGGGTCGAGGACGTGAAGAAGGAATGGTTCGGCCCCCTCCTCCACGTCGCCACCTGGAAGGCCGGGCGGCTCGCCGAGACGGTCGAGCGGGTCAACCGCTCCGGCTTCGGCCTCACCATGGGCCTGCACAGCCGGATCGCCCGGGCCGCGGAGACGGTCGAGGCGCTGGCCAATGTCGGCAATCTCTACGTCAACCGCTCGATGATCGGCGCCATCGTCGGCTCCCAGCCCTTCGGCGGCGAGGGCCTGTCCGGCACCGGCCCCAAGGCCGGCGGCCCGCACTACCTCCCCCGCTTCTGCGCCGAGCGGGTGACCAGTACCGACACGACCAGCGCCGGCGGCAACGCCACCTTGCTGTCGCTGGAGGACGTGGGGCTCTGAGATGGGACGCGTGCGGGTCCACGACTTCGATTCCAGCGCCATCGCTCGGGCCGCTTATGACGAGGACGAAGCCACGCTGGACATCTGGTACAAGGGCGGCGACCGCTACCGCTATTTCGAAGTGCCCGCCGCGGCGTTCGAAGCCCTGCTCGCCGCCGCTTCGGCCGGCGAATATGTCAACCGGCACATCAAGGAGGCGTATCGCTTCGAGATAGTGGGCCGCCGCCGCTTCCGCCCCGATCCCTGAATCGTCACCCCGGACTTGATCCGGCATCCATGAACACGGCCGGGCGTCATATTCCAAAGGCAGTGTTCATGGACCCCGGATCAAGTCCGGGGTGACGAGCTAAAAGCGCCTCGACACGCCCAGATAAAGCTGCACGTCGGGCGCTCCGTGGAGTCCGATATTGGCCCCGGCGTCGAGCTGGAGATCGTCGTTTGCCATCCAGCCGGCGGAAATTCCGGCCAGCCATTCGGTCGAATGTCCCGCCGGATCCTCGTCGCGGCCGGCGGCGATCTCGAAGGTGGCGCCGAGGGCGTCCGACAGCGGCACCGACAGGCCGGCGACTCCGCCATAAGCGAGATGGCGCCCGTCGCGGTCGGAATCGGCGGTGGCCTCGACCCGGCCGGTCAGCCCGACCTGGACGCCCTCGCCGAGATCGTAGCTGAGCGGGACCAGAAGCCCGGCCGACCATTCGCCGGCGCCGATCGCCGCTCCGCCGGTCGGAAGAGTGGCGAAGGGCATGACGGCGAGGGAGAAGCCGCTTCCGTCGGGGCTCCTCAAATTCTGCCGAAGCGCGAGGGTGAGATCGCCGGTTCCGGACTCATGGTCCAGCGAGCCGGTCGAGCGGTCGCGGGTGCGGACGTGGCCGAAGGCCGTCCAGCCGAGCTGGGCTTCGAGGCTGTCGGTCAGGCCGAGCCGGACGAGCAGCTGGCCCGCCTCGATCGTGTCGATGCGGCTGTCGGGCGTCCGGTCGAGCGACCAGTCGGCGATGCCCAGCTCGATGTCGAAATGCCCGGGGTCGATCGTGCAGGCGGGCGTGCCGAGCCCGGGCCGATCCGGGCAGAAGTCGCGAAGCTCTTCGGCGCGGGCCGACGTTGCGGCAAGGGCGAGAGCGGCGAGCAGGGGGAGGAGCAGCGTCGGCGGCATCGAGTAATGTTAGCCGTTTCAGCCGTCATGCTGAACTTGTTTCAGCATCCAGTTCTCCGCCTCCTGGGCAGGCGAACAGCTGGACCCTGAGACAAGTTCAGGGTGACGTTAGGGAGCGGGGACATTATCCTGCCCCCATGACCGACCTCGACACCTTCATCGCCGGCCTGCCCAAGGCCGAGCTTCACATGCATATCGAGGGCAGCCTCGAGCCCGAGCTGATGTTCGAGCTGGCGCGGCGCAACCGGGTGGAGATACCGTTCCGAAGCGTCGAGGAGGTGCGGGCGGCGTACAGCTTCTCGAACCTGCAGGACTTCCTCGACATCTATTATCAGGGCGCCGCGGTGCTTCGCACCGAGGAGGATTTCCGCGACCTCGCGGCCGCCTATTTCGACCGTGCCGCCGCCGATTCGGTGACCCATGCCGAAATCTTCTTCGACCCGCAGACCCACACCGATCGCGGGATCCCGTTCGGCGTGGCGATGGCCGGGCTGCTCGCGGGCATGGCGGAAGCGCAAGAGCGGCACGGGCTCAGCTCGAAGCTCATCCTCTGCTTCCTTCGCCATCTCGACGAAGCGGCGGCCTTCGCCACCCTGAGCGAGGCGGAGCCCTGGCTGGACCGGATCGAGGCGGTCGGGCTCGATTCCTCGGAGCTCGGCCACCCGCCGGAGAAATTCGCCCGGGTGTTCAGGGCGGCGGCGGAGCGGGGGTTGAAGCGGGTCGCCCATGCCGGCGAGGAGGGGCCGCCCGATTACGTCTGGCAGGCGCTCGATATCCTCGAGGTCGACCGGCTCGACCATGGCAACAGGTCGCTCGAGGATCCGCGCCTGGTCGAGCGGCTGGCTCGGGAGCGGATGACGCTGACCGTCTGCCCGCTCTCCAACCACAAGCTCTGCGTGGTCTCCGACCTCGCCGCCCACCCGATCGACCGGATGCTTGCGGCGGGCCTGAGCGCCACGATCAACTCCGACGATCCCGCTTATTTCGGCGGCTATGTGAACGACAATTACCGCGCCGTGGCGGGGGCGCTCGGCCGCGAGGCGCTGGCGACGCTGGCCAGGAACAGCTTCGTGGGTTCGTTCCTGGATGAGGCGGAGAAAGCGGCACAGATCGCGAAGCTGGACGCTTACGTTGGGCCCAGTCACGATCCGTCATCCCGGACTTGATCCGGGATCCATGAATACCTTTGTTCGAAAGCCCACCCCGCGGCGTTCATGGATTCCGGCATTCGCCGGAATGACGGCTTAGGCCCCCTCCCCTTCCGGATAGGGCATGATCAGCCGCCCGTCGGGCGCCGCGGTGAAGCTGGCCTGGCTGGGATAGGCGAACTGGATGCCGAGCTCGGCGAATCGGCGCATGATGTCGAGCATGACGGCCTCGCGCTCGTCCAGAAAGTCTTCGAGCCGGGGGGAATCGATGACGAACACGAGCTCGTAATCCAGCGAGGAGGGGGCGAACTTGACGAGGTGGGCGCGGTCGAACCTCGCGTGCGGTTGCCGCCGGACGATCGCCTCCAGCTCGGCTGGCACCTTCGCGAGCAGCTCCGGCGCAATCTGGTAGACGAGGCTCAGCGCGATCACGGCCCTCCGCCTTTCCAGCCGGGTCATGTTCTGGAGGCGGGATTTGAGGAGTTCGGCGTTGGAGACGATCAGCTCCTCGCCGTTGACCGAGCGGATCCGGGTGCTCTTGAGGCCGATCCGCTCGACCGTTCCGCTATGCTGGTCGAAGCTGATCGTGTCGCCCCGCCGGAAGGGCTTGTCGAAGATGATCGAAAGCGCCGCGAACAGGTCGGAGAAGATGCCCTGGGCGGCGAGGCCGATGGCGATGCCCCCGATTCCGAGGCCGGCGATCAGGCCGGTGACGTTCACTCCGAGGTTGGAGAGGATGAGGATGACGGCGATGGCGAAGAGCGTCACCGTCACCAGCAGCCGGATGATCCCGATCGCGGAGGCGAGCGTGCCCTGCTCCTGGTCGCCGGTGCGGTGGGCGACGTAGCCGAGGATCAGCTCGCGCGCCCAGATCGCCGCCTGGAGCGAGGCGGCGATGACGAAGGCGACATGGATCGCCTGAAGGAGTGCCGGCGGTGTGTTGGCATATTCGGCGACCAGCTGCGCCGAGGTCGCGACGATGAAGTAGATCTTGGTCTTGGCCAGCGCCCGGGCGAAGATGGCGGGCCAATGCGGATCGCCGCCCAGCCGCGCGATCAGCCTGCAGCCGAGCGAGCGCACGGCGAGCATGGCCAGCGCGATCGCGACTCCGATCGCGGCGGCGACCAGGATTCCGACGATGTTGCCGCTGAACCAGGCCGAGGCCTCCGCGGCGAGCGCATTGCTCTTCTCGACGAAGTTCGAACCGGTGCCTGCCATCAGGCGGCCTTTGCGCGAACTTTGCCCTTCCCGTCCACCCTCGACTGCTCCTCGGGGAGGGCGTCGAGGAACTCGATCAGGCCGCGCTCGGCCGAGCTCAGATATTTGGACGCGCGCGGCAGCGGCCGCTCGCCGATCGCCCCGGCATCCTTGGCGGCCTCGATCAAAGCGGGATGGACATAGGATTTGCGGCTGATCGCGGCGGTGTTGCCGAGCGCTTCGGCGACCGGCTCGATGACGCTCTTCAGCTTGACCTTGCCGTGCTTCTTGTAGCGGCGGATCATCTCTTCGAAGGCGATGGTGCTGGCGCCCCAGGTCCGGAAGTCCTTGGCGGTGAACTCCTCGCCCATCGCCTCCTTGATATAGGCGTTGACGTCGCTCGAGGTGGCGGGACAGACCTCGCCCTCCTCGCTGACATATTCGAACAAATTCTGGCCCGGCAGGTCCTGGGTCCGCCGAGCGATGCGGATGAGGTTGCGGTCGGCGATGGTGACCGTGCGCTTGATTCCGTGCTTGCCGGTGTAGGTGATCTTGAGCTGGCCGCGGGTAACCCTGGCGTGGCGGTTGCGCAGGGTGGTCGCTCCGAAGCTCTTGTTCTCCTTCGCATATTCCTCGTTGCCGACCCGCATCCTTGTCTCGTCGATCAGCCGCACCACCGCCGCGAGCACCGTGTCGCGCACCGTCGGCTTGCCCGCCAGATCCTCCTGCACCTGCTTGCGAAGCTTGGGCAGGGCTCGCCCGAAGGCGGCGAGCCGCTCATATTTCGCCGCCTCCTGCCGGATCCGGAAATCGGGGTTGTAACGATATTGCTTGCGGCCCCTGGCATCGTAGCCGGTCGCGAGGATATGGCCGTTGGGCTTCGGGCAGAACCAGCAGCGCTCGTAGGCGGGCGGCATGCCGACGGCGTTCAGCCGCTCGATCTCCTCGCGGTCGGTGATCCGGCTACCGTCGGGCGCGAAATATTGCCAATAGCGGCCTTGGCGCTTGCGGGTGATCCCCGGCAGGATCTGGTCGTCGACGAAGCAGAGCATGGGGCGTGTAAGCGCCCGCTCGCCCGCTTCGTTCCGGGAACGCCGTTCGACCCCGCCCCGTTGAGCGCCGCGAAGGAGGATTTCATGCCGAACATATCACAAGCCAAGGTCCTGATGATCGCTACCGACGGCTATGAGGATTCGGAGCTGCTCGAACCGCGGCGGCTCCTGAAGGAGCGAGGCGCCGACGTCACCCTCGCCTCCCTGGAGAGAGGCGAGATCGCGGGGGATAACGGAGCGACCGTCGAGGTGGACTGCACGATCGAGGAAGTGGAAGCGGCCGATTACGACGCGCTGGTTCTTCCCGGCGGAACCAAGAATCCCGACAAGCTGAGAATGGACGAACGGGTCGTTGCGACGATCCGGGCCTTCGCCGACGCCGGCAAGCCGGTCGCGGCGATCTGCCACGGCCCCTGGCTTCTGATCGAGGCCGACGTGATCCGCGGCCGCAGGGTCACCGGCTGGCCATCGATCCGGACCGACCTGCGCAACGCGGGCGGGAATGTGGTCGACGAGGAGGCGGTGACCGACGGCAATATCGTCACCAGCCGCAAGCCGGAGGACATCCCCGCTTTCACCGAGGCCCTGATCGCGCTGGTCGAAAAGGCCGAGGCGCCGCTCGAGACGGCCTAGGCTATCCCCGTCGCCCCAGCGAAGGCTGGGGCCCCGGCGGGTGAAAAGCGCCATGTCCTTCACCCGCTGAGGTCCCAGCCTTCGCTGGGACGACGGGCCGGCGGCGGCCGCCGCTTCCATTCATCACTATTCGGCGGCGGAAAGCACCGGGCGGCGTGACGCGCGCCGATCGAACAGCCGGTTCAGCGCCCGCTGCGCCGGCCGCTCCACGCCGTGATAGAGCGCGGCCGAGGCCAGGAACGTGAGCAGCAGGAAGAGGCCGATCAACAGCGGCTGCACGTTCCCCGGATCGTCGACGAACAGGATCTTGAAGAGGATGTAGAGGAGGAAGTGGACGAGGTAGGTCGAGTAGCTGATCTCGCCCAGATAATGAACCGGCCGGGCGGCGAGCGGATTGCCTTCATGGTCCGCGGTCAATGCGACGGCGAGCAGCAGGCCGGCGAGGAACAGCGGCACCACGAGGGTCTCCGGAGCGCCCGCCGCGAAGCCGAGGAGCGGCCCTCCCGCCGCCAGAGCGGCGGCGAGCGAGGCCGTCAGGCGCGGCGTCGAGCACCAGCGCTGCCACAAGGCGCAAAGGATGGTCCCCATGCTGAATTCGGTGACCGCCCGCAGCAGGCCGAAGCGCGGGATCTCGCGGTCGAGGATAAAGGCGCCGTTATATCCCATGATCGCCGAGAGCGAGACGGCGAGAAGGAGAAGGGCCGCGATCGCCCAGACCGGCGGAAGGCGCCGCCAGTCGACGGCCAGGACGATCAGCGGGAACAGCAGATAGGCCGCCGCCTCGCCGCTGATCGACCAGGAGGGGTCGTTCCAGGTGAGGGCGCTGGTAAAGCCCCAATTGTGGACGAGGAGGAGGTGGAGGGGCAGCTCCGCCCAGGGATAATGGTCCGGGTTGAGCTTGCCCGTCGCCGCCAGGATCGCGGCGAAGATCATTGTCAGGGCGAGGATGAAGAGGTGGAGCGGCCAGATCCTCGCCACCCGCCGGGCAAGGTAGCGCGGCACCGCCTCGAGCCCGTCGCGGCGAAGCCGGTCGGAATAGTTCAGCCACAGGACGAAGCCCGACAGCATGAAGAAGAGGTCGACGGCGAGATAGCCCTTGGACAGGGCGAAGCTGGCCCCGGCCGGCAGATAGGACGCCGCGCCGAGCCTGATATGGTAGAGGACCACGAACCAGGCGGCGAGGCCCCGGATTCCGGTCAGCGCCGGAAGGTCGGCGCGCGGCTCGGCGGGGGCGCCGCTCATGCGGGCGCGGTCCCGGTCCGGGCCCGGTTCGCGGCCGGAGCGAAGGCACGGCGGGGCCGCTCCGCCCGCTCGCGCCGGGCGACGAGGCTGTCCAGCCCGACCTGGATTCCGAGGATCATCAGCGTGAACGGCGTGTAGGCGATCGCGACGAACGACGCCCCGACCAGGTAGATGATCTGGAAATGCTGGAGGGCCATGGCGAGCGGCGCGATCCACGCCTTGTCGCCCTGTGCCAAGCGGTAGCGGCGCCGAAGCACCTCCATCCTGACGAGGCCGATGATGTGGATCAGAAGGAAGAGGGCGAGGCCCGGAAAGCCCTGTTCGCCAAGCATCTCGAAATAGGCGCTGTGATAGGCGCGCCCCTGGTCGATCGCGGTGCGCGCGGTGACGGTCTGCATCCCGGCCTCGCCCTGGGTGGTGACGGTGACCACCTCGATCTTGTTGCCGCGATAGGCGCCGAAACCGCCGCCGAGCGGATTCTCCTGCACATAGTTCCAGGTCCAGCTCCACACCGCGAGGCGGACCTTGGCCGACGAGTCCGACTGATAGCCCTGGATGGTCGACATCCGGCCGGTGAAGCTGTCGGGCAGGAACGGGACGGTGGCGAGGACGAGAAGGCTCGCCCCGGCGAGATAAAGGAAGCGGCGCTTGACGTTGCGAAGGGTGAGCAGGCCCAGCACGGCGATGCACACCAGCCCGGTGCGGGCCTCGGTCCCGATCGGCATCAGCAGGCAGGCGAAGACGAGCGCCGCGGCGAACGCCTTGACCCGCCAGTCGGGCGGGAACACCGTCCCGAACTTCGCCAGCCAGAGGATGATCGGGATGAGCGCGATCGCGATCGTCGAGATGGTGCTCGACTCGTAGAGGTTCGAGTTGTTGGTGACCATCAGGTTGAGGACCCCGTAGCCGCCTCCCGACGCCACCGTCTTCAGCCCGCCGACGATGATGATCGCCGCCGCCGAAAGGGTCAGGAACAGCAGCAGCGCCTCGATCCTGAGCTTCGAGCGCAATGTGAGCGGCAGGAAGATGGCGAATGCGAGCGAGGTCGACGCCCAGTCCCATTTCTCCGCCGCCTCGATCGGAAAGTCCGCGTTCATCGTCGTGTAGAAGCTGTAGCAGAGCAGCATCCCGAGCAGCCCCTGACGGGCGGTGACGGGCAGGTCGGTCTTCTTCTCGGCCAGAAGCCAGCCGCCGAAGGCGAGGCAGGCGACGTACATCGACAGCGGCAGGCTGTTCAGCAGGTAATAGGAAAGCCGCTGCGGGGCGACCGTGTCGATATAGGCGTAGACGAGCACGAACAGGAACGGCCTCCGGAAGCCGAGCGCGAGCACCGCCAGGAGGAAGCCGACGAAGGCGAGGTCACGCATCGGGGCGGCCCCTGCCGAGGGTCCAGCGGCGGGTTTTCGGGGCCGGGGTCTCCGTCCCGGGCGCTGGATCCTCGTCGAGATCGGAGCGGAACATCAGGCGCCAGGCGACGAGCAGAAGCAGTCCGTGAGTCAGGGCCAGCGAGAAACTGTCGATCATTGGAGCCGTCCCTGCCCGCGCTTCATCGCCCCTCCCTAGACGCGCGCGGTTGACGGGCCGTTAAGCTTGCGGTGGCACAGACGGCGGGCGATGGCAGCGCTCTTCCTCGTCCGGACCCGCGACCCCGAATCCGCGCAGGCCGCGATCGACGGCGCTCGGGCGCAGTTCCAGCGGCACGGATTTTCCGGCCTCACCGAGAGGAGCCTGCCCGGCTGGCGCCTGCTTCACGCCCCCCACATCATCGGCGGCCCGGAAAGCCTGCTGGAGCAGGGCGACGACCTCGTCGCCGTGGCCGGAACCCTGACCTGGGACGATCTCATGGGCCGCCCGGCGCTCGAAGCGCTGCTCGGCGCCGTGTCCCTGCCCGAGCCGGACTGGTCGCGGCTCGGCGGCCAGTTCGTCGCTTTGGTCCGGCGGCAGGGGCGATGCTTCCTGCTCACCGACCATTTCGCCATGTTCCAGCTCTTCCACGATTCCGACATGAGCCTGTTCTCGACCTCGCTCCTGGCGGCGGTCGGAGCCCTTCCCCGGGTCTCGTTCGACCCCCAGGGAGTCTACGAGCTGGCCTTCAACGTCGCGGCGATCGGCGACGATACGATCTTCAACGAATTGAGGACGCTCGGCCCCGACCGGGTCGTGGAGCTCACGCCCGACGGCGCAATTTCGCATGCCGTGACCAAGCCGCTGCCCGACCGAGTGGCCGAAATGCCGATCGGGGAGCGGCTCGAGCGGCACCGGGCGCCGCTTGCCGCGGTCGTCCGCCGGCACGTCCGCCACTTCGGCGATCATGTCCACTGTCCCCTCTCCGGAGGCCTCGACTCCCGGCTCGTGCTCGCCGCGCTGCGCGCCGAGGGATGCCGCCCTCGCACCTACGTCTATGGCGGCCCCAACGACGGCGACGTCCGCATCGCTCGCCTCATCGCCGAGGCCCAGGGCTTCGAGGTCGAGTGGCTCGACAAGGAAGCGGCGCGGCAGCTCTCCCCCGACGAATTCCCCGAGCGGGTCGAACGCAACTTCCAGGAATATGACGGCCTCCCGAACTTCGGCGAATTGTTCGAGAACGGCAGCAACGCGGCCGCGCGCGACGCCCGGCATGAAGGCGGCGCCCTTTCGGCGAGCGGCGGCTGCGGCGAGATCTACCGCAATTTCTTCTATCTGGCCGACCGCCCGACGTCCGCGAGCGCCGTCGGGCGCACCTTCTTCGCGCGCTATGCCAAGGGCGACCTCACCGGCGGGTTCGACGAGCGCGCCTTCCTTCGCAACATCGAGGACAAGATCCTCGCCTCGCTTGGCCTTCCCGGGCAACGCGGCCGGCTGCCCAGGGCGGTGGTGGAGCAGGTCTATCCGCGCGTGCGCTGCCGGGCGCTGTTCGGCCGCGAGATCAGCCTCGAGGGGCGCTACGGCGCCTATCTGGTGCCCTTCCTCGACCGCGACGTCGTCGCCGAGGCGACGACCCTGCCGCTCGCCCTCAAGAATGCCGGCCGGTTCGAGGCGATGCTGCTCGAATCGATCGACCCCGCCCTCGCCCGCCTGCCCTCCGTCTACGGCCACGACTTCGCCACCCCGCCGACCTTCCGGCATCGCTTCGACGAATGGTCGACCCGGATCCGGCCGGTCTGGCTTCGGCAGAAGAGCTACGCACTTCGGCGGCGGCTTGGGCCGGTGGCGGACGAGCATGGCGGCCTGCTCGGCCGCGAATATATGGGCCGGGTCGTCGACCTCGACTATCCGATCATGCGCCGCTTCTTCGACGTCGGCCGGATCAACGATTCGAGCCTGATGCGCCGGATCGCCAATTTGGAATATTTCGCGCAGAGGCTGGGCTCGAAGCTGGCCGGCTAGCGCTCCCCGGCGAAGGCCGGGGCCCCAGTCTCGGCCGCTCAACTGGAGCCCGGCCTTCGCCGGGGACCACAATCGTCCAGTCCCGCCTCCCCCTACCGCCGCTCCACGAGCGCGATCCCCGCCGCCACCCGGTTGTTGCGGACCGTCAGCGTCTCGCCGCTCCAGTCGCCGACGAAGGCGGTGTGCCATTTGAAGGCGGGCACGACCGAGACGTCATTCCCCTCGATGACCAGGCCGGCCGAGCGGTTCGCCGCGCCTTCCGGGGCGACGGTGACCATGGTCGCGTGATTCTCCTTGCCGGTGCCGTTGACGAAGATGTTGCCGGCGATCCGCCCGACCGCTCCGTTGGACAGGTCGATGAGATAGTTGGTCCTGAGCCCGTGGCTGTCGTCGAAGCTGCTGTTCATCACCTCGATCCTGGGCGAGCGGCTCTTGAGGTAATGGCCGCCGGTGCCGCGCTCGAAGCGGCTGTTGGTGACCCTGAGTCGGCCGTAACCGCCGATGTAGAGCGAGTGGGCGCCGCTGCCGTCGGGATCCTTGCCGAGGCCGCTGAAGGTCGAATGATCGATGCTGATCGATCCGGCCGGATCGTTGTTGCCGAGGATTCCGCACTGGCCGTCGGCGAAGCGGGTGTAAGCGACCTCGAGGTCGCCCTGCTCGATACGGATTCCGGCGCCGTTGCCGTCCGCCACCCGGACGTTGACGAAGACGAGACCGTCGACGCTCGCCGAGCGGCCGCGAAGCACGAGGGTCGCCTTGCCCTCGCAGGCGCCGCCGTCGAACACCGCCGTCCCGCGCTCCTCCGCCACGAAGGCGACCTGGCCGCCCTCCTGGACCGCACAGTCGCGATAGCGTCCGGGTGCGATCCTGATCGTCCCGCTGCCCGGGCCGATCGCCGCCACCGCCTGCTGGAGGCTGCCGAAAGACTCGCCGGTTTCCGCGACGAGGAAGGGCGCCGGGCCCCGCGCCTGCAAGGACGACGGTCCGGCGAGGGCGAGACCGAGCACGATCGCAATCCTGGTCTTCATGCTGACTCCTTCGATCCTGGTCAGAACGCGCGTTCGTAAACGGCCTTGCCCCACGCCTGCTCGGCGATCCGGGCCGCGGTGCGCAGGGCGCGGGAGCGCAGAGGGGACGCCTCGGCGTCGAGCCGGAGACCGCCGAGGTCGGTGAAATGGGCGGTCGGCAGCCGCTCGCCCTGTTCCGCGAGAAAGCGGCAAAGCTTCTCGAAGCGGCGGACCAGCAGGGGATTGGCCCGCCTGCCGCCCGGAGCGGCGAGCTCGAAGCTGTGGCCGACGATGGTGACGACGGGATGGGCCCGGTCGGCGGCGTGGAGCAGGGCGGCGCGAAGCTCGCCGAACGACACGGCGCAGATCTGGAGATGCCTGAGGCGGCCCGAACCTTGCTCGATCTGCGAGATGGGGATTTCGACGACGCCGTTCACCGAAGTCGGCGCGACTCGGCGAGGCTCGAGCGGCAGCGCGCTGGGATCGGGATGTTGGCTGCCGTTGTGGCTGCTGTCATAGCCGATCTCCAGCGCCGCAAGGGCCTCCAGCGTGGCGAGGTCGGCGGCATAGCTGCCGGAGCGGAAGGCGATGGGCGAAGGCGCTCCGGCTTCGACCAGCAGGTCGCGCGCGGTGCGGATCAGATCGAGCTGCCTCGGGCGGTCGAAGCCGGTCAGCTCGAAGACGGGATTGGAGAGGTCGGCCCAGCAGGGGTGGAGATGGAGCTGGACCTCCTGCCCCGCCGCGAGGATCGGCTCCACCATGCGCCGGATCGGATCGAGGCCGTAGGCGAGCGCCGGCATCGGATCGACGAAGAAGCAGGCCTTGAGGCCGTGCTCGGCCAGCCGGTCGAGCTGATAAAGGGTTCCGACTCCGGCGGGATCGTAGCTGAGAGCGAGATTCTCCCGCCAGGAAGCGCCGCGGACGTGAGCGCCCCAGCTCAGCTCGGTATCGACCGTCAGGAGGACCTTCGTCGTCACCCGATCTCCACTTCCATCTGTTTCCCGGCGAAGGCCGGGATCCAGCCGCTCAGGCCGTGCCGCTGGGCCCCGGCCTTAGGTCCCATCAAAGTACTACTTTGATGGGGTCCCTTCGCCGGGGAGCAAAGTCGGGACCCGACCCTCCAGGCTGTTAGGCCGGTCCGGTTGACGGGCCGTTAAGCTCATTGTGGCAGAGCGTGCGCCATGCGCATCCTCCACGTGCTCGACCACAGCCTTCCGCTCCACAGCGGCTACACGTTCCGCACCCGTGCGATCGTGACCGCTCAGAAGGCGCGGGGGATGGAGGTGGCGTGCCTCACCGGAGTCCGCCACCTGCGGGACGGCGGCGACCCCGAGACGATCGAGGGCATCGACTTCTACCGCACCCCGAAGCCCGCTCCCGCCCCTTCCCCCTTGCGCGAGTGGCGCGAGATCAAGGCGCTCGAGGCCCGGCTCGACGCTCTCGCCGAAGAATGGAAACCGGACCAGCTCCACGTCCACTCGCCGGTGCTCAACGCCCTCGCCGCCTTGCCGGTGGCGAAGCGCCGGGGCCTTCCGCTCATCTACGAGATCCGGGCCTTCTGGGAGGACGCCGCGGTCGGCAACGGCACCGGCCGGGAAGGCTCGGCCCGCTACCGCCTGATCCGGATGTTCGAGACCTGGGCCGCCCGCCGGGCCGACGCGGTCGCCGTGATCTGCGAAGGGCTGAGGCGCGACCTGATCGGCCGGGGCATCCCGGCGGAGAAGATCATCGTCGCTCCCAACGGGGTCGATCTTACCTTGTTCGGTAACCCGCTCGCCGCCGACCTCAACCTCGCCCGCAAGCTCGGCCTCGCCGGCGCCGACGTGGTCGGCTTCATCGGCTCCTTCTACGATTACGAAGGGCTGGACGATCTCATCGCGGCGATGCCCTTGCTCCTCGAGAAGCGCCCCAAGGCGCATCTCCTCCTCGTCGGCGGAGGCCCGGTCGAGGAAGCTTTGAAGGCGCAGGCCGAGGCCTCGCCGGCGCGGGACCGGATCCACTTCATGGGCCGGGTGCCCCACCATGAGGTCGACCGCTATTACGGCCTGATCGACATCCTCGCTTATCCGCGCAAGGCGATGCGGCTCACCGAGCTGGTCACTCCGCTGAAGCCGCTCGAGGCGATGGCGCAAAGGAAGCTGGTCGTCGCCTCCAACGTCGGCGGCCACCGCGAGCTGATCGAGGACGGAGTCACCGGGACCCTGTTCCGGGCCGGGGATCCCGAGGCCCTCACCGAAGCGCTCGACACGATGTTCGCCAATCGCGGCCGCTGGGACGAGAGGCGCGACACCGCGCAGGCCTTCGTCAGGCGGGATCGTAACTGGTCGTC
>Ga0190273_10000270_pt1 | contig 22908 bp, 20 predicted proteins | sample Popmic504IS_FD_134513 | JGI IMG/M metagenome (GOLD analysis project Ga0190273, IMG submission 134513) | Populus adjacent soil microbial communities from riparian zone of Shoshone River, Wyoming, USA - 504 IS | ecosystem: Environmental > Terrestrial > Soil > Riparian zone > Trees stand | place... | reverse complement strand
CATCACGTTGGCGAGTCGCAGCAGCGCCTGCTCCGTCCCGCCGTGTTTGAGCGGAACCATCTCTGCGCGTCTGTCGCGCTCTAGCCGCGCGGGCAAACCCGTAGGGCGGCGCGCGTACTCCATGAGCGACGCATACTGATCGCGTGCGAGCTGAGCTTCGACCCGTAGATCGTTCTCCAGCGGGTTGAGCGAGACAAGCTCAAGACGAGTGCCGATCTCGTCACGAAGCCTCGGATTGAGCGAAGCATTCAGGGAGAGCAGCAGCTTTAATTGCGAATAGGCGCGCAGCCGCGAGGGCTGGTTGATGTCCATCCCGCGCCGTCCTGTGACGAAATCATAGACGGTGCGCGACACAAAGTAGGGCAGATCGCCGAAGCGCGAAAGCGAAAGGACAGTGCGCGTCACGTCTTCAAGCACGCGGCGCGACATCTCGCGCCCCTTCGGATTCAGCCCGTCTCGAAAATCGACGAGCATGACGGGTATCTTCGGATGATCCAATCCGTAGAGCGCCAGCGGGATCATTTGCACCGCGCGCGCGCCGGGAGTGCCGTGCTCGACCGGGCGATTCTCCGCATCGAAATATCGCGTCTCAGAATAGCCCGTCCAGTTGAGCAAACGATCATCCTTCCAGGGGCTCGCGATGTTAAGGAAACGCCGGTCGAAAGCGCGGCCACGATTTTGTGCGATGTCGGAACGCGCGGCCCACAGCATCGCATGTGTAGCGCTGCCGTCCGGCATCTCAAGCGGCTCGAAATAGAGCGACTCGGCCTCTGCGCGCTGGCGCAACAGTTCCCAGTTATGGCCGCGCACATCGCGCATCAGAGTCGTCTGCTTCTGATAAACTCTTTGCAGATAAATATCGTCCAGAATACCGCCCAGGGATTTTTCCGTAAGCATAAGGCGCGCCTGTATGTCGCTCATCTCCGAGGTGGTGAACAGAGGCGTGCTGCCCTTTTCCGCAGCCTCGTAGAGAGAGAGCACTGCGAGCGCTCTTGTGATGTGCGCCTTACGATAATCGGTGACGTTGCGGCGATAGGCGCGCGTCGAAGCCTTGAGCGGAAAGCCGTAGCCGTCCAGCAGAACATTTTGCAGCACCGACCAGAAGATTTTATTCCAGACCTCGCGTTTGGTTTCGGCCAGATCGATGATGGGCGGCGGGTCGCCTTTGACGGCACGCGTCTTATTTCCGGCGCGGTTATAAAAGAAGGGAATCGCGGCGGCGATGCGCTGCTTGAAAGACGGCTTCGTATAGGTCAGCATCCAGAGATAACGCAGCCGATCATTCTCAGGGTCATTATCGCCCAGGGTATCGCGCAGCACGCTGACCAGCGGCACTTCCGGTGCGCGGCTCTCGCCCGTGCGCAGCCCGTCCAGATTGCTGAAGATCGTCAGCAGCTCAGCGCCGCCCGCGACCGTCGTGCGCTCAAGCCGAAAACCGGACTCAGGCGCGCTCGTCGCCGCCGTCGTCTCGGCAAGCTTCGGCGGCGCGCTCAGGGGAGTCTGGGCGACAGCGCTTAAGGTTAAAAGCGGAGAGATTGCCAGGAGAAGAGAGAAAAGCAGGCAAGCAATCCTTTGCGCGTTTTGTGGGGGACAAACGCTCTTCATCTTCTTTCGCTTGATTGTCCTGTTCACGTCCAAGTTCGATCAGTATATTTCAATTGAAGCATATTTACTGCGCCAGCGGCCTGACAGTAGGCGCAAAAAACGCTCAACATCGGGTATTACAAGCTAACGCGCTGAAAATGGCAAGAGCCGTGCCGCTCTCAAATCGCCGTACCCGCCGCGCGGGAGAAGGATTATGCCGGAAGAGACAGCGCAGATTAATCTCAACCACAGACACGCGCTCTCAGATAATAGCAGACTGTAAAGATCAAAGGCTTTTGCGCGCCAGCCCGCATGTGACACTTCTCAGGCCGTCACAAGCCCTTATTTAGATCGCGCCCGTCAAACCATAATTTAAAGACGAGCACAAACACGCTTCAGTTAACAACATCGCGGATGAGGGCGAGAGTCGCCCCGTCCAGGATATAGACGCGTGCCGAAGGGACTTGACCAAGCGCGAAAGCAGCCGTGGGAGTGGCCGTCTCCTGAAGGTGTGTCGTCAATCGATCATTACTAAAATAACGTCTGCCGCGTTCCAGGATAATAACGTCGCCTTCAGTCAACCCTTTGACGGCCTCGCGGTCTGATAACGAAACCGGAACTAGGTCGCTGCGGCCAGCCCTTTGCGCATAATATGCGACGAGCGAGGGCGATTCGCTGGCGACGCGCGCTCCTGCTCGGGCTCTCTCTCCGATCACGGACAGGGCATCGCGCATGCTCGCATCATAAAATTCGTCGTGCGGAAAAAATGTTCCGACCTCCGCGATAGAGCCGCCGAGCGCGTTGGTATAGAGACGATAATGTGGCGCTGCGCCAACAGAGGCGAGCAGCGAAGCGGCGATCACAAGCGTGATGATGCTCGCGCGCAGAGCGCTTGCCGCCGCTTCGCTCTTAAAAAGGGAATTGATGAAGCGCTCAAAGAACTGCGTGAGAGTTTGGATGCCGATGGCCGCCGTGATGAGCACGACGGGCAGCGCCATCGTAAAGTAGCGCGTGTATTTTCCGCCGATGGCGGAGAAGGGCATAAAGAAATACATCATCCAGAAGAGCAATAAAAAACGGCCATCACCCAGACGCTTGCGAAACAGTAAAGGCAACCCCGCGAGAAAGCTTAAGACGACGGGCAAAGGGAGCTTGACGGCGATAAAGACGAAGTAGAAATACCAGGGCACTCCCTTAAACCAGAGCGACAACTGATTGCCGTAGAGCTTCCCCATAAATTCGTAACTATCGTGTCCGATGCGATGCTCACCGGCGAAGATGCGCATCTCGTGCCAGGTCGCGGGCAACAGGATAGTCGGATTACAGATGAGAAAGGTCGCGCCCATAATGGCAAAGAAGATCAGCCAGCGCACTTTGCCCAGCCGCCAGCGCATCTGTGGGATGTCCTGATAAATATGGTAATAACTGGCGCTGATGGCGAAAAAATGGGGCATGTACTTGGAGGCCATCATCGCGCCGAACGCGGCGGCTGCGGCCCAGTAAAAGTGGTCCGGCTTTCCACTTCTGCTCTCGGCAACGCGCTGGCCGCGCAGCCAGAAAATATTACCCAGCAGAAAAAAGAAGAGCAGGAAAGTATCCTCTTTGGCGATGCGGTTAAAGCTGATGCCCGAAGGGTCTAAGGCCCAGAGCGCGGCGGCGATCAATCCTACTTCTGTGCCGAACAACTCTGATGTCAGTAGAAAGATCAGGAGCGCGATGAATGCGCCGAAGAGCGTGCCGGGAAAACGCAAAGCGGCTTCGGGCGAGATGCGCAAAATGGCATGCCCCGCGACCAACACGGATGAGTTCCACCAATCGGCAGCCACCAGGCTTACGGTCATGATGGCTTTCATCAACATCGGATGCTCGCCGTTGGTGGCCGTCAAACCACGAGTCCGATAATCTTCGACAGCATGCAGCTTATTTAATTCATCTTCGCTCAAGCCCTCAGCGCCAAGCTGTGTGACGCGCAGGCCGAAGCCAGCAACGATCAGCAAAGCTAAAACTGTGGCGACGAGCGTGCGGCTGCGTGTCAGGCGAGCGCCCTTCTCGACGAACAGTTCGGGCGTTGAACGGGCTGTGACAATCGGTATGGTTTCTGCTGAAGCGGACAAAGGACTATCGAACTCCCGGCGTAATTAATCAGTAAACCGCTGTTTGAAAAAACAATAAATCATCAGACAACGATGACCGCGCGGTCGGCAGCGGCGGCAAAAGGCGCAAGGTTAACCTGAGTCGGACATTGATGTCAAAAGGCGCGTCGTGATGATTGGCAACTGATGAAGGTCGAAGAGGCTGACGAGCGTATGCTCGAAAGTCTAGCTAATGAGAGGCATTTGAGGTGGCGGAATTAGAGCGCGCGCCCGCGACCGTGCCGTTCGCATTCTCGTTGCTGTTTCCCTCCGTGCCTTCAGGAGGTTTCCAGCCCGCGCGCTGTAGCAGAGTTATCCCGTAGCGAACAGGGACGGCGAAATTCGACGCCGTGTTCTCTGTAAAGACTGCGAAGTTGACGCCGATGACGCGCCCCGATTGACCGAAGAGGGGAGCGCCGGAGCCGCCCTCCGCCGTACGCGCATCGTAAACGATACGGCGCGTGTCCAGGTCTGTGATGTGTCCCTGCGTGGTCAGCGGCTGGATATGATTTTTCTCTGCCAGATAGCCCAGCAGGGATTCAAGCGAAGCGCCGTAGCGCGCCTGAATACTACGCGCCTCGGCATCATCCAACAGTGCCAGCAGCCTGTCCGGCCCGGAAGGATAGCCCATCATCACGACGGCCTTGCCGACGGCCACAGCTTCCGAATCACGATCAAGCGGCAGCACAGGAATGTTCGCTAATTGATCCTTGTTCTCAAGCAGACAGACGGCCAGATCATCAGTTTGCGATGACTGTTTGTATTTGAGCGCGAGCGGCTGCGGGCTCTCAGGAAAAAAGGCCATCAGCTTTTTAAGGCGCGGCACGCCGCTCGCCGTGCTCGTCAAACTCTGCGCGCGCTCGTCTGCCAGCCAGGGCTGCGCGACGTGACGATTGGTCAGAATAAAACCCTCGCCGACATGAAAGCCCGTCCCGACGAACTCGAACTCGGCGACTGCACCGTTGCCCTCTGGCGTCAGTTGCAGGGGGTCAGCGCCGTTTTGAATGACCACGCCGTCCTCGTTGGTTTGCACCTCAGGATAACGAAGCGGTCGGCCCGTGCCGCGCTCGACGAAGATGTAAGAGCCGGAGATCAGGCACACACCGTTGCCGTAGTCGCTTCTGAGCTTCGGCGCGAGCGACAGGCTATCGCGGATCATCTTGTTGGACTCGTCAACCTTGCTGACCGCATCGCTGGTCTCACGCATGGCTTCGCGCATCTTTGCGAGTTGCTCATTCTGCGCGTCGATGACACGGCGGCTGGTCTGCACTTCGCGATAGAGTGAGAAGCCTATGTAGAGCACGCCGCCGACGAGCGCCAGGGCGATGGCCAGGGTCACAAGCTTGGTGCTAGGGTTGATCTCGCGCACAAGCTCGCGCGTAAACTCGCGCAGGAAAACCTTTGCGTCGTCACGCCGCGCCGTTGCGGCAGATTCGATGGCGGCGTGCTCTATAAATGGCGCGACGTGAGTTTCCGTGCGCGGGCCTGAGACGACAGCGGGCAGCCCGCCCACAGGAAAGAAAGTCAACAGCAGTTTCGATGGCCCGATGCGAACTTCGTCGCCGTCGTCTATGCGTGTGTAATTTTCGAGCCGCGCGCCGTTATGCGTGATCTCCACGGACGGGTCAAAATCCGTGACTCTGTAATAGCCGTTGTTGCGTCCAAGCTCAAGGAGCACGCCCTGAGTCCCGTTAGCGGGAAGCAGGGAAGAGTTGATACGCAGATTACAATCCTCGCTTGCGCCGATGCGGATACGATCCTGCATCAGCACCTCCGTGTGCTTGTCCAGCCCGTTGGCAATATGAATGACTAGCCCGTCCGTCATAAATCTTTAAAGCAGGCGAGCGCGACTCATGGAGCGCGCATGAATCAGGCGACCGCGCGTCGACCGCTTTTACCACTGCCTGCGGTCACGACGTGCGGTCGCCTCTCGGCTACCAATAATACATTATTATTTGAAGCGCGAGCAAAACTTCGTCGACGCACGGGCAAAAAAGTTGAGCCGTGGGCAGGCGGGCGGCCCACGCTTTTCCACTCTTCGACGAGCACGTGTTAAGATTTACGTCGCGGCCCGTAGCGTTAGGAACGGGCCTTTTTTAACTATGAAAGAATATTCAATCATTGAAGACCGCGAGAGCGTCTGCGCCCTCGCGCCCGTCGCGTATGCACCGATCCGCCATCATATCTTCGTCTGCTCGGGCAAATCCTGCTCGGCTGCGGGCAGCCTTGAGGTCTTGGAAGCTTTGACGCGCGAGCTGCTTGCGCGCAATCTGCTGTTCGGTAAAGAGAAAAAGGGGAAAAACCCTAAAGGCAGCGTCGTCCTGACAGAATGTAGCTCGGTCGGATTCTGCGCCGTCGGCGCTGCCGTGATGGTCTATCCCGACGGCGTCTGGTACGCGCAGGTCGAGGCAGCGGATGTGCCCGAGCTGGTCGAAGAACATATAGTGGGCGGTCGCGTCCTGGAAAGACTCGCATTGCTGCGCGTCCCCGCTGCCGTCGTCGAAGATTAAGCAAGAACGTCGAAGATTAAAAAGAACTTTCAGGGCACAGCCGTCGCATCGCTAAAGGCTGCGGCGGTGCCTGCGCCCACTACGTAGCTGCCGAATATATCCCGCCTCATACGAGAGTCGCCGACGAAGAGTTTTTCAAACTCCGACAGGTTGACGCTTTTTCGTATCTGCTCAAGATTCTCTCCGCGCGCCACTCCCGCTTCAACCTGTTGCCTGATGGACGCGAAGAGCCGCGCCATTTGCTTAACGTAAGAATCGTCGCGCAGCACAGGCCCATGACCGGGAATGATCGCGGTCGGATGCAGGGCGATGAGTTTTTCGAGCGTGGCGCTCCAGTCGCCCGGATGCGATTGAGGGTTTCCGACGTAGGGCACAGGCCACATCACCAGATCGCCCGCGACGACGACGCCCTCCCTGGGCAGATGCACGACGAGGTCGCCGCTCGAATGGCCGCGCCCCAGATACCGTATGTCTATGGTTCTGCTTCCCATGTAAAGCGTGAGGTGGTCTTCGAGCGTGATCGACGGCAGAACGATTTCGGCTTTGGGGTTTTCTGCCATATAACGCTCGGCGATCTGTATACTGCCCCGATAGGCGGCGCGCTCTTCCTCGTCCATTGGCCCACCAAAGACGCTCTCGTTTTTATCCAAGCGGGTTTTGAGGTCCGCGATAAATCCCGGATACCCCTGCGGAGACATCGCCATTTTTCGATTAGAGAGTCCGGTGGTCGGCAGGTACTCGCGCGTGCGCGCGTGGGCGATAAACTCTACGCCGGGGAATGCGTCGCGATAAACCTGATTGCCCATGATGTGGTCGTCGTGCCAGTGCGTGTTGATGACGTACTTGACGGGTTTGTCGGTCAGACGCTTAAGCGCCGCCAACTCCTCTTTCGCCGTGCCGGGTGTGAGCGTCGAGTCAACCACGACGACATCGCGTTCGTTGATGATAAAAACGCTGTTGCCGTTAACGGTCAGTCCCGGCGTCACTTTTCTACTAGCCGCATAAACGCCATCGGCGACCTTGACCATCTCAAAATTTTCCGTTTGAGCAAACGTCACCAGCGGCGACAGAAGGAGAAGGGTGAACAGAAAGATACGTCCGGCAAACATATTGTGACTCCAATCGGTGTGATAAAAGATATGCGCAGGGCATCTGCATCTACGATAGCCGCCGTGAAGAAGTTCAGCGAGCTAGAAATAAAATCCGTCAGTTGATGATATGTAGCTGCGAGTAGCGTAAGGTTGCAGTGAGAGGCTCGTTTACGTTTATGGAGGACGATCCGTAATTTCGTAGCGGGCTGGAAACTTAAGACTGAAAACCTCGCGGCCATCCGTGAAAGATGCTTATCCGAATGGCCTGCATGGCAGATAATTTTCAAGGAGTGCGCTTACCATATTTCAACCTGGTCACGAATGCCCTTCCCGAATTGAGAGCGGTCAGGACGAACATATTGTCGAACTCAGGATCGTTGATGTCCGGAAGATTTCCGCCGGTAAATAGATTTATTAATGCGGGAACGGTATTGCTATGGCCTATGACCAGTATGGTCTTGCCTGAATGATTTAGCGAAATATGCTTCTTGATTTGAACCGGATCATCGAGCTTGACGCTCGTGATGGGAGCCAGGTGTGCAGCCAGAGGCTGCGCCGTCTTCTGCGTACGAATAAAATTTGAGGTGTAGATAACCTTGATTCCGGTTTGACCGAGCACGTGTACGAGCGTCTTAGCACGAATCTTTCCATCCCCGTTAAGACTCGGGCCGCCCGGCGGATCGCTTGCGGCTGGGTTGTTCCTCTCACCGTGACGAATAAGAATGAGGGTCGTCGCAACAGTGCTGACTGCCATCGCCTGATCTCCTTAGGGGTGTGAAGTCTAGGCATGAGCCGGACAGGAATCTATGTCCACGCCGCAGCTTATGTCAAGATTTGTTTTCAAAGCAACGTCAGGCTGAAAACCCCTTACTATTTAGAAGAATCATTGGATGGCGGGATTCTGTCGGCAACGTAGCGGGCAAACCTTTTGGCCGTCTCGACTGAAGGCGCAAATATCTTGACCATTACATTCCCCTGTCTGAAAAAGAGGCTCGTCCGTTTCTTGCCGACCAGCATGTAATTATCAGCCCCGAGTCCCGGCACACGCGCCGCTCGTGCGGTCTTTCCCAGAATATCGGAGTACGCGATCCTCTCCTGCTCGAAGCCGTCTCTGGCCCATTCTTCAGAGGGAGTTGCGCTGATAGATATGTCTGTGCGCAGAGGGCCGGAGTTGAGGACGATAGCTTCATTGAAGACAGTCGGCATAACAATCGGAACAAACTTAATCTCCTTAATCTTCCAGCGCGGCTCTTTCTGTAAAACAAGCTCGACTTCACGTAACCACGCGGGCTTGTCCTGTGCGTTGGCAGTTGGAAGAAGATTGCCTGAGGCTAGAATTAATAAGCAACATAGTATCGCTTGCTTCATCATTTAATTTACCCTGTCTGATGTGAGATTGATTTCGATCATCGTTAAATTCGCCGTCAGAACAGCCGGCTGCCCCGAAAGATAATCAGGTAGCCATGCATCAACATCGGCAGCGAAGCGAGCGCCGCCGCAACTAAAAGGACGCTGACTTTAACCCGCCGACTTTTCACCACCCTGATAAAGAACCAACTGTAATAAGGCAGATAAAGCAGAATGGCCGTCGCCAGACCGGGGACATAACGCTTATCAACAAGACCTCCGGCAATGTGTAAGAGAGCATTCGCCAGCATCAGGAAACCTAGCCAGCCGACGGCCAGTATCAAGGAGAAAGCAGAGCGCGCAAACCACACCACTGCGACCACCATCATGGTGATGGCGAGGGCTGTTATGTTCACTCGCCAAAAAAGTCCGGGAGTTATCCCGCGCGCGACATGCGCATTAAACCACTCGACAAAGCCCGGCGATTCTTCCAGAAAATGAGCGACGAAAATCAGCGGAGCCAGGAGCAGCAGTCGCGCAGCATGATTTTCCCCGCGATCATCCATTTGAATGAGTCTTTAGACTTCAGCGGCAAACAAACTAACCTCTGTGCTATCGTCGGACAGTTTCACCATTCTTTCAAACTTGAACCCTAATTTTTCAAGCAGCCTGGCTGAAACATAATTGTCCGGCGAGGTGATAGCCACCATCCGATTCAAGCCGAAATTATTTTTCCCGTACGCCATCACAGCAGAGGCAGACTCATAAGCGTATCCTTCCCCACGGAATTTTGGGAGAAAGGCGAATCCAATATCCACATCTTCCAGTGAATCTCTTTTGATGAGGCCGCAAATCCCGATGGGCACGCCCTCGCCCTTTAGCTCAGTCAAATACAGCCCGAAACCAAGCCGCTCGTACATTGCAACCAAGCTCTTCAAAATATAGTCACGCGCACCATCAATCGTCCTTACACCTCTATCACCGATATACCGCAACCAGGAGGGATCATTCAGGAGTTCATGAATAAACTCGCTATCATCAACCGTCACCCGACGAAGAATTAAACGCTCTGTCTCAAGAACTTTCATGGTCGAAGCCTTTTATTATATGACTCCTATTATCTGAATTGACTGCGCGGGAAGTATGCGCGAGCGGAGACAAGTTCTCAAGTCAGAGACATGCCGATTTTCAACAGAAACCTAACGCTCGACCGACTAATAGTCTATCGGTCAAACCATTTCAAAGATAAAAGGAGGTGATTGCGAGCTCTAGTTAGGAGTTGTTAGATGCGTTGTGATTAGATATTCATAACTCTTTGACATTCATCTCTTTCAAAATACGATTAACAAATTCCTTAAATCTATGTATGCCCGTGAGACCGGAAACAATGACCATGAATAGCCATACAAATCCTATGACAATAAATTTGAGCGCTAACGATCCGCTCGTGCCGAATATAAAGACTGAGCCAAAGATTCCCCACACAGCGAGACTCAGAAAAATCAACCCCCGCCTGAAATCCAGGTAGTAGGTAATCGTTCCTTTATCCGAATTCAAGATCATTTTCCCCTTCGGCACGCCGGTCAATAATGCCGAATCCATCTGCAAAAGCGCGGTGGGTCTAACGTTTGATGTGAAAGATATTTCATCGCCACGAACCACAATCGAAGCTTTTGCTCGTTCAAGCCTTTCCCTGACCTTCTTCTTTAATTCATGCTGAAAGCTTTCAACATTAGATATAAGAATGCTGTCGCAACTGATTTCACCTCTGTAATCAAGTGGAAATACCATTTCTAATATTCTCACGGCTTATCAGGGGAAAATCTAACTGGTATTATACGTCGAAAACGACGCATAAGAATGAACTCGGCTGTTATACAAAAAAAATAAGCGCCGCGTGATTTTACCAGAAGGGTATCACGGGGCGCTTATTTCAATGCTTGAATTTAAATCTACGCGGCGCTGGCGGTCTCTTTGGGTTTCCAGCGGAGGACGGGCTTGCGCGCGGCGGCGGCTTCGTCCAGGCGACCGATGCGTGTGGTGTGCGGGGCATTCAGGACGAGTTCGGGATTCTCTGTGGCCTCTCGCGCAATCGAGCGCATCGCGGCGACGAATTGATCCAGTTCCTGTCGTCCGACGGATTCTGTCGGCTCGATCAACATCGCTCCCTGCACGATCAACGGAAAATAGATCGTCATTGGATGAAATCCGTAGTCGATCAGACGCTTGGCGATGTCCAGTGTGTGAACGCCCTTGCGCGATTGTCTTTTATCGGTAAAGACGACCTCGTGCATCGGCGGGGCGTCGAAGGGCTTATCGTAATCGGCCTTTAACCCTTCGGCTATGTAGCGTGCGTTGAGGACAGCAGCCTCAGTCGCTTCGCGCAAACCGTCAGGCCCATGCGTCTGAATGTAGGAGAGCGCGCGCAGCATCATCCCGAAGTTGCCGAAGAAGGCTTTGACGCGACCGATGGATTGCGGGCGATTAAAGTCCAGCCTGTACTTGTCATCCTCTTTAACAATTCGCGGCAGCGGCAGAAAGGGTTCAAGCTCCTCTGTGCAGCAGCAAGGGCCGCAGCCTGGGCCGCCGCCGCCGTGCGGAGTCGAAAATGTTTTGTGCAGATTCAGGTGAATGACATCGACGCCCATATCGCCCGGACGAGCGACGCCGACCAGCGCATTCATGTTCGCGCCGTCCATGTAAACGAGCCCGCCCGCTTCATGCACGATGCTGCAAATCTCCTTGATGTTCCGTTCAAAGATGCCGACGGTGTTCGGGTTCGTAAGCATCAGCCCCGCGATGTCGCCATGCGCGCACAGTTCACGTAGATGATCCAGATCGGTCAAGCCCTCACTCGTCGAGCGTATGGTCTTGACGGTAAAGCCTGAGAGATTGGCAGAGGCAGGGTTAGTCCCATGCGCAGAGTCCGGGATCAACATTGTGCGCCGCCTTGCGGATGCGCCCTCGCCGTCGCGCGCGTCTATGAAGGCGCGGATCAGCATCACTCCGGTCATCTCGCCATGCGCGCCCGCAGCGGGTTGCAAGGATACGCCAGCGAGCCCCGTAATCTCAGAGAGATGCTGTTGCAATTCATAGATGACCTGCAATGCGCCCTGCGCGTCTTCTTCGGTGGCGAGCGGGTGCAGATTTGCGTGGCCGGGGATGCGCGCCACCTTTTCGTTCAGGCGCGAGTTGTATTTCATAGTGCAGGAGCCGAGCGGATACAGGCCCAGATCAATCGAATAGTTCCAGGTCGAGATGCGTGTGAAATGGCGTATGACATCCACCTCGCTCACTTCCGGCATCCCTTCAAGCTCGTCGTCGCGCCGAAAATCCTTCGGGAGCAGTTCATCTATCGGCGTCTCTTCCACGTCTAGCGCGGGCAGGCGATAGCCTATGCGTCCAGGCTGCGAGCGCTCGAAGATCAGCGCTTCGTTCTGCGTCGGGTGCGTCGTAACTTTAGTAATATTCGTTGAATCCATGAAAAATTTTAGTTCCGCTTATTTGGCTTATCTGCTCAGCTCGCTGAGCCCTTCCACGAGTGCGTCGATCTCTGCGCGCGAATTGACTTCAGTCACGCAGACCAGAAAATCGTTGGGCCTATCCGTGTAGTAGCGCGAAAGCGCGAGCCCACCCGTGATATTGCGCTCGCGTGCCAGACTTGCGAGCAGCGGGGCGGCCTCTGCGGGTGCGCGCACGACGAACTCGTTAAAGCGCGGGCCGCTGTAGGGGAGTGTAAAGCCCGCTAGCTCTTTGATGCGGCGCGCCGCGTAGGCAGCCTTCTGCGCGCATTGCATGGCGACTTCCTGTAGACCGCGTGGGCCCATCGTCTCCAGATAAACGGTCGCCGCCAGCGCGATCAAACCCTCGTTGGTGCAGATGTTCGAGGTCGCTTTCTCGCGGCGTATGTGCTGCTCTCGCGTCGCGAGCGTAAGCACGAAACCGCGCCGACCCTGCTTATCAACCGCTTCGCCGACGAGGCGGCCCGGTATCTGTCTGGCGTATTTATCGCGCGTCGCGAAAAGCCCAAGGTACGGCCCGCCGAACGAGAGCGGTATGCCGAAGGATTGGCCCTCTGCAACGACGATGTCAGCGCCCAAAGTCCCTGGCGCGCGCAGCAGACCAAATGAAGCGGCCTCAGTCACAGTCACCACGAGCAAAGCCCCGACAGCATGCGCACGCTCCGCAAGCGCCCGCACATCTTCTGTACAGCCGAAGAAGTTCGGCGATTGAATGACGAGCGCAGCCGTCTTGTCGTCCAGAGAGCTAAGAGCATCCGGCGTGGTCTGTCCCGTCGTCTGGTCATAATCCAGACGCACAAGCTCTATCCCCGCATGCTGGACATACGTGTTGACGACTTCCAGGTATTCCGGGTGCACACTGTTTGAGACGACCACCTTCTGACGACGCGTGACGCGCTCTGCCATGAGCACGGCCTCCGCGAGCGCGGTCGAGCCGTCATACATGGAGGCGTTGGCGACCTCCATTCCCGTCAACTGGCAGACGAGGGTTTGAAACTCGAAGATGGCTTGAAGTGTGCCCTGCGAGATTTCCGGCTGGTAAGGCGTGTAGGCCGTGAAGAATTCGGAACGCTGAATCAGATGATCGACGACCGTCGGCGAGTAATGCGAATACGCGCCCGCGCCGAGAAAGCTTGGCCGACGCGCAGCGGCGTTACGCGCGGCTGTCTGCTCAAAGCCCGCGAGCAACTCGATCTCGGAGAGCGCAGCCGGAGTTTTCAATGGAGCGCGCAGCAGCAACTCCGCCGGGATCGAACTGAATAGCTCCTCGGCTTTTTCGAGACCGACTACCTGAAGCATCTCTGCGCGCTCGTCCGGCGAGTTTGGAATGTAACGCAACTTTTATTCTGTCTCCGCTTTCGTAAAATCTTCGTACTCGGCGGCAGACAAAAGCGCGTCCACCTCGCCTGAATTACTCATGCGTATGCGAGCCATCCAACCGTCGCCGTAAGGATCATTGTTGACCTTCTCGGGTTCGTCCTGAAGCGCTTCGTTGACTTCCGTGACTTCGCCGGAGACAGGCGTGAAAATCTCCGACACGGCCTTGACGGATTCGACAGAGCCGAAGGCCTCGTGCGCCGTGAATGATTCGCCGACTTTGGGCAGCTCGACATAGACCACGTCGCCCAAAGCATTCTGCGCGTGATCCGTAATGCCGATAGTGCCTACGTCGCCCTCGACTTTGATCCATTCGTGGTCTTTGCTGTAGTGTAAATCCTCTGGAACATTCGCCATTGTGTTGTTCGCTTCTCCTCAAGCGTTGGGATGGTAAACAGTTTTCGGTTTTTAGTTTTCAGTTTTCAGCAAACACAACTTATCTCCGGCTGAAAACTGAATACTGAAAACTATTCATTACCCTTTTGTTTCATTCCGTTCACGTTTGTAAAAAGGCGTCTTGACGATGCGCGCGTTGACTGCACGACCGCGCACGTCTATCTGAATGTCGCGCCCCTCGGCGGCGTGCTCTACTGGCACGTAGGCGAGGCCGATGTTCTTTTTTAGAAAGGGCGCGGGGCTGCCCGAAGTGACGCGGCCTGAACGCTCTCCGTCGATGAGCACGTCCTGTCCGTCGCGCGCAATGCCTCGCTCCGTCATCTCGAATCCGACCAGCCGCTGGCGCACGCCCTCTTCCTTCTGCTTTGCGAGCCGCTCGCGCCCGGTAAAGTCTCCCTTGTTGAGCTTGCAAATCCAGCCCAGATTGGCTTCCAGAAGCGTCGTCGTTTCGTCTATCTCATGACCGTAAAGAGCCATCGCCGCTTCGAGCCTTAAAGTATTACGAGCCGCAAGCCCGCAAGGGATGACGCCTTCGGGCGTGCCTGTCTTTCCCGCGTCAAGCATTCTTTCCCACAACTGCTCCGCTTTGCTGGCCGCAGCATACACCTCGAAACCGTCTTCGCCCGTATAGCCCGTGCGCGAAACGATCGCGGGCACGCCGTCAACTGTGCCCTCGCGGAAATGGTAGTACTTGATCTCTTCGAGCGGCACGTCCGTCAAAGGCTGCAAGATAGAGAGCGCGTCCGGGCCTTGCAAAGCGAGCTGGCAATAATCTGCGCTGACGTTTTGAAGCTCTACGGCCTCGTCCCTTTTGTGCGAAGTGATCCAGTCCCAGTCCTTCTCCGTCGTCGAAGCATTGACGACGAGCAACAGATGATCCTGCGCGAAACGATAGACGAGCAGATCGTCGACGACAGTGCCTTCCGGCGTAGTGATTGCCGAATACTGTGCCTGTCCGTCGACGAGCTTCGACGCATCATTGGAGACCAACCGGTTGACGAAAGAGATCGCATCCCGTCCGCGCACATCAATCTCGCCCATGTGCGAGACATCGAAGAGCCCCGCATGGTTTCGCGTGCGCAGGTGCTCCTCGACCGTGCCCGCAGGGTACTGCACGGGCATGTCCCATCCGCCGAAGTCAACCATGCGCCCACCCATGCGGCGGTGCGCGGCATTGAGCGGAGTCTGTTTCAAATCAGGGGCAGACAAATCGTCTCTCCTACAAACCTCTTGCAGAGGCATACGGGTGTTTGAAGTCTTAACATGAGCGGAGCGTGAAAGCTAACATGCTGCTCGGCGGGGCGTCAAGGTGAAGGCTCTACGAACCAACAGGTACAGGTAAACGGTAGCGCTTGAAGGCACAGAGCGACGACCTGTAGATATGCTTTGGGTTGATTGAATGGGCGGGGACAGGAGGCGGCTTTTGGAGCTTAAAAGCCACTTTCGGGAACGCTCACCTTTTGCACGACGAAGACGACGCGCATGGTCTGAGGGCGGCGATCAAATGAGGCCGGAACAAAGGCCGGGCCTTCGCGCAGGGCGACCTGGAAATCCTCTAACATACGGCGGTCGCGCGGGGCATGCACGACGCTAGCCAGCGAAGCCTGACCATCGCTAAAGACATCTGCGACGACGATCATGTCGTCTTCTTCATCACCGCTTTGCCCGCGCGAGTGTGAGAGGGCGAGGGCCGCGAGCGCGCCGCGCGGATTCAGGCTCGGCGATTGAACAGCAAAGGGAGCGCGACTGCGCGACAAAGATTCGGGCGAAACCGGCTGCGTAATGTCGTATTCACCACTGCGCGGCACAAAGACTTTATAAAGAGCCGCTTCGCGTGTGGCGATCTCGGCCTCGCGCAGCGCGACCAGATGCGGGCGCAGCGCGCTAAAGAGCGAGATAAAGAGCAGCAGGGAAGCAAAAGTGCCAATCGTGTATGGCATCAAACGCGGTTGCAGCCAGCGCATAACATGAACGCTAAGGGGAAGGCGCGGCTCTCTGCGGAGCGCAGCGGCCTCTATCGCCAGCGCATCCGAGATAGAGATTGCAAGGTCTGGCGGCGCGACGGGACGCGCAAGTGAAAAAAGGCTGCGCGTGAGCACACGCAGCTCCGCCAGTTCGGCGCGGCAGACAGGGCATTGCTCCAAATGCCGATCACAGGCGGCCCTCAGGGGCAAAGCGAGCGCATCGTCAATGTACGATGAAAGCGTTCGCTGTATTTCCTCACACGACATCATAAGCTGAGAGGTTGGAGGTCAGAGGTTGGAGGCCAGTCAAAGGCTTTTACTAACCTCTGGCCTCTAACCTCTGACATCTGTATGTTTGAGGTGAATGGCTGACCGACCCCGGCTGCTCCCTTTTTTTGAAGGAAGCAACTCTTCGACCTGCGCAAAGATCACGCGCACGCTCCACATATTGTCTTCGGATCAGAGCGAGGATCTAAAACGGGTGTTGCTGGCCGCGTTTTCAAAATCACTCATGCCGTAAACTATGTTGGAGAGCGCTCGCACCCCACACAGACCGCCTTCGTCACTTCGACCCAATTGGCACCGAGTTGTTGGTGAAGCCGGGGCGGGTCAACCATTCACTTCAAAGAGCTATCGAGTAATCAGTTTTTAGTTTTCAGTTATCAGTTTTCAGTAAAAGCATTTGCTGACTACTGATAATTGACTGTTGATTACTTTTTCAAAACGAGCTGCCGAGCTTGCGTCGTAATTCTATGCGGCCTCGCGATAGTCTGGATTTGACTGTGCCGATGCTGATCTCCAGCGTCGCCGCGATCTCTTCATAGCTGAGCCCTTCGACATCGCGCAAGACGACGGCTTCGCGGAAGGGACGCCCCAGGGTTTGAAGAGCTCTGCTCAGCGCCCTTTCGCGCTCGTGCGCCAAGGTCTCCTGTTCCGGGTCTCGTCGCTCGCGATCATAGAGGCTCGCGCTCAGCGGCTCTTCGCGCTCACCCGTCGGCAGATCGAGCGAAACGGTCTTGTCGCGCCGCCGTCTGCGCCACCAGCGCCAGCGATTCCTGGCCTGATTGACGGCGATCCGGTACAGCCAGGTTTTCAAATCCGCGTCGCCGCGAAAGCGTGCGATATTCTGAAAAGCGCGCAGGAAAGTCTCCTGCGTCAAATCGCGCGCCTCTTCCGCATCTTCCGTCAAACGATAGAGCAGCGCGTAGACATCCCCACTGCGCTCCTGTACCAGACGGTCGAAGGCCGCCGCTTCTCCCGTTCTCAGTCTTTCAACGAACTGCGCCTCGCCCGCCACACGGACTTCCGACGGGGTCGCCGAGGCAACCTCTTCCAGTTCTACTTGCCCGCGGAGGGCGATTGGCTCTCCGAAGCTCACTCGTATCCCCCGACGGCGGGAAGCGTTCTAGCCAGAGGCGAAAATGGTCGCTTCCCCGGTAGTTGAAGCTTTAGACACCGCTCTTTCACGCTTTGTTCCCAAAAATTTTCGCGCAGGCTCGATTCTGTTTTCCCTGTCCCTTTTCGGTCTGAGCCTGGCCTGCTTCCGTTAAAAGTCTAACCACGTCGGTCTTTCAGGCGTGATGATAGCTTTGATGAAAAAGGGCGAGGATGCGGCTACGGTTTTTACAAGTCGGCCAAATTCTGAAATGCTTTGCAGGCAAACGTAGCACGCCTCCCCTTAGTCGTCAAACAACATTCCCTGGGCCTTCTCTTGACAACGTCTCGCGACGACCGTTAGAGTCATTGTTTGACCTATCATACCTGTAAAAGAACGCCTCTGACTGTGCGTTCTTGCGTGAGGAAGAATCTGTGGCCCGCTACAATAAGAAACGTGCGCGAGAACTCCAACATGATCGGTTTCGCGATACGACGCTAGGCTTTTTTGACCGCCTCGGTAACGCACTCGAAGGCAAGGGGCGCACTCTTCTTTACGCCCTCGCGGGCCTGGTCGCGCTCGTCGTGCTCTCTCTCGTCTGGTCATCATGGCGAGCGCGCAAGACAGATGAAGCGTTGCGCGCTCTGGGCCGCGCCATAGAGATCTCCAGCGCGCCCGTCAGCCCGACGCCTGCGCCGGGCTCTACGGACTTGAGCTTCCCCACGGAGAAAGAACGCGCAGAGCAAGCCGTCAAAGAGTTTCAGGCCGTCGCGGCCAAGTACGGTGATCCCTATCGCGAGAAAGCGCGTTACTTTATCGCCGCCAATCTGCTCACGATAGATCGCCCGAAGGGGATCACAGAACTCGAAGCGCTCACCAAAAGCGGCGACAGCGAGGTTGCCACGCTCTCGAAATTTGCTCTTGCGCAGGCAAGGGAATCGGACGCGCAGTATGACGGGGCCGCAGCCCTCTATGCAGAGCTGGCGAAACAGAACGGCGCAATCGTGACCTCGGACGTTGCCAACCTGCGTCTGGCCTCCGTCTATGAAAAACAGGGCAAGAAAAAAGAGGCGGCAGACCTGCTGTTCTCCATAGGCGAAAAGGCGCGCACCAATAAGGATCAGGAGAATAAGCCCATCCCGCCAACCGCAGCCGAGCGTGAAGCCCTGCAAAAACTTGAGAAGCTGGACCCTGCGCGCTACGCACAGCTTCCGGCAGAGCCTCCTCCCGCGACCGACCTGCCTTTCTAAACACGAGGCAGCAGTTCAGGCGCGCGGGCACAAGTGAAATAATAAAGCCAAATATTTGTTAACAGTCCCGGTGTAATCTATCCGGCATTTATGGATAACCTTACGCATTCGCTGATGGGACTCGCTGCGGCCAAGGCTGGGCTTGAGCGATTATCACCGGCGGCGACCGCCGTCTGTATCATCGCCGCCAACGCGCCCGATGCGGATATTGTGGCTGTCATCGGCGGACGCTGGTCATATTTGCATCATCATCGCGGCATTACTCATTCAATCGTCGGCACGCTCACGCTGGCATTTCTCATCCCGTCCCTTTTCTATCTGGTTGATCGAATCATCGCGCGGCTCAGGCACAAAACACCTGGCATCAAGTTTCGCGGGCTGCTGCTGGCTTCGATGATCGCGAGCGCCACGCATCCTTTGATGGATTGGACGAACAATTATGGTGTCCGTCCGCTGCTTCCTTGGAGCGGCCAGTGGTTTTATGGCGATCTGGTTTTTATCCTCGACCCCTGGCTCTGGCTCTTGCTGGGCGGCGCAGCCTTTCTGTTGACGGCGCGAACTCGTTGGCGCACGGCTGCCTGGGCACTGCTCGCACTGATTTTGACGGCGGCTATTCTTTTTCTGCCGCAAAGCCGTGGGGATGTTTCCTACCCGCTCATCTCGCGCGTGCTCTGGATAACTCTATTGTTGGGGCTGGCGTTGGCCCACCGCGCACACGTTGCGAGACGCTTTGGCCCGGCTGTAGCACTCGTCGCCATAATTCTTGTCGTCGTTTACTGGAGCGGCCTCTCTCTTCTTCATCGCAGGGCTTTGAGTCAGACGGAAGCGGCGGCGGCTTCTCTTGCGGCGGGTAAAAACGAAACTGTAGTCCGCACTGCGGCGATGCCGACGCTTGCCAATCCGTTTCGCTGGCAGGGCATGGCCGAGACGGATCGCGCGACGTACAGATTTTTTCTTACGCTCGAAGAAAGCCCTACGGGCGTGGTGCGTTATGAAAAACCTGGGGGAAGCCAACTTCAGGCCATCGAGCGCGCCAGTCAGGATGATGTGGGGGCGAGAGTCTTTCTGGAATTTGCGCGCTTTCCGGTCTTTAACTTTGAAGGGGATTGCGCAAGCCAGTTGCTCGTACAATTAGCGGACTTACGCTACACTGAACCAGGCCCGGCGCGCGGGCGCGGCAGTTTCTCACTGGAGCTTCCCGTCGCCTGTCCTGAGCCGGAAAAGAAAGCATCTGAATAATAAGTGAACGAAACAGTAAGCCCGCAGAGTCCGGAATCTTCTTCGGCGACAGAGACAGCCCAAGACACACACGCGCCGCAAGCCGTGCACGACGCCACGGCCAGCGTGCGAGTTTCGCCCGAAGGCTATCTGGCGCTCTCCTGCGCGCTCACCTTCGCCTCGCTTCTCTTCCTGCGCTCCTCCCATGACCTCTATGCGATTCTAATGATTGCTCTCGCGTGGGGCGCAACGCCTTTGTGCGCGATTACTGACCGCATCAATTTTGATGGCCGCACATTATCGCGCCGGGGCACGTTTGCCCTGCTGCACAGGCTCTTTAAAGGGCGACGCCTGGAAATTCCCGTCGGTGAGATAGAGCGTATTGAGACCAGCGCGGTGCGCACGCTCAGGCGCGGCGGGCGCGTGCGTTATCGCTATCGCACAGAGGTGATGGGCAACGGCGTGAGCTTTCGTTTCGCTTCGGGCGGCGCTGGCTTTCGCCGTATGGTGCGAAGGATGTTCGCGCTCGTCGCGGACGATAAGCTGGATGCGCGCTCGCGCGAGTTGCGCGATTACCTGTCGGATACCAAGACGCTCAAAGGGACGCTGGACTTGCTGCACCTGGCATCTTCGGATGTCCTTGAGGGCGCGACGAACGATCTGGATCACAATGCGAAAAGGACTGTTCGTCATCAGCGTGCGGCGACTGCCGGAGCAGGCCCTTCGAGCGCTGATATGGAACGCGGGCGTTTGCTACGCCGCGCAGCTAACGAGCTACGCGCTGCGGGACGCTTGCGCGAAGCGGCGGAAGCCTTTCGCCGTGCCTTGCTGGTGATGCCGGGCGATGGGTGGCTGATCTACGAGTTCGCGCGCTTTTTACGTTCGCAGGCAAGCGTGATGAGCGATGCGCGGTTGCTTGCGCGTTCACGCGCGAGCCTTCGTCTTGCGGGCCAGCGTGGGCGCAGCGACCCACAGCTTCTGGCGCGTATCGGAGAGAGCTTCGTCGAGTACGCCGAGGTGGAGTATGCCACGCGCGCTTTTCGTCGTGCGCTGGAGCTTGACCCGTCTGCTTTTCGCGCCGAGATGGGTCTGGCCGAAGTGGCTTTGCGTAACGGCCAGTTGGCCCACGTCATTCATCATTATTCCTCTGCGACGCGCATCGCCGCCGACGACGCCCTGGCCCGCCTCGCGCGCCACGAGGCGGACTATTTCTCGCGGCTCAATGATGATGACGAGTATTTAGCCGCAGAGCTAAGACGCATCAACTGGCTGCAAAGCATCTATCGGGCACGCCGCATCGCCGCGCGCGTTACCTTCGCAAGTATTCTGCTGGCGCTCTTCGGCGGCTCAATCACAGAGGCCGCTTCGGATGTCGGATGGTCGCTCGCCACCTCGTCGCTCATCTGCTGGATAGGCGTCGGCATCAGCGCCCGGCTGCTCACGCCGCGCCGCAAATTTCGTACGGCAGAATAAGAACTGAAGACAAAAATTTAAGGCAAGAGCGCAGGTGGATTATATAACCTGCACTCTTGCCTTTGACCTTTTCTGCTTCGCCTACTCTTACGCTCCCGTCGTCGGTTTGCGATTGCGCGCGGGCGCAGCTTTTTTGCTAGCGGTCTTGGTAGTGCTACGCGCGTTCGATGCCGAATCATTCTGCTTGGCGCTCTTTGTGTTTTTGTCCTTCGGCTCTGTGATCGATTCGACGATCTCTGAGACGGCGTTGGCGGCTTCGCTGACGATCTCGCTTACGCCTGCTGCCAGATCGCCTGGAATCTCGCGCACGGGTTTGGGGATGATGGTGCGCGCGGCCTGCTCTGCGGCAGAAGCGACTGCGGAGAGCGTCCTTGCCGGTTCAGGATTGAGCAGAGCGTCCCAGCGATAGCGCGGCTGCGGGCGCGGCTCTGCCAGCCGTTTGAAGACCAGGTCTGTGACGGCGTTTGTCACCCAGTTGTGGTAGAACTCGCCGACCGAATGCACGTCCGCATCCGGCGCAGGATTCATAAAGTCGATCGCGTAGGGAATACCGTCCTTGATCGCGAACTCGACCGTGTTGATGTCGTAACCGAGCGCCGTGCAGAGCGTGCGCACATCATTTGTCACGCGCTCGGCCAGTTCCGGCGCGAGATAATCAGGATTGTGTATGTACTGCTCGCCGGAGAGATAGGGCTTGCGCGGATCATAGGGCATAATCATCACCGTGTCCTGGCCTATGCAATAGCAGCGCACGAACTGGTCGAAATCTATAAACTCCTGCAAGGTCATGCAGAGCGTGCCCGTCTGGTCATATTCGTACCAGAGTTCTTCAATCGTATTGACGCGCGAGACGTTTTTCCAGCCGCCGCCGTCGAAGGGCTTCAGTATTGCCGGAAGGCCGACGTAATCGACTATGCCCTGCCAGTCGAGGGGGAACTCAAGATTGCGTAGGCTCTCGCCCGTCACACCTTTGATGTAATCCTTCTGCGGCAGCAGGACGGTCTTAGGCGTCGCCACGCCGAGCTTTGAGGCCAGCGAGTAGTTAAAAAATTTATCGTCCGCCGACCACCAGAAAGGATTGTTGACGATAACGGTGCCTTCCAGGGCGGCACGTTTCATCAACGCGCGATAAAAAGGGATTTCGTGCGAGATGCGATCAATAATTAGATCATACTGGCGCGTAAAGGTATGACGCACGCCCCCGACTTTGATAAATTCGGCGACCGTCTCTCCGCGCCCGCGCTCATTGATACTCTTGATTAAGGCTTCCGGAAACGATTTTTCACGGCCAACCAGGATTCCAACTTTATTCACGACTGCAACTTCCTTTCAAATTTTGAGCGTGACGGGCGACTTCAACGAGCGCAGACTATAAAGAGCTTGCCTGTCGCTTTTGCTTTAAGGTTCGGCCCATCACTCATGTGGAAAACCGTGCACTCTACATGCCTTGATAGAGCATTGTCAACGCGCCGTAGCGGGCATCTACCCCGAGCTTGCGGGCATCTATAACAGTTGCCTCTGGTTACGGTGCTGGACGGGCATAACTTCTTTTCTCTATGATACAATCTCGGTTCTCGGAATGGCCCGGCTTTCTCCCTTTCCGCCGCGCACGAAAAATCTGCAAGCTCGAAGGAGAGCATCTGTTGTGTTTCGACGTTTGATTACCCTAT
>Ga0190273_10000269_pt1 | contig 23121 bp, 24 predicted proteins | sample Popmic504IS_FD_134513 | JGI IMG/M metagenome (GOLD analysis project Ga0190273, IMG submission 134513) | Populus adjacent soil microbial communities from riparian zone of Shoshone River, Wyoming, USA - 504 IS | ecosystem: Environmental > Terrestrial > Soil > Riparian zone > Trees stand | place... | reverse complement strand
GCATGATTTTGGTGACCGGCCCAACTGGTTCAGGCAAGTCAACCACATTGTTTAGCGTATTAAGCAAACTGAATACGCCGAACGTCAACATTTCAACCGTGGAAGATCCCGTGGAATACCGTATACCAGGAGTCAACCAAACCCAGGTCAACCCGGTAGCTGGCATGACATTCGTCAACGGCTTGCGCGCCCTGCTCCGGCAAGATCCGAATATTATCATGGTCGGAGAGATCCGTGATGGCGAAACGGCCGGCTTAGGCGTGCAAGCCGCCCTGACCGGACACTTGGTGTTCAGCACCCTGCACACCAACAACGCCGCCACTTGCCTGCCGCGTCTGCTAGATATGGGCATTGAGCCATTTTTGATCGCCTCGACGGTGCGCGTGGTCATCGGCCAACGCCTAGTGCGCAAGCTCTGCCAGGAGTGTCGCATAGATTACCAGCCTGACGCGGGCGAACTCAAGATGCTGAGCCACGCCTTCAAGCTGGATGGCAACATTACCATGAGCTATATCCACCAGCTGGAGATGCAAGCCTACCAGGATAATATTGGCCGGGCTTCCGAAGCCACCAAAGCCAGCGGTAAGAAGTCCACTACCGACGAGCTCAGCACGACTACCTCGGCCGTGCACCGCCTGTTCAAGGCCCATGACGATGGCTGCGACGCCTGCAACCATAGCGGCTACAAAGGCCGTATCGGCATTTACGAAGTCTTGAACAATACCCCAGAATTACAAAAATTGATCGTTGGCAACAGCACCAGCGAAACACTAAACCAAGCCGCCATCGCCGAAGGCATGGTAACCATGCAACTGGATGGGCTCGTCAAAGCTTTGCGTGGCGAAACAACTATCGAGGAAATTCTGCGCGTTACCAGCTCGGAATAAGCTTATGAAGTTTATATACAAAGCCCAGACCAAAGATGGCCGGACGCTCAGCGGAACCTACGAAGCGCCAGACAAACAGACGCTGGTAGCGGCGCTTACTAAGCAGGGCGCCAAGCCGATTTTGATCCGATTGGCTAGCGAAAGTGAAACGCTGAAAGCCGTCAAAAAAGGCAAGGTCAAACACAAGGATCTGGTGATCTTCACGCGCCAGCTTTCAACCTTAGTTTCTGCCGGGGTACCCTTACCGCGTTCGCTGCAGACCTTGCAAGACCAGGCGGAGAGCCCGTACTTCAAATCCGTTATCGCCAATATTAGTAAAGATGTCGAATCGGGCGTATCGCTGGGTGACGCCTTTGGCAAATACCCAAACGTCTTTTCGGAAGTCTTTGTGAACATGGTCAAAGCCGGTGAGTCAGGTGGAATCCTGGACGCTATCCTTAAGCGCGTGGCGGCACAAATCGAAAAAGACGCCACTATCCGCAAAAAAGTCAAAGGTGCCATGACGTACCCGACGGTCATCTTGAGTATTACAGTGATTGCGTTCTTCGGTCTGATGACCTTCGTAATTCCGAAAATCGGTAAGATTTTGACAGATTTGGGCGGTCCGGATGCCAAGCTACCGATTTATACCGAGATATTGCTTAAAATCAGCGCCTTTACACTGGATAATAGTATTATTAGCCACCTACCACCATTGAGCTTTATCCCTCTTATTAATAAGACACCGAACTTGTTGTTTATGATAATTGCAGCAACCGTCGTAGGCATTTACACTTTGCGCTACATCAGGACGCCTGCCGGCAAATTGAAGTTCCATGGCTTACTACTGCGTATACCAGTTATCAAAGACATTATTACTAAAGTTGCCGTGGCGCGGTTTGCCCGCACCTTCGCAGCTTTGACTTCGGCCGGAGTGACAGTATTGGACGCCCTTGAAGTGACGGGCGGCGCCATTGGCAACAAGGTGATTGAAAACGAGTTGAAGGCTGCGGCGATTGAGGTGCGTAATGGTAGGCCATTATCTGCGCCGATTGCCGCTAGTAAGCACTTCCCACCAATTGTCGGCCAAATGCTGGCCGTCGGAGAAGAAACCGGCCAAATGGACACCATTCTGGTGAAAGTTGCCGACTTTTACGAGGAAGAAGTTGATACGGTTATCGACAGCTTAAGTTCAATTATCGAGCCGGTTATGATTGTAGTATTAGGCAGCATAGTCGGCTTGATAGCTGCCAGCGTAATGGGACCGATTACTTCGCTAAGCCAAAATGTTGGAAATGACTAATAAAAGCTTGACTGTACAGCGCTTATGACTATAATCGAGTGCAGATAGTGATGTCACTTGGACATCATGATCAAATAAAAACGTTCTTACATTTAACATAAGGAGGGTGGGCACCTATGTTCTCACTGTATAACCAACTCAAGGCCAAGAAGGCCCGCTCGAGTGGTTTCACCATCGTGGAACTGCTGATCGTAATAGTCGTTATTGGTATCTTGGCCACATTGGTCATCGTTACCTTCTCTGGCATTCAGCAGAAGGGCCGCAACAGCCAGCGCCAGACCGACATCAACGCGCTACAAAGCCACGTTGAAGCTTACTACGCTTCTGCAGGTTCATACCCAACTGCAAGCATGATCAATGACGACGCATGGCGCGCTAAAAACATGAAGGGTCTTGATGTTGAAGCGCTTAAGGATCCTAAGGGAACCACTAAACTTGCAGGTGCCGCTACAGCCACAGCTTACGGCTACGCACCATTAGTAGGCGCCAGCACAGCATGCACAGAAACTGGCACCGGAGACACCAGGACCGCGGACTGCGACAACTACAGTTTGACTGCTAAGCAGGAAAATGGTGACGACTACACCAAGAAGAGCAACTAGTAGTTAATTCTTCAAAATAAAAAAGAGCGGGATTTCCCCGCTCTTTTTTGATATCCGATGTGATATACGGTCGTTATCAATGAGTTTGAAATGCGCGGTTTGTTTTAGTTGCATACATATTTGTGCTGCTTATGTTTTAAACAGGTGACTACACGGGTTTTTTGAGTTGGAATTTGGATTGCCCCAGTTTAAGCCGACTAGTGCTGTTTAAGTAACGTTGCATGTAAAAGATCGGTAGATGTAACTAGGCTTAAAAATAAGCATGAGCTTAATATGTATGTATGTATGTAGTTGTGGTGCTACATGGTGCGCCAAGGTCACCTAAATCATATATAGTATAAATAACGTAGTAAAACAAATTAGAAGATTTATAACTGAAAGATGGCGGCAGCGCAGGTTTTGCGTCTGCCGCCAGGCATCACATCTTTCGTGAGTTGTGAGGGGTATGGGTGAGATGGCTAAGCTTAAGCCAGTTCGGCCGGATGGCTGGAGCGCTGCCGGTTGGTGAAGACATCAAAGGCCATATTGCCGACGAGGTTGAGCACGTTGACGACTAGGACGCATACTGCGACCGTGGCTACCGAACCGGCCAGGAACGGCTCGAGGTTGAGCGCCAACACCACAGCTGTCAGACCATTTTGCTGCGCCAGTGAAATATGTGCTGTGTCGCGGATAGCCTGTTGGCGCTGCAGCAAATTCTTCGCTTTGCGGATAACCATAAAGTACATGATTATCCAGGCGGCGATAATTTGCGAGCAGTATGTCGCGCAGCCCAGCAGTACGCCACCGGTCCAGTCAATTCCACCCGAAAGCAGCACGCCGACCATCAGCATGGCAATTACCAACGCCATTTGCAGCAAACGGTCAGCAACCTTGCCCTGCAGCCAGCGCGGACGTACAAACCAACCGGCCAAGGCCGCCAAGCTGAACATCCGGAAGATCGACCCAATAACTATCGCCGACAGAACCAACGTGTTTTTGGAGTCCTCATCGAGCTGTAGCTGCATGTTCGTCTTGTAACGCCGTCGGATCTGCAAGGCAATCGCAAGGAGCAACAGCACAACAAAGATCGGTAGCACGCTAGCCATGGCGTCGCTCCAACCAATCCCGGATGGTGCGCCGACCGGATTGATCACACCCCACAGGCTGAGCAGTAGCACTGCCAGCACGGTCGTTACAGGGTCATCGAACGATGCCCAACATGTCACCAAGGTACGGGCCCGGGCACTCATGCGGCTGTTGTTGAGTAATGCCGCAACCTGCAATGGGTCGATCTGCGCCACAGCCATTGCCAATAGTATGTAACGCCAGTCGTGATCAAGTGCGAAGCAAAGCGCGAAGATCAGCAGCCACTTGCCCACCACGCCAATAGTCACGGCTACCGCGACTATACGCCAGTGGTCTTTAGCCTCTGTGCGGTCGATACCAAGTACTGCCAGATACAGACCAGTGGCCAGAACAATAGCTGCGGTCACCGTCCAAGTAGCGGTCTGCGACTTATCATCCAGACCGAACACCAATGAACAACCATAGCCGAGCGCTGCTATGAGTACCACATGAATGAGCCTTCCCAGGCTCTGCGCATATTCTGTGCGCATACCAAATCACTCCCCTACTTCAGATTGCGTCTGATGTGATGGCCAGACGCAGTATAGCACCAGGCCTACGGCTTGGTCAGTACTTCGCGCCATGACAGGATGTTGTAGCCACTTGTAATCGGGTAGCTAGGTGGCGGCGCGTACAATAGGTTGTTATCGTACGACGTCGTGTTATACAAGAACCCAGAGATGTAGTTGCCGGTTACCGGATCGCGCACTGAATCGCCACACGAACCACTACGGAACCATGACCAAGTCCATGTCTGGCGGCTAGCTACCGAGCCATAGAAGTTTAGTTTTTGGCTACTCCCTACCCAACCGCGACTACAGTTACTCGTCGATGATGCATACGTGCCAGGATACGTCGCACTGCCAGCTTGGGCTAAAATAGCTGCATTCACTTCCAGCGTAAAGTTGCCGCTGGCTGGAGCCGCGTATGGCGAAATAATAACATCATTTTCAGCTACCAAGCCAATAGCATCTTCACCATTCTTAGTACTGTATGCCAAATCGTCTGCAATATGGATGTCTGCCGAGTTATTGGTCGCCAATCGGCCGGCCGCAATCGTTACCCGGCCGTGGTATGCCGGATTACTGCGCACCCAGACATTATCCTCAGCAAATATTACACCACTGCTTGGAATAGTAATACCCGTTGATACAGAAGTCAGCCCCAGCGCCATCGTGTAGCTGGTCTTGGTGTCATCCTCGCTATTCACATTGTATAAATCGTACGTACCGTTAGCGTTCAGCTGTACCAGATAACCGCGTGTCGCATTATATGTGCTATTACGCTGCGGCAAATAACTAGCCGTACGGCCAGTGGGCACCTGGGTGCAGGCGTTGGTCAAATTTGCCAGCGATGAAGTTGACGAGTCGGATGCAAAAGCGACTTTTTTGATCGTACACAACGAACTCGACACTTGGTTAAAATCAACCGAAGTTGTTGGATATATCCAGTCAACCTTAGAGCGCGTATTACAGTTCACCGGTGTGGTAACCGAGCTATCGCACCACACGCCTGGCTTACTGGTCGAGCCGTTACCACCTAAATTAGACGGTGGAACGTAGGTACTATTTGCCGAATAAACCTCCGCTGTGTTTTGGCCGTCCATACGGACGCCTTGGTTGGACAAAACAGGGCCGTCAGCCATTTCATTATTGCCAAACCATAGTGCCGTATCAGACACCAAGCCATAACTGGCGAACGATGTCGCACCGATTTGCGCCTCGACGGTCCGGATATTGTTCGTGCCGCTTACTTTGCCGATGGAACGCACCGTAGCAATCGTTGAGCCGTTCCCTTGCGGTTTGATCCATAGCGTATATGTGCCCGTCTTTTTGGCGCTGTCATCGATGTAATCATGGACGTACGGCCCATAGCCTAAGGTAGGATCAGGTGTCGTGGGCGTGGTTTTGCCATCCTTAAAGTCAGTACCGTTATGGCTCATATGCCACAGATAATAGTTAACGCCCGCCTCGGCAATATTAAAGGCCTGTTGGCTTTTGATATTGTTGCCGACCACAAAGAAATTGTTAAGAATTACCATCAGCAGTGCCGCGCCAAACAACGAAAAGGCAATAATCAACGACAGCAAAGCAGGAATCATAAAACCACGTTGGTCATGGGCGAAGCGTGTCATAAATTGGTCTTCCTGTTGCGTAAATTGATTTCCAGCGTCATCACTTGGTTGTCGGTTGAACTGGCGGTGCTGGCGCCCAGATTAATACGGATAGTTTTGACTGTAAACAAATCACTAATCGGTGGCACCAATACGGTATTGCCGGAGTTAACATACTCAAACAGCTTAACTCCGGTCAGCTGTTTGAAGGCACCGATGATCGTAAAGGTCTTTTTTTGGGCTGTCAGCTCACTGCCGATCGGTGGATTGGCTGACATTGGCGTAACGTCAGCCATCAGCTGCGTCGAACCTACATTCAAATAGTATTTAACCTTTGAGACATAGGTGTCGGTCGGATAAAAGTAAGCGTACATCTCCAATGAATTGTCCTGGGCGTTAACGATGCCCGTAGAGCCACGCACCACATTGCCGATGCGCTGCGACTGCTGTGCCAAACCCGTAAAGTTAGAAGCTGTCTTTTGCATATCCAGATAGCCAAAAAGGCTCGTTTTAAAAAACGTAAACAACGCTACCACCATAAAGCCGATAACTACGATTACGACTAGCAGCTCTATCAATGTAAATCCGGCTTGCCTGACCTGACGGCTTATTGGTTGATTACGGTAAGACAACAATGCCCCCTATCATGGAACTTGCCGGCGTGGTAAGTGTGAATCCATTAGCAATAAACGTCATGTGCGTGTTACCTGCCGCGATGCCCGTGAGGTTAGCCGTGCAGTTCAGTAACGTTCCGGCACTGCTGCCCGTACAGCTGGCTGTATAGGTTGCCGACCCCTGTAGAACACGAACCGTAGTACTACAGCTGGCTGCGCTGGAACTGCATGGTAGATTTGCGCCATTGACCGCGAAGGTGTATGGATTAAGTGGACCGCTCCCTAGGCTAGTGTTGGATGGCGTAATCGAAGTAATGCGGGGGTAGTTCGACTGGGTGGCGAACACTAATCGGACTTTCTGCACATACCCGTTACCGGCCTGCGGGAATGTAACCGATGGCGGTGATGCAGGGTCATAGGTCGGGATATTTATCGGATTGAACGGGTTCGTGCCGCCATAAGGAATAGCCGCTGCCAAATAATAGGTCGTAGTACCAACCTTGCAATTCGTGGCCGCATTATCGCCACAAAATATGTAGGCACCAGGCACTAGGTTCTGAACTGTAGCCAAGCCACTGGCATCGGTTGTAGGCCGCACGTCCGAAGGTGACATATTGTCATAGTAGTACGCCGTGTCGCTTGTAGCCGTGTACCGTTTATAGCCACCCTTGGCGTAAACTTTCATGTTGCCAATTGGGTTATCATTGGTATCAACAGCCTCAATTGCCAAGCTGTATTGTCCTTGTTGTTTGAGGGTCAGCGTCACATATGATGACTGCTGGGTAATAATCTTCTGGCTCGGGTAGGTAGGCTGCAATGTCCCCACAGCCACAATCGTCGTTAGGCTCGAGTAACCTGTCTTAGTGGCCGTAATATGATAATCGGTGCCGCTGTCGGGCGGTAGGCCGTAGAAGATGGACGTGCCATTGCTGTCAGATGTGTCACCGACATTTACGTTCGGTGTCAATGTAGTGTTCGCCACTGTAACCGTGGCACCCGATATTTTATTGCCGTTATTATCAATAATACTCACGAACAATGCGCCGGTCGTGCTGGCAGTTTCCGAAACACGCGCCGACATCTGAGTATCGACTTCTGCCAGACGGGTATTGTTCGGATCAGTCACCGTAATATGAGCCACCTTATAATCTTGAGGGTTGCCATCGGTAGCCGGTGAGCCGCTTGGTGGCGGATAGTTCCTGCAATACAGTTCCTTTAGTGCCTGGCTTGGATATGAAGCACAGCCATCATAGGCATCATCAACATAATTAATACTTGTCTTGATAGTGTATTTAACGCCATTCAGCGTCTTAGTTGTCGTAGCCGGGATGGGATTACCAGCATAAATACTACCACCACTGACTGCTAAGTTATCGTATGGCAACGACTTTAGATACTCCATTTGGTTGGTCGCCAACGTCGAGGCAACTGCCTGGCGTTTTGCGATGATAGTGCTACGTATTAATGAAGTTAGCAACGCCAGGAAACTAACTGCAACCACAGAAAAGACAACAATGCCAACCGCGAGTTCAACGATCGTAAAGCCTCCACTGGCCCTGCGTTTATTCATCTTATGCTTAAGTATAATCTATCGAGGTGTAGCAAGCCACATATTAGATGTAGGTGTGCTCATACTACTTATGGTAATATTAGCTAGACATAAGCTATATGAAGGTGGGGATACGGCCATAGCTGGTAGCTATTTCTTTAAGGACAAACCCGTTTTTGGGTTTGATTTGGGGTATGGTTCGTTCAAAATCATGCAATCCGACACCCGGGGCGCCAGGCCACGGGTACTTGGCTATGGTACGGCTAGTTTTGACTCCAGCGCTACCCAAGAAGGCGTCATCGTCAAACCGGAGCTAATCGCTGAAGCCACTAAAAAGATGTTCGACCAGGACTTCCATGGTAAGCTGACCACCCGGCGTGTAGCCATGGCTATCCCTTCATATCGCTCGTTTACACGCACCATCCAATTGCCACAACTAGCTGGCAATGAGCTAAATCAGGCTGTAGAACTAGAAATTGAACAGTACATCCCTGTCCCACTCAAAGACCTGTACGTCGACTATTCTATAACATCCAAAAAAGAAGGCTCCATGGAGCTGCTAGCAGTGGCCATACCGCGCAAGATTGTCGATTCGTACCTCAATCTGGCTGAGGTCATGGGCATGGATCCGATCCTTATCGAACCAACGACCGCCTCGGCCAGCCGCTTATTTTCGTACGACAATAACAGTGACATTACTACAGTCATTATCGATTTTGGATCCAAGACTGCCGACATTGGCATTTATAACAAAACTACGCTCGTAACTGGAACCGTCCCGGCTGGCGGCATGGTGTTCACCAAACTTATAAAAGACAAGCTGCATGTCAGTGATGCAGAAGCTGGTTTTATCAAAACCAAGTACGGTCTAAGCATGAGCAAGAAACAGAAAGAAATTACCACCGCCCTGACACCAGCGCTGCAAAAGATCGTTACTGAAATCCGCCGCATGAGCCGCTACTATGAAGAACGCTACGGCTCGGACCACAATATCTCGCAAGTTGTAATTTTGGGAGGTGGCGCCAATATGCCTGGGCTAGGTGATTTTCTGACCAATGAATTGCGCATGCCGGTACGCGCCTACAATCCATGGAATATCCTACACTACGAAGGCATGCAGGCTCCGAGTGGCCCGGACCGCCTGATGTATGCCACTGTGGCCGGGCTAAGCCTGCTTGATCCACATGAGGTGTTCAAAGGATGATTAACCTACTACCTCCAGAAACCAAGGATAATTACGCTTACGCCCGCCGCAACAGCCGCTTAGCCAAATGGCTATTCACGATGAGTATGGCGTTCGTAGGGTTGGCGATGCTTGGTGTGTTTGGTATCTTCTTTCTAGACAAAACTGCCAAAAGCTATGACAGCCAGGTCTCGGTTATGCAAACCAACCTAAAACAGCAAAAACAGGCCGAGACCGAAAAAGAAGTCAAAGAAATCAGCAACAACCTGAAGCTGGCACTACAGGTGCTGTCCAAGCAGATACTGTATTCGCAGATGCTAAAGCAGTTGGCCACTATTATCCCTAGCAACACCGCCCTGTCCAACCTTACAATTAGTGATGGGCAGAAGGCACTCGACATCACCGCCAACACAACTGACTATGCAGCCGCCACGCAGCTGCAAGTCAACCTGGCTGATTCGACCAACAAGATCTTTTCCAAAGCGGACATCCTTAATATTAATTGCAACGGCAGCGGCGCAACCGAAGAGTCGAAGAAGTACCCCTGCGCGGTAACCATCCGTGCCCTGTTTAACACAAAAAACCCATTCCTGTTCACCAGCAACAGCGTCAGCGGAGCCAAACGATGAACAGCAAGCGTATGTACTACATTTTGTCCGGCCTATTAGGTTTGACCGTGCTCGGTTTTATTGGTGGCGCCTATGGCATCAGCACCATCTTGCAGTCACAATCGAAGTCGGTCATTGACGCCCGTTCCAAGATGGCCTCCTTAGAACAACAACAGATCCAACTAAGTGTCGCCAAAGCCAGCATTACCAAATACCAAGATGTCGGTGAAATTGCCAAGAATGTGGTACCCCAAGACAAAGACCAGGCCCAAGCCATACGCGAAATCGTCAATATTGCCGCAGCCAATGGGGTTAATTTGGCAAGCATCACCTTCCCTTCTTCGACATTAGGTGCGACTGGCGCTGGTGCCAATGCCGGTTCAAAGCTATCCCAACTCAAGCCGGCAGCCGGTATTGGCGGTGTCTACACACTGCAACTGACTGTACAGTCCAACTCTGCCAAGCCGATTCCCTATGCTAAGTACGTGGAGTTCTTATCCGCCCTGGAGCGCAACCGCCGCACCGCCCTGGTTAGCGGCATGACCGTCCAGCCAGACAGTAAAGACCCTTCATTAGTGTCGTTCATCCTAACTATCGACGAGTACATTAAGCCATGAGTAAAAAAAGCACCGACATCAGCCTAAAGCAGCTCAAACCGCTATTCCATAAAGCAGTACGCCTTACTTCACGCTATGCAGCCATTTTATTCTTCTTGCTAGTAGCCAGCGTCTACGGTTTCGTACTATTGCGCATCAACATATTGGTTAGCGCCCAACCAAGCCAAAGCGACATCGACGCCCAAACAACCACCACCGCCGTACCGCGCGTTGATCCCAAAGTTGCCGAGCAACTGCAAAACCTCCAAGATAATAGTGTTAATGTACAGACACTATTTAATGATGCCCGTAACAACCCATTCCAGTAACTTTGCTATACTATGGCTATGACACAGCGACGTTCGCAATCCGGGTTCACAACACTAGAGCTACTATTAGTTCTCGTTATTATAGCCGTCCTCGGCACGCTGGTATTCACTACCCGTTCCGGCGTACAGCAAAACAAGCGTAATGCCGAACGCCAAACTGATATCAAGGAACTGCGTGACGGCCTGGAAGGCTACTTCGCTTCCAACAACCGCTACCCTACATTGAATGAATTAAATGACAACACTTGGCGCAGCACTCATCTTAAGGCTTTGGAAGGTGAAGTTTTTAAAGACCCTAGCAATGGCAGCAGCAAATTCGTTGCCATGCCGCAAACTAATGTCTACACCTACTCCGTCACTTCAGCCAGTGGCACGCCATGCGATAATGGTAAGAACCCTTGTACGCTATATACGCTAACTGCTACCTTAGAAGGTGGCAGCACCTACACCAAGAGCAATCTGAACTAGCTCTAACTAACTTGGCTGGTCCTGATGATTCGGGTCTTCTACTGGACGGCCATTCTTAAAAGCTTCCACAGCATTGTTCAAAATAGCAATCTGGCGCTTGGGGTTACTGACATATGTAAAGCGATAAGTAGTTTCGTCGCCTTCAGTTGAAAGGCGAATAGTCCCAAAGTCAAAGAAATACGAGAAGATACCCGCCTTATAAAAACTAGCGTCTTCAATGTTCGCCAATGAGACTGTTTGCTCATGCTTATTAAAGATGCCAACCTGAATCTCTTGTATGACACTTTCGTTCGTTAGATAGAAGCGGTTGTTGTTATAAATATATGTTGCGACCAAAGCACCAGCAAACACAAAAAATGACACCAGGCCAAGGGCCGTAGCCGCCAACACTAGCACATCGTTGCCCAAATCGTTGCCAGATACAAATGACACCATCAAAGCCGCTAGCGCTAATATGAATACTATCGCCACACCCCAAATCTGCAGCAGTCCAAAAGGGTGGCGCTTGATAGCACTAATAATAAACTCACCGCGGCTCAGGTTCAGTTGAGGGAAACGCTTGTGGGATTCTTCGTACCGTGCCAAAATGTCGTCCGGGATTTCTGGATGTGCCGGGGCAATCGGACGGCTGACGTGGACATATTGGTGGTTACCGTGTGATTGCGGGTTAAAAGCTGGCGCCCAGCCCTGCGGCTGGCCTTCCGTAGGCTGCGCAGACGGCACTGCGCCAGCTTGCTGGTCTGGACGCAAATAGAGTGGCCGTCCTTCGGTATCGAAAGCCACAGGCTTACTGTAATCGGGTGAATTCTTGTTGTCCATTACAGACAATTATACCAGTTAACCGCCAAGTTGCGCTGTTATACGGTTGGAGTGGGCTTACCAAGGTGTTTATACGCCTTGTGCGTAACCCTACGGCCGCGTGGAGTGCGTTCAAGCAAACCCATTTGCATCAGGTATGGCTCGATAAAATCTTCGATGGTTGACCGCTCTTCGGCAGTCAAGGCAGCAATGGTTTCGATACCTACCGGGCCACCATTATAGCTATCGATAATTGCCGCCAGGATCATGCGGTCTGCCGGATCCAAACCCAACGAATCGACTTCCAGCAACTCAAGTGCCTTGCGGCTGATAATCGTGTCAATTATTCCATCACCATTTATATCAGCGTAATCACGCACCCGCTTTAACAACCGGTTGGCAATACGGGGCGTCAAGCGCGAGCGTTCGGCCAGTTGTCGCGCCGCCTCCGGCTTGATCTGCGCGTTTAGGATACCAGCCGCCCGCTCGATCACTTGCTGCATTTCTTCGTCAGTATAAAATTCCAGACGATGCGTAATCCCAAAACGGTCACGCAATGGCGCCGCCAGGGCGCCAGCCCGAGTAGTCGCACCGATCAATGTAAATTTGGGAACATCCAAGCGTAATGAACGGGCGCTCGGCCCTTTACCCAAAATAATGTCCAGCTTGAAATCTTCCATGGCACTATATAGAACTTCTTCAACTGTGCGGTTCAAGCGATGGATTTCATCAATAAACAGTACGTCACCCTCGCCCAAATTGGTAAGCATGCTAGCCAAATCGCCAGCTCTCTCAATTGCCGGGCCACTGGTGATACGGATCTGCGCACCCATTTCGTTGGCGATAACATTAGCCATCGTAGTCTTGCCCAAACCTGGCGGCCCGTACAATAATACGTGGTCTAAAGGCTCGCTGCGCTTGCGGGCAGCATCAATTGCCAACTTCAAATTCTTCTTGAGGCGTTGTTGACCTATATAACTTTTGAAGTCGGTTGGCCGCAACGAATTTTCCAGTTCGTTGTCTTCAGGTTGATCAGCTTGGACAGAAACAGGACTATCTTGCTTTACCTGTTTGATTTGGGCAGCCACGCCAGCAGGCACTAGGCCTGTCGCCTCCTCCACACTACTGTCAGCTATACGTTCAATCATTCCCTAGTATTATAACGCAATAAGCTCATGTTTGTAGCAAATCCACCCGCTATAGGAGACTAGCGTGCTTTCAGCGCCAGCTTGATACGCTCTTCAGTCGGCAATGCGCCGTCAACATTCTGCAGTGCAACGGCAGCGTCCTGAGGAGAGTATCCTAAAGCAACTAAGGCTTCAACGGCTTCGTCTTTCATCATGGCGCTTGTGCCCTGCAATAAGCCGGTTGACGCGAGATCAACACCCTCGAGGCCCACTTTATCTTTCAGGTCAACTACGATTCGCTCGGCTACGCGCTTGCCAACACCAGCCGCCTGTTGGATAAACTTAACATCGCCAGTGGCGATCGCTGCCCGTACATCATTAGCCGCACCAATACTCAACACATTAAGCGCCATCTTTGGACCAACGCCATTTACACTCAGTAGTAATTCAAACAGTTGTTTGCCGTCCGTCCGAGTAAAACCAAACAGGTCATGCGACTGTTCGCGAATATGCTCATAAATATAAACCTTGATATTCTGGCCTGTCGGCATAGCTCCAAAATCTTCATTGGACATTAGCAATCCATAACCAACGCCACCAACATCAAGCACCACTACGTCGCCAAGTTTTTCCGATACAGTTCCATTCAAAGTCGCAATCATAGGCGTATTATCTCACAGTCTACCGGTGTTATACTTACTACATGGAGAAACAATGAAACAACGTAATATCGCTCTAGTAATCTTGTACGGATTTATAACACTCGGCATCTACGACTTGGTATGGCTTTACAAAACCCGTAACGAAATGGTGGCTCGTGGCGCCAACATACCACAATTCTTATTTTTAATGGCCCCTGTCATTATATTTGGCGCAACTTGCGCAATCGGCTTTATTACTCTTATGGGTTCAGCGGGCAACTTTAGCGATGATTACGTCCCAGCTTCCTTCTTCGTATTTATGGGCGTAGCAATTTTAGCCCTATTAGCTACACTGCCCATCACCCTATACTGGATGTATAAATACTCTGAGGCAGTAGAGTACATTACCAACAAGCAAACTACATTAGGAGTCAGTTTTGGCCTATGGATACTATTCCAGGCCATTGGCTTCCCATTTATTTGGAATGGCCTCATCCAAGATTCGTTCAATAAGCATACCGACACACAGCCAGTAGAGGGCCAGGCATCTCGACCAGCATCACAGCCCGTAAGTATTCGTGACCAAGTTACACCTCCGCCGGTACCATCTGCTATAGACGACCAAGACTCCAGTAAACCTACTGCTGGATAGTCATACTGTGAGTAATTGCTGCCGCCAGGGCGTCGGCTGCATCATCCGGCTTGGGAATTTCTTTAAGCTGCAGTAGCACGCGCACCATTTCCTGCATCTGTTTTTTATCAGCCTTACCGTAACCGGTGGTGGCCAGTTTAATTTGCATTGGCGTGTACTCAAACAATTGCAAACCGGCCTGCTGGCCACACAGCAAGACTACCCCACGCGCTTGCGACACGGTCATGGCAGTGGTAACATTGCGGGCAAAGAACAGCTTCTCCACAGACATGACCTGCGGCTTGTTCTGAACGATCAAGTCGGTCAGCTCTTCATAAATCGTTAACAGACGCACTGCATCGTCCTCTTTGACCGGTGTACGTATTACACCAGCGTCCACTAACTGGATTTTACCTCTGTTAGCTTCAATAACGCCGAAGCCTAAAATTCCCGTTCCTGGATCTATGCCCAAAATTCTCATAGTTATAGTATAGAATATATTAGTGACTGCTTCGTTCGACTTTTACGACAAGCCGGGCTATCTCCGCGAGCTCATTAGGAGCGCGCAATATTCCGGACCAGGCGACCGCCTGACGGTTATGGCTATAGCCTTTGATGCTTCAGTGTCTGAAATTAATGATCTGGGAGACGCCTTAGCCGGCGCAGCAACCAGAGGTGCAGAAGTGCGCCTTATTGTTGATGCCTATACTTTTATATTCGACCACAACGATCGGCTGGGCCCTGCATTTACGAAGGGCGCCATAGACCCCGCTAATTTGCGGGGAGTATTCCTTACTACTTATAACAAACTGGAGCAGCTCAAAGCTGCCGGTGGTTCGTATTACATAATAAACCAGCCCCCAAAAGCCTTCCGCTTCCCCTATGCCGGCCGTTCACATATCAAATTAGCCATTATTAATGACCGCTTTTTTATAGGCGGTTGCAACCTCGACGACGCTAGTTACCTAGATGTTATGGTTTCATGGGAGAACGCCCCTACCGCAAACATCTTGAACGGACTAGTCGATACCATCCTAGACGATGGTATCGTACGCGACGCCCTTAGGGGCGAGGACCAAACATTCATGCTGGGCTTGGAAGAAGATATGAAGATTTTAGTAGACTGCGGGGTTCGGCACCAGTCAATTATTTTGCACAACGCGCATAAGCTTATCGATGAGGCTAAAGAACGTATCATTATCACTTGTCAGTACTTCCCCGGTGGCGAGACCGGCAGACGGCTATTAGCAGCCCATAAACGTGGTGTGGAGGTCAAAATCTACTACAGTCACCCGACAGTTCACGGTAAACTGGCCTTCATTCATCATCTACACGGCCATATCGAGAAGCGCCGCCTACCTGAGTCTTTCTTCGAAAACCGTTTGTCCCGGGACGTACCAAAACTACATGCTAAAATACTTATCACTGAATCTGCAGCCATGATGGGTAGCCATAACTATGTTGGCGAGGGCGTCAACTTCGGTACAGCCGAAATTGCACTGCTTAATCGTCAGCCAGAATTCGTTAAACAGCTTCGGAGTTTTACTGAAGAACTAATCTTGCAGTAAGCCTTCGACAATATCGAAGTTAACGTGCGTGTTAGTGACATCGTCATTTGCTTCCAGGGCGTCCATCATACGCATAATCTTCCCGGCAGTCGCTTCATCGGTGATTTCAACGGTGTTATTTGGTACGTAGGTTAGTTCAGCCTCGGTGACTTCAATGTCAGCTTCGCGCAAGGCATCACGTACTTTCGCCATCTCTTTGAGGTCCGTATAGATGACCGATTCAGTTGAACCGTCTTCGGCTTTTTCTTCTTGGACATCATCGGCACCTGCTTCGATAGCTTGCATGAGCATGTCGTCAGTAGAAAGTTCACCATTCTTAACTCTGACCATACCCTTATGGTCAAACTGGAAGGCCACCGAGCCCTTTTCAGCAATACTGCCACCATGCTTGCTAAATGCCAATTTTACCTCTGGATACGTACGGTTTAGGTTGTCGCTGGCACATTCTACGATAACTGCCACGCCGCCCGGGCCGTAACCTTCGTAGGTTACTTCCTGGATGTCCGCACCGCCAAGCTTACCAGAGCCGCGGTCGACAGAGCGTTGGATGTTTGCGGTCGGCATATTAGCCGCCTTGGCTTTATCAATTGCCAAACGCAAGGCGAAGTTCATGTCAGCATCAGCGCCGCTACGGGCTGCAATAGCAATATTGTTGCCAAGTTTAGTAAACAAAGCACCACGTGCGGCGTCTTTGGCGCCTTTTTCACGCTTGATTGTTGACCATTTACTATGTCCAGACATCACTTCTCTCCTAAACTAACTCTGCATTCAATAGTATCCGTTGCACTTTGCAATGTAGGAACATGCAATACCGCACCTATTTCAGAAAATATTATACCGTAAATGACCCCAGTTATAAAGCCCGGTCAGCAGATGACGTTGCGGTCGACTTCGCCTGCCTCAATCGCGGCAGCCTGCGCCATTACAACGTTGCCGCCATTAAAGCTTTTTATTGCACAGTTAGCTTGTGCCCCGCCTATCTCCGTTGCACCAAGCATCCAATTGTCCAAGCCATACAAGCTGCTGTCTTTAGGCACTTTACCGACAATATTTGAAAATATTTCAGGGCTCGAATAAATGCCTACTTGTTTGCCCTGCGCCTCAAAAGCCTCTACCATAGCCTCCAGGTCAGCGTGGTTAGCCGTCTTCTTGGACCATGAATATTCAGGCTCGACGTCAATCCAGACACGCGCTAACCAGCCAGGTATTCGCTGCAAGTCGGCTTCAGCTCTTGTCCTACCGTATTCATAAGCACACGCACTATCATCTTCGTTATCACAAGCGCCATAACGGTTTTCTCCTGACTTTGGCCAGTTTTTGATATGTGCAGCCCCGTTTTCGCCCGGTTCATTACCAGGATTGGCTGCGGTAACATACGTTGAAATATCCAACTTATTAGCCTCACCTATGGCCTCCGCCGCCCGTGAAAGCTGATCTTTGAAGCATGGATTGAAGAGGCTCGGCAACTCACCGTTCACGCCAACAACCGTAAACTTACTAGCCTTTGGCTTAAACGTGGTAAGAACCTGGACATCATTAGTGATATCTTGATCTACATCTGTATCCGGTATCTCTACGCATTGCGGAAAGGAAACATCGTAGCCGTCATAATCCGCATCGGCTAGATGTGATGGCTCTGCAGAAGGAATTCCGCTCGATGCGGAAGGTAACGTTGGATCGGCGCTTTCCGCATCGCCTGGCGCACAAGCACTCAAAGCCAATACACCAGCAAGCATAATGCTGCGCCCGGGAATCCTAAAATATTCGTACGAGGTGAATTGCGGCTGTGATTCATTCATAGTCGGCTATGATAGCAGACTTTCCCAGCTTGTACAGTTAGCCCGGTTACTTGTCGGAATTCGGCAGGCGCTTCTCAATAGCCTCGCCCGCCTTGCCAAGACTGTCGTTGGCCTGGTCGACTTTTTCGGTGACATCCGAAATGCCGCCATCCAGTTTGGAGCTAATATTCTCCAGTCCTTCATGTGCGGCTTTAGCCTTGTCGCCGAGGTTCTGCTGGATCTTATCGATGTTTTCATCGAAGTTGCTTAGAAAGTTTGTAATATCGCCAAATAGATTACCCATAAGCGTATTATACCAGTTCGCCAAAGAACATTCTTGGCTTACGGCTCAAAACAAGGGACAATGTGCAACATATGAAAGAACGCCGCCGACGTATTGCCGCCATCATATTGGTCGCCTTAAGCGGGCTAGGTGGTATGTGGTGGCAATACAGCGCCAGCCAGCCGCCACTGCCAGTTATCAACGGAACTACAACAGCCGTAGTGCCGCCGGCTCTTGGCGCTGAACCGGCTTCCGACTTGGCTGGCAACACACTAGAGATCTTAGCCGTCAAAGGCCGCGCGCCAAAAACCGGCTACAAACGTACACAGTTTGGCAATGGCTGGGCTGACATGGGCAACTGCGACATGCGCAACGTAATTTTGGCGCGTGACCTCATTAACCTGAAGCTCCGTTCAGAAACCGATTGCACTGTCGAAAGTGGCACTCTAGTATATGACCCCTACACCGCCAAAACCATCGAATTCAAACGAGGCGCGGACACCAGCTCGGCAATCCAAATCGAGCATATCGTAGCCCTATCAGATGCCTGGCAAAAAGGCGCCCAACAGCTAACCCCCGAACAACGCGAACAACTAGCCAATGACCCTCTTGAGCTAATAGCCGTCGATGGGCCAACCAACAATGCCAAGGGCGACGGCGATGCGGCAACCTGGTTGCCACCCAACAAAGACTACCGTTGCCCCTACATTGCCCGACAAATCGCTATCAAAAAGAAATACACCCTCTGGGTGACCACTGCCGAGCGTGATGCCATGCGCCGTGTACTAGCCACCTGCCCTGAGCAAAAACTTCCAGAGGTCAACGCACCAGCCTACAAGCAATAGCAGTTTGTATTTTTTATAAAATTGTTGCAATATATTTTTCGTTTTGGCATACTCGCGATTATGTCGAAGAGAGCAAAGATACATATCTCGTGGAATATAAGCGCTATATGCTTTGGCATTGTTATCGGCATTGCATTGTCTGCACTCATCGCGTTTGAGTTCGCCATTACCCCGCTTTGGTTAATTGCTTCTTTCAGCCTGGCAGTCCTCAGTTTTACTAAACACACACGAAGTTTTGTTTGTCTGGCACTGGTCGCCGGTCTCGGTATTGGCTTATGGAGAGGTGCTGGCGAACAGTTGGCCATTAGCTACTATCAACAGTTTTTCTACAAGACGGTGTCTGTCAGTGGAGTTGTCGCCGAAGACGTCAGCCATGGAGAGCGCGGAGATACACGCCTACAACTCGTAAATGTACGTGTTAATGGCCAACCAATGCACGGCAAGGTCTGGCTTAGCAGCGATACTAAGGTTTCAATCAAGCGCAACGATACAGTCATAGTGAGCGGCCTATTAGAGGAGGGTTTTGGCAACATTCCAGCTAGCATGTCCGGCGCTACATTAGAATCTTTCTCTAAAACGAGCGGTGCAGATTATGCGCTACAAGTCCGTGATCGGTTTGCCGCCGGCATCCGTACCGCGATTCCCGAACCCCAGGCCAGCCTAGGAGCTGGCTTTTTAACCGGCCAGCATAGCGACCTGCCCGGAAACCTCGACGAGCAATTACGCATAGTTGGCCTCACGCATGCCGTAGTCGCTAGCGGCTCAAACCTAACAATCTTGGTCGGTTTTATGCGCCGGTCTTTGTTGCGCGTTTCCAAGTACACCGCCACTTTAGCCGGCGCACTTATGACAGTCAGTTTTATCATGGTAGCCGGCATGAGCCCCTCAATGACCCGCGCCGGCCTAGTCACCGGCCTCAGTTTGGCCGCATGGTACTATGGCCGACGCATTAATCCGCTGGTTCTTCTTGGTCTGGCTGCCGGCATAACTACTATCTATAACCCGTCGTACGTATGGGGCGACCTTGGATGGTATCTGTCGTTTGGCGCATTTGTAGGAGTACTTATCATCGCCCCATTAGTGCAGCACTTTTTCTGGGGCAAAGATTATCAGCCTGGCATCATGATGGAAACATTCATCGGCACTATCTCGGCACAAATAGCCACCATGCCAGTCATTTTATTCTCATTTGGCACAATATCCAGTTATGCACTTTTAGCCAACATGCTAGTTGTGCCGCTTATTCCACTTGCTATGCTGCTAACGTTTGCAGGCGGTATTGCAGGCATAGTTGCGCCTTGGGCTGCAGAAGCTATGGGCTGGCCAGCCCAGATAGTTATGCGCTACATGACTATGGCTATCGACAAAACCGCTAATTTACCCGGCTCCCAAGGTGAAACCAGTTATAGCATGCTTGCTCTTATTGCCAGCTACACAGCTATGCTACTGGCTATTCTGTACCTCAAGCGGGCAACTAACCACAGTTTTGGACAAGACAGGAATATTTTAATCGGAGAAAGACCATGAACTACCGGCTACACAAGCCAATACCAACTAGGCACCACACAAAACTAGCAATTTTAGTTTTGCTTGTTGGATTATTGTGTAACCCCGTTGCGCTCGCCACAGCCTTAGTGGCCGAGAGCGAGCCAAAAACACCTACCGTAAAAGAAGAGACCGTCATTATCAATGAGGTCAAATCAGGAGGCAGCAATACCACGCCTAACGAATACGTTACGGTCCACAATCAAAGCGACCAACCGATTACCCTCGATAGCTGGGTTATAGAATACGCTAAGGTAACCTTTCCGGCCGCCAACTGCGCTGACAGCGATTGGAAAGCAGCCAGCAGCAGTTCTACCACTAACGCCATACTGAGCGGCGTGCTGCCAGCAGGCGAGACCAGCAATCCGTTCGTACTTGCAATAAATAACGATGCCGCCGGCGCGGTCCACCTAGTTGATGCATCGCATGCTGTTATCGACCTCGTAGGCTGGGGTAGCGACTCCTCGCAAGCACCTTGCAAGGAACAATTCCAGGCGCCAATGCTTAATAGTTCCAAATCACTTATCCGCTACCTGGATTGCGATAGCGTTAAGCCTATCGATAGCGACAATAATGCTAACGATTTCATGATTATCTCCCCTCCGTTAAGTGGCAAACTAGCTTCCACGCCGCAGCCAGCATGCACACCACCTGCAACTGCGGAGCCAAGCAACCAAAGCTCGAGTTGCCCAGGCTTGTCTATTAGCGAACTGATGCCCAACCCAGCTGGCACCGATACTGGGCATGAGTATATCGAGCTTTATAATACATCGAGTGAAGCGCTGGATCTATCAGGATGCTCCTTGCAAACAAGCGCCAATAGTAAACTTTTTACATTAACCAGCATCACCTTACAACCTGGGCAGTACCTGGCAGTATCCGACTCACAATCTGGACTGTCACTATCTAATACAAGCGGCGGCACGGTCTGGATATTGGATGCTACGAATGAACTACAGACCGTAACATATCCGACCAGTATGGAAGACGACACTGTTTGGACATATGTCGATGGACAATGGGGCGTCAGTTATACCGCCACGCCTGGAGCTGCCAATATACTACTGGCGGCCAAACCATGTCCCGAAGGCCAAGTCCGCAATACTGAAACCAACCGCTGCGTAAACGCAGAAACAGCCGCTACAGCAAGCGCCCAAGCTGCCTGCGCCGCTGGCCAGGAGCGGAATCCCGAAACGAACAGGTGTCGTAATACTGCTACCGCAGCTTCTATGCAAACAGCTTGTAAAGAAGGTCAGGAGCGTAACCCCGAGACTAATCGGTGCCGTAATATCGCCACTGCCACTGCCGACAAGGCTTGTCCAGCAGGCCAGGAAAGAAATTCCGAGACCAACCGCTGCCGTAAAATTGCGGCTGCCGGAAGCGGCCAGAACGGTAGCGGCATAGATAGTGTCAGAGATATCGCCAGCTCAAGCCTTGAAAAAAGCAAACCATACTGGCTAATCGCCGGCGGCATCTTGCTGGCCGCGATCGGTTATGCAGTCTATGAATGGCGCCAAGAAATTACCAGTGTCTGTAGCAAACGGCTCAAAGTTTTGGGCAGACTACAAGCCGCCCGTTAATTAGTATTAATTGCGCCGTTTGATAGTCAGGGATATTAGGGCGACCGCCAAAGCTACACCAGCCAAGGCGTACGCGCCAGTAACATTGCCACTGCTAGCCAATGTTTCGGTCGCGTCGGCTACACCATCGGCCTTTAGGTCGTTAATAATTTTAGTTTCAGAGTAAGGGCCTTTGTCACCGCCCTCTTCGCCATGTTCGGCAGTTGGCGCCTGGTCCCAAGCAACTGTAGTGCCATTTTCATACGTTTGGTAGGCTTTCCATTGGATAGTCGATTCTTTTTCTGGCACCTGGGCAGAAAACGTGAAATCATCACGCTGGCCCACCGGGATTGCGCCACCGGTCCAGCTAATTTCGATTACCCTGTCGCCAGTCTTCTGGGTGTTGATTTCCCAACCTGGCTTAACGGTCGGCGTAGCATTGTTCACGCCTTCCGGGACTAGCAAACGCACTGCGGTAGTAAGGTTGTCTTTTTCGTTTGGAACGCTAACAGTGAATGTTTGATACGCAGCGACATTAGCCTCTACAGGCTTGACGGTCACATGGGCAGAAGCGCTGGCCGGAACCAATACAATAGCGGCTGCTGTTGCGAGAGTTAGGGTAATTTTACTGCGGATGGACATAGGTCACTCCTCGTTATTTAGATGTATTATACCGGTTGCGAATTGTCGCGTTCTTCTTTAAAAGCCGCTAACAGCGCCAAGGCGACCGCACTGCCCAAACCGGCCCACAACAATGGTGGGACAGGCTGGAACTGCACATTGCCGTCAGTTACCCTCACAGTATACGATAAGCGAAAGGGCTGAAAACCGCCCGGCTGCCGGGGCTCACCGCGTACAACCAGCGTGTAGATATCTGCCTCTGGAAACGTGGCTGACATGCGTACGTCGCTGGAACGCTGGGTCTTGATAGCCTCTGTTTTGATCGTACTGCTGCTTCTTTGAATAGTCACCGTGTATGTACAATTGGGCAGATTGACACGACATCTC